>Ga0209859_1000221_pt1 | contig 13536 bp, 11 predicted proteins | sample GWRWS3_50_60_FD_187241 | JGI IMG/M metagenome (GOLD analysis project Ga0209859, IMG submission 187241) | Riverbed sediment microbial communities from areas with vegetation nearby in Columbia River, Washington, USA - GW-RW S3_50_60 (SPAdes)... | ecosystem: Environmental > Aquatic > Freshwater >... | reverse complement strand
GACCGAGAGACGAGGCCGACCGCTCGGGGGACGAGACCGAGAGGGATTCGCCGGGACGACGGTTCGTCGGATCCACGCCGTTCCTGATCTTCGTCGCGCTCGCCGTGGCGATCCTGGTCAAGACCTTCGTGATCCAGGCGTTCTACATCCCGTCCGAGTCGATGGTTCCGACGCTCGAGGTCGGCGACCGCGTGTTCGTCAGCAAGTTCATGTTCGACGGCGGCGACGTGGCGCGGGGTGATGTGATCGTGTTCGAGAACCCCAACCCGGGCGAGCTCCCCGACCGCAGCGGGGTCAGCAGCGTCCTCCACTGGCTCGGCGAGGGGATCGGTCTCGCGCAGCCCGAGAACGAGGACTTCATCAAACGCGTGATCGGGCTGCCGGGGGAGACGATCGAGATCAAGGAGAACGTCGTCTACATCGAGGGCGAACCGCTCGACGAGCCATACCTCACCGAGGAGGCGAGGAGCAACAACGGCGACCTGGAGCCTACGACCGTTCCCGACGGGGAGGTGTTCGTGATGGGCGACAACCGGGGGAACTCGGCCGACAGCCGGTACGGGCTCGGGACGGTGCCGCTCGACCGCGTGATCGGCAAGGCGTTCGTGCTGATCTGGCCGCCGTCACACGTCGGCGGCATCGGCTGAAGCGCTGAGGTCGGAGGCCGGACTCAGCCGGGTGCCGGTGGCGCGCCCGGACCCACGGGTCGTTCCGGCGGCAGGAACAACCGGGCGAACGACCACACCAGGGCCGCGATCCCGAACGCCGCGAGCCACACGATCAGCGGCGGCGGATCGAGGGCGAAGAACGCCTGTGTCGCGGGGAACGCCATCGCGAGCGCGAACAGCGCGGGCATCGCCCACACGAGAGCGAGCCGCCACATCGTGAGCGGCGCCGCGATGATCGTCAGCACGAGGAACCCGATGTAGAGCAACACCATCGTGGCGGCCGTCCGGGCCTCGGCGAGTGTGACGCCCGGCTCCTGCTTCGCGAGCACGTATCCCAGGAAGGTGGCGATCGCGGCGAGCGACCCTGCCGGGATCGTGAACCGGAGAACCCGCGGGAGGAACCCGGGCCGCGCGCGCTCGTCGTTCGGGGCGAGCGCGAGGAAGAACGACGGGATCCCGATCGTGAGCGCGCCGATCAGCGTCAGCTGGCGCGGAAGGAACGGGAACTGCAACCCGACGACGCCCACGCCGAGCGCGATCAGCATCGCGTAGACCGTCTTGGTCACGTAGAGGTTCGAGGTCCGCTCGATGTTGCCGAGCACCCGGCGACCCTCGCCCACGACCGACGGCATCGCGTCGAACGTCGAGTCCAGCAACACGAGCTGGGCGACCGCTCGCGTGGCAGAGCTCCCCGAACCCATCGCGATCCCGATGTCCGCGTCCTTCAGCGCCAGGACGTCGTTCACGCCGTCGCCGGTCATCGCCACCACGTGCCCGTGTGACTGCAGGGCCTCGACCATTGAGCGCTTCTGCTGCGGGGTGACGCGTCCGAAGATCGAGTGCGTGTCGAGCACCTCGGCGAGCTGCTCGCGGTCCTCGGGCAGCGCCTTCGCATCGAACGGCGTCTCGGCGCCGGGGAGTCCGACCCGGCGCGCGACGGCGGCGACCGTATCGGGATGGTCGCCGCTGATGACCTTGACCTCGACCCCCTGCTTCTCGAAGTACGCGAGCGTCGTCGACGCCGTCTCGCGCACGCGGTCCGTGAGGATCACGTAGGCGACCGGAACGAGCCCGGCCGGTGGGCCTCCGCCGTCGAGCGCGGCCTCGGTCCGCCCGAGGAGCACGACGCGCCGGCCCGCCTCGGCGTGCGCACGCGCCTTCCGCAGATATGCGTCGTCGCCCCCCGCGGATCCGAGCAGGACGTCGGGTGCCCCGAGGACCCAGGTTCCCTTCGTGCCGAACTCCGCGCCGCTCCACTTCCGGGCCGACGAGAACGGGACCGATCGCGACGCGAGCCAGCCGGCGGGACGGTCGGCGAAGCTCTCGCCGATCGCGCGGAGGGTGGCGTTCGGGTGCGGGTCGGCGGCCGCCAACGCGGCGAGCGCCTCCCGGTGCGACCCGTCCCCGCCGAGGAGCTCGACCTCGTCGACGACGAGCCGGCCCTCGGTGAGCGTTCCCGTCTTGTCGATGCACAGCACGTCCACGCGCGCGAGCGCCTCGACGGCCGGCAGCTCCTGCACCAGCACCCTCCGCCGCGCGAGCCGGACCACGCCGACCGCGAACGCCACGCTCGTCAGCAACACCAGACCCTCGGGGACCATCGCGACCGTCGCGGCCACCGAACCTCGGAGCGCGTCGCGCACGTTCGCGTTCGAGTTGAGCTGGCTGATCACGACCAGCGCCGCGGTCGGGACGAGCAGCCACGTCACGATCCGCAGGATCTGGTCGATCCCGGTCCGAAGCTCCGAACGCGTCAGGCTGAACCGCCTGCCCTGCTCGGCCAACCGTGCCGCGTAGGCGTCGGCCCCGACGCGCGTGGCCCGGAACCGTCCGCTCCCCGCCGCGACGAACGAGCCCGAGAGCACCTCCCGTCCCGCCGACTTGACCACGGGCTCGGATTCGCCGGTCAGCAACGACTCGTCGACCTCGAGCGCCGCCGCCTCGAGCACCTCGCCGTCGACCACGATCTGGTCCCCGGGTTGCAGCTCGAGCACGTCGTCCAGGACGATCTCGGTCACCGGCACCTCGCGAACCTCGCCGTCGCGGACGATCCGCGCCTGCGGCGAGGTCAGCACCGCCAGGCCGTCGAGCGTCCGCTTCGCCCGCAGCTCCTGGAAGATCCCGACGCCCGCGTTCGCGATCAGGACGAAGCCGAACAGCGCGTCCTGGATCGGCCCGACGATGAGGATCACGACGAGGAGCGACCCGAGCAGGGCGTTGAACCGGGTGAAGACGTTCGCCCGGACGATGTGGCCGACGGTTCGCGACGGCACGGCCGGTACATCGTTGACCTGACCGCGCGCGATGCGTTCGGCGACCTCTTGCTGCGTGAGGCCTTCGGTGGCGGTCGGCACGGCCGCGGCGTCAGTCGCCGGACGTGTCTCGCTCGGCCGCCCACCACTCGTCGAGGAGCCGATAGGCCTCGTCCTCGTCGATCGGGCCGCGCTCGAGACGGAGCTCCATCAGGTGCTCGAGGGCGCGCCCGACGATGGGTCCGGGCTGGATCCCGAGGTGCTCCATCACCTGCCCCCCGTCGAGCGGCGGTCGCATCGCGCCGAGGTTCTCCTCCTCCGCGAGGCGCGCGATCCTCTCCTCGAGATCGTCCTGGAGCGCCTCGAGCTTCTTGGCCTTGAACCGGTTCTGCGTCGTGCAGTCGGCCCGGGTGAGCTGGTTGAGCTGATCGAGCAGCGGACCGGCGTCCCGCACGTACCGCCGAACGGCACTGTCGCTCCACTCGGTGTAGCCATGGAACCGCAGGTGCAACTCGACCAGCTTCGCGACGTCGTCGACGAGGTGGGACGGGTACCGGAGCGCCTGGAGCCGCTCGCGCGCCATCCGGGCACCGACCACCTCGTGGTGATGGAACGACACCCCGTCGGGCGTGATCTCACGGGTCCTCGGTTTGCCCACGTCGTGGAGCAGCGCCGCGAGGCGCAGCGTGAGGTCGGCCTCGCACTTCTCGACGACCGCGAAGGTGTGATGCAGGACGTCCTTGTGCTTGTGCACGGGATCCTGCTCGAGCTGCAGCGCCGACAGCTCGGGGAGGAACTCCTCCGCCAGCCCGGTCTCGACCACCAGCTCGAGCCCTCGCGAGGGAGCGTCGCTGAGGAGCAGCTTCGACAGCTCATCGCTGATCCGCTCGGCGGAGACGATCGAGAGGCGCCCGTGCATCTGCTCGATCGCTCGGACCACACGCGGTATCGGATCGAGCTCGAGCTGGGCGGCGAACCTCGCCGCCCGGAGCATCCGCAGCGGGTCGTCGGAGAACGCGATCTCCGGGTCGAGCGGTGTGTCGAGCCGTTTGGCCGCGAGGTCCTTCACGCCACCGAACGGATCCACGAGATCACCCTCGGGCAGTCGGACCGCCATCGCGTTCACCGTGAAGTCGCGCCGAGACAGGTCGGTCCGCAGGTCCCGGCCGAACGTGACGGACGGCTTGCGATGCTCCTCGGCGTAGACCTCTTCACGGAACGTCGTGATCTCGAGCACCTGATCGTGGCGGCGGGCTCCCACCGTCCCGAACTTCACGCCGACCAGGTAGAGGCGTTCGGCCCAGCCGCGGAGCACCTTCGTGGTCTCCCGCGGCACGGCGTCGGTCGCGAAGTCCAGGTCCCCGTGGTCGCGGCCGAGCAACAGGTCCCGGACCACCCCGCCGACCAGGTAGAGCTCGTGATCGGCCAGGCGGAAGCGCTCGCCGAGCTCCGTGGCGATCGGGGGGATCTCGAGGCGCGCGCCGCCGTTCGGACGCGACCGGTCGGCCATAGCGGGGCCAGGATACCCTTGTGCTCGCGGCCGACCGCTCACCCTCGGGCCTCCGAGCCCCTCGCCACCTGCGGTAGCGTCCCACGGGTGCGCCCGGTCGAGCTCCTCGGGTTCTTCTGGACCGTGCCGAACACGTTCCTCGGGATCCTGCTCGGGCTCCTCACCTTCCAGGCGCCTCGGACGCACGGCGGGGCGATCGTGTTCGACCGCACGCCCCGGGGCCTGACGCGGCTGCTCCGTGGGATGCACCGCACCGCCATGACCGTTGGGTTCGTGATCGTCTCTGCCGTCCCGGTGGAGGGACGCCTGCTCGCCCACGAACGCCACCACATCCGTCAGTACACGCAATGGGGCCCGTTCTTCATCCCGGTCTACCTCGTGCTCGCGATCGGGTTCGGCTACCGCCGGCACCCGATGGAACGTGCCGCGCGGCGGGCCGCGGGCGAGGGCGAGTCGGTGGAACGGGAGCGCTGATCAGCCGCGGGTGAACGTTCCGCGATGCCTATCCGCCATCTCGGTCGTGCTCGGGCCCCGTCTCCGCCTCCTGGAGCTCCTCCCTCACTCTTCGGCGCGCCGCGAGCAACTTCGAGCCCCCGATCAGAAGTAGCAGGACCGCCAGCAGACCGATGCCGATCGGGGTCACGTACGCCTCCCAGCGCTGGTAGCTGGCCCCGAGCGCGTAGCCGAGCACGGAATGGCCGATCCCCCAGATGACCGCCCCAGCGACGTCGTATACGATGAAGCGCCGCCAATCCATGTGCGCGACGCCGGCCACGATGAACCCGACGCTGCGCACGACCGGGATGAACCGGCCAAGGAAGACGGTCCTGCCCCCGTAGCGCCGGTAGTACCCCTCGGCCGCCTCGAGTCGTTCGGGCGTGACGAACAGCCTGCGCCCGTGGCGTTCGAGGAAGCCCCGGCCGTAGCGCCGCCCGATCCAATACCCGAGGTTGTCTCCGAGCACGGCACCGACGATCGCGACCGTCGCGACGCCGGGGAGCCAGAGGTCGCCGATGCGCGCATAGAATCCGCCGATGATGACCAGGGTCTCCCCCGGAACGATGACGCCCGCGCCCACCGAGTTCTCCAGGAACGTCGCCGCGAAGACGATTGCGTACCCCCAGGGAGGTTCGAGGTACGGTCGGAGTACGTCGATGATCCGGTCGAGCACGGCGGCCCAGTATAGGAAGGCACCTCCCCCCACCGGCTGATGGAGTCTCGGAACGAGGTGTCCGCCGGGGGCGTGGTCTATCGACACGAGGGCGACGCGACCCAGCTCGCGCTCGCCGCGCGCCGAACGCGGCGAGGCGACATCGCGTGGGGGCTCGCCAAGGGAGCGATCGAGCCCGGCGAGTCCGAGGAACAGGCGGCGGTGCGCGAGGTGCTCGAGGAGACGGGGCTCGAGGTGGAGGTCGAGTCCGACCTCGGCGACATCCGGTACCTCTACGTCTGGGAAGGGGTGCGGGTCCGCAAGCGCGTGCACTTCTTCCTGATGCGTGCCACCGGCGGCGACGTCACGAACCACGACGCCGAGATGGAAGACGTCCGCTGGTTCCCCCTGCGCGCCGCGATCAAGCGAGCGGCGTACAAGGGCGAACGTGAGGTCATCGAGCGCGCCGTAGCTCGGCTCTCGTGACGCCGCTGCAGGTCGGCCTCGGCGTCCTCGTGGGGTTCGCCGCCGGGATCCTGTCGGGGCTGTTCGGGGTCGGTGGGGGGATCGTGACGACCCCGGCGGTGAACACGCTCCTCGGCGGGACCGCGATCCAGGCGATCGCGACGCCCTTGCCGGTCATCCTTCCGACCTCCCTCGTCGGCTCGCACACGTACGCGAAGGCGGGAGAGGTGAGCTTCCGCGCTGCCCGTTGGGCGGCCGTCCCTGGGATCGGCGGTGCCGTCGCGGGCGCGCTGCTCACGGAGGTCGTGAACGTCCACCTGCTGCTGCTCGTCACAGCGGGCCTGATCGCGTTCACCGCGGTGCAAGTGATCATGGGCCGGGAGCCCAAGACGCCGTGGGAACGAGGCCGAACCCCCGGCTGGAAGTACGGGGCGATCGGCCTCGTCGCCGGGTTCGTGTCGGGGCTGCTCGGCGTCGGAGGCGGGATCGTGATGGTGCCGGCCTTCACGCTCTGGATCGGCATGCCGCTGCGGCGCGCGCTCGGCACCTCGCTGCTCGTGATCGCGGTGCTGGTGATCCCGAGCACGATCGTCCACACGCTCCTCGGGAACATCGATTGGGCGATCTTCCTCGTCCTGGTGCTCGGCGTCGTGCCGGGAGCGCGGATCGGGGCTCGCGTCGCGCTCGGCGTCCGTGAGCGCACGCTGCGCGTCGCGGTCGGAACCTTCCTACTCGTCGTGGCGCTCGCGTACGGAGCGTCGCAGGTCGCCTCCCTGGCCGAGGGGCGGGGGTAGGATGGCTCGACCGATCATGCGACGGCTCTCGCCGCTCGTCCTCGCGCTCCTGTTCGTTCTCCTGTTCGTTCTCTGGGCGCCGCCGCCGTCCCCGAACGCGCAGGAAAGCCCGTCGGTTCGCCTCACGCTCCTGTCGCAAACGTCGTGGAACTGCCCGACCGCCACGGCCGACATGCCGTCTGAGGAGGCGGGCTGGAGCTGCCCCTCCGGGCGCGAGCTCACCCTGCGTTTCCGGGCCCAGAACCTGGGGACCGAACCCCTCACCGACCTCGCGATCGGCGTCACGCTGTACTCGCGGGTCCTGACGAGGAGCGCGTACGAGGACTCACTGGTCTCCGACCCCTCGATCGTCATCGACGCCGGCACGCTGCCGAGGGAAGACGCGATCGAACCGGGGAAGACGCGCGACTTCGAGATCTCGCTCTTACTCGAGCAGGGGATCGATCCCGAGCAGTCCGGCGTCTACCCGGTCAAGCTCGACCTGAGGAGCGGGATCACCTCGGTCGCCGAGCTGCGAACGCCGGCCATCTTCCTCGTCCGAGAGCCCGAGATCCCGCTCGGCCTGTCCTGGACGTTCGTGCTCGCTCACCCGATCGTGTTCGCGCCGGACGGCACCTTCACCGATCCTTCCCTCGAGATCGCGCTCGGACCGGGCGGCCGGTTGAACGGCGAGATCCGCGCGCTGCTCGAGCTCGCGTCGGGTCCCACGGCGGCACCGATCGACGTCGCCGTCTCGCCGGTGTTGCTGACGCAGCTCGGCCGGATGCGGCAGGGGTACGAGGTCTCCGTAGGCGGCGAGACACGACGGGTCCCCGCCGGTGAGGGCGGAGCCGCGCTCGCCGGACAGGCGCTCGAGAACCTCCGCACCATCGCCGCCGCGCCGAACGTGGAGGTCACCGCCCTCCCCTTCTCCGCGCCCGAGATCCCCTCGCTCTACGGCGGCGGGCTCGGCCGGGACGTCATCGTGCAGCTCGAGCGCGGCCGGGAGGTGGCGTCGACGTTCGTCGGCGCCGAGATGGTGGAGCAGATCCTCCGGCCACCCGGCGCGATCCTGGACGAACCGACGCTTCGGGGCCTGTCCGCCGCCGGCATCCGGACGTTGCTCGTCGGACCGTCGACGGTCGAGCTCCCCGAGCAACCGCTCGACTTCGCCGGCCCGCCCACGACCTCGCTGGGTGACGGATCGCTCGAGGCGATCGTTCCCGACCCCTCGAGCGAGGCCGTGCTGACCGCGGTGGTCGACGAGGATCCCGTCCTGGCGGCGCAGGTCCTGCTCGGCGAGCTCACCACGATCTGGCAGGAGGCACCGGGCGAGGAGCGAGGCATCGCGCTCGTGATGAGCGAGGATGCTCTGCTCCCGGGGCCGTTCTTCCCGCCACTGGTCCGCGACGTCGCGACGGCGCCCTGGCTCGCCCCCGCAGCCGCCGAGGCGTTCGTGGAGACGTTCCCACCCATCGATGCCTCGGTCCTGGCGAACCCGTCGTTCCGTCGCTTCCCGACCACCTACGTGACGTCCATCAGGCAGGCGCGCCGGCGGATCGACATGCTGCGCTCGATGCTGCCGTCCGGCAGCCTCGAGCCCGACCGCCTCGAGACCTTGCTGCTGCTCGCCGAGGCGCGCCAGTTCCTGATCTCGACGAGCGACGGGCTCGCGTTCATCGACGCGGTCAAGCGGAGCGTCCGCGACACCGTCGACGGCCTGACGCTCGACACGGTGTCCTCCGTGACACTCTCGTCGGAGTCGGGCGGGGTCCCGGTCACGGTCTCGAACGAGGGCCCACGTCCGCTCCGGTTCTCGGTTCGACTGGACTCGCCGTGGCTCCTCGACGAGCCGACGGCCGCGCTCGTGCTCGCGCCGGGCGATTCCCAGACGGTCCGGCTGCAGGCGCAGCTGCGGTCGACCGGCCGGTTCCCGGTCCAGGTGCAGTTGGTCTCGCGGAGCGGCCGGCTGATCGCCCAGCAGACGATCGCCGTGCGTTCGACCGCGTACAACCGAATCGCGCTGCTCATCACGATCGGAGCGGCGCTCGTGCTGGTCGCGGTCTGGGCCAGGAGGTTCCTGCCGAGCCGAACGGCACGACGGACGACATGACGGACGACAAGGTGGACGACATGGCGGAGGCTTCGACATCCGGCGCCGGCGAGCGACCGCCGCCCAACGCCGCCCCGCCGCGAGCCGAGCCGCCGAGCGAGGATTCGACGCGCGCGTTCGTCCGGAACACGGTCGTGATGTCGACCGGCACGGCTCTTTCGCGCCTGACCGGCTTCCTGCGCCTGTCGGCGATGGCCTACGCGCTCGGGATCACCGAGTCTCGCCTGCCCGACGCCTACAACGTCGCGAACATCACGCCGAACATCCTGTACGAGCTCGCGCTCGGTGGGATCTTGACGTCGGTCGTCGTCCCCGTCGTGGTCGAGTGGATGCAGACGCACGGTCGCGACGCGGCGTGGGACGTGGTCCGGCGGCTGTTCACGATCACCCTGGTGGTGCTCTCGGCGATCGCCGTGCTCGGCGTCGTGCTGGCACCGTGGATCATCGACCTCTACACCGTCGGCTATCCCGAGGCGCAACGCGTGGCCGTGCACGACCTCGCGACGTTCTTCCTTCGCTTCTTCATGCCACAGGTCGTGTTCTACGGGATCGGCGCCGTAGCCGCCGGCCTGTTGAATTCGCATCGGCGATTCGCCGCCCCGATGTTCGCGCCGATCGCGAACAACCTGATCGTCATCGCGACGTTCCTTGTCTTCGCCGCGATGTCGGACCCGGCGAAGGGATCGCACGAGCTCGCGACGGGAGCCCAGCAGCTCGTCCTTGCGGTCGGGACGACGCTCGGCGTGGTCGCGATGACCGTGGCGCTGTGGCCGTCGGTCCGCGCGACGGGGTTCCGGTTCCGGTGGATCGGCGGCGTTCGCGACGAGGCGATCGTCAGGATCGGCAGGCTCGCGACGTGGGTGATCGTCTACGTCGTTGCGAACCAGCTCGGCTACCTGGTTGTGCTGATCCTCGCGGGTGAGATCCGAGGTGGGTATTCGTCCTACGCGGCGGCCTTCATCCTGTTCCAGCTCCCCCACGCGATCTTCGCCGTCTCGATCCTGACCGCGCTGCTCCCGGCGATGTCCTCGCGATGGGCGGCCGACGATCTCGACGGGTACCGGGCGCTCCTGTCCCAGGGGATCCGCGCGACGGCGACGATCCTGATCCCGGCCGCCCTCGGCTACCTGGTGCTCGCGAGACCGATCGTCCGTCTCCTGCTCGAGCACGGGGTCACCACGCCGAAGAGCGCCGACCTGGTCGCCGAGGTGCTCTTCGCGTTCGCGATCGGGCTCTTCGCGTTCTCGGCGTTCCAGTTCCTGCTGCGAGCCTCGTACGCGATGCAAGACACGCGGACGCCCGCGCTCGTGAACGTGGCGGCGCTGTCCCTGAACGTGATCGTGAACCTCCTCTTCTTCCTGGTGCTCGACCTCGGGATCCCCGGGCTGGCGCTCGGCCACGCCGTCTCCTACGTGTTCGCGTCGAGTGTCCTGCTCGTGCTGATCCGCCGCCGCATCGGGAGGATCGACGGGCGGCGGATCCTCTCTTCGCTCGGTCGGATCCTCGTGGCGGGCGTCGCGACCGCGGCGGTGGCCTGGCTCGTCGCCGAAGGGTTCGAGGAGTGGCTCGGTACGGCTACGCTCGGCCAGCAGGCGGCGCAGGTGCTGGGTGCGGTCGTCGCGGGGCTCGCGGTGTTCGTCGCGTCGGCGGCCGCGCTCCGGATCGAGGAGGTCGGCATGGTTCGGCGGCAGGTGACCGCGAGATGGCGATGAGGAGGACCGTCATCCGGGGGGAGGCGGGGCTCGTCGGCAAGATCCTGCTCCTGTGGCTGCTCCTCCTCGCCGCCGTCGTCGTCGTGGCGATCGACGCGGGCTCGATCCTTCTGACGCGTTCCCGGGCGACCGACCTGGCGGAGGACGCGTCGGTCTCGGCGGCGGAGGCGTTCGGGCAGACCGGTGACGAACAGCAGGCCAAGCTTGCCGCCCTGGACACGATCGCCGACGCCGATGAGGCGGTGCGCCTCAAGCGGATCGACGTCGGGCGCCGCGAGGTGACGGTCGTGCTCGTGGTTCGAGCCGACACGCTGGTCGTCGGGCGGATCCCCTTCGTCGACGACCTCGAGAAGCTGACCGTCAACGGTTCGACCGCCGCCCCGCGTGACTGAGTATCGCGCTCGCGCGTTGGAAGCCGAGCCACCGGGCATAGACTTCGAAGCGTGAAGCAGACGACCGAGCCGGCCCCCGTCCTCGTCGGCCGCTATGCCCTGGAGGAGGAGCTCGGCAGGAGCCGGACCGGGATGGTGTGGCGTTCGCAGGATCCGCTCCTGCGCCGCTCGGTGGCGGTGAAGCTCATCCATCCGCGCCTGGCGGACGATCCCGGCTTCGCGCAGGCCTTCCGGGACGAGGCGCGGAACGTAGCGGTCCTGTCGGCGCCGGGGGTCGCGCGCCTGCTCGACACCGGCGAGCAGGACGGCGTGATCTACCTCGTCCGCGAGTACGCGGCGGGCTCGAGCCTCCGCGTGCGTCTCGACGAGGGGGGTCCGGCGTCGCCGACCGAGACCGTCCGGATCGGCGCGGCAAGTCTCCGCGCGCTCGCCGAGGCGCACGATCGCGGCGTGCTCCATCTGGCGCTCGACGCCGACGACGTGATCGTCGGCGACGACGGGCGAGTGTGTCTGATCGATTTCGGGATCGGCGCCGCGATCGCCGCGAGCCGACCCCGGGACGCGGCGGAACTGCTCGGGGACGAGAATCTGGCGCCCGAGCAGATCGCCGCTGAGGGAACTGATGCCCGCACCGACCTCTACGCCGTCGCCTCCCTACTCTTCGGATCGCTGACGCGGGAGGCGCCCCGGGGAAGGACCTCGGCTCGCGGCATCCGTCCCGACGTCCCGAGGGCGCTCGACCGTGTGCTGGCCCGAGCGCTCGACCCCGATCCCGAACGACGCTTCCCGAGCGCCCGCTCCTTCGCGGATGCGCTCGAGCGTTCGGTCGATGCCGAGCTCATCGACATACCCGATGGAGGACGGATCGCGGACGTGTTCACCTGGATCGGCGTTCCGCTCATCGTCGTGGGGATCGCCGTGGTCGCGATCACGCTTGGGCTGTGGCTGGGTGAACTCGAGGTCGGCGGCCCGCTCGGGATCCGCGCGGCACCGGACGAACCCGCATCGGCCGAGACCTCACCTATCCCGGTGCTGCCCGTAACGGTGGACGTGCTCGACCCCTTCGGCGACGGGGAGGAACTCTCGTCGAACGCGGGACTCGCGAACGACGGCGACGTCCAGACCGCGTGGCGATCGGAGAACTACTTCGACGGCGAGCTCGGCAAGCCGGGGATGGGGCTCCTGCTCGACCTCGGCGAACGCAACGAGGTCCTCGGGCTCCGTCTGTGGACCCCGCATCCCGGCTTCCGGTTCGGCGTCGCCATCGGCGACGACCCCGATGCGCTCGTCGACGAGGTCGGCGAACAGGTCACCTCGACGTCGTTGTCGCGCGTCCCGTTGCGCGGCATCGGGAGGTACGTGCTCGTCTGGATCACCTCGGTCGTTCCGGTCGACGACGGCATCCGCGCGGAGGTCGGTGAGGTGCGCGTGCTGGTCCAGGACGCGGACGCCGAGGCGGTCGGTGCCTGACCCGCCCGCTCGGGACGAGGACCTCGTTCGCCGGTACCTGTCGGGAGACCGGGCCGCGTTCGCCGCACTCGTCGAACGACACGAGCGACGCGTGTACAACCTCGCCCTGCGCATGACCGGCCGCGAGGAGGACGCTCGGGACGCGACGCAGGACGCGTTCCTCACCGTGCTCAGGAAGCTGTCGTCGTTCCGCGGCGAGGCGGCGTTCACGACCTGGCTCCATCGCGTGACCGTCAACGCCTGTTACGACCTGCTCCGCAAGCGACAGCGCGGGCCGGTCCTCGAACGCGGGGAGGACGACCTGCCCGCGCTCGAGCCACCGCCGGTGCCCGACCACGCCGACGCGTCGAGCCTGTCGATCGACGTGCAGCAGGCGTTGATGCGGGTGCCCGAGGACTTCCGCGTCGTGATGATCCTGCACGACGTGCACGACCTCCGGCAGGAGGAGGTCGCCGCGATCGTGGGCGTCCCGGTCGGCACCGTGAAGTCACGGCTGCATCGCGGGCGCATCGCCCTCGCAAAGGCGATGGGCATCACGCGCGAGGCCCCGAGATCGGGAGGGAGCCCGGACAGCGGGACCACGAAGTCCGGGGAACGGGCGGACGCCGCCGGGCCGTCAGAAGGGACGATATCCCCGTGAGTCATCCCGACGACCTCCTCGCCGACTACGTCGACGGCACGCTGGACGAACGCGCCCGTGCCGATGTCGACACGCACCTGCTCGTGTGCGAGCGCTGCCGTGATGAGGTTCGGTTGGCCGCAACCGCGAAGGCCGCGCTCGTAGAGCTCGAGGATCGGCCGGTGCCGTTCGGCGTCACCGGACCGGTGCTGGCCGAGGCGGGACGTCGGTTCGAGCGGCGTCGCGGCGTCACCTGGGAACGCTTCCAATGGGCGGCGGGCCTCGCGGCGGCGGCGGCGCTGGTCGTGGTGGTGGCCCTGAACGTCGGGGACGGCGGTTCGGAGAACACCCCGAGCCCCGCGGCGGCCGGCACGGGCGCGACCCGTGCGACGGGCGCCGAGGCGGGCGACGC
>Ga0209859_1000220_pt1 | contig 13597 bp, 16 predicted proteins | sample GWRWS3_50_60_FD_187241 | JGI IMG/M metagenome (GOLD analysis project Ga0209859, IMG submission 187241) | Riverbed sediment microbial communities from areas with vegetation nearby in Columbia River, Washington, USA - GW-RW S3_50_60 (SPAdes)... | ecosystem: Environmental > Aquatic > Freshwater >... | reverse complement strand
TCGGGCGTGGCGACGTTGCCGGCGATCACCGGGACATCGCAGCGGCTGCGGAGCTCCCGCACCGCCTCGAGCACCCCTTGCGAGTGACCGTGGGACGTGTCCACGACGAGCACGTCGACGTCCTCGTCGACGAGGGCGGCGGCCCGCTCGAGGCCCTCCGGCCCCGTGCCGACCGCGGCCGCGACGCGCAGGCGCCCCTGGTCGTCCTTCGTCGCCAGCGGGTACTGGATCCTCTTCGAGATGTCCTTGACCGTGATGAGGCCCTTGAGCCGCCCGTCGGGATCGACGACCGGGAGCTTCTCGATCTTGTGGCGGTGGAGGACGGCCCGCGCCTCCTCGAGCGTCGTGCCGACCGGGACGGTGATGAGGTCCTTCGAGGTCATGAGGTCGGAGACGGGGCGCGCGGTGTCGTCCTCGAAACGCAGGTCACGGTTCGTGAGGATGCCGACCAGGCACCCGTCCTCATCCGTGATCGGAACGCCTGAGATCCGGTAGGTCTCCATGATCGAGAGCGCCTCCGCAACCGGCGCGCGGGGCGGGAGCGTGACGGGCTCGACGATCATCCCGGCTTCCGAGCGCTTGACCTTGTCGACCTCGGCCGCCTGCGCCTCGACCGAGAGGTTGCGGTGGACGACGCCGATGCCCCCCTCCCGTGCGAGCGCGATCGCCGTGCGCGCCTCGGTGACCGTGTCCATCGCCGCCGAGACGATTGGGATCTCGAGCCAGATCGAGCGCGTCAGGCGCGTCCGCGTCGAGACCTCCCCCGGGAGCACGCCCGACTCGGAGGGAACGAGGAGCACGTCGTCGAAGGTGAGCCCCTCCTTGGCGAACTTGCGCTCGAGGGCGAGGAGGCGCTCGATCTCCTCCTGACGCAGCTCCACGCTCACCTTGGAGCGATCGTACCAGCGCCGCCCGCTAGCCTTCCTGCGCGACGTGCTCGATGTGCTCGAGCTGGACGAGCGGCGTCAGACGGCTCGCCTCACGCGGGTCGAAGCGACCGGCGCCTGCCTCCAGCACGGACGCCGCGCCCACCGCGACGGCCGAGCGCACGGCGTCCTCGAACGGCTTCCCGCTCACGCGGGCGGCCAGGAAACCGGCGAGGAGCGTGTCCCCTGCACCGACGCCCGAGATGGGCTCGACCCGCGGCGCCTCCGCCCTGACGCGCACCTCCGCGCGATCCTCGCGAAGGAGCGCGTAGCAGCCGGTCTCGAGGGTGATGAGGACGTTCCGAGCACCGAGATCCGCGATCTCGTCGAGGCCCGCCGCCAGGTCTTCCTGGTCGACGAACTCGTGGCCCACGAGCGCCTCCGCCTCGCGCTGGTTCGGGGAGACGAGATAGGGCTCGGCCTCGACCGCGAGCCGAAGCGGCTCGCCCTCCGAGTCGACGACCGTCAGGAGCTGGCCGCGGTTGAGCTCGCGAACGAGCTCGCCGTAGAAGCTCGGGTCGACCGCGCGCGGAAGCGAGCCTGACAGCACGACGAACTCCGCACGCTGGGCGAGGTAGGCGAGCTTCTCGCGGAGGATCGCGAGCTCCTCCGCGCTCACCTCGGGCCCCCACTCGTTGATCTCCGTGTAGGCGTTCGAGGTGGGGTCGAGCACGGCGATCGATGTCCTCGACTCGGCCCGGATGCGGACGAAGTCGTTGAGGATCCCTTCGTTCGTCAGCTCCTCGACCAGGAGCGTGCCGGTGCGGCCCCCTGCGAGACCGGTGCAGACGACCGGCGCGCCGAGGCGCTTGAGCGCGCGGGCGACGTTGATTCCCTTCCCCCCGGCGCTGGGGAAGCCGACGCTCGCACGGTGTCGCTGACCCGGCTGGAAGTTCGGAACGACGAGCGTCCGGTCGATCGCTGCGTTGAGCGTGACGGTGACGATCATCCGAGTGAGTACCGAGACGGTACCCGGGTCGATCCTAGCCGTCTCATACGGGTCATCGGCGCCTCAGATCCCCGGGACGACCGCGGAGACGATGTCGCCGGCCTCGTCGAGGGCACGATCCGCGTACCAGCCGAGGCGCTCGCGGAAGGTCGGCTCGGGCACGTCCCGCGCGGCCACCAGGTCGCTTCGGGCCACCTCGCGGTCGCCGTCCATGACGACGACCTCGCCGAGCTTCTCACCCTTCCGAACGGGCAGCTCGACCATCGCCGGCACGACGACGCGCTCGACGAAGCGCGTCCCGTCGCCGAGCCGGACGAGCTTCGACGCGCCCGCGGCCGCGACGAGCTCGAGCCGCTCGTCGTCGAAGGGGATGGCCGCCGTCGCATAGCGCTCGCCCTCAGTGACGAGCGGGAAGTGCGCGTACTGGTCGAAGCCCCACTCGAGCAGCGCGGTCAGGTCGGCGTTCCGCTTCGCCCGCGCCGGGCTTCCGAGCACGACGGCGTAGATCGTCGTGGGGCCGCGGCGCGCGGCCGCGACCTCGCTCCAGCCGGCGCGGTCGGTGTGACCGGTCTTCACGCCGACGAGCCCCTGGAAGGTCCACAGGAGATCGTTCCAGCTCTTCAGCTTTCGGTTCGGCGGGATCACCGCCGTCCGCTTGCGAACGAGCTTCCGGACGAGCGGCTCGCGCATCGCGAGCCGGGCCAGCCGGAGGGTGTCCTCCGCGGTCGAGTAGTGGCCGGGGCGGTCGAGGCCGTCCGGGCGGACGTAGTGAGTGCCGTCGAGCCCGAGCTCAACGGCCTCCGCGTTCATGAGCCGCACGAAACGCTTGACGCTCCCGTCGCCGACATGGGCGGCGAGTGCGTACGCGGCGTCGTTGGCGCTCTGGATCAGCGCGGCGGCGAGCAGATCGCGGACGCGCAGCTCCTCACCCGCGCTCAGGAAGATGGAGGAGCCGTCCGGGGCGACCGCCTGCGGCGCTACCTTGACGAGGTCCCGTGGACGCGCGTTCTCGAGCGTGACGAGCGCGGTCATCAGCTTCGTGATGCTCGCCATCGCCAGCCGGCGGTCAGCGTCTCTCGCGTAGAGGACGTCTCCGGTCCGGCCGTCCGCAACGAGAACGGCCTTCGCCCGCACCGGCGGCGACGTGGACGCGGCCGCGTGTGCTCCCCCGAGGAGGGCGAGGGCGAGGGCTGCGACGAGGGCGAGGACGCGCGGACGCACGGCCCTCAGGCTATCCTCGAAGCAATGACCGAGGAGCAACGAGAGCAGAAGCCGGCGCGCGTGAGCGGCTTCGAGCGATCCTTCGAGGTACGGGTCGGCGGCCTGGGTGGCTTCGAGCTCCGCCCCACGCGTGTCTTTGTCTGGGCCGGGGACGAGCGCAACGGGAACGAGCGAATCCTGCCCCTCGGAAGCGCGCCGCGAAGCCTCACCATCCCCCGCCGTCCGCGCGAGCGGCAAGCCGGCGCCCTGGAGCTGCGGACGCTCGGCAACCCGCTGCTGACGATCGCGCTCGCTGGCGTCCACGCCGCGCGCACGCTCCGCCGCCGCGTGACGTCCTAGCACCGTAGGGGCGCTAGCGGATCCGGATCCGGTCGCCGGGGTTGAGGGTCAGAGGGTCGATGTCCGGGTTGAGCTCGAGCAGGTCGGCGACGGACGTATCGCACCGCTCCGCGATCGACTCGAGCGTGTCCCCGGGGCGCACTCGGTAGACCTTCCGCCGGCACGGGCCGGGGCGAGTCGTCGTCCCGTCGGGATTGGTCGCCGAGGTCGTGCGACCGGTGTTCACCGCGTCCGTCGACGGCCCTGTGGCGACGGCCTCGCCCGCGTCCGACTCGAGCGCGCGCTGAACGAGGATCACGAGCACGGTCGCCGCGAAGAAGAACGCGAGCGGGGCCGCAAGGCGTGCGATCCAGATCCGAATGCGATCCGGATTCACCAGCCGGACACCGCCCAGACCTCTCCGCGCAGGCGCGCCGACTCGGCGGCGGCCGCCTTGCGCCAGTCGGCCCCGTCGACCCGGAACGCGTAGATCACGGAGCGCGACACGGGCACGAGAGCGCTGGCGGGCCCGCTGGTGAAGGCCCGCGCGACGTCGGCGGGCGTGCCGCCCTGCGCCCCGACCCCGGGTAGGAGCAGGATCGCCCGAGGCATCAGCTTCCTCGCCTCGGCGACCGCACGCGGGTAGGTTGCGCCGACGACGGCGCCGACGCTCGAGAGACCGCGCTCCCCGACGAGGTCCTGCCCCCACTCGTCGACGAGCGCGGCGACATGGTGCCAGAGCGGCCGTCCGTCCGAGAGGGCGGCATCCTGAAGGTCGGCGCTGCCGGCGTTCGACGTCTTGACGAGGCAGAAGATTCCGTTCCCGGCCCGCCGGCACGCGGCGAGGAAGGGCTCGATCGAGTCGCTGCCGAGGTACGGGCTCACCGTGAGCGCGTCCACGGGCGGAGGCCGGTCCTCGCGTTGCTCGAGGTAGGAGTCGGCATAGGCGCGCGCGGTCGAGCCGATGTCGCCGCGCTTGCCGTCCGCGACGACGAGGAGGTTCGCGGCACGCGCGTACTCGCAGATCTCCTCGAACGCGCGCAACCCGTCCGCCCCGAGGGTCTCGAAGTACGCGAGCTGAGCCTTCACCCCCACGACGTACGGCGCGACGGCGTCGATCAGTCCGCGGCAGAACCGCCCGACGGCTTCCGCGGCGGAGGCGCGGCTCCGGTAGATGTCGCCTCGGAGCTCGACGGGAAGGAGCTCCGGACGAGGATCGAGGCCGACGAGCAGCTGGCTCCGCTTGGCGTCGACGGCCGCGGCGACGCGGTCGCCGAACGTGATCGTGGTGGCAGTGGCGGAGCGTGCCGCGCCTTCGACCTCCTGAGCCATGAGTTGGGAGATTAGGCTACTGCGCGGCGCGGATCACGTAGTGCAGCGAGGATCTCCCGCTCGCCGATCGGCAGGACGACGAGCTCCGGCGGAGGCCGCCGCAGGAACGAGCCGAGCAGGAGGAGGACCTCGGCATCCTCGGGCTCGCGCGACGGCTCGGCCGCGCGCGCGACGGCGATCCCCACTCGCACTTCGAGCGCCGCTCCCGCGCCCGGAGGGAGCGTCCGCACGGCGGCCACGCGCCCGCGCGCGAGGAAGAGCGCACGGCGGAAGCCCGCCTCGGACGCGGGAGCGAGAAAACACACCTCGGCGGCGCGGAGACGCTCGAGCGCCGCGAGCTCGCGGACGACGTCCTCCAGCGCTTGGATGCGGTCGCGGAGGCGCGCGGCGTCCTCGTAGCGCAGGCACTCGGAGAGGTCGCTGAGCCGGGCACGGAGCCGTGGGAGCGGACCGCCGGCGAGGAGATGGGCGAGCTCCTGCTCGGTCGCGCCGTCGAGCGCCCGCGCAGCCCGTTCCGCGCGGCGGCGACTCCCGATCGGCCCGAGCGGGCCGGGCTGGGTGGAGACGACGAATCGCCCTCCGCGAGGTCGCAGGTAGAAGGCGCGGCCGCCACGCTTGCCGCGTGCGTTGGCGGGTGGACGGAGGTCGCGGATGAGCCGCAGCTCCTCGAGGGCGGCCTCCAGCTCCGAGCCGAGCACGCGCCACTCGACGTCCTCGACCGCCGCGAGCGCGGCCTCGACGGCGGGGCGCTGCCGCTCGGTGCGGAAGTACGAGCGGAGCCGCGCGCGGAGGTCACGGGCGCGGCCGACGTAGAGCGCCTGGCCGTTCGCGTCGCGGAAGAGGTAGACGCCGGGGCGCGAGGGCGCGCCGAAGACCAGTGCGCGCTTCTCGTACACCCGCCGGCGCCGAGGGGCAGCGAGCTCGACGAGGTCGGCCACCGTCCGCGCCCCGCGCTCCTGCGCGAGGCCGACGAGCGCGACGAGGATCTCAGCGGTCGCCTGCGCGTCCGGGAGCGCCCGGTGGCACGGACGGGCCGACGTCCCGAAGAAGTGCGCGAGCGACGCGAGGCCGACGCGCGAGACGCGCCCGCCGAGCAGGCGTCGCGCGAGCCCGACCGTGTCCACGACCGGCGACGCGAGCCGGCGGCCGGTGAGCAGCTCGACCTCGCGGTCGAGGAACGCGAGGTCGAAGCGGGCATTGTGCGCGACGATGACGGCGCGCTCACCGGCGAAGGCGAGCAGGCGACACACCGCGGTACCGGCGCAGGGAGCGCCGCGCAGGTCACGGTCGGCGATGCCGGTCAGGCCGGCGACGAGCGGCGGGAGAGGCACGCCGGGATCCACGAGCGTCTGGAACGTGCCCGCCGGGAGCAGCGCCTCGACGCGAACGGCGCCGATCTCGCAGATGGCGGCGCGGGCCGGCCGAAGGCCGGTCGTCTCGAGGTCGACGACAACGAAGCGCGCCGCCTCGAGCGGGAGGTCCCGCTCCGGCGGCGCCACGAGCCCGACGCAGTCTCCGCGCCATGCGAGCCGCGCGTCGCCGGCGACGACGTCCTCGAGGAGGCTGCGGGCAAGCCCGGACGGCGCCCACGCGAGCGCGAAGAGCGCGCGGGCGGCCTCCTCCACGGGGACGGGCCCCCTCCGCTCCTCGATCAGCTCGACCAGGCGGTCGGCCGCGTCGAAGGCCAGCTGCACGACGCAGCACTATACACGAACATCTGTTCGCCTATCAAGTAACACACTGTTACTTGGCAACGTCCGGCTCGGCCAGCAGGTCCGAGCCGGGGGGCCGCTCGCGCGGCCCCCCGGTGACGCCGGAAAAGGAAGGAGAGCTAGCGGAGAGCCGCCTTGAGCTGGCTGCCCGCGGAGAACTTGGGCACAGTCGCCGCCGGGATCTGCACGCGCTCGCCCGTGCGCGGGTTGACGCCCTGCCGCGCTGCGCGCTGCTGCGGAGAAAACTTGCCGAAGCCGGTGAAGGAGACGGAGTCGCCGCTCTTGAGCGCTTCGGTCACGGAGTCGAGGAATGCGTCGACCGCCCTCGTCGCATCCCGCTTTGTAAGTCCGCTCTTGTCCGCCACCATGTCGATGAACTCGGCCTTCGTTGCCACTGCCCTCTCCTTCCGTCCACTCTGCTGATTGGGGAACCGGCGAACACCCTAACAGAGTCGGTTGATATCAAGCAACCATGCGGGTTTGCGGGTGTTTTCAGACGTTTACGACGTCTCGGGCGCGGAAGAGCGCGTGGAGACGGACGCCTCTCCGCGCGAGCGCGTCCTCCCCGCCCTCCTCGCGGTCGACGACGCAGACCGCCGCCCGGCACTCGAGCCCGGCGGCGCGCAGGACGTCGACCGCCTCGGCGGCCGCGCCGCCCGACGTGACGACGTCCTCGACGAGGCAGACTTCCTCACCGGCCGCGAACGCGCCCTCGATCTGCCGCGTGGTGCCATAGCGCTTTGCCTCCTTCCGCACGATGAGGAAGGGGAGCCCCGAGGAGAGCGACGCCGCCGCCGCGAGCGCGATCGCCCCCAGCTCGGGGCCGGCGATGCGAACGGCCTCCGGCGCGGCCTCGCGGATCCACCCCGCGAGCCGCTCGCCGAGCGCGGCGAGGAGGTCGGGACGGGTTTCGAACCGGTACTTGTCCAGGTAGTAGCGTGAGCGCGTGCCCGAGCGGAGGAGGAAGTCACCCTCGAGGTAGGCGTGCTCGCGGATCCGCCGCGCGAGCTCCGCGTCCGTCATGGCGGCGGTCAGCTGCGCGCCTGCGAGAGGATCCGCCGTGCGATCGGGAAGAGCCGAGCCGCCTCGTCGCTCCCCTCCGCGAACGTGACCATCGAGCCGTCCGCGAAGTAGACGTCGACGCGGTCCTTGCCCGCACCGGAGCGCCGTCGCCAGAGCGCTGCCGCGCCCGCGACAGAGCCGACGGCGACGATCAGAGCGGCGAGCCTACGCTTCATCGCCCGCCGCCTCCTCCTCGTCCTTCTTCTTCCGCCGCCGCGTCCCCGAGACGGCCTTGTTCTTCTCCTCCTGCTCCGCCCCGGAGAGGCGCAGACAGGTCTTCAGGTCGTAGAAGACGAGGCCGGCGGTCGGCTCACGGCCGGTAACCGCTGCGACGACCCGCTCCCCGTCGCGGACGACGAAGACGCAGCCCTCGAAGAAGGCGACCTGGATCTGCACCGGATCACCCGCCGCTCCGGCCGCGCCCTGGAGGAGCTCGCGCGCCTCCCGGGCGACCGCCTGCGCCCGCTCCTCGGCGGCGAAGGTCGAGCCGAGCACACCGCCGTCCCCGTCGGCGAGCACGGCCGACTCGATCTGCGAGGAGATCTCGACGAGATCAGCAAGCGCCTTCGCTGCTTCCACCGGCGGCAAACCTAACACACGACCGTAGACTCCCTCACCTCGTGCGCGCGATCGTCAGCAAGTTCCTCGCCGACAGGGGAACGCACCTCGCCGCGATGATCGCGTACTTCGCCATCCTCGCATTCGTCCCGCTCCTCTTCCTCGCGCTCTCGCTCGTCGCCTTCGCCGGCGAGCAGGACGAGTCCAGCTACCTGATCGAGGAGCTCCGGCGGGCCTTCCCGGAGAGCTCGGTCGAGAACCTCCTCGACGTCGTCACCGAGATCCAGGAGCAGGCGACCGAGCTGTCGGTCATCGGCGGCGTCGGCCTCCTCTGGGCGGCGCTCGGTTTCTTCAGCGTGCTCGAGTCGGCGTTCAACATCGTCTACGGCCTCCCGAACCGGCCCTTCATCCGCCAGAAGGGGCTCGTCCTCCTGCTGACTGCGGCGTTCCTCGTCGTCCTCTTCCTGGCGCTCGTCATCGCCTCCGTCGGCGTCGAGCTCGTCCAGCGCGCGGACGTCGCCGAAGGCGCGCTTTCATACGTCTACGCGCTGCTCGTCTCCACGGCCCTCCTCGGCGGCTTCACGTGGAGCCTGTACCGCCTGCTCACCAACACGCCGCTCACCTGGCGGGAGACGCTGCCAGGGGCGCTCTTCGCGGCGATCCTCCTCCAGGCGAGCTTTCAGCTCCTCCCGCTCTTCGTCCGCCTGTCGAGAGAGCTCATCGCCCTCCAGGCCTACGGCGGGCTCGTCCTCCTCCTCGTCTGGCTCTACCTGATGTCGAACATCCTCGTGCTCGGCGCCGAGGTCAACTGGTGGCTGGAACGCGGGCGCGCCGTCGCCGAACCCTAGGCCGTCTCGGTCGTCCGCACGCGCTCCTCGACCGCCTCCAGCACCTTCGCCTCGATGTCGGGATGGTGGACGATGAGGCTGCGGAACGACTGGCGGGTGAGGACGAAGAAGCGGACGGGCGTGGCGGCGGTCACGGTCGCGGTGCGCCGGGGTGAATCCCAGATGAGGGCGATCTCGCCGAAGAAGTCGCCGGGGACGAGCCTGCGGATCTCGACCCCGTCCTTCGTCACGCTGACCTCGCCCTCGACGATGACGAAGAACTCCTGACCGATATCGCCCTCGCGCGCGAGCACCCTACCCTCCTCGACCTCCATGTCCTCGGTCACCTTGGCGAGCTCGACGAGCTCGGCACGAGTGAGGTTCCGGAAGAGCGGTGTACGGCCGAGCGCGGAGGCCTTGTCGTCGTGCGAGAAGAGCTGCATGTGCGGAATCTACCGTTCTTCGGCAGCGCTGCAAACTGACTTCCGAAGCTCCCCGGCCGCGATGGCCCGGTGGCTCCTCTCCGCTTTCCACGCGTCGCCGAGCTCGGCGACGGTCCGTTCCTCCCCGTCGGGAACGAACACGGGGTCGTAGCCGAAGCCCTCCGAGCCGCGGGGCTCGTCCACGATTCGCCCTGCGAGCGTCCCCGTCCCGCGAAACTCCTCGAGCCCCGGCGAGAGGGAGACGAGCTCGGAGACGTAGCGCGCGCGCCGACCGTCGCCGGTGACGCCCGCGAGCTCTCCGAGGAGCTTCCTCACGTTCTCCTCATCGGTCGCGTCCCCGCCGGCGTAGCGGGCCGAGCGGATCCCGGGACGCCCGCCGAGGCCCTCGACCTCGAGCCCGGAGTCCTCGCCGATCGCCCAGGCATCGGGCGGGCCGGCCAGGCGGCCGAAGCGCGCCTTCGCCAGCGCGTTGTCGTAGAAGGTCTCACCGTCCTCCTCCGGAAGCTCCTCGGCCTCGATCGCCTCGATCTCCCAGCCCGGGAGGAGGACGGCCAGCTCGCGCGCCTTGTGGGGATTCATCGAGACGAGACTCGCTCTCACTCCGTCCACCGGACGGCGAGCACGCCCTCGAGACCGGCAAGATCCTCGACGAGACGTTCCTCGGCGGCGCCGAGCGGGACGTCGAGCTCGACCACCAGCCGCCGGCGGTCGCGCTCGTCCTCGAACTGCACTCTGCTGACGCGGACGCGCCGGTCGTCGATCAGCCCGAGCGCCTCCGAGATCGAGTGCTCGCGGGTGAGGTCGATCTCCAGCTGGCGGCCGGCGCGCCGCAGGCGACCGAGCGTCGCCCCGCCCTCGAGCCAGCGGAACGGGCCGAGGCCGACGAGCACGATTCCGGTCGCGATCAGCGCGGCGGAGTAGTAGCCGGCACCGGCGGCCATGCCGATGGCGGCCACCACCCACAGGCTCGCCGCCGTCGTGAGACCGCGGACGGTCAACCCCTGGCGAATGATCGCGCCCGCGCCGAGGAAGCCGATGCCGGTGACGACCTGAGCCGCGATGCGCGTGGGGTCGAAGACCACGCCCGAGCGCGCCGAGAAGCTGAAGTCGCTCCACCCGTACGCGGAGACGATCGTGAAGAGTGCCGCTCCGATGCCGACGAGCATGTGGGTGCGGAGCCCGGCGGCGCGCTCCCGGAGCTCGCGCTCGAGCCCGATCGCCCCGGTGAGCCCGGCGGCAACGACCAACCGGACGAGCACGTCCCACCATTCGACCTCGGGGATCATCGAACCGCCTCCCTCTGCTTGATGCCGATCTCGCGGATGCCGACGGCCGCGAGATCGACGAGGGCGTCGAGCTCGGCCCGCGCGAACGGCACCCGCTCGGCAGTCGCCTGCACCTCGATCAGTCGCCCGTCCCCGGTCATGACGACGTTCATGTCCACGTCGGCCGCCGAGTCCTCCTCGTAGTCCAGGTCGAGGCGCGGCTCCCCCTCGACGATGCCGACCGAGACGGCGCCGACGAGGTCGGACGGCTCGGGGAGGCCGGCCCGGCGCGCCGCGAGCGTGAGAGCGACCCACGCTCCCGAGATCGCGGCCGTGCGCGTGCCCCCGTCCGCCTGGATCACGTCGCAGTCGATCCAGACGGTGTGCTCGCCGAGCGTGTCGAGGTCGTACACGGCTCGGAGCGAGCGGCCGAGGAGACGTTGAATCTCGACCGTCCGACCCTTCTGCCGGCCCGTGCTCGCCTCGCGCGGCGTACGCGAGCCGGTGGAGGCAGGGAGCATCCCGTACTCGGCGGTCAGCCAGCCTCGGCCCGTGCCTCCGAGCCAGCGCGGAACGCCCTCCTCCACGCTCGCGGTGCAGAGGACGCGGGTGCCTCCGAACGAGATGAGCGCCGAGCCCGCCGCCTGCTCGACGAAGTCCGTGAGGAGCTCGACCGGCCGCAGCTCGTGGGGCCTGCGACCTTCTCGACTCACCCCGCTACCCTCCCGGCACGATTCGCGCGCCACTCGCGCGGAGCTCGCCGATACGCTCGAAGCGGGTGGTGGTCCGGGGTGGCCCCGGCGCGCGAGTAACTAAAGACGCTCACGCGGCGGCGAGCTCGAGCTCGCGGACTGACACCTGCTCCACCTGTGGGATCGGCAGCTGGAGGAAGCGCTCGCCGAGCGTCCGGAATTCCTCCGGCGAGCCGGTCGTGAGGAAGCGGCTCGAGCCGTCGCGGTCGGGATCGTTCTCGACGCGCTTCCGCGCGAGCGTCTCCGCGACCTCGCGCGCGGTCTCGTCGGCCGAGTAGACGAGCGTCGTGCCTCGGCCGAAGGCGCGCTCGAAGACCCGTCTAATTATCGGGTAGTGCGTACAGCCGAGGATGACCGTGTCCACGCCCTCCTCCGTGAGCGGCGACGCGTACTCCCGCACGGCAGCGTCGAGCTCCTCCCCCACGTCGCCGGCCTCGATGAGCGGGACGAGCTTCGGGCATGGAACGGCGACGACCCGCGCCCCCGCGTCGAGCGCGTGGACGACCTCCTCGTAGCGACCGCTCGCCACCGTGGCCTCCGTGGCGAGGAGTCCGATCCGCCGGTTGCGAGTCGCCTGGACGGCCGCGTGCGCCTCCGGAACCAACACGCCGACGATCGGCACCGCAAGCGCCTCCTGGAGCGCCGGCAGCGCTGCCGACGTGGCCGCGTTGCACGCAACGACGATCAGCTTCACTCCCTCCTGCTCCAGGTAGGACGCGATCTCGTGCGCGAACCGGCGGATCTCCGCATGCGGCCGCGGGCCGTACGGGCAACGTGCACCGTCACCGAGGTAGAGGAAGTCCTCCTGCGGCAGGGTCACCAGGCATTCGTGGAGAACGGTGAGCCCGCCCGCGCCGGAGTCGAAGATCCCGATCGGCCGTGCATCCATCGTCTCGATTCTAGGCGCGGGGGCGGGCAGCACAGCTGTCTTCCGCCGGCCGCCGAGCCAAGCGCGGCACACCCGTCGCAGGCTGGATCATGAGCCGAAGTCGCACTGATCCCTCGTCGCGTTGGGCGCGCGGTAGCGTTACGGCGTGCTGGAGGTCTGGAGTGCAGACGATCCGCTCGCCGAGCTGGAGGGCTACCTGCGCGACGCGGGGTTCTTCGGCGGGGAGACCGCGGACGGGCTGGTCGCGGACGTGTTCCTCGGCTACGGCGTCTCTCGGGCCTTGCGCCGCGCGCCGTGGCCCGACCCGCCGGAGCCGTGTCGGCTGCCGCTGGTCGCCGCTCGGATCCGCCGCGGGGGCGACCGGCGGCTCAAGCCGGGAGCCTTCCGCATCGGCGAGTGGCGGCGCTCGTGGGACGACGACGGTTACGCCTCCGCGATCGAAGCGGTTCAGGCCGCGATCGGCCGCGGCGACGTCTATCAGGTGAACCTCGTTCAGCACCTCCGGGCGCCCTTCGAGGGCGACCCGGCCGCGCTTGCGTTGCTTCTTGCGCCTCTGCGTCCGCTGCACGGCGAGCCGCTCGCCGGCGACGGCTGGGCCGTCGTCTCCGCCTCGCCCGAGCTCTTCCTCGCCCGTCGCGCGCGCCGTGTCTGGACAAAGCCCATCAAGGGCACCCGGCCTGCCGGCGTCCGCGGCGAGCTGCGCGATTCCGAGAAGGACGCCGCCGAGCACGTGATGATCGTCGACCTCGAGCGCAATGACCTCTCGCGTGTCTGCGAGCCCGGCTCGGTGCACTGGCCCGACCTCATGACCGAGCGCGAGCTGGCGGGGGTCACGCACATGGTCACGACCGTCGAGGGCCGGCTCCGGGACGGCGTCGGCCTCGGCGAGCTCCTCCGGGCCGTGTTCCCGGGCGGGTCCGTGACGGGCGCACCGAAGATCTCCGCCCTCGACCATATTGCGGCGTTCGAGCCGGTCGGCCGCGGTGCCTCGATGGGGGCCCTCGGCAGGATCTGGCCGAGCGGCGACCTCGAGCTCGCCCTCACGATCCGCACGTTCGCCGTCGCGGACGATGAGATCCACCTCTGGGCCGGGGGCGGGATCGTCTGGGACTCCGATCCGCGCGCGGAGATCGAGGAATCGTGGGTGAAGGCGCGGCCGCTCCTCGCCGCCGCTGGGAGCCCCGTGCCCGAGGCCGTCGTCTCGTGACTCTCCTGGCAGTCGCAGTCGGCGGGCGCGGGCTCGTCGACCCGAACGAGCCCGTCCTTCACGCCGACGACGAGGCGCTCCTCCGCGGGCGCGCGGCGTTCGAGACGGTGCGCGTGTATGCAGGGCGGCCGTTTCG
>Ga0209859_1000219_pt1 | contig 13599 bp, 12 predicted proteins | sample GWRWS3_50_60_FD_187241 | JGI IMG/M metagenome (GOLD analysis project Ga0209859, IMG submission 187241) | Riverbed sediment microbial communities from areas with vegetation nearby in Columbia River, Washington, USA - GW-RW S3_50_60 (SPAdes)... | ecosystem: Environmental > Aquatic > Freshwater >... | reverse complement strand
CCAGCGCCAGGGCCTGTCGACGTCGTGGGTCAGCGCGACGGCGAAGCGCGCGCCGCCCCAGCGGGGCGGCGCGAGCCCGAGGCGCGCGCGCAGCCGCTCGAGCGGCGGATCGAGCGGGTCGAGCGCCGACGCCGAGGCCGGAAAGCGGCCGTGGCCGTCGCGCGCAGCGCCTCGCTCCTCGAGGCGGGCGAGGTGCCAGAAGGCCTCGGCGAGGTCGTCTCCCTCCGGCCGCTCCCCGCGCTCGAGCCGCTCCCACGCGTCGGCCCGGTAGGGGACGTCGTCGCCGAACCCGAGGTCGCGGGCGCCGAGCGTGTCGAGCACCCACCGGGCTCTCCGCTCGACGGACCCGGGGATCACGGGACGACCCGGCGCACGACGCGGGCGAGATTCGTGAGCGCCGGCCGGAGGTCGTCGCGCGCGAGGATGCCGTCGACATACGGCGGCCGCACGAAGACGGGACGCTCGCCGGGGGCGAGCGTGATCGCCCAGCGTCGCGGCTTGCCGTTCATCCGGGCGGGGGGCGGCGGCTCGCCGACCAGGTCGAGGTAGGCGATGCGCGTGAGGTCGACGCCGGTCGCGGCGGCGAGCCCGTGCCACTGCCAGAGTCGCGGGTTGATCTCGAGGAGCTTGTAGCGCCCGTCGCGCGGGTCGTGCTTGAACTCCACCTGCGAGAGGCCGCGGAAGCCGATCCCGCGGAGGAGCGCGAGCCCCTGCTCGACGACCTCGTCCACCCAGACCGCCTCCCCGATGCGGCACGTGCCCACCCCCGGCGGCGTCTGCCGCAGCTTGCGGCCGCAGAAGAGACCGAGCGGCTCGCCGTTCGAGTCGAGGTAGCTCCCGAGCGTGTAGAGACGCTCGTCGCCCCCCGGGACGAACTCCTGCACGAGCGGCCGGTAGGGTCGGGCGCGTTCGAAGTCGGCCAAGAGCGCCGCGGCGTCCTCGCACCGGAAGGCCTGCCGTCCGAACGCACGCCGGAAGCCGACCGGATCGCGGGGCTTCACGAGCACGGGGAAGGCGAGGTCGGCCGCCGGCTCCTCCGCGGTCAGCGGCACCGGGATCCCGAGCGCCCGCCCCTGCTCGAGCTGCCAGGCCTTGTCCTGGATCCTCTCCACGAGCTCCCACTCCGGGAACGGATGGAGGTAGCTCCCCCCGAGGGTTTCCGCGTTCCGCGCGATCGCGTTCAGGAACTCGTCGTGCGTGGGGAAGACGGGCGCCGGCGCGTCGAGGGACTCGCCGAGCTCGGCGAGGAAGGCGACGTAGCCGGCCTCGTCCTCCACCGGGTCCGGACAGACGAGCCCGCGCGCGTAGCGCGAGCGGAACCCGAGCGCGCCGGCGCGGTGCGCGAGCGCGATCACCGGGACGCCCATGCGGCCGAGGGAGCGGATCGCCGCGAGGCCGTTCACCCAGCGAACGTCGATGACGACGGCCGTCGGCAGGCGGCTCTCCATCGTCCGGATTCTACGAGCCGCCGCCCGCGCGCCTACCAAGTAACACTGTGTTACTTGGCTTCCCCGGCGCGCTCGAGGTCGTCGAGGCTGTACCCCAGCGCGCTCACGCGCTTGCCGAGCTCGCGCCGAATGAGCGCGTGGGAGGCGCGGCCGCGGAGCGAGCCCTCCTCCTCGCGCCAGCGACGGAAGTAGCCCTCGTTCGCGTCCGGGCGCACCTCGAGCGCGGTCCCCCGGGGCTCGAGCCCGAGGAAGCCGTAGACCCGCCTGAGCTCTGCGTCAGGGTTGCGCACGAAATCCTCGAAGCGCACCTCGAGGAGCCGCTCGATCTGGTCGCGGTCACCGCAGTAGACCTCATGGGCGACTGCCCAATGGCGCAGGAGCTTGCGCAGAGACTCCTGCCGCCGCCATTTCCCCGTCGCGTAGGCGACCGGAATCGGGTGGCGCGTGACGACGACGAACGACGCGCCGGGGAACAGCGCCTGGAGGAAGCGCATGCGGATGAGGTTGGGCGGCGACTTCTCAATGAGCACGGGCTTCTCCAGGTCCCAGTACGGCGACCAGTCCGCCAGCAGCCGCTCCCTGCTCTCCTCGGAGACGAGCGGGGAGGCCTCGGTGAGGTGCGCCTCCTCGGCAAAGGCGAAGAGCCCCGGCCCGCCGTAGTCCTTGGCCGGCGGGTAGACGGACTGGAGATGCTGGCCCTCGTCGGCGGGGACGCCAGTGCCCTCGAAGCCGGAGACGAGCGGGTGCTCGGCGAGGCAGCGCCCGAGGAGCGTCGTCCCGCTGCGGTGGAGGCCCCCGAGGAAGACCAATCTAGAGGTCGGCACGGACCCCATCGTTAGCATTCCGCCACGTGTCTGCGAAACCGCTCCGGATCCTCGGCGTGGGGAACGGGCGCTCGATCAACTTCCTGCGCTGGGGAAGGCGGCTCACGGAGCGGGGTCACGAGGTGCACCTCGCGAGCGACCGCTTCTCCGACGTGCCCGCGGAGCTCGAGGGTCTCGAGGCGCATCCCGTGCGGGAGCTCGAGACGCTCATGCGCGTCCGCGGGATCCGCCGCCTCCGCTTCGGTCCGGCGATCGGCGGGCTCGCGCATGAGCTCGGCGTCGACCTCGTCCACGCCCACTACATGCTTCCGTACGGCTACTGGGCGGCGCGGGCCGGCGTGCACCCGTTCGTCCTGAGCCCATGGGGGACGGACGTTCTCGTGCACGCGCAGACGCGCCGGCGAGGGCGGCGCTGGGCGCGGGCGGCGATCGCGGCGGCCGACTACCTCGTCGTCAACTCGGACGCGAACGAGCGCGCCTCCATCGCGCTCGGCGCCGACCCGCGGCGGATCCGGCAGATCGTCTGGTATGCGGAGCTGGGACGTTTCGTTCCCGAGGCCGCGGAGCCGCACCTCCGCGCCCGCTTCGGCTGGCCCGACGACGCCCTTCTCGTCCTCTCGCTCCGCAACTACCGGCCGGACACGAACCTCGACGTCGCCGTGCGCGCGTTCGCCGAGGTCGTCGAGCACGAGCCGCGGGCCCGGCTCGTCCTCGCGGCGCGGAGCGGCCCCCTGCGGGCCGACCTCGAGCGGCTCGTGGCCGAGCTCGAGCTCGCCGACGTCGTCGCGCTCCACCGGGCCGAGTGGGAGGAGCTGCCCGCGCTGGTCGCCTCGGCCGACGTCCTCCTCTCCCTCGCCCGCTCCGACTCGACGCCCGCCTCGCTCCTCGAAGCGATGGCGAGCGGGCTTCCGGCCGTTTGCGGGATCGCGCCCTCGCTCGAGGAGTGGGTCGGCCAGGGGGACGGCGCCGAATTCGTCCCCTGCCGCGATCCGGGCGCCGTGGCCGCCGCGCTGCTCGGGCTCCTGCGCGATCCCGAGCGTCGCCGTGCCTACGGGGAGCGGAACGCGCGCGTCGTCCGTGAGCGGATCGGGGATCCGGGCCTGGCGCTCGAGGAGCTCTACCGGAAGCTGGTGGCCGCCTGAGAGTCCTGGCGCTCGGGATCGACGGGGCGGACTACGACCTCGTCAGCTCGCTCCTCGCGGAGGGGCGGATGCCCACGGTCGCTCGGCTCGCCGGGGGCGGCTGCTTCGGCCCGCTGCGCTCGACGGTGCCGGCGGTGACGCCGACGGCGTGGTCCTCCTTCCTCACCGGCCTGAACCCCGGGGGGCACGGGATCTTCAACTTCTCCGCCAACCCGAACCGGGGCACGCACCGGATGGAGAGCGCCGCGGGCCGCGGCGGCGCGCCTTTCTGGCGCGCGCTGGGCGCTGCGGGCCTCCGCTCGGCGTTCGTCACCGTGCCCTTCACGTACCCCGCCGAGCCGATGGAGGGGATCGTCGTCACCGGGTACGGCGGTTCGGAGCCGCCCGAGATCGTCCCCGAGACCGCGCGCAGCCGCATCCTCGCCGCCCACCCGGACCTGTTGACGGCGCGCCATCCGATGGCGGAGCGGTGGTGGGAGGACTTCGAGCGCTACACGCGGTCACTCGTCGATCACGTCGGCCAAGTCGCCGACGTCTGCCGGCTGACGCTGGAGCTCGAGCCCGACCTCTCGCTCCTCTGCGTGGACTTCATGAGCTCGGATCACGCGGGGCACCTCGGCTACGACCGGCTCGACCCGCAGCACCCGGCGCACGACCCGGCCCGGGCCGGCGACGAGCTCGTCCAGGTCTACGAGGCCGTCGACCGCGCCTGCGGGGAGCTCGTCGACGCGGCGCGCGCGCGCTGGGACGACGAGCCGACGGTGGTCGTTCTCTCCGATCACGGCATGAAGCCGATCTACTGGACGTTTCACGCGAACCGCTGGCTGGAGGAGAACGGACACCTGCGCTACCGCGGGCGGTCGCTCCAGCCGCTCCGCAACGGTCGCCTCGCCTACGCGGCCAAGGTCGACCAGCGGCTCGCACGGACGAGACGACGCTATGCCCGTTTGCTCGACCGCGCTCCGCTCCTGCCACGGCCGCGCGCCGACCGCGCGTTCGCGGACATCGACTTCGGCTCGACCCGCGCGTACGCGTTCGCCACCGGGGGCCAGATCTACCTCGGCGAGGCGAGCGGGGCGGTTCACGATCCCCGGTATGCCGACCGGCTCGCGGACGAGCTGGCGGAGGTCCGCCATCCTGAGACCGGCGAGCCCGCCCTCGACGTCAAGCGGAAGGAGGAGCTCTTCCACGGGCCGTTCCTGCAGAAGGCGCCCGAGCTCGTGATCCTCCCGCGCGACGAGCGAATCCACGTCGACTCGACGCGCAGGCCGTGGACGACGGCATTCGAGCGCCACGAGCGGCTCGACCCGGAGATCTCCTACGGCTACTCGGGCCACCACGGGCTCACCGGCATTCTCGCCGCCGCCGGCCCCGGCATCGCGTTCGGCGCCGCGCCTGAGGGCGCCGAGATCACGCAGCTCGGTCCGACGCTCTGCCGGTTGCTCGGCATCGAGCTCGAGGGCGTGGACGCGGCGCCGATCGAGGAGATCCTCGTGGAGGCCGGCGAGGGGCGGCGGCTCGCCTCCGCGGCTCGGGCGCCGGGCCCCGACGAGCCGGCCTACTCGGCCGAGGAAGAGGCGGTCATCCTCGAGCGCCTCCGCGACCTCGGCTACGAGTAGGAGCTCGGCGACGGCCTGGGCTGACGCCATGATCTCGAGATGAGCGAGGTTCGCGCCGAAGAGGGGCTCCAGGCGGAGGCGCGCGAGGACGAGGAGGTCCCGCGCCGGCTCGGGATCACGGCTCTCGCTCACGACGCCGCCATCTACGGTGGCGTCCGCGTCCTCCTCAAGTCGCTCGCGTTCCTCCTCGTCCCGCTCTACGCGCGCTACTTGACGAAGGCCGAGTTCGGCGTCCTGGAGCTGATCCTCGCCTTCGCCGCCTTCGTCGACGTCTTCATCAACCTGAGCGGCGTCCTCGCGCGCTTCTACTTCGACAAGGACGACTCGCGCTGGCGCAAGCAGGCGATCACGCTCTTCTTCCTGATCGAGTCGGTCTACCCGGCCGTCCTGATCGGCGCGCTCCTCCTCTTCGCCGATCGCCTCGCCGACCCGATCACCGGGGACGCGGTCTACGCGAGCCTGATCGTCATCGCACTCATCGACCTCTACCTGACGAACATCGTCGACATCTCCATGTCGCTCACGCGTCTGCGTCGGAAGCCGTGGACGTTCGCCTTCTACGCGCTCACGCGCGGGCTCACGTATGTAACCGTCGCCGTCCTTCTCGTCGCCGTCTGGGAGCTCGGAGTCAAGGGAATCATGATCGCCTCGCTGACCGCGGCGTGCCTCGTCTTCGTGCTGAGCGCACGAGAGTACGTGCGCGACCTGCTGCGGAACGTCGACTGGAGCGTGGGCCGCGAGATGATCTCCTTCGGTTGGCCGACGATCGTGAGCGCGTTCGCCTTCTACGCGCTCAACCTGCTCGATCGCTTCTTCGTGAAGCACTACCACGGCGCGGCGGAGACCGGGCTCTACGGCGTCGCCTTCCGCTACAGCCAGATCGTCCTCGTCGGGGTCTTCGCCTTCCGCATGGGCTGGCCGCAGTGGCACTACTCCTGGCTCAACACCGACCGCCACCCGGAAATGGTCGCCCGCGGCGCCCGGTGGTTCTTCGGGGCGATCGGCTTCCTCGTCGTCCTCGTCTCGGCGTGGATCCTTCCGCTTTTCCACCTTCTGATGCCTGAGCAGTACTGGGAAGCGACCGTGGCCGTCGCTCCGCTCTCGCTCGCGGCGATGGCGACCGGCGTCTACGCGGTGACGGCTGTCGGCCTGAACGTGACAAAGCGCATGCGCCTCATCCCGGTCACGGCGCTCGCGGCCGCGGCATTCACGATCGGGCTCTACTTCCTGCTCATCCCTCCCTTCGGCTTCGAGGGCGCGGCGTGGGCCACGGCGGCGGGCCTCTGGTCGATGGCGCTGCTCGTCGGCGTCGTCTCCCAGCGCATCTACCCGGTGCCGTGGGACTGGTGGCGCCTCACCCTCGCCGTGGGCGCGACTGTCGGGCTCTCGCTCGCCTCGCTCGCGGTGGACGCCTGGATGCCGTTCGCCGCCTCGCTGCCGGTGCGGGTCGGGATCACCGCGGCCTACCCCGCCGTCCTTCTCCTCGGAGGATTCCTGACGCGCTCCGACCGCCAGGCCATCGGCCGGCGCCTGCGCCGCTAGGGCGCCGAGCTCTCGGCGAGGTAGAGGCGCCAGCGGGAGGAGCGCGCCGCGAGCGGGCCTTCGTCAACGTCCCCCGCCGGTCCTTCGCCGGTCGCCTGCCGCCGCGCGAGCACGAGATAGGCGCCCACGTCAGCAGGGTCGATCTCCTTTCCGACGGCCCAGACCGGGACGATGTGCTCGCGCGGCACGTCGCTGTAGAGCGAGAGCGCGCCCTGCCACTGGCTCTCGGTCGCGACGAGCCCTCCCCGGGCGACCGCCCGCTGGGCGGCGGGTGCCATCCTCCGCTCCAGCTCGCTCGCCGCGCGACCGCGCCGCTCGATGAAGTCGCGGTTCTCGGCCTGCCGCCCGGCAACAACCGCGAGGCAGGCGAGGACGCCGAGCGTCAGCACCGGGATCCGCGCCCTCCCCGGTGCCTGCGCGAGCGCGATCGCGGCTCCGGCGGGCAGGAAGAGGAAGAGGCCGACGGCGTACCGTCCCAGCGGCTGCTCTCCGATCAATCCCAGCTGGAGCTCCACCACGAGCCCGAGCGCCATCGCGAGCGGGAACAGGACCGCACGATCGAGGGGGCACCGGCGCAGGCCGCCGACGAGCGCGGCGAGCGCGAGCGCGACGAGCGGCCAGCCCACGACCTTCGGGAGCAGAGGGCCGACGACGCCGGGAACGTCTTGGACCGGCACGCCCTGCACGCCGAAGCGGTCGATCGAGTGCGAGGCGTAGAGCGGGTCCCCGGTGGCGATCCAGTCGAACGAGAGCCAGACGGCTGCCGGGACGAGGACCGCGGCGACGGCGAGTGCGCGCTCTCGGGAGCTCGCGCGGCGCCAGGACAGGGCTGCGTTGATCGCCGCGAGCCCCCAGGCCTCCGGCCGCAGCAGGCCGGCGACGCCGAGGAGGCCGGCCGGGGGGCCCGTCCTCCCCGGGGCGAACGCGGCGGCTCCGACGACGCAGGCCGCGTAGGGGACGATGGAGTCGGCCGCGTAGCCGGCGAGAACGAGACCCGGCATGAAGAGCGCGAGCACGCCCGCGGCCGCCGCCGCCGGCCAGCCCGCGAACCGCTTCGCGAGTGCGGCTGCCGCGAGGACGGCGGCGAAGTAGGAGAGCGCCGCCCACGTCCCGAAGACGGCGACCGGGTAGCCGACGAGCTCGCCGATCGCGGCGACCAGCATCTCGAGCGGCTTCGGAACCGTGTAGTCGTAGGGCGTGTGGCCGAGCTCGCCCTCCGCGAGCGCGCGCTTTGCCCAGGCGAGGTAGGAGTACGTGTCGCTCGAGAAGCCGGCGCCGAATCGGCCGCGCACGAGGTGGAAGCCGATCGCGGCGAGAATCGTGAGTCCCAGGACCGCGACCGCGACCCTAACGGGCGTGGGCGCTTGCCCGGCCCCGGCCAGGCGGCCGAAACGCGGTCTCGCGGCCATCGCGGCGATACTAGATGCTTGACCGGCAATTCCCGCACTCGCGGCTGGCGGCTGCGACGCGGCGCCGGATCGCCGCGCTCGCCCTTGCCCGTACTGACCGGTACGGGCTGCGGACGATCACGACGTCCGGCTTGGTCGCAGCCGTCCCCGACGAGCACGCGAACTACCGATCAAACATCTTGCCCGCGATGCGCCCGCTGACCGTCCTCGTCACCGCCGCCGGGGCGCCGGGGACGGCCGCCCTCCTGCGCGCGCTCCAGGAGAACGGGGAACGCGACATCCGTCTCGTCGGCTGTGACATGAGCGAGCGCTCCGTCGGCCGGTTCCTCTGCGACGCATTCGCGGTCGTTCCGCCCGGCGCCGACCCGCGCTTCCCGGGCGCCCTTATCGACCTCTGCGGGCAGGAGGGTGTGAACGCGGTCCTCCCCCAGTCCTCCCACGACCTCGCCGGTCTTGCAGAGGCGAAGGGAGAGCTCGAGGCCGCGGGGGTCGCCGCGCTCGTCAGCTCGGCGGAGACCGTCCGCCGGGCGAACGACAAGGCGGAGTGCTACCGCCTCCTCGGGGAGGCGGGCGTCCCGGTGCCCGCCTTTCGCCGGGCCAGTGGGCGGGAGGCGTTCGTCGCCGCCGCGACGGAACTCGGCTACCCAAAGTATCCCGTCTGCTTCAAGCCGGTCATGAGCTCGGGCTCCCGGGGCTTTCGCGTGCTCGACCCGTCCGTCGACCGCGAGCGCCAGCTCCTCCGAGAACGCCCGGGGAGCCTCGCCATGCGGCTCGAGGACGTGGCCGAGCTCCTTCCCGAGGACGGAGGCGACGAGCTCCTCGTCATGGAGCTCGCCCAGGGGGGCGAGCGCACCGTGGACGGGGTCGCCCGCGCAGGCCGGATCGTCCTCGGCCACCCGAAGACGCGCGAGGCGATGCGGGCCGGGCTGGCGATGTTCTTCCGGACGCTCGACGACCCCGAGCTCGTGGCGACTGCCGGCCGCGCCGTCGCCGCACTCGAGATCGAGCACTTCTTCAACGTCCAGCTCGTCGGCGACCTCGTGATCGAGGTGAACCCGCGCATCTCGACGGTCGTCTACCAGGAGGACCTGAACCTCCCCTACCTCGGCCTCAAGCACGCGCTCGGCGAGCTCTCTGACGACGAGCTCGCCGCGTTCGCTGCGCGGGTGCGCCCGACCCGCCGCGCGCTGCGCTACTTCGACCAGGTCGAGTGGGACGAGGCGGCATCGCGCCGTCCAGTACGGCCCGGGGGCCAGGTCTTCAGGTCGAAAGGGGTTCTGTCCTAGGAGCCGTTCAGCCAGGCGAGTACGGCGAGCACGCGCCGGTGGTCCTCCTGGCTCGGCGGAAGGCCCAGCTTCCCGAAGATGCCCGCCACGTGCTTCTCGACGGCGCGCTCGGTCACGACGAGCCGCCGCGCGATCGCCGAGTTGGTCCGACCCTCGGCCATCAGCTCGAGCACCTGCCGCTCGCGCGGAGTGAGGTCGTCGATCGCCCGCCGGCGGACGAGCAGCTGCCGGACGACCTCGGGATCGAGTGCGGTGCCATTGGCGGCCACCCGGCGCAGGGCGTCGACGAACTCCGCTCCGTCGGCGACGCGGTCCTTGAGCAGGTAGCCGAGCCCCTCGGACCGCTGGGCGAGGAGGTCGCGCGCGTACCGCTCCTCGACCGCCTGGGAGAGCAGGAGCACCTTCGCCTCGGGCTCGCGGTCGCGAAGCTCGGCGGCCGCCCGGACGCCCTCGTCGGTAAACGTCGGCGGCAGGCGCACGTCGACGACGAACACGTCGGGCGCGTGCTCCTCGGCGGCGCGGCGAAGGCCCTCCGCCGTCGGCACCGCGGCGACGACCTCGATCTCGAAGTCGGCGAGGAGTCGCGTGAGCGCGTCACGCAGGAGCCCCGAGTCCTCGACAATGACTACGCGCACGGGAGCACCACCGTGATCGATGTCGGCCCGCCCGGGGGGCTCTCGACGACGAGCGTGCCGCCGAGCGCGCCGACGCGGTCGCGCAGGCCTGCCAGACCCGAGCCGGAGCGCCCCTCGGCGCCGCCGACACCGTCGTCCCGCACCTCGACGACCAAGACGCCGTCGTCCCGGACGACCGAGACGGCCGCGTGGTCGGCTTCGCTGTGGCGGGCGACGTTCGTGAGCGCCTCCGCGACGACGAAGTATGCCGCCGCCTCCACCGGCTCCGGCGGGCGCTCCCCGATCTCCGACCGAAGCGAGACCGGGACGGGGGAGCGCACCGCGAGCGAGGAGAGCGCGGCGTCGAGGCCACGGTCGGTCAGCACGGCGGGATGGATGCCGCGCGCGAGGTCGCGGATCTCGACGAGCGCCTGCTTGGCCTCCTCGTGCGCACTGCGGACAAGCTCCGCGGCCTCCTCGGAGGAGCCGCCATCCTCGAGTCGCCGCCGCGCGCGCCCCAGGTCGACGGCCAGCGAGACAAGGCGGGCCTGGGCACCGTCGTGGAGGTCGCGCTCGATCTGGCGCCGGTCGCCCGCCGCCGAGGCGACGGCGAGGTCGCGCTGCTCGGCGTGGCGCGCCGCTGCGCGCTCGAGCTCGCCCCGCGTCGGGCCGAGCAAGGCCCGCATCAGGAAGACGTCGAGCGCGATCAGGCCGCGCAGGATCCAGGGCGTCAGCAGGACGAGCAGGGCTCCGCCGCCGACGACCCCGATCCATTCGAGGTGCGTGTCGAGCTGGTTCCCGTCCCAGAAGACGTCGCCCCGGTGGTCCGACGGGATCGCCAGGTACCAGATGGGCGCGGTCACGAAGGAGAGCGCGACCGACCAGAGCACGACCGCGACGATGAACAGGCCGAGACCGATCGGGAAGCTGAAGACGAGCAGGTAGACAAGGGCGCGCCAGGTCGAGAGGTCTAGCACGGGCTCGAGCAGCCGCCTCCACCACGACTGGTCGGACGGCACCGGTACCGAAGGACGCCCGGGAATCCGGGCGTCGACCAGCGTCCCGGCGACCTCGCGTTGTACCCGCCCGGCGATCCTCGCGAGCCAGAGGGTCAGCGCAAGGAGCGGGAGACCGACGACGAAGACGATCAGGCTGAGGCTCGTCGTCCCGAGCGTCAGAAAGATGGTGAACCACGCGACTCCGAGCGGGAGGGCCAGGAGGGCGTAGCCCGTCTCCTTCCACGTCCTCAGGCGGAAGGGCTCGGTGAAGAAACGTGGAACTCGCATCGCTCCGCCCACTGTACGCAGCCGCCTTCGCCGCCGCGATGGCGCCACCCCGTGTCTTCCGACTCGTGTTCTCCGAACCCGACCGGGCCGCTCAGCTAACCACGCGGTAGACCTCGAAGACCTCCGCGTAGTCGCGGTTCACGTTGATCCCGTGGGTTCGCGCGAGGTTCCAGATGTACTCCGGGTTCAAGTAGTTGCGGTGCTGCTGAGAGGCGTAGTGGGCGAGCGCGGCCACCTTCCTCCCGACGTGCCGCTCCTCGAGGCCGACGTAGGCCTGGTGGTCGAAGTTGAAGTTGTTCCACGGGATCTCGTAGCCGAGGACGGTGGTGCGCTTGAACGCACGCAGGCCCTCGGCGGCCACCACCTGGTGATCCTGGTGGATGTCGCGAAGGCTGGGCATGAAGACGGCGTCCGGCACCCATTCCTCCCAGAGGGCGATCAGGAGCTCGAGGATCTCCTGCCGGCGCTCGGGAAAGGCACGTACCTCGAAGTCGTGCACGACGAGGTTCTCCTCGGGGATGCCGATCTCGGCCGTCGCGGCCCGGACCTCGCGCGCGAGCGTGTCCGGCGGAAAGCCCTCCGGCAGCGACTTCGTGGCGATCGAGAAGGCCGCGTAGCGCACCTCCGTCCCGGCTTCGACGAGACGCGCCATCGTCCCGCCGCAGCCGAACTCGCCGTCGTCCGTGTGCGGTGCGAGCACCAGCGCGCGCTTCCAGCCGTCGATCATCCGATCACCGACGCGTGAGCATACGGGTCAGCGGTGCGCGCGGGCGGCTTCCAGCAGGCTCGTGACGCCGAACGCGGCGGCGGCGGCGAGCACGATCGCCCCGCCGGGCGGCAGGTCGGCGTAGTAGGCGACCGTCAACCCGGCGAAGACGGACGCGACCCCGATCCCCATGGCCAGGAGCACGGACGAGCGCATGCTCCAGGCCACGCGGCCGGCGGCGATCACCGGGAGGACCATGAGCGCGGCGATCAGGAGGATGCCGACGATCTGCATCGAGAGCCCGATCGTCAGTCCGGCGAGCCCGGCCACGAGCACGTTCAGCGCGGCGACCGGGACGCCGGCGACGCGCGCGCCCTCCTCGTCGACGACCACCCCCGCGAGCGCGCGGTAGAGGAGCCCGATCGTCACGAGCCCACCGACGCCGAGGACCGTCACGAGCACGAGGTCTCCCCTCGTCACCGTGAGGATCGATCCGAAGAGGAACGAGAAGAGGTCGACGTTGAAGGCGCCGGCGGAGGACGCGAGCACGACCCCGGCCGCGAGCCCGGTGTAGAAGAGGAGCGCGAGCGCCTGGTCTCCCGCGGCGCGGCGGCGGGAGCGAAGCCACTCCACGCCGACGGCGCCCGCCACCGCGGCCAGAAGGGCCGTCACGACCGGGGCGACGCCGAGCAGATACCCGACGGCCACGCCAGCGAAGGCCGTGTGCCCGATCCCGTCGCCGATCAGGCTCATGTTCCGCTGGACGAGGAAGAAGCCGACCGCGGGAGCGAGGAGGCCGACGACGGCCCCCGTCGCGAAGGCCAGCCGCATGAACTCAGTCTCGAGCATGGGCGTGCGAAGGGTCGTGCCACTCGGCAGGGAGGGTGCGCGGCGGCCCGTCGAAAACGATGCCGCCGCGCACGAGGACGAGCCGCTCGACGATGTCCTCGACCGCGCCGAACTCGTGCGAGACGTAGAGCGTCGTCACGCGGCGGTCGCGGCGGAGGCGGTCGAGGAGGCGGGCCAGCGCGTCCTGCGACTCGGCGTCGACGCCTGCGGTCGGCTCGTCCAGGACGAGCAGGGAGGGCTCGCCGGCGAAGGCCTTGGCGATGAAGGCGCGCTGCTGCTGGCCGCCGGAGAGGTTCCCGAGCGGGGCGTCGGCGAGCGCTGTGAGCCCGACGTCGGCGATCGCCTCGTCGACGATGGCCCGGTCGCCGCGCCGCAGCGGACCGAGCAGGCTGCCCCGGGCGAGCCTGCCTGCGGAGACGACCTCGCGGACGGTCACAGGGCCCTGGGTCCCGAGCTGGGCTCTCTGGGGGACGTACCCGAGCGCATCCCGACGGGAGAAGCTGTGCGCGGGCTCACCGTAGAGGCGCGCGGTGCCCGACTGAGGGCGTGCAAGCCCGAGCGCCAGGCGCACGAGCGTCGTCTTGCCCCCGCCGTTGGGGCCCGCGACGGCGACGAACTCCCCCTCCTCGACCGCGAGGTCGACGCCCGTGAGCACCGGCTGCCGGGGCCGGTAGGCGAAGGAGACGCCCTCGAGCTCGACGGCTAGCGGCATCCCAGACCCTCCCGCAGCGCGTCGAGGTTCGCCTCCATCACCGTGAAGTAGTCGTCGCCCCGCGCGAGCTCCTCCTCGGTCAGGCCCTCGAGCGGGTTGAGCACGGCGGTCGTGGCGCCCGCCTCGCGCGCGACGGTCTCGCCGACCTCGGGGGAGAGCAGG
>Ga0209859_1000218_pt1 | contig 13642 bp, 11 predicted proteins | sample GWRWS3_50_60_FD_187241 | JGI IMG/M metagenome (GOLD analysis project Ga0209859, IMG submission 187241) | Riverbed sediment microbial communities from areas with vegetation nearby in Columbia River, Washington, USA - GW-RW S3_50_60 (SPAdes)... | ecosystem: Environmental > Aquatic > Freshwater >... | reverse complement strand
GCTGATCACGAAGTACGCATGCGGCGGCAACCGATCGATCGGCGGGTCGGTCGAACGTTCTAGCCGGGGTGTCGCCGCCGCTGGTGCCGTCGATGTCACATGTCTATTCTCGAAGGTGCGTGGGCAGTACGACATAGCCACACGAAAGGGGAGCGAGGCACATGGCTACCGATGGCACAGTAGAACGGCCAGTTGACATTCAGACTGGAACATCGCTGCTAGACGACGTCAACGTTCGGCTCCTGCAGATCCTAGCCACCGACCCCCGGCTCGGCACGTCCGAACTGGCACGCCGGGTCGGCATGTCCGCTCCCGCAGTCCGCGAACGCATCGGCCGCCTCGAGCGAGCCGGCATCATTCGCGGGTACCGCCTCGACATCGACCCCGCCGCAATCGGTCTGCCGGTGGCCGCCTGGGTCCGCATCCGACCCGGTCCCGGACAGCTACCGAAGATCGCCGAACTCGCCGAGCGCACGCCCGAGGTCACCGAATGCCACCGCATCTCCGGAGACGACTGCTTCTTACTCAAGGTGCACGTCCCCGCCGTCGAGGCCCTCGAGGCCATCCTTGACCGATTCCTTATGCACGGCCAGACCACAAGCTCGTTCATCGTCGCAACACCCGTCGCACCCCGACCGGTGCTGCCCGCCGGGTCCCGTCAGTGGGCTCGCGCGAACGGGTCGCGCCTCGCACGGTGACCGTGGCCAAGACTTGGGCGCGGCAGCATTCCTACCGCGCCGCCGAAATTTACGGAATTGCCACCCCCTGCACCACGACCGGGGCATGCACGGTGTAGTCGAGTTCGTCCGACTGCGCGACGCCGTTCGGCGTGAACACATCCACCGCCTTGGGGACAGCACCGGGGTCGAAGGTGCAGTGCGGATCGCCGCTCGGGGCTGCACAAACGCCGAATGCGAACGCTTCCGGGGTCGGCGTGAACCTGCGGGCCTGGTCTGGGCTGAAACCGTCCTGTCCGGTGAGCACGACGGTGAACGCCCAGCCGGATCCCGGCGTACCCAGCGTTGCTTTCGGCACGCTGAAGGTGATGAAGCGTGAGAGCTGGTTTGCGCGAATGCTGACGGTGCCGACCGAGGTGCCGTGCGCGTCGACGTATCGCTGACCGAAGCCCTGCACCTCGATCAACTGACTCCACGCAGAGCCGGCAGCGATCGCGTAGTTGCGCTGGGGGAACGACGACGAAGTACTGGTGTCCGCTGGGGCCGCGGCCGGGTTGTGGACGTAGACGTCGATCAGTTGCGCCCCGAGCGGGCTGCCGAACGTCGGGGTCAGATCACGGGTCTGCACCCGGAAGACGATGTCGGCCCCGCTGTCGATGACCTGGAAGCGTTGCATGTCGAACGCGCCCGCGTGGAAGTCTCCTGAGGTCGGGTAGGCGTAGTTGCCCGGGCCATTGTCGTCAAGGTCGGCATCCATCACATCGAATAGCACGGTGCCGGGAACGAAGTCCCAGACCACCGTCCGCTTCACCATTGCCGTCGCACCCGACGGCGCAGTGGACGCAATCGTCAGCACGTCGGTTCCGGGCGTGACCGGGGCAGCGACGCTAAATGTGCCGTCTGCGGCGGCCGTGGTAGTGACGGGCGACATCGCCGTGCCGCTGTCGGTGTTGACGCTGAGCACGTCGACCGTCGCGCCCGGGTTGGCCGTGCCGCTCACCGTCACCGGGGATCCGGAGATGGCGCTGAGGTCGGGCGGTGCGTCGACGACCAACGCCGCGAGCAGCGGCGGCGCGTTGGTGACATACCGACCGGCGACCACGCTCGGTGTCTCCACCGGTGTTCCTTCACCCAGGCCGGCGACGAGCCGGACGAACTGGGCCGCGGACCACGTCAGCGGAGCCGCAGAGCCGGCCGGACCCCCGTTGCGGAATCCGATTGAGGCGACCGTCGGGTCGGTGCCGTACGGCGAGGCGGCGAGGTCGGGCAGCTCCCAGTTCTGCTCGGGCACCAGCTCCACCCCGGACGCGACATTGCTTCCTGCGTTGGCTCGCGAGCTCGCGAAACGAGCCATCCCGAGCAGCAGCCGGGCCGCGGCCGTCGGGTCGCCGATCTGCAGGTGATGCTCACCCCGCTCGCCAGACAGTACCGGCCAGAGGTGGCCGGTTCCCTGACCCGATGGAGCCCACGGGCGACCGTCGATCCCCCGGTCCCCGTATCCATCGCCGTTGTAGCGGTGCCACCCGGGACCACTTGCGGTGTCGCTCTTGATGGTGGCGTCGACGACCGGCAGCGACCGCGTGACGTCGCGGTCGTTGGGCGGCAACACACCGAGCCGGGTGAGCTCGAGGAACCCGGCGTCGATCACGGTGCGCTGGTCGAGGGTCGGGCCCCCGTTGCCGAGGTTGTAGAAGATGGCGGCGTTCGGGTCGCCGGTCTTTGACAGCCGGATGAAGTACGGGTGGGCGGCGAGCGGTCCGTTCGTCGTCACGGTCCAATCCTTGATCCGTCGCTGCATGTCGTCGGCTGTGGCGCGGTAGACCCGCGCCGAGGCGGGGGCGCTGTTGGCGTCGGCGATCGCGGCGCCGGCGAGTAGCCCGGCAATCTCGGCCGCGATCGTCGACGGCGAGTATCCGCTCTGCTCCTCCCAGCGCTCCACGCCGAAGGACGGGCCGCGCGAGACCACGAAGTCGGCGGCCGCCCGGACCCGGCTCCACATGCCGGAGCCCGTTAGCCCCGCCTGCCACGCCATGAGGATCGGGTACGCCGTCTCGTCGAGCTGCGTACCGAACGAATCCGGCGCGGTCTTACCGTTGAGCAGTGAGTTGCGCGGCATCGACCCGTCCGTCTGCTGCTGGCGGTCGAAGAGGAAGCGCACCGTGTCGCGCGCGGTCGCGATGTCACCGGTCGAGAGCAGACCGGTGAACGTCTCATACAGGTCTCGGGCGAAGACCTCGCGGTACGAGCCGAAGAAGGTGTTCGCTGGGTCACCGGCGCTGACGGCCTGACCCCATGGGCTAGCGAGGGACGCCACAACCGCTCCAGGGAAGGTCTTGTCCTCGCTCGCCTTGAGCGCGTTGGCGGAGGTGAAGTACACCGACCGCAGTCGAGCGGCGTCCGCGGAAGACAGCCCGGGATACGACTTGGGCGGGTTCTTCAGCCGCTTGTCGTAGTCCTTCCAACCCTTCTCAAACGACTTCAGCACTTTCTCGAATCGTTCTCCGACGGTCGCAGTCGCGGTCTGCACTGCCTGTGTCTGTGTACTCGCGAAGCCCAGCGCGAGCTGGGCGGACAGCCCGGTGCCGAGGTCGAGGGCGACCGTCGCGGTCACGTTGCCGCCGACGGCGCTGTCGTAGGGAGTCGTCATGGTGTGCGCGGCGTCTAGTTGCGTGAGCCCGTCGCTTGCCGCGCCGGCGAAGCCCACACCAACGGCGGTGAACGGCCGGTCCGCGCGTAGCGCGGCGTACAGCGGCACCGCGTAGTCGCGATTGGCGGCGTTGCTCGACGTGCTCGTGTCGTACGCGACCGGCACCAGCTGGCCGGATGAGGTGTCGACGACCACGCTGTCCGCGCCGCCATTTCCGGCGCCGCCGCCGCCGTTACCGTTAATGGACGCGTCGAGTCGCGCATACACGCGCAGCCCGCTTCCGGTGATGGGCACCAGCTGAACGTGGACCAGCACACCGTTTCGAGCCGGGTCGGTCGCGTATGTGGCGACCAGCCGGTACTTTCCGGACTTTGCCGTGCTGGTCACCTGGCACGACATCCCGCTATCCCCGGCCGCCCGGACGGTGTAGGTCATGTCCCGTGTTTGGAGGTCCGTGAAGGTCGAACCATCGGTGACGACGAACTGCATGGTCTCGATGTTCGTGTTGTCTACGGTGGGACTGTAGACATCGGACAGTACTCCGTCCGCGATCGTGAACCACACCTTCGAAGTCCTGCCGTACGACGTACCGACGCAGTCCTTGCGAGCGAGGTCGAAGTGTGACAGGACACCAGGGCCGTCCGGTGCCAGGGCGGCCGCATATGCCGGAATCGCCGAGGTGGTTGCGGCCGCCATACCCAGCACGACCGCCATGGGAAGCGCGCGTCGAACCAGCACGGGGTGAAGACTCATCGGGCACCTCCTTGGACCCACGGCGCCATCGCCGATGGTTCAGCCCGGTATGTAGCGGATAACCGAGGCGGTCGCCTTGGCCAGATCGTTGTGCCGCAGCCGTATCGGGTATGTGTCGTTGGTGAGCCAACGCGGCAGAAGGTTGAGGTAGTACGGGCTGCCGAGGGTCTCGCTCGTGCCACCGGGCAGTGATGAGATGGCGTCCATCCGGCCCGGCCTTGGCTGTGCCACAAACCGGCGCACCGGGCCGCCGCCGAACGTGAATTCGTCAACGGAGTCGGCACGAGCGCCGTGGCTGGACGCGTCGACGGTGTTGAAGCCGCCGTCGGTCGGGATGCCCTGCAGTCCGGGCAGCGGGGCCGGGAAAGCCCCGCCCGCGGGTGGCGTCGACCACGGCGCACCGAGCACCGCGTCGAGGGTCACTCGGTGCAGCTTGCCCCAGCGGTAGTCGGCCTGGACGGTCGAGCCGTGGAACGCCGCGTCGAACGATGGGCCGGCCAGCAGTCCAAGCGCGTCCGACACGCTCTTTAGCAGGAGCAGATCGCGGCGGTCAGCGGCATCGCTCACGCCCGGTACGGCGAAGAAGTCGATTCCCGACGCGCCGACACCGTGCCGCTCATCGAAGCGAAGGAGCAGCGTCTTGAGCGCCTTCATCGCCTCGTCGCTGCCGGGCTGTGGCAGTCCATACGGCGCAATGTGTGAATCCACCACGTTTCTGACGTACTGGCCGCGCCACACGGAGTAGATCGTCGCCCCAACGCTGTTGGCGATCTCCTGGGTCGAGGGCTGGCCGCGCTGCCCGTTGGCGTCAGCGGCGTCGTAACCCTCCGGGATGCCGGTCGGCGTCGTGCGGTCCCATGCGGCGAGCCGACCGACCGCCTCAATGATCCTTTGGTCAGCCCCTAGGGCGGCGAGCCCAGGTGTGGTGCTCACCTCGGCCCGCTCGAGCGCGGCGACGATGAACGGCGTGAAGAACTCGGCGTCGAGCAGCGTGACGTCGGCCTGCTGGTGCTTGACGTCTTGCGCCGTCAGCTTTCTACCCGCGCCGACCGCGCCGCGGACCATCTCCGTGATACGCCCGCCGCGGAATCCGTCGTAGCCGACGTTGAGGTAGTAGATGCCGCCGGCCGGCCGTAGCTGGTTGAGCGGGTCGTTGTCGAGGGTGGTGCCCGCCGGGTCGTTGTTGGCGTTGACGAAGAAACCCGCGCTCGGGTCAACGACCTGCGGCATCTCCGGCGGCGGAAGGATCTCGTACGGCAGTGCCTGGCCTGGGTAGTGGTTGGTGGCGGGCAGCCACTCGTTGCCGCCCGTGCCATTGCGCAGGAAGTACGGCGGCAGGCCATTCACTGTTCCGGCCTGCAGGTCCTCACGCAGCGGCATCTCGGCGCTGGTGAAGTAGGCGATATGGCTATTCACATCGGCGTACGCCCAGTTCTGCGAACCCACGTCGAAGAATGTCAATGCCTGCTGGAAATCACCGAGATCGCGTGCCTGGTCGAACAGCCGGAACGTGTCGAGTTCGCGCGTCGCCGAGAAGCCGGCGTACTGCACGGACAGCGCCGTGCCCGCGGACTGGTTGAGCGAGATGATCGGGCCGTTGTTGCGCCGTGGCACGATCAACGTCGCGGCCGGCACACCGCCGCCGGGCGGCACGGTGATGATCGTGTCGTGCTGCCCAGGCGTGCGGGCGTTGATTCTGAATGTCTCTGGGATGGGCAGGACGTGCTCCAGCTGGCCCCGGTACACCGTGGCGAGGCCACTCGGCGATGTGGGGTCAGGTCGGACCTGCTCCACGTACGTGTCGGTGACATCCATCGGGTTCGTCGTGGCGCCCCACGCCACGCGCTTGTTCTGTCCGAGGATGACGTAGGGCGTGCCGGCGAAGCCCTCCCCCTGCACATCGAACGAGCCGGCATGCAACGCGATCGGGTAGAACGTCGACGGTGTGTCCAGCGCGAGGTGCGGGTCGTTGGCGAGGATCGGCTTGCCGGTGGCGGTGTGCCGCCCGGCGATCGCCCACTCGTTCGAGCCGAGTGTGAACGTTCGATCAAGCGTCTGGGCCAGCAGCGGCACCTTCTCGGCTCTGGCCCGGTAGTCATGGGCGAGTTTCAGCGCAGCGGTTGGGATCGTACTGGCACCACCGACCGCCGCCTTGGTGCTGGCACCCTCGGCCGTCGATGCGGCCACCGCGGCTACCGCGATCGCGTCAGGCACCGTGGAGGCGGCGCTGAATGGCTGCGATCGGAACAGGTCCTGGCTGAACAGCGCCGCGCCGTCGAAGCCCGCGGCCCCGCCGACCGCCTGGTATGTCTGCGCGATAATCGTTAGATCGATGTCGAGGTCGAACGACAGGCTAAACGCAATCGCCTTGCCGATGACGAGGCTGTCAACCGGCGTCCACGGGTCAACCTTGGTGATTTGCAGCGCGGCGTACTGGGCCGGAAGCGCGTTGCCTGCCACCCACGCGTTGACGCCGTCGGCATAGGCGTCCAGCGCCTCCCTGCCCTCCGGGGACTGGACGGGTAGGCTGCGCTCCGCCGCCCGGCGGAGGCCGATCGTACGCACCTGGACGTCGCCGGGGAGGGCAGCCGGCCCGAGCAGCTCGGCCAGGGTGCCCGAGGCCTGGCGGCGGGTGACGTCCATCTGGAACAGCCGGTCGGCGGCGTGCACCCAGCCCTGCAAGAAGAACAGGTCATGCTCGTTGGCGGCCTTGATGTGAGCGATCCCGTCGATGTCGCGGGTCACCGACGCCGCGAAATTGAGACCGGGCACTCGCGTCGGCGGGCCTACGCCGGCATCGGCCGCGCGAGCGGGACCGACGGCTAACCCCAACAACAGCGCGGTGGCGGCTACGGCGAGCAAGCGTGGGCGCATGTGCGCCTCCATCTGACGAGATCGAACGTCAACAGATGCGAATATGGAGTGCTCCTCGCTGCCGAACCTAGAGGTGCTGCCGCGGGTAGGCAAGCTGTCAGAGCACCTTCACCACTCGGCGACAAGTCGCCGATCTAGGACTTATCGTCGTGCTTTGATCTCTGATCACGACGATAAGTCCTAGATCGACGCGGGCGGATGGGGCGTTACCAGTTGCTGCGCTTACCCGTACCCGTCACTGTGATCCACTGCGACAGCCGTTGCTCCGCGATTGGCGTGAGGACGCCGTGAGCGAGCCAAACACCACCCAGAGCACGCTCGAAGCTGGGGTCCTGATTGGCCAGACGTTCGATCTCGCCGGCCAGCACGCTTCCATGCTTGTGCACCAGATCCTCGAGGGGGCCGGCGCCGACGAGCATCAGTCCAGCGTCATCGTGGGCTGCTCCGACGAGCGCGGCGACCAACTCAAGCGCCGCAATTCCACCCGCGGTAATCCGTGCGTGGACCTCGTTCCAGCTGGCACAGACATGGGCCGGATGCCCGAACTCCAGGCCGTGTCGTTCCTCGCGAGTGCCGTGCAAGAGTCGCTGGTACTCCCACCAACCGCCCACGAGGTCACCGAATAGCGCCACCGGCGTAGTCTCTCGCTATGCGTCCAAGGTCGCGACCGACGCGCGGAGCAGCGGTCTAGATAGATGAGGGGATGGACCGGCCGCCTAGGCGTGGATCACCCGTGTTGCCGAGGTCGCCGGAGGCAAACGATGGCTAGGATTGGCTCTGCACTTCGTAGTGCGCGACCGTGGCTTCGCGTTCAATGAGATAGTCGTCGTCCTCCGGATAGAAGACGGCGTTCCCGACGTCGACGCCAGCGAAGGCGCGGATACTGTCCAGGGATTCCCACCAGCTCAACGTCAGCACCTCGGTTCGGCCGTCGCCGAGGTCTCTGGTGAGCATTTGAGCGCCCAGGTTGCCCGGGGTCCGTCGATAGTCGGCGATGCCGGTGGCCGTGATGTATTCGACGTAGGCGTCGACACGGTCCGTGCGCACCCCGCCCCGCCACATTCTCGCGATCAACGATCCTCCCGAGTTCCTCGTTCCGGCCACATCGCTGTCACGGCGCAGCCGTTGCCCGGCGGCGCGCGTCCGTTTCAGCATTCATCATGGCCCTGATTCATCTTCAGTTGGTCGGGAAGTTGTCGGCCGTACGTATGCGGTCGCGGATCCAGTCGCCCGCGGGCTTGAGGCGACTGGTACCGCCGAAAGATCCGCCCGGGCAGGTGCCGGTCTCGAATACGGCTCCGGACCGTTCGTCGTCGGAATAGTTCCAATTCGTCCAGCTGATTTGCTTGCTAGCCATGAGGTCGAGGAAGCGCTGAGACATGCCGAAGTTGTTGCCGCCGTCACCGGTGTAAGACTGCGTGCCGAACTCCGTCACAAAAATAGGGATCCGGTCCGCCGCGCGGGATAACGCGTCGAGGTACTCGGTGCCGTGCGAGGCGGCATAGAAATGGAACGTGTACATGATGTTGGTGGCTTTCACCGGGTTCTTGATGATCTCGGACTCGTCAGCCCCATCGGACACGCCCAGCGACGACCAGGCCCGGGTGCCCAGCAAGATGACCGCCTTCGAATCCTTGGCCCGGATCGCTGGGATGATCTCCTCGTGGTAGCTCCTGGTTCGCGACCAGGAGACCCCGTTCGGCTCGTTCGCCACCTCGTACAGGATGTTCGCCTTGCCGGCGTGGCGGCTCGCGATCTCGCTAAAGAATGTCTTGGCTCGGGCCAGGTTTTGGTTCGGGTCACCGGGCGAGAGCATGTGCCAGTCCACAATGGCGTAAAGTCCGCGTACCGTGGCCATCTCGACATAGTTATGGACCAGGTCGGTGAATCGACGCGGATTGGTCTCGTAGCCGTCTTCCTGGATATACATGGAAATGCGCAGCACGTCGGCCTTCCAGTCCATGGCGAGCGCGTCTAGTGAACTCTCGTTGAGGCACTGGCTATACCATTGGATGCCGTGCGTGGACATGCCACGGAGTTGGATCGGCTTGCCGGCCTGGTTGCACAGCCTCGTGCCGCACACCCGCAACCTGCCGTTGATCGCGACGGGCGTCGCGCCGCGCGGGGGAGGTGGAGCAGGCGGTGCACCCTTTGTTGGGGATGGCGGACCGTCGGTGGGCCTAGGGGCGGGCGCACGAACAGGTGTCGCCCTTGGCGCGACATCCTCGGCCTGCGCTCGCGCACCAGCCTCGGGTGGCGCGGTCGGCAATAGCGTCCACGTGAGCGCGATTCCAGCGAGGACGACAGCGCCCAGCGCACCTAACATCCAGCGCTGAAGAGACACTCGAGGCATGAACCCCTCCACTCAGATCGGACTTTGACTGCCCACGGCACGCTGCACGCGCGTCAACCTGAATTACCGGCGAAACGGCTGCAGAGGTTCACCAGCGCGTCGAAGTCTCCTCGGTTCGACCGCCTCCCAGGTCTTCGGTCTGGCCGGTTTGTCCACGGTGTGAACCTATAGCGCGTCCTGGGCGTTCGTCAGGATGAATCCACGGGCGAATGGACAAGATCGTGATTTCGCACTCGTGCCCTGACCTGGAACATGCCGTCCTACGAAGGCAGGTGTGTCGATGGAGGACCTGACGGTCGCGCGGGCGAGATGGCTGGCCTGCCGAGCGAAGAGCTGCTGTAGCCGTGGAGCAAAGAACGTCACCGGGGCAGACATCGTACGCATCGCCCGTACGCTGGCGTTGGAGCCGTGGCATTTCACCCAGACCGCGCCGGCGGCGGCCGACGATCCGGCCGGAATCGTCCTCGACGCGGGACGACGTAGGGTCACTCTCACACTGGCGAACGCCGTGCAGGGGTGCGTGTTCCTGCTACGGACCGGCGGCGGGGGCAGTTGCTGTGGCCTCGGCGATTTCGCACCCGTCTCCTGCCAGGTGTTCCCAGCCGACCCCACGGTCGACGAGCCCGCCGTACGGGCCGATGCCGGGTGCCAGTGCCGAGAGTGGACGAACGATGACCTCGATCGGGACGTGGTAGCTGAATCGTCGCGGACCTGGACGGCCGATCAAGCGCACTGGCACGAGGTCGTGCGGCGATGGAACGTTCTGGCGGCCAACACGCGTGCCGGTCCGCCCGACATTGAAGACTTCCAGCGGTATCTTCTCGAGGCTCAGGCTGCCCGGGAGATAGGCGCTGCATGGCCGGAGGAGGTGCGCGCATGAACGGCAACGGCGCGAACGTCGCCGGCTGCGCCACGTGCGCGGGTCGCTGCTGCCGCGACTACCGGGTCGAGGTGACAGTCGCCGATGTGCGGGCGCTCGCCGCGGGCACCGCCCTGCATCCCAGTGAATTCATCAACCTGTTCGAGCATGACGAAGCCAAGCGAGGCTTCCGTCTATGGCCGAACGGGCCGTTCAAGCAGCTGCATCTCATCCGGCGTGCCGACACGCGCGCCTGCACCTTCCTCATGGAGATCGCCCTCGACAAGCCTCGCTGCGGGGTGTATGCCCATCGTCCGCTGGTCTGCCGCAACTTCCCGGCGGCCCTCAAGCGCGGCACGGTGGCCGTCCGATCAGGCGTTACCTGTGGTCCGAATTCCTGGAACCTCGCCGCCATGGACCTACCCACATACCGGCGCGACCTGCTTCGCGCTAACGCGGCCTGGAACGAGCACTGGAAGATCGTAGCGGCGTGGAACACCGCGATTGACGCCACCAACATCGAAAAGACACCGGACGAGCTGTTCGCGTTCCTGTTGAGCTACACACCTGAACCGTCCTAGAACACGTCGCACTGACCGTTCAGTACGTGACCTGCGGGAACGAGACCTTGGCCTGCTGGTACTCCCTATTCCATTCGACCGGCCAGCCGAAGGCCTTGGTGGCCAGGGACTTGAGATCCGTCCCAGTGGCGCCGCTCATGAAGTGGAAGAACTCGCCCCAGTTCAGATCGCGCGTGAAGCCGTGGCCGTCGTCGGGAAAGTACCGACCTAGAAGCTGGAAGAAACTCACCATCACCTGGGCGTGCCCGTGGTCACGCCACAGCGGGTAGAACCAGTCGCGGAACCAGTGTGTACCGGCGGCTGGAAAGTCGTCGGTATGCGAGCCGGCCGTCATACGGTTGAAGAAATCCCGCGCCTGCGCCGACATGCCGAGCGAGACGTAAGCGTCGTAGATGTAGAACTCCATCCACTTGCTGTCCTGCCATAACGGAAAGGCCGGCGAGCCGTGCTTGCCGGCGGCTATGCCCTCGACGATGTGCCCGGTCTCGTGGGTGATCAGCTCGTACTGCGGGGTAGTCCAGTCGCTACCGCCTACATCTATGACGTTGCGAAAGTCGTGGCTGCTGTCGTACACAGTGGACGGATGGCCGCCGAAGTACCTGCCTTCGTGGGTCACGGAGTAGAGCCGATCGGTGCCCATCTGGTTGCCGCTGTTGCCATATGTTCGCTGAGCATACTGCCACAACCGCGTGAGGTACGGCAGCATCCACTTGCCGGCGTCGCGTTTGACCGAGCTGTCGAAGTAGATGGCGACAGTGTCGTTGTACGCGATGAGCTTGACTAGCTGGTTGTGCTCGAACCAGTGTTCCTTCCAAGTCGGGGGTGGCGCGGCGAACATGAGCCTCCTTGGGGGGACGGGAGCCGAGCATGTCGAGCAGCTCGATTGACCGGGTGGCGGGGAGGCAACGGGGCCGGGCGGCGGCACTGGCATCGAGCGGGCGGCGCTCGGGGACCTCGACGCCGACGCGGCCGAGCCCTGGGATCCAGGGGCGCGCAGGCAGGCGACGGCAAGCGTCCCCACCAGAAGCAGTGCCATACCGGTCGTAAGCGCCGCACCGTGCCAAGATCGGATCCCCAAGAGCCCCGCCTCATTACCTATCCGGACGCGGCAAACACCACATCCGACGCAACATCTGCTACTACGACGACGTTTCGGTGAAAGTTCGACGAAACAGTGTGGTGGCGCGGATCCCGGTGGGCGTCAGTCAGGCTCGCATCACTGTGGCGATGGGGATGCGGGCCGCGCGGATGGCTGGGATGAGTCCGCCGAGCAGGCCGGCGATCAGGCCGGCGACGACCCCGGCCATCCCTGCTTGCCAAGGGAAGTCGAGGTCCTGCGGGACCGGTTCCCCGCCGCTGACCAGCCGACCGATGAGCCGCAGCGCTAGTGCTCCCACGCCGATCGCCGCCCCTGCGGTGAGTAGCCCGGTCAGCAGCGTCTCAGCGAGCACGATGCCGGCGAGCAGAGCGCGCGGTGTGCCCACGGCCCGTCGGAGGGCGAACTCTTCGATGCGCTCGCCGACGGTGGCCAACCCGACATTGAGTATGCCCGCGACGCCGATCAGCAGGACAACGCCCGCCATGCCTAGATAGACCCAGCGCATCAGTGCCAGCGAGGCTTCGATGCTCCCGCGCGAGTTGATGACCTGGAAATGATCTGCTCCGCCGGAACGCCGGCGGCAGCGAGGCGGGCCCGAAGAGTCTGTTCGACAAGTGTGGCATCCGGTTGGAGCAGGACTTCGAGGCCTGAGCCGAACGGGCCGCTCAACCTCTCGACCGGGAACCAGTTCAGCAGCTCGTCGGCCCGGACGTAGGCGTACGGCCCGCTGGAACCGTCGTCGACGACACCGACGATGCGCGGCGTGGCGTTGGCGACGGCGCCTTCGATGTGCATCTCCGCCGGCACCCGGTACCGGCCGAAGCCCTTCGCCGCTTCTTTGTTTAGCACGATCCCAGGGGAGAGTGATGGCGCGGAGGAGAAGTTAAGCCAGGCGCCGGACTCGAGTCGGAACGGCCGGAACTGGCGAAGGTCGCCGGTCATCGCGGTCAGCCACAGCTCGATGGCCTGGCCCGGCGGGCGCGGCCTATCCTCGCCGCCGAAACGCCGGCAGCCGCGGGGATCGCAGACGAAGCCCGACTCCGTGACCGGCCCGTAGCTCGGTTGGTCGAACGACACGCCGCCGGCGTTGACGGGGGTAACACCCGGTTCACCAATGACAGCGTGGACGCTGGTGAGGGCGACCGCGTCCGACCGGCCGCGCAGCGTGTCGAGCGCCGTCGGGATGACGGCTTCCTCTAGCGGCAGGTGCAGCTGCCGGGTGCCATCCTTGCCCATGGTGAGCTCCACATTCGCCAGGAGCGTGCGTTCGGCGATCTCGGCACCGGCCTGGACCGATACCACGGCGAGCACGCCGAGGAACAAGCTCATCATCGACAGCAGGGTACGTAGCTTGCGCGCCCTGATCCCCTGCATCCCGATGATCAGGGAGGAGCGAAGCCGTCCGGAGAGCCGGATCATGCGTGCGCCCCCACCGCATCCCGCTCTGGGACGAGCAAGCCATCGGCAAGCCGCAGGACGCGTCCCATCCGGCTGGCGTGGTCGGAGTCGTGGGTGACCAGGATCAGGCCGCAGCCACGTTCGGTGGCGGCGTATAGCGTGTCGATTACCAGGCTTCCGGTCTCGGTATCGAGCGCGCCGGTCGGCTCGTCGGCGAGGAGCAAGCGCGGCTCGCGTACGAGCGCCCGCGCTATGGCCACGCGCTGCTGTTCGCCGCCGGAGAGCCGTACCGGCTTGTGCCTGGCCAGGTGGGCGATGCCGACCTGATCCAGCGCGGCCAAAGCCTTCGCCCGGCGGTGGCGCCGGGGGAGCCAGCCCTGCCCGTTGACGAGCGCCATGGC
>Ga0209859_1000216_pt1 | contig 13842 bp, 10 predicted proteins | sample GWRWS3_50_60_FD_187241 | JGI IMG/M metagenome (GOLD analysis project Ga0209859, IMG submission 187241) | Riverbed sediment microbial communities from areas with vegetation nearby in Columbia River, Washington, USA - GW-RW S3_50_60 (SPAdes)... | ecosystem: Environmental > Aquatic > Freshwater >... | reverse complement strand
GGCGAGGGAGCGCCACGTGCGCTGGGCGGATGGCGGCCGGCCCGGGCGTGGCAAGATGGGGACGAGACTCGCCAGTGTCGTCGAGACCCGACGTAGGAGCAGGTTATGGACGCCCTTTTCACCGTGCCCGAGCCTCGCAATGAGGTCGTTCGTTCCTATGCTCCGGGTAGCGGAGAACGGACAAGCCTGGAACGCCGTCTCGGCGAGCTCGCCGGCGAACGGGTCGAACTCACGATGACCATCGGCGGCCGGCAGCGCATGGGCGGCGGGGAGGCGATCGACGTCGTCCAGCCGCACAAGCACCGGCATGTGCTGGGCGTCACCCACAATGCAACCAACGAGGATGCCGCCGCAGCGGTCGCGGCCGCGAAGCGGGCGGCACCGGCGTGGCGAGCACTCCCGTACGAGCAGCGGGCGGCGATCTTCCTTCGAGCCGCGGACCTGTTGGCCGGCCCATGGCGTGACACGCTCAACGGCACGACCATGCTCGGGCAGTCGAAGACCTGCTACCAGGCGGAGATCGACGCCGCCGCTGAGCTGATCGACTTCCTCCGTTTCAACGTCCACTTCGGACGAAACCTGCTCGCTGATCAGCCGAACTCATCACCAGGTGTCTGGAACCGCTTCGACCACCGGCCGCTGGAGGGCTTCGTCGTCGCGATCACGCCGTTCAACTTCACCGCGATCGCGGGCAACCTACCGACCGCGCCGGCGCTCATGGGCAACACCGTGGTGTGGAAGCCGTCGACGACCGCGCAGTTCTCCGCCCACCACATCATGCGGCTGCTGGAGACGGCCGGCCTGCCCCAAGGCGTGATCAACATGGTGACCGGGCATGGCCCGGCGCTCAGCAACGCGGCGTTCTCCGACCCCGACTTCGCCGGCCTGCACTTCACCGGCTCGACCGCGACGTTCCAGCAATTTTGGAGCACCATCACCGGCAACCTGCCTAGCTACCGGTCCTACCCTCGCATCGTGGGCGAGACGGGCGGGAAGGATTTCGTCATCGCGCACTCCAGCGCGGACCCCGACGCGTTGCACACCGCCTTGATCCGGGGCGCCTTCGAGTACCAGGGGCAGAAGTGCTCAGCGGCCTCGCGCGCCTACGTGCCGCGCTCACTGTGGGAGGACGGTCTGCGCGACCGGCTCGCCGCGACGACGGAGGGGCTCACCTACGGCGACACCACCGACTTCACCAACTTCGGCGGTGCGGTCATCGACAAGCGGGCGTTCGACAAGCTCGCCGCGGCGCTCGACCGCATCAAGCAGTCCGACACCTGCACCGTGCTCGCGGGCGGAACGTGTGATGAATCCGAGGGCTACTTCGTGCGGCCGACCGTGGTCGAGTGCACCGATTCGATGCACGAGGTCTTCACGACCGAGTACTTCGGGCCGATCCTGGGCGTCTACGTATTCGATGACGAGCGGTTCTCCGAGATCGTCATCCAGGCCGAGAGTGCGTCGCCCTATGCCCTGACCGGCTCGATCTTCGCGAATGACCGCAGCGTCGTGGAGTGGGCCGGCGAGACGCTGCGGTACGCCGCGGGCAACTTCTACATCAACGACAAGCCCACCGGCGCGGTGGTCGGACAGCAGCCCTTCGGCGGCGCTCGCGCCAGCGGCACCAACGACAAGGCTGGCTCGTGGCACAACCTGATCCGGTGGACCTCCCCCCGCGTCATCAAGGAGACGTTCGTCCCGCCGACGGACTACCGCTACCCGCACATGGGCTGATAGTCAAGGAAGTCAACGTTTTCTCGCTGTCCGACGTGGACAGTCCTACCGCGCGGTGGTACGCTGGACGTTCGCGCGTACGCTGGTGCGGAGACCTCCTTTGGCGCTCTGCCCGGATGTTCGGCTCGCAAGCTCGCCGAGGTGCCGGATGTTCGGCTCGCAAGCTCGCCGAGGTGCCTGATGTTCGGCTCGCAAGCTCGCCGAGGTGCCTGATGTTCGGCTCGCAAGCTCGCCGAATTGCCCCGAATGCCCTGTACGTGTTTCGCGGCGACAGGCGTTACCGTCGTACGGGCACGCGCCACACTGTGCATAAAGCCAACCCAGGGCAGCGCCCCGAAGGCGAAGGAAGGGAACGATGTCGTCGACACGGTCGAAAGATCGCGAGCTGATCGCCACGACGAGCAGCCTCGTCGAGTTCCTGCGCGACGTGGCGCTGGCCCGTCGTCGCCGGATCGTGGACGTCGGCGAATACGAGACCGTGCTCTGGCTCGACGACCTGCCGGCCGAGGTGAGCGTCGACATCGACGCCGGGCCGGGCGAAGCGCTGTTCGCCGTCCCGCGGCTGCGCGCCGAGGCGCCACCTGAGCCGCCCGCCGCGCTCACCAACTGGCTCGACAAGGACGCACTGCGAGACTCGTCCGCGCCCTCGCCGGTACTCAAGGAAACAGGCCCGGCTTGGGTTGTCGTAGAGCAGCCGAATGGCAGTAAGGGCATGGCCGCGAGGGTCCTGCCGCTGGCCGAGGCGCCGGATGTCGGTCGGGCCTTCGAGACGTGGCTTCCCCTATGGCAGGCGTGGGCCGCCCGTGACCGCAAGTCCGCCCCGTTCCGCCGTTGGTACACGGCGCTGGCCGGCGCGGCGCACCTGGTTTCGCAGCAGGAGGACCAGTACGAGATCGTGCTCGGTACCGGCCTGCTCGCATGGCGGTCACCGTCCGGCACCGAGGTGCGCAACCACGTGCTGACGACGCGCCTGATCGCCGTGGTCGACGGTGAGCGGGACGAGGTTCGCGTGATGGTCGACGCGGAGGCGGCCACCCGCACCCAGGACCGCGAACTGCTCGATGGCGAGCCGGGCTACGACGCGACCCGGGTCGAGACTGTGCACGACCAGGTGCGCGACGACGCCGTGGTGGCCCCGCTCGTCGACTGCGAGCCGCTGGCGAAGACGTGGGCCGAGCGGGCACTCGACGACGAGACCCCGTTCGTGACCGAGTGGGCACCGATGAGCCGGGTCGAGGCGAGCGCGGAGGTCCGCCTCGCGCCCGCCGTCGTGCTCCGCCGGCGCGAGCGGGCGAGCCTCATCGGTTACTACGACGCGATGCTGCAGGCCCTTCGGGGACCGAAGGCGCAGGCGCCGCTGGGCTTGGCGCAGCTGGTCACCGCGATGGAGGCCGGCGAGCGGTTGGCATGGCTGGAGGAGGAGGGGGCGGCGAGCGGTGAGGTGCTCGGCGCGGATCCACTCTTCCCGCTGCCGGCAAACCCCGAGCAGATGCGCATCATGGAGCGGCTACGGGCCAACAACGGCGTGGTCGTGCAGGGTCCGCCGGGCACCGGCAAGACACATACCATCGCAAACCTGATGTCGGCGCTGCTGGCCGAGGGTCAGCGGGTGCTCGTGACGAGCCAGAAGGCGCAGGCGCTACGGGTACTGCGCGACAAGCTGCCGGCCGAGGTGGCGAAGCTCTGCGTCTCGGTCACCGACCTCGATCGCGGCGGCTCTGCGGAGCTTGAGGGCAGCGTCAAGGCGATGTCCAACCGGTACGCGGCATTCGACGCCGCCGCACACTCCGATGACGTGGCTCGGTCCGAGCAGCGCCGGGCGGAGCTGCGCACACGGGTCGACGCGCTCACCGATCAGGTGCGTGCGTTGCGGGAAGCCGAGACCGATACCCACGCCACGGTGGCACCGGGGTACGAGGGGACACTCGGCGAGATCGCCCGGCGGCTGCGGGCCGCCGCACCGCGATGCGGCTGGATGCCCGCACCCATACCCGATGTCGCCGCTCCGGCGCCGATGACCGCGGCCGAGGCGGGCGAGCTGCTGCGACTGCTGGCCGCCCAGACGCCGGAGCGGGCGGCGCGGGTACACCAGCGGCTGGTGGATCCCGCGTCGTACCCGTCCTCGGCGGAGGTACACGCGATGGTGGCCGCCGAGCAGGCCGCGCATGAGGCGGCCCAACAGGGCTCGACCGAGGTGTCCCGGCGACTCGACGGGTGCGACGCGGCGACCCTGCGCGCGCTTCAGACCACTGTGGACGCAGCTCGCCAGGCGGCCACGCTGCTGGGCCTCGAGCCCGACGCGACGCAGTGGCCGGCAGCGGAGTGGGCGGTCCGGGCGATCATCGAGGGTCTCGCCGGACAGAACTCGACCATCTGGTCCCAGCTCGCCGCCGGACGCGACCAGGTCACCGCCGTCGAGCATGCCATGCAGACGCTCGGCTTCCGCCAGGTGGTCATCGGCGACTCGGCACCGGGCACCGCGACCGCGCGGCTGGCGCTGGTGGCCCCGCTGCTGGAGCACCTTTCCGACGGCGGAAAGATGCGGGGCACCTTCAAGTCCGGCGCGCAACGCGACGCCGAGCCGGTGCTCGATCATTCCACAGTGGATGGCATGGAGATCACGACGGCGGAGCAGGTCAGCCTGGTCTGTGCGGCACTCGAGGCGCAGGCGTGCGTCGAGACGCTTGGCCGCGGCTGGGCCATGGTGGGACTCAGCCTGGCTGGCGCCGCCGGGGAACCGGTGCAGCAGTCGGTCGCGCGAGTGGTGGACACGTATGGCCGGCTCGATCTCGTGCTGCGCTTCCTGGCCTCGGTCGGCGCCGTCCGGGAGACACTCGCCGCGGCCCAGTCGTGGCTGCCGCTGAGCAACCTCGGGGACTGGCAAGAGTTCGTGGACGCATTGGACGCGGTGCGGTTGCGGGTCGAGGCGGAGCAGGCATCGGCCGCGCTCGCGACCATCGGCGAGCGTCTCGCGCTGGACGCTCACGCCGGTGACATGCCGCCGGAGCTGATAGCGGCCGCGGTAGCCGTGGCGGCGCGCGATGCCGACGCCTATGGCGACGCTCTCGCCGAGCTCGCCGACGCCGCCCGGGAGCAGGCCGAGCAGTTGGCCTGCGACGCGATGACCGAGCGGGTCCGGGATACGCACCCGGCGCTGGCGGCGCTCATGACCGAGACGGCCGACGATCCGGCCTGGCCCACCAGACTCGCCGACTGGGACGCCGCCTGGGCCTGGGGGCAGGCGAACACGTTCTTCATCAACCAGCGCCAGCCGGGGCGCGAGCAGCAGCTCGAGGCCGAGCTCTCCGACACCATCACCAGGCTGCGCCAGGAGACCGCCTCGCTCGCCGCGGTGCGCGCGTGGGGCCACTGCCTGCGGCGGATGACCGCGCATCAGGCGCAGGCGCTGCAGGCGTACGAGCAGCACATGCGCGCGGTGGGCAAGGGCACCGGCCGGTACGCCGGACGCTTCCGCACCCTGGCCCGCGAGGCGATGCGGGAGGCGCGCGACGCCGTACCCGCCTGGATCATGCCGCTCGATGTCGTGCTGGAGACGCTGGCACCGGTGCGGGACTCCTTCGACGTGGTGATCGTCGATGAGGCCAGCCAAGCCAGCTTGGAGGACCTTTTCCTGCTATGGCTCGCGCCGCGGGTGATCGTGGTCGGTGACGACAAGCAGTGCGCGCCGTCGCAGGTGCGCCTCGGGGAACTGGAGCCCATCTTCGCCAAGCTCTCGTCGTACCTGCCGGAGCTGCCCGGTTACCTCCGCGACGCGTACACGCCCAAGTCGAGCCTCTTCGACCTCCTGCGCACGCGATTCGGCGCGGTGATCCCACTCCGCGAGCACTTCCGCTGCATGCCGGAGATCATCGAGTACTCCTCGCGCCAGTTCTACGCCGACGAGCCGCTCGTCCCGCTGCGACAGTTCGGCGGTGACCGGCTGGCGCCGCTTCGTTCGGTACGGATCGTAGGCGCCGCCACCGAGGGCACGTCGACCCGCCTGCGCAACCCCGTCGAGGCCGAGGCGATCGTGGCGCAGATCGAGGCGTGTGTGGCCGACCCGGCATACCAGGGGAAGACCTTTGGCGTGGTCGTGCTGCAAGGTACGGGGCAGGTGCAGCTCCTGCATCAGATGCTGCTCGAGCGGGTCGAGCCGAAGGAGTGGGAGCGGCGCCGCCTTCGCGTCGGCACGCCCCCGGACTTCCAGGGCGACGAGCGCGACGTCGTCTTCGTCTCCCTGGTCATCGCCGAGAGGCGTCCAGCGGTCACCGGTACGGAGTGGCAGCGTCGCTTCAACGTTGCGGCGTCACGGGCGAAGGACCAGATGTGGCTGTTCCACTCCGTCGGTCCGGAGCACCTGTCCGTCAACGATCTGCGCGCCTCGCTGCTGTCCTATGTGCTCAATCCGCCGCCGGCGCTGTCGGCGAAGGTGCTCACCGATGTGACCACCGACGATCCGCACCCCGCGTTCCGGTCACTGTTTGACCAGCGAGTGTTCCTGCGTATCCACGAGCGAGGCTTCCACGTCACGCCGAAGGTTGAGGTCGGGGGCCGGGGCATCGATCTCGTCGTCACCGGCGCTAAGGGGCGGCTCGCGGTGGAATGTGACGGCCAGGACTGGCACGGCAGCGAGGACCAACGCGAGGCCGACCTCGACCGCGAGCGGGAACTGAAGCGGGCCGGATGGCGGTTCTGGCGGGTACGGGAGAGCGAGTTCCACTACGATCCCGATGCCGCGCTGGCGACGCTGTGGGAGACGCTCGACCGGCTCGACATCCGTCCCTACGACACGGCGGATCTCGTCGGAACCGCCTCCACCGCGACGGTCTGGCGGCCCGCTCCGCTGTCCACGGTGGAGGGTCTAGATGGCCTGGAGGGACTGGACGGTCTCGAGGCCGGGGCGCCCGAGGAGATCGACGACGTGCACCTGACACCGGCGTCCTGAGGGTCTCGTGTCGGGGCAGCGGTACGTTGGGACCGTGAGTGACGACCACAGCGGCAACAATGCCGGCCCGGCGCGTTCGGACGCGACTCAGTCGGCGTCCTTCGGCGAGCAGGGTGGCGTGCTGACCTACGGCAGCTACCTTCGCGTGCCCGAACTACTCGCCCAACAGGTGCGAGAGTCAGACCCACCCGCGCACGATGAGCTGCTGTTTATCACGATCCACCAGGTCTACGAGCTGTGGTTCCAGCTGCTGCTCGCCGAGCTGACCGACGCCCGCGATCGCATGCTCGCAGGGGAGTCGTATAACCCCCGGGTCCGCCTCGAGCGCTGCAACGTCATCGAGCGCGTGCTCGTCGGCCAGGTCGACGTGATCGACACGATGACGCCGCAGGACTTCCTCGCGTTCCGGACGAAGCTCGCGCCCGCTTCCGGCTTCCAGTCCGCCCAGTTCCGCGAGATCGAGTTCCTGTCGGGGCTCAAGGACGCGAGTTACCTCGACCGGTTCCGGGGACTCTCCGCGGATGAGCGGGATCGGCTGCTGCGACGGCTGGATGAGCCGAGCCTGTGGGACGGCTACATGGCTCTGCTGGCGTCGGCCGGGTTCGCCGTGGCGACGGCCGAGGAGCGGTTCACCGCGCTCAAGACCATCGCCAACGACCGCACGCAGCATGGGGCGCTGTGGGATCTGGCCGAGGCGCTCATGGACCACGACCAGGCATGGTCGCTCTGGCGTGCCCGCCACGTGCTGATGGCCGAGCGCCAGATCGGGACGAAGCCCGGTACCGGCGGCTCGGCCGGAGGCGCCTACCTGCGCTCCCGGGTCGAGTTCCGCTTCTACCCCGAACTGTGGGAGCTTCGCAGCCTCCTCTGACCACCCAAGATCCCGTCGATCATGAGCTGACCGTCGCAAAACAGCGTCGATCATGACCTCCAGGTCATGATCGACGCTGGAGTGTAGTGTGTGTAATGATGTAATTGCTGTAGAGGTGTAAGGGGTGATGGAGATGTTTGAGCGACAGGCTCAATGGGGGCGTGGACCCGGCGGCTCACGAGGCGAGCCACCGCCCGCCGACGACGCCCACGCGTGGATCAACGGTGCGCTGCCTGATGACTGGTTCACCGGGTCGCCTGAGGTCGTGGTCGACCGGGACGAGATCCTCATCGTGGGCACGCTGGCCGCACCAAGGGTCGATGAAGGGGCCAGCGACGCGGAGCGGGCCGCCGCCGAGCAGGGGCGGATTTCAGCGTTCCGGGAGGAGACGCGAGAGCGGCGCATCCGCCTTGCGCAGCAGCTCGAGCACCGGTATCGCCGTAAGGTCGCCTGGGGCGTCGTCGCCGGGGGTACTCGAGAGCTGTTCACCACGCACTCCGCGCCGGTGATGACGCGCCTGCGGCAGCCCGAGCGGCAGGTCCTGGACACCCTCATCGACGCGGGCGTGGCTCGGTCGAGGTCCGAGGCGCTCGCCTGGTGCGTGCGCCTGGTCGGCGAGCACGCCGACCAGTGGCTGTCCGATCTGCGGTCCGCCATGGGCGCCGTCGATGAGTTGCGCCGCCGGGGTCCCGACATCGCCGTGTAGCGGTCAGGCTGGGCGCAGCGGCGGGAGTTCCAGCCGCCGCGCCCGGCCCGCGCCGAGGTGGCCGTGCCGCTGGAAATAGGTGAAGAGCGCCGCCATCGTCTCCTCGATGGGGCGCGGCCGATGGCCCAGCTCACACGCCGCCTTGGACCCATTCACGAACGGAAACGACGCCACCGCGGCGAGCGCCTCCCGGGTCGGCAGCAGCGGATTGTGTGTTCGGCGAGCGATGGCGGTGGCGATCGGGGCACACAAGCGTGCCGACCACAGCGGGGCGGTGCGACGCGTGACCGCGACGCCGGAGCAGACGCGGGCGAGATCGGCCAGTTCCGTCAGCGACAGGCGGTGACCGGGCACGAGGTAGCTCTCGCCGGTGCGGCCCCGCTCTGCCGCGGCCCGCAGCGCCAGCACAACGTCGGCCACGTCTACCCAGTCGAATCCGCCGGCCACGACCGCCGGCATCCGCCGTCGCCAGAGGGCGCTGAGCACGGTGCCCATCCGGGACGGCGCCTCATCCACCGGACCGAGGACACCCGTTGGATTGACCACGACGGCGTCGAGTCCGCGCTCCACGACCCGCCGCAGCTCGACCTCGCCGGCCGCCTTGGATCGGTCGTACGCCGGCACGCTGCTCCCGGTCGACCGCAGACCATCCTCGTCGATCAATCCGCCGCCGGCGAGATCGAATGCGTGCACGGAGCTGCAGTGCACGAGGCGCGGCGCACCCGCTGCGAGCGCGGCTTGCGCCACCGTGCGTACCCCGTCCACATTGACGGACTCGACGAGTCCGCCGAGCCCGCCCACCACCGAGATGAGCGCGGCGAGGTGGTAGATGACGCCGGCACCGTCACACGCCCGCAGCATCGCCGCGGGATCGCGGATGTCGGCGCGGAGCCACTCCGCTCCGTGCCGGACCGCCGTCGATGGCTCTGTGAGGTCAACAATTCGCACCCGGTGCCCGTCGGCGAGCAACGCCGTGGCCAGGTTGGTGCCGATGTGCCCGGCACCGCCGGTTATCACGACCACCACGGTCTCCTTCAGCCGCCCGCAGGCCACTCTGCCAGGAGTACGGCGGGCCGGGGGGCCCCGTTCAGTCCGGCGCTCGGGCCAGTGCCGAGCGAAGGTTCACGTACGCCTGCTGGCCGCTACCGAGCGCGTCGAGGGCTGACAGGGCGGCGCCGAGCACCGGGGGAGCGTCGACCACCGTGACCGTTGCTTTGGGCGCGACGGCGTGGATCGCGTCGACGATGGGCTCCACCAACGCGGGATGCCGGGCCCGTAGCACACCGCCGCCGAGCACCACCGCGAACGGCGAGTCGAGCAGCTCAAGGCGACGCGCGGCGACGGTGGCGAGGGCGACGATCTCGTCGACCTGTCGGGCCACGATCTGCCGGGCCACCGCGTCGCCGCCGGCGGCCACATCGAACAACAACGGCGTCAGCTCTGTCAGTCGGGCGCGGTCGACCGTGCCGAGGTGCATCTGGGCGCCCACCTCCTCGGCGCTGACGGTGCCGAAGTGGTCGGCAGCGGCCCTAGACAGCCCCGTGACGGGGCCACGCCCGTCCTCGCCCCGCACCGCGTGCCAGAGGGCCAGCGAGGCGAGATGCCCACCGCCGCCCCAGTCGCCGCTGAGCATGCCGAGTGACGGGAACCGGGCGGTCCGGCCGCCGCTCGCACGACCGACGCAGTTGATCCCCTCGCCACAGACCACGGCGACCGCTTCCGCCGCGTCCGTGCCCGCCCGCAGCAGCGCGAACGTGTCGTTGTCGAGGCGGAGTGTGGGCGCCCATCCCTCCGCCGCCACCGTCGCGGTGAGCAGCTCAACCTCTGCCGGCAGGTCGGCGCCGGCGAGGTACACCTCCGCGTGGTCAAAGGTGTCGTCAGCGAGCAGGCCCGCGTGCGCACGCGCCTGGGCGACGAGAGCACGGAGTCTCGATAACGTCTCGGGCAGACTGATGTTCTGGTGATTGGTGTTGCCACCGCGGGCGTAGCCGAGCACCTCCCCTTCGCCCGTGCCGACGACGACGTCCGTTTTTGAGTTACCCCCGTCAATGGCGAGATAACGGGTCACCGTATCTAAACGCGTCATCGTGCCCAGGCCAGGTGCGACGCGTTGGCGGCGAGGAGCCGGTCGGTGAGGTTCTCGGCGAGAGAGTGCTGTCCCACCAGCGGGTGCGCGAGCAAGGCCCGATAGACACGATCGCGCCCACCCCGCAGTGCGGCGTCAACAGCTAGGTGCTCGTAGCCGCTGACGTGAGCGATGAGGCCGGACAGCTCCGGCGCGACCGGGCTCACCGGTCGCGGCTTTGGCCCGTCTCGATCCACGTCGCAGGTCACCTCGATAACCGCATTCTCGTCTAGAAACGGCAGCGTACCGGCGTTGCGAACGTTCGCCGCGTGCGGGCCTGGAGCGTTTCCATCGAGTGACGCGATCAGGCCGACGGCGGCCTCGGAGTAGTACGCCCCACCTCGCTGCATCAGCAGGTCCGGCTTCTCCTCGAGCGTTGGGTCGGCGTACATCTCGAGCAGCTCCGCCTCAATCTCCGCGACGCGTTGGCCGCGCGTGGCGGCGCCGCGCTGCTCGGCGACGACCTCGTCGTGGGCGTAGAAGTAGCGCAGATAGTACGAGGGGACGCAGCCCAGCGTCGTGAGCACCCGTGGTTCGCTGCCGACCTCCTCGGCGAGGTCGACAAGGTGGTCTGCGAGCAGCTTCGGCAGCACGTCACCTCCGTCCACCAGGACGGCCCGCTCCCAGGTGAGATGGTTGAGTCCAATGTGGTCAAGCACGACCGAAGCCGGCTCGACACCTACTGTACGGGCGAAGCGACGCTGGAACCCGATGGCCACATTGCACAGACCAATCGCGCGGTGCCCGGCGTCGAGCAGCGCCCGGGTCACGATCCCCACCGGGTTGGTGAAGTCGATGATCCAGGCGTTGGGCGCGGCCCGCCGGCTTGCCCGGTCCGCCACCTGGAGGATGACCGGGACGGTGCGGAGCGCTTTCGCGAGTCCGCCTGCCCCGGTTGTCTCCTGACCTACGCATCCGTACTCGAGGGGGAACGTCTCGTCGGAGATCCGGGCGGTCTGCCCGCCGACGCGCAGCTGGATCAGCACGACGTCCGCCCCGTCCAGCCCCGTGTCCAGATCGGACGTCCAGGTGACGCGGCCCGGGTTGCCATGGTGGGCGAAGAGGCGGGCGGCGAACGCCCCCACGACGCCGAGGCGATCGATGGCTGGGTCGATCAGGGTGAGCTCCTCGACCGGCAGCACCGCTCGAAGCCGGGCGAACCCGTCCGCCAGCTCGGGCGTGTAGGTCGACCCCCCACCCACCACGGCGACCTTCATCCCTTGACCCCTGTCAATGTCACGCCCTGCACGAATGCCTTCTGGGCGAAGAAGAAGAGGATGACGACGGGGATTAGGGTCAGCATCGTGGCGGCCGTGGCGAGGTTCCAGTCCACATGGTGCAGTGACCTGAACGACGCCAGCCCCAGCGACAGCGTCCACGCCCCCTCGTTCTCGCTCGTGTAGAGGAGCGGTCCGTAGTAGTCGTTCCAGCAGTAGAAGAACTGGAACATCGCGGCCGCAGCGATGCCCGGTTTGGCAATGGGCAGCACGACCTTGAGGAGCGCGCGCCACTCACCGCAGCCGTCCACGCGGGCCGCATCGAGGTACTCATCCGGGATCGTGACGAGAAACTGGCGCAGCAGGAAGATGGAGAACGCGTCGCCGGCGAGCATCGGCAGGATCAACGGCCACAGCGAGCCGGTCAGGCCAAAGTTCGCCCACATGAGGTAGAGCGGCACCGTGACCACCTGTGGCGGCAGCATCATCACGCAGATGATCGCGATGAACACTGAGGTGCGGCCACGCCACTTCAGCTTCGACAGCGCGTACGCCGCTGGCACACTGGCCAGCAACATTAAGCCGGTCGCGGACACGGCGTAGATGACGGTGTTGAGCAGGTACGAGGGCAGCGGCGTGCGCTCGAAGACGTTCGCGTAGTTCTCCGGGTGCCAGGTGCGCGGCCACATGTCGGCCGTCAGCTGCTGGTCGTTGGACATGAAGGACGTGAGCAGGAGGAAGCCGATCGGGGCCAGAAACATTATCGACAGTGCGATGGCGACGCTGTGCTCGGCCACGAAGATGAGTGCGTTGTTCCGTCGCCGCTTGCCGTTGGCGCGACGCAGCGCCACCGCGGTTGTCGGGCCCAATGCCATCGACGGGGTGGTCATCGGCGCGGCGGTCATCGGGTACTCCCTGCGAAGGCGTTGAACCGGCGCAGCAGCACCAGCGTCACCGAGATGGCCACCACGAAGAGCACGACGGCGAGCACGCTGGAGTAGCCGAGCAGCCCGTTGCGGAAGCCCACGGTATAGAGCCAGAGCGGATACGTGAATGTCGACCCCTCGGGATACCCGAAGGTGCCGGAGATGCCGCCACCGGTGACAGCGTCGCCAGACGCGACGCTCGCGGCGACCGCGGCCTGAGTGAAGTACTGCAGGGTGGCGATGACACCGGTGACCGCGGAGAACAGCACCACCGGCGAGATGCTGGGCAGCGTCACGTTTCGAAACTGCTGCCACGGGCCGGCACCGTCCAGCGACGCGGCCTCGTACAGCTCGGTCGGCACATCGAGCAGTGCCGCAACGAATATGATCATGAGGTCGCCGATGCCCCATAGGGCCAGCAGTACGAGCGCGGGCTTCGCCCAATCCGGTGAGCTGAACCACAGTGGACCTTCAATGCCGACCTTCGCCAGCAGGGTGTTCACCGGGCCAGTACCAGGCTTGAGCAATGACACGAAGGCGAGGGTCGCGACCACGGGCGGGGCGAGTGCCGGCAGGTAGAACAGGGTGCGGTAGGTGCTGCGGCCGCGCCGGACCCGGTTGAGCAGCATGGCGGTGACGATCGCGCCGACGATACGCGCCGGAACCATGACCACGATGAACCAGAGCGTGTTGCTGACCGCCTGCCGCACATTGAGGTCGTGGAAGAGAAACTTCCAGTTCGCCAGCCCCACCCACTCCGGCGGGTTGATCAGGTCGACCCGGTTGAACGAGAAGTAGATGGCGGCCAGCAGCGGGTAGACGAAGAAGAAGCCCAGCCCGGCCAGCGCAGGGCCGATGAAGGCGAGCACAGTAAGGCGACGTCGTAGTTTGGCGGCGGACCACCGGCGTGGGCGGGTCGCCCCCCCGAGGGGGCCGACCGCAGTGCGGTCGGCCCCCCCGGCGGTGTCAGTAAGGACGGCGGACATCGGTACGATCCAACTATCCAGCGAGCTGGATGAGAGAGTTGATCTGCTTGTCCACGTTCGCGAGGCCGGCGTTGATGTCCCCGCCGCCGCCGGACTGCCACTTGGCCAAGTACTGGCTGAACGTCTCCTCAACCGCCGTTCCGACCGCGCTCGCCGGCATGGTCTGGCTCGCGGGGTTGTTGAAGATATCGAGGAAGATCTTGAAATGAGGGTCCGCGTGCAGCTCCGTCGCGGCGGCGAGCGCGTCGGTGCTCATCGGCGGGAGCATAGGAGGAACCACGTTAGGGTTCGAATGCGTGAGTGCCGATCGCGAAAAGCAGGTCGCGGCCGAG
>Ga0209859_1000215_pt1 | contig 13852 bp, 9 predicted proteins | sample GWRWS3_50_60_FD_187241 | JGI IMG/M metagenome (GOLD analysis project Ga0209859, IMG submission 187241) | Riverbed sediment microbial communities from areas with vegetation nearby in Columbia River, Washington, USA - GW-RW S3_50_60 (SPAdes)... | ecosystem: Environmental > Aquatic > Freshwater >... | reverse complement strand
TGCGTCTTCTCGTCACCGGCGGCGCCGGATTCATCGGTTCAAACTTCGTGCACTACTGGCTCGAGCGGTACCCCGACGACCACGTCGTCGTCTACGACCTGCTGACGTACGCGGGAAACCGCCCGAGCCTCTCCGCCGTCGCGGAGCGGATCGTTTTCGTCCAAGGAGACATCTGCGACCGCGATCTCGCCGAAGGCACGCTGCGCGACGAGCAGATCGAGATCGTCGTCAACTTCGCTGCCGAGTCCCATAACAGCCTGGCCGTGGTCGACCCGACGCGGTTCTTCCGCACGAACGTTCTCGGGACGCAGACGCTCCTCGACGCCTCGCAGGCGGCGGGCGTCGAACGCTTCCACCACGTCTCCACGTGCGAGGTGTACGGCGATCTCGCACTCGACTCGGAGGAGGTCTTCACCGAGCAGGCGGCCGCCGAAGCCGAGGTCGCCGAGGACGAGATCGCCGAGGTCGCCGTCGAGGAGCTCGAGCCCGAGGCCGTCGAGGAGTCGGCCATGGAGGCCGTCGAGGAGGCTCCCACAGACGTCGAGGAGGCTCCCACAGACGTCGAGGCAGTTGCCGACGAGGCTCCCGCCGAGGGCGAGGCCGCCCCCGAGGACGAGGCCTCCGCCCAGCCTGACGACGAGCAGTAAGCGTCGCCCGGTGGCGGTCGCCGTCACCGGCGGGATCGGCGCCGGCAAGTCCGCAGCCCTGCGCGCGTTCGCGAAGCACGGCGCCGCGGTCATCTCCAGCGACGAGATCGTCCACGAGCTTCTGCGCGAGGACCCCGAGGTGAAGGGAGCGGTGGTCGGGCGCCTCGGGAAGGGCGTCCTGGGAGAGGACGGCGAGATCGATCGAGGGAAGGTCGGACGGATCGTCTTCTCCGACCGCAAGGCGCTCCGGTGGCTCGAGGAGCTTCTGCACCCGCGGGTCGTCGCCCGGTACCTCCGCTGGCGCGAGGAGCTGGCAGACCTGCCCGATCCGCCGGCGGTCTGCGTGACGGAGGTCCCGCTCCTCTACGAGGTCGGGGGAGAGTCGCATTTCGACAAGGTCGTGGTCGTCACGGCAACCCCGGATGTGCGGATCGCCAGGCGCATCGGGCCGCTGCGCGACCGCGAGCAGCGTCTCATTCCCGACGACGAGAAGGCGAAGCGCGCCGACTTCGTCTACGTGAACGACGGCTCGCTCGCCGACCTCGACGACTTCGTGTCCGGCGTCGTCGCCACCCTGTCGGCATGAGGCTCGTCGTCAGCGGGATCGTCTTCCTGGCCGCGCTCGCAGCGGGATTCCTGTACGTGGAGGAGACGCAGCCGTCCTGGTACGCCCGACTCCGCTATCCGCTCGAGTACGAGCACATCGTCCGGGGCCACGCCGAGAACTACGAGCTCGACCCAGCCCTCGTCGCGGCGGTGATCTACCGAGAGAGCAAGTTCGACCCGGACGCGCGCTCGTCTTCGGGGGCGATCGGCCTCATGCAGCTCCTGCCGGACACGGCCGAAGGCATCGCCTTGCTCACCGGCGGGAGCCGCTTCGACGTGGACGACCTCTACGACCCCGAGATCAACGTCCGCTACGGCTCCTTCTACCTGCGGAGGCTCCTGCGCAAGTACGGCGACGAGCGGCTCGCGCTCGCCGCGTACAACGCTGGACAGGCGAACGTGGACCAGTGGGTCGCCGAGGGCGGTGAGATTCCCTTCCCGGAGACCCGCGAGTTCGTCGACGGCGTCCTCGAGGCGCGTGACGTCTACGCGCGCGTGTACGCGGACGAGCTCGGGCTCAGCGGGTGACGCGCTCGCAGTCGGGGGCGACGTCGTCCCGCTTGTCGGCGAACACGCGATCGTCGCCGAGCCCGCAGACGATCTCGTCGCGCACGCCGTCACGGGCGCGGATGCGGTCGCCGTCGGGGCCGCCCAGGATGCGGTCCCGCCCAGGACCTCCGCGGAGCAGGTCCTTGCCCTCCCGCCCCGAGAGGTAGTCGTTGCCCCCCTTGCCGCAGAGCCCGTCGGAGCGAGGCGTTCCGACGAGCGTGTTCGCGGCACTCGAGCCCTCCTGGGTGCACACGTCGTCGAGGTTCATGTTCGGCGGGGGAGGGTCGCACAGCTCGCGCACGCGGGCCCTCATCGTCAGGAGCTGCGCGTGCCGCGCCGGATCGCCCGCCAGGTTCGTGAGCTGGTACGGGTCGGAGCGAAGGTCGTAGAGCTCCTCCTCGCCCGTCCTGATGACCACGTAGGTCCAACGGCTTGCCCGAACCGCGCAGTAGGTGGGAACGTTGCCCGGATTGAGGCGGAGGTTCTCGATCAGGAAGCTCGTCCGCCACTCGACCGGCGCCCCGGTGAGCAGGGGCCGCAGGCTCCTGCCGTCGAAGCGTCGCTGGATTCCCGCGAGCCGGGCGAGGGTCGGCGCGATGTCGATGTTCGCAACGAGGCGGTCCTCGCTGCCCGGCTCCGACCCCGTGAGGGCGTCGTAGCGGACGACCAGCGGGACGCGAATGCTCTCGTCGTAGGCGGCCATCTTCGCCCTGAGTCGGTGCTCGCCCCAAAACTGTCCGTTGTCGGAGGTGTAGGCGACCAGCGTGTTCTCGAGCAGGCCTCTGTCCTCGAGGGCGTCGACGATCGTCCCCACCGCATCGTCGACCGCGAGGAGCGAGCGGAGCTGGTTCGTGCGCAGCGCATCGATCTGACCCGCGACGGCCGGTCCGATTCGAGCCCTGCGGCGAAGCCACGTTGGCTTGTCGGAGACGTCTTCCTCGTCGTAGCTCGGCGGACGCCAGGGCGCGAGGGCCGGGAAGGCGTTCTCGTGCCGAGGCGCAGGCGTCGCCGGACCATGAGGGGCGAAGGGCGCGAAGAGGAGGAAGAAGGGCTGCCTGGCGTTGCGGACGAACGCCTCGGCCTCCCGGGCCAGCACGTCGGTGGAATAGTCCTGGGGCGCGGACCCGTGGCTGACGAGCGTCCCGTCGACCGACAGGTCGTAGTCGTAGTAGCCGACGGGCTGGCCCTCGTCCAAGGAGCCGGTGAACACCACCCACCGGTCCCAGCCGAAGGGCACGGCCGTCGTCGTGTAGCCGTTCAGGTACTTGCCGATCAGGGCCGTCCGGTAGCCAGCTGCCCGGAGCGCCCTGGCGATGGTCGTGCGCGCGTCGAAGGAGGGGAGGCCGCGCGGCCCTCTGTTCATGTAGACGTGGGTCGCGTGCGAGTACCTGCCGGTCAGCAGGCTGGCGCGGCTCGGGCAGCAGAGGGGATTGACGGTGAAGGAGTTCGTGAACGTGATGCCCTCGTCGACGAGCTCGGCCTGGACGGTGGGCATCGCCCAGAGCGTGTCCCAGCGCTGGTCGTCCGTCAGGATCAGGACGACGTTCGGGGCTGCCCCGGCCGCGGAGCCCCCAAGGGCGAAGAAGACCACGGCGGCCGCGACAATGGCCTTCGCGAGAGACCGCACGGGACGTCAGGCTAGCGGCCCCCGCGGCCCGCAGGCGTCAGGCTTTGGTAAAGGCGAGCATCCTCTGGCCGCGCGGGTGGCCCCAGTCGCCGACGTAGGAGACCGAGAGCGGCTTGGCGCGGCAGAGCTCCTCGAAGGCGGCCACGTCGTAGCGGACGATCGGATCTTTGTGGTAGGGCAGGTCCGAGCGGTCGACTCGATCGGGGCCCGAGTCGGTTCGCTCGTTGAACGTCGCGTAGAAGCGGCCGCCGCTCACGAGGGCATCCCCGACGTTTCGCAGGCAGAGCTCGATCGCGTCGAGCGGAATGTGCGTGAAGACCGACTGCGCCAGCGCGAAGTCGAACGACCGGTCGAAGCGCGCCACGCCGAAGTCGTCGATCACCTCGAGGACGGGCCGCTTGTCCACGAGGCCGTAGCGCGGGAGCTCGACCGACCGACCGGCTTCGAGCCGCTCTCGGCTCCGGTCGAATCCGTAGTAGTGACCAGTGTCGAGGTAGCGGATGAAGTGCACGCCGCCGCGGAGGCTGCCGCAGCCCACGTCGAGGAAGAAGTGATCGCGCCGCAGCCCCTGCTCCACGAGGAAGTCGAGCTGGAGCTGCCCCAGCTCGGCCCAGAGCCCGCCGACCGCCTTCCGGTGCCAGCTGGGATCGACGTGGCGATAGAAGCGTGCGGGGAGCATCCGCTTCACGGTCCGCTTCACGCTCGCGGGCAGAAGAGGCCGCACGAGATCGCGAGCGTGCTTCATGCCGGTCACTCCGGTCGCCGAGCGTACAGCAGGCCGCCCTTCCCTGCGACCGGTCTGCGGCCGCGGGGCCCGCGGCTACGATGACTTCCGTGTCCGCCTTCCGCGTCTCCGACGCCTACCGGCCCACCGGCGACCAGCCGGAGGCGATCGCCGCGCTCTCCGAGTCGATCCAGCGCGGCGACACCTTCCAGACTCTGCTCGGGGCCACCGGCACGGGCAAGACGGCGACGATGGCCTGGATCGTCGAGCAGGTGCAGAAGCCGGCGCTCGTGATCGCCCACAACAAGACGCTCGCGGCCCAGCTCTGCAACGAGTTCCGCGAGTTCCTGCCGGGGAGCGCCGTCGAGTACTTCGTCTCCTACTACGACTACTACCAGCCCGAGGCGTACGTCCCGCAGGCCGACCTCTACATCGAGAAGGACGCCTCCATCAACGACGACATCGACCGCCTGCGCCACGCGGCGACCGCGGCGCTCCTGGCCCGCAAGGACGTCCTCATCGTCGCCTCTGTGTCCTGCATCTACGGCATCGGCTCGCCGGTCGAGTACGAGGAGAAGACGGTCGTCCTCGGCGTCGGACTGGAGATCGACCGCGACGTGCTGCTGCGGAAGCTCGTCGACATCCAGTACGCGCGCAACGACTCCTTCCTCGGGCGGGGGCGATTCCGCGTGCGCGGGGACGTCGTTGAGGTGCAGCCGGCGCACATGGAGTCGGCCTACCGCATCTCCTTCTTCGGCGACGAGGTCGAGCAGATCACGCACTTCGACCCCCTCTCGGGCGAGATCTACGCCCGGCTCGAGCACCTCGCCATCTTCCCGGCGACCCAGTACGTGACCTCGCGCGAGACGATCGAACGGGCGGTGCACGAGATCCGGCACGAGCTCGAAGAGCAGGTGAAGCTCTTCGAGTCGGGCGGGAAGCTCCTCGAGGCCCACCGCATCCGCCAGCGAACCGAGTACGACCTCGAGATGCTCCAGGAGCTCGGCTACTGCAACGGGATCGAGAACTACTCGCGGATCCTCGACGGCCGCGCTGCCGGGACGCCCCCGCACACGCTGCTCGACTTCTTCGGAGACGACTTCCTCGTCCTGATCGACGAGTCGCACCAGACCGTGCCGCAGATCGGTGGCATGTACGAGGGCGACCGCTCGCGCAAGGAGACGCTCGTGGAGCACGGCTTCCGGCTTCCGTCCGCCCTCGACAACCGGCCGCTCCGCTTCGACGAGTTCCTCGAGCGCGTCCCCGGCATGCTCTTCGTCTCGGCGACACCGGGGCCCTTCGAGCTCCGCAACTCGACGAACGTCGCCGAGCAGATCATCCGCCCGACCGGCGTCGTCGACCCGGAGGTCGAGCTGCGCCCGACCAAGAACCAGATCGACGACCTCCTGAACGAGATCCGGCGGCGGGAGGAGGCCGGCGAGCGCGTCCTCGTGACGACCCTGACGAAGAAGATGGCGGAGGACCTGACCGACTACCTGCTCGAGTCGGGCGTCCGCACGCGCTACCTCCACTCGGAGGTGGACACGCTCGACCGCATCAAGATCATCCGCGAGCTCCGCCTGGGCGAGTACGACGTCCTCGTGGGGGTCAACCTCCTGCGCGAGGGGCTCGACCTGCCGGAGGTCTCGCTCGTCGCCATCCTCGACGCGGACAAGGAGGGCTTCCTCCGCGGCCAGACGGCCCTCATCCAGACGATCGGCCGCGCCGCGCGGAACGTCAACGGCACGGTCGTCATGTACGCGGACAAGCTGACCGAGGCGATCAAGGGCGCGCTCGAGGAGACGACCCGCCGGCGCGACATCCAGCTTCGCTACAACGAGGAGCACGGGATCACGCCCGAGTCGATCGTCAAGGGCGTCTCCGACATCGCCGAGTTCCTCGCCCTCGAGTCGGCCCCGCACGTCCCCGGCCGCCGGCGGCGCGGGCAGCGCCAGGTCGAGGGGATGTCGAACGAGGAGCTGGAGAAGCTCGTCGTCACGCTCGAGGAGGAGATGTTCGCGGCCGCGGAGGAGCTCCGCTTCGAGTACGCCGCCAAGCTCCGCGACGAGATCAAGGAGCTCCGCCGCGAGCTCCAGGCCGCCGCCGAGCCGGCCGCATAGCTGTACGCACCGTTTCTCGCCTGGTAGCCGCCGGGTTTCGTCCTGGTGCACCGTTCCTCCGACGGTTGTAAGAGGGCCGGGAATGGAGTAGTTTCGCCCGTGTCCCACCCCGGGGAGAGGAGCCACATGACACGGACACCGCGGTTTCGGCCAGCCCTTCTGGCCGCCCTCACGACGATCTTCACCCTGCTCCTGGCCGGGTCCGTCTCGGCAGGCGCGGCGGGAACCACGTCGGCGGCTTCAACGGCCTCGACCTCTTCAGCCAAGAGCACGCCGTTCATCTTCTTTGCCTCCGACGGCATGCGGCCCGACCTCGTCGACCGCTACGCCAAGGAAGGCGCCATGCCGACGATGAAGCGCCTGATGGCCCAGGGGCTCAAAGGTCAGAACGGCCTCCTCCAGGGCTTCCCGCCGAACACCGGGGTCGGCTGGTACACGCTCTCCACGGGGACGTGGCCGGGCGAGCACGGCTCGACGAACAACACGTTCCACCGGACAGGCGAGGGCAACTTCAACAACTCCACGAGCTTCGCCACGACCGGCATCCTCCAGGCCGACCACATCGCGCAGTCGGCCGAGCGGAGCGGTAAGACGGTCGTCTCCATGGAGTGGGTCGGCTCGCGCGGCCTCGTGCCCGCGCTCCAAGGCCCGGTCGTCGACTTCCGCAGCTTCTTCTCCCGGAGGGGCATCGCTCTCAACTACGACCTCCCCGGACAGCCCGCCGGCGCGAACGCGTTCGGCGTCGACTACCAGCGCTTCGACCTCGACCCGGCGGCGGGCTGGTCGAACGTGCCCGCCTCGTTCAGCCCGGCGATGCAGGAGCAGTTCACGCTGACCACCACGTTCACGGCGGCGAACCCGACGCGCGTCTACGACCTCTACATCTACGACTCGACGAACGACGGAGCCACGAGCTACGACCGCGTGCTCCTCGTCCCGTCCGGGGCGGCCAAGGACGGCAGCCAGGCGGTCGCGAACCTCGCGGCGGGCGAGTGGGCGGACGTCAAGGTCACCCTGATCGGACCGCGCGCCGGCCAGACCGCAGGCTTCTACGTCAAGGCGATCGACATCGCCCCGGACCTGTCCAAGTTCCGGATCTACTTTACGTCTGTCGCCCGGGCCAACGCGACGTACAACGGTTGCACGTATGCCGTGGGCTGCTCGACGCCGCTCGGCTTCGAGGAGACGCTCGCCTCGATGTTCCCGAGCTCGACGGCGGCGGACTTCGCCCCGCTCGAGGCCGGGATCGTCGACGAGGACACGTACGTGGAGCAGGGCCTCATGTGGAAGGACGCCCACTGGGCGTACCTCTCCTACATCCTCGGCCCGGCGCCCTCGGGTCTCGGCGTGAAGCCCGACCTCCTGCTCGTCGGCGTCCCCGTCACGGACGAGTTCAGCCACCAGTTCATGGGCCTCGTCACGCCGACGGACATCGACGGCAACCCCAACCCGTACTTCGACGACGTCACCAACGACGACGTCCCGGACGGGCGCGTCGCCATCCGCGAGGGCTACATCCGCTCGGCCTACGAGGAAGCCGACCAGACGCTCGCGCTCGCTCAGGACCTCCTGAAGGAGAAGGCGAACACGTTCGTGTCCTCCGACCACGGCTTCGCGCCGCAGTGGTACGCGGTCAACGTCAGCAAGGTGCTGGTCGACCTCGGCCTCCAGGAGCGCGAGCAGAGCGGCAACTGCCGCAAGGCCGCCAACGACCCGGGGACGACGACTCCGGGCGACACCCTCGCCAAGGAGTGCCACGCGGGCGGCACCTCGCAGATCTACGTCAACCTCGCGGGGCGTGACCCGGCGACAGGCAACACGCCGCAGGTCCCGTCAGGGAGCTACGAGGCGGTCCGGAACCAGATCGTCGCGGCGTTCCAGAACCTCGACGACCCGAACCTCCCCGGGCAGCAGCAGGTCGTCCAAGCCGTCTTCAAGAAGGAGCAGCTCCGCAACGTGGCCGGCACCGACGCGCTGCACCCGAGCCGGAGCGGCGACGTGGTGGTCGTCTTCCGGCCCCCGTACCAGACGGACGCGCAGACGCCCGGCCAGCTGGTCGCGCCGTCGCAGTTCTTCGGGCAGCACGGCTACATGCCCGATCTCGTCAACCTGAAGCGGAACGTCAACCTGCATGGGACGTTCATCGCGGCCGGGCCCGATATCAAGGCCGGCGGAGAGGTACGAGGCGTCCGCGCGATCGACCTCGCTCCGACGATCGCCTACCTGATGGATATCCCTGAGCCGCAGAACGCTCGCGGCAAGGTGCTCCTCAACATCGTCAAGGGCGGGAACCTGATCCGCGAGATCCAGATCCTCGACATCTCGGACTTCCACGGCCAGCTCGTCCCGCTCGCCGAGACGGCAGACAACGTCGGTGGCGTCGGCGCTTCGAACCCGACCTTCCCGATCGGCGGGGCGGCGTTCCTGGAACCGTGGTTCGACGTCTATCGCGGCGAGGCCCCGGGCACGAACTTGACCGTGACCGCGGGCGACGCGGTCGGAGCGACGCCGCCCATCTCGGCGTTCTTCGGGGACACGCCCACGATCGAGCTCATGAACCTCATGGGCTTCGACTTCGACGGGCTCGGCAACCACGACTTCGACCGCGGCGAGCAGTATCTGCGGAACGTGCTCATCCCGCTCGCCGACTTCGACTACCTCTCGTCGAACATCGTCGACTCGAGCGGGAACACGCCGGCCGAGTGGTCGAAGTCGGCCGTGCTCAACACCCGTGAGGGGTTCCGGCTCGCACTCATCGGGTTCTCGAACCCGGACATCCCCGAGCTGACGAAGCCGGGGTCGCTCGGGCCGTTCCACGTGGCCGGCCCGCTCGCGGCCGTGAACGACGAGGCAGGCCTCCTCGCCGGGCAGCCGCAGAAGGTGGCGGCGATCGTGGCGATCGGCCACATGGGCGCGAACGCCGGGACGCTCACGCAACCGACGGGCCCGCTCGCGGACCTCGCCGACAACGTCCAGAACGTCGACGTCGTCATCGGCGACCACACCAACTTCCAGGTGGTCTCGGAGCGGCCGAACGGCGTCCTGGCCGTCGAGAACCTGAGCAGGGGCGTCCGCTTCACGCGGGTGCGGGTGTTCGTCGACATGACTGCGAAGAAGGTCGTCTACTCGACGGCCGACTTCCACAAGCCGTGGGACATCGGCGTCCCGCCCGATCCGGCCATCCAGGCGGAGATCAACGAGCTGAACACGGAGCTCCGGCCGATCCTGGCGACGGAGATCGGGACGTCGAACCGGTTCGTGCCGCGCTCCGACTCCTGCGGCCGGGCCGACGGGCGCCTCTGCGAGTCGCTCGAGGGCAACATCGTCACGGACGCGATGCGGCTCACCTACGGGACCGACTTCGCGATCACGAACTCGGGCGGCCTCCGCGCCGACCTAACGTGCCCGACGACGGATATCGCGGACGACTTCTGCCCGGCCTACACCCCGCCGCCCTTCCCGATCACGCGCGGGCAGGTGCTGGGCGTGCTGCCGTTCGGAAACGTCGTCGTGACGGTCGACGACCTCACCGGCGCCGAGCTGAAGACGTTCCTGGAGAACGGCGTCTCGGTGATGCCGGCCGCCGGCGGGCGCTTCCCCCAGGTCTCCGGGCTCTGCTTCACGTACGACATCTCGGCTCCGGTCGGAAACCGTGTGATCCCGGCAAGTGTCGTCCGGCAGGCGGCCGACGGCACCTGCACTGGCCCGGCGGTCGACCTGACGGCGGCCTCGATCTACTCGCTCGCCGAGAACGACTTCATGGCGGCGGGCGGCGACGGCTACCCGAACGTGGCGAGCCGCGCAACCTCGCGCGAGATCATGGATCAGGCGGTCGCCGACTGGATCACGGCGAACTCGCCGCTCAACCCGGCGATCCAGGGCCGCATCGTCTGCACGACGAGCGGGGCGCCTGCCTGCCCCGTGGTCACGGCCCCGTAACCGAACTCCGCGGGGACCGAGCCGCTCAGCCGATCGCGCTGAGCGGCTCGGTTCCGCGCGGGAAACGGCGGTCGGCGATCTGCGCCCAGCGGTGGTCGACCCACGCGTACGTGAGCACGCGGAGCAGGCGCTCGTCGGCCTCGAAGAGGTGGAGGCCGCGTGACTCGCCACGGCGACGCGGGCGCGGCTGGCCGAGTCCGGGGGCGGTTACGACGGTTGTCCCGTGCACGGGACCGTGGACGACCTCGAACTCGCGCCGCTCCCCGACGGCACTCTGGTGGACGTGGCCCGAGACGATCAGTTCCGCCCCGGCGTCCACGAGCGCGCCGAGGACGGACGAGCGGTTCGCGATCGTCCGTTTGCGGCTCCGCCAGGGGGCCCCGAGGAGGTGGTGATGGAGCGCGACGACGCGGAGCGCGCCGGGCGGCGCCTCCGCGAGGACGTTCGCGGCGTGCTCGAGCTGGGCGCCGCGCAGGGCCCCGCCCTGATGCTTCCACGGGCGAACGGAGTTGAGCCCGCAGACGACGAGCCTCTCCGAGCGGTGAACGGGCTCGAGCTCCGGCCACTGGCGCCGGAACTCGTCGAAGGTCCGCAGGAAGCGCGCCGGCGGCCAGGGAGGGATGTCGTGGTTCCCCGGGATGACGACCAGCGGCCGCTCCAGCCCGCGGAGAAGCGCTGCCGCCCGCTCCTGCTGCTCGCGCGTGTTCCGGTGGGCGAGATCGCCCGTGGCGAGGACGAGCTCCGGCTCCGTCTCGCGCACGAGCGCGAGCAGATCGGCCTCCACCTCCGGCTCCTCGTGCGTGCCCGCGTGGAGGTCCGACACGTGGACCAGTCGGAGCGGTGGCATCGGGCGGGCAGACTATAGTGAGAGCATGGTCGACGAGCCTGCGGAGATCTTCGACGACATGTACCTCGGCCTGCGGGCCGGCGCGGCAGAGCGCAAGAAGCGCCGCGGCGAGCCCCTCTCGGCGGAGGAGCAGGAGGTCCTCGGCCGCTGGCAGCGCCTCTCCGCGTGGCGCAGGACGCTGGCCGTAGGTGCGTTCGCAGTCGGCACGTTCGGCCTCGGCTTCACCCTCGGCGGCCTCATCTTCGGCCGCTGGCGCCGCGCCTAGCAGGAGCGCCGGAGCGACCGGCGAAGAGCGCCGGCATGACGGCTGCGCTCGAGCCCGGCGAGGAGGTTCGCCTCGACTCGCGCCCCCACGGCGCCGCGCTCGTGCGCCCGCTCGCCCGTCCGCTCGTCCTTGCAGCCGCGGGGGTCGTGCTCGTGGTCATCGGCTCGGGAGCGATCTGGGCGGCGGGCGTGCTCGGAGCCGGGGCCCTCGCGCTCGCCGCGCTCCTCGCGCTCGGTGTCGTCTGGCGCTGGGACCGCACGCGCCTCGTCCTGACGACGGAGAAGCTCTACATCGTCTACGGGATCGCGCAGCGTCGGGCCGCCGCCGTTCGCCTCGCGCGCGTTCCGGCGCTCGAGTTCGAGCAGGGCGTCGTCGGCCGCCTGCTCGGCTACGGGACGCTCGTGGCGGGGGACTTCGAGGTGCCGTACGTGCCCGACGCGGGGCGCGTCCGCCAGATCCTCGGCTAGGAGGGTGGTGTTTCGCTGGGCGAGACAGGCCGACGGCGAGCTTCTCCCGCTCGCTTGATCCGGAGATCGGGCCGCACACTCATCTGAAAGCACGCAAATTGCGAGAAGCCGGCCGGCCGAGCCCTTGAATCCCGCGTGCGACCGGGAGTACGGTCGAGATATGTAACGATCGCTACGAGAGGTGGGAGCGATTCCTTCTGGTCCCATCTGCGGCGTCGCGGTCCCCGTTCCTCAGGGAGGGGTGAGGGATGACAGCGTAGGGCGAGTCACGGTTGTCCGACCCCGCCGACGGCCGCTGCTCCTGCGATCGAAACGCCGGACCTCGCGGGAATCTGGGTCCGTACTCGTGGAGGTCGTGCGGTGAAGGCGAGGTCCTCCAGAACCCAGCTGAGATCGAGGAGGAGGTCTGAGGATGCGAATTCGAACGAAGGCACGAAGACGCCTGGTGGGGGTCTTGACCGCCCTACTGGTGACCCTGACGGTGAGCGGCGCGAGTCCGGCGGGGCCGGCGCCCGTGCAGGGGCAGCCCTCGCCGACCGAGCACCTGGACCACCTGGCGAAGGTGGGCAGGAACCTCACTGAGAGACTTCGTCCCGAGGCGTTGAGGACGCTGTCCGCAGGAGGGCAGCAGCTCCTCGCTCTGACCGAGAAGGCGGAGGAGGTGGAGGCGGCCAAGAAGCGCTCTCCCGAGCGCCAGGGCAGGGCCCAGGGCCCGAAGGCCCTGCCGCACGGGTTCGGCAGCGATCCCTTTGCCGGCGAGGATCTCCTCAGCCGCCTCTCCGGAATGACCCAGAGCGAGACCAGCGTGGGCTGGTGCGGCTCCAACGCCGTCATCGGATTCAACGACTCTGGGAGCTTCATCGCCACGCTGTTCCTTGCGGCCAGCCCCAGCGGGAGTCTCAGCTTCAACGGTTGGTCCCGCTCCACGAACGCCGGCGGCTCCTACGTGGATATGGGCGCCTTGGTGGCCGACCCGCTTCCTCCCGGGATCATCTTCCGCGATGTCCTCGGGGATCCCCTGATCGGCTGCACGAGCAGCTCCACGTTCTACTACGGCTCGCTGGCCGTCGACACCGGGACCGACTTCGCGTTCACGAACAGCGGAATCTCCGTGTCGAGGTCCACCGACGGCGGTGCGTCCTGGGGTGCGGCGGTCATGGCGGCGAGCAAGGACGCCTTCGTCCACTTCCTGGACAAGCCATGGATGGCGGTCGAGCCCGGGCCGACGGCTTCCGCCGATGACGACGTCATCCACGTGACCTACACCGATTTCGACTCCTCGGGCTTCGACGAGCCGCCGTCAGGCCCTTGCCCTGGGGAGGACCGGACGGCCATCGAGTACGTCCGCTCCACTGACGGCGGGGCCACTTGGAGCCTTCCCGTCGTGATCGAGGAGGTCTGTGGCGGCGAGCTCGGCTCCTTCGTCCAGGGCTCGCAGGTCGAGGCGGGACTCGGCGGCGACGTCTACGTGGCCTGGGAGCACTACGAGAACTTCGAGAGCGGTCGAGACATCCGGATCGCCAGGTCGACGAACGGAGGGGACGATTTCGGGAGTCCGCAGATGGTGACCCCGGTCACTCCGATCGGGGACGGCTTCGTCCTGCAGGGAAACTTCCGAGCCTTCCTGGACCTCCAAGGGCTGGCGGTCGACCGATCGAGCGGAGCCTCCAGGGGCGCCGTCTACATCTCCTGGCACGACGGCAGAAATCGCTCCAAGGTCGACCCCTTCGGCTTCTGCGAGGGGACGCCGACGTACTGCTTCGGCGACATCCTCTCGACGCGGTCCCTCGACGGAGGCGCCACCTGGTCCGACCCTGCCCGCGTCAACGACGACGCCATCACGCTGGGCGTCGATCAGTTCATGCCGGCCATCGACGTGGACGGCTCGGGGACAGTCTGGGTCTCCTTCTACGACCGGCGCAGAGACACGCGGAATTTCCTCATCGACACGTTCGTGGCCAAGTCCAACAACGGCGGCCTCAAGTGGACGAACAGTCGGCTCACGACCGCTGCCTTCGCCCCGGTCACCGGCTGGCAGGACCTGGTCGTCGACCCGTTCTA
>Ga0209859_1000214_pt1 | contig 13883 bp, 10 predicted proteins | sample GWRWS3_50_60_FD_187241 | JGI IMG/M metagenome (GOLD analysis project Ga0209859, IMG submission 187241) | Riverbed sediment microbial communities from areas with vegetation nearby in Columbia River, Washington, USA - GW-RW S3_50_60 (SPAdes)... | ecosystem: Environmental > Aquatic > Freshwater >... | reverse complement strand
CCCTTGATCGCGCGCTCCACTTCTCGGCCGACCTCTCGGGCCTTGATCGCCTCGCGCCGATCATACTGTTTCTTTCCTTTGGCCAGCGCAAGCTCGACCTTGGCCAGGCCCCGTGGGCTGAAGTAGATCCGGAGCGGCACGAGGGTGAGTCCCTTTTGTTGGGTCTTGCCCAGCAGCTTGTTGATCTCCTTCCGGTGCAGCAGGAGCTTGCGTGGCCGGACGGGATCGTGGTTCATGATGTTCCCATGGCTGTAGGGGCTGATGTGGCAGTGGTGGAGCACCAGCTCGCCGTGATCCACGCTGGCATAACTGTCTTTGAGATTGACCTGCCCCTCGCGGAGGGATTTGACCTCAGTGCCCTTCAGCACGATCCCGGCCTCCAACCTCTCCTCGATGTGATAGTCGTGGAAGGCCTTTCGGTTGGTCGCCACGACTTTCTCTGCTCGCTCCTTCGCCATAACCAGCCACTATACCACGCAGTATTCGAGCCAGTCGCAAAGTCGTAAAGTCCATAAGGTCGAGGGAGGCGATAATCGCTGACTTTATGACTTTTGGACTTTACGACTTGAGGACTTGCATTTAAGATGCTGCCATGCGACGCGGAAGCTTCTTTGCTCCGGTCTCCTCGATCTTGACCAACCTCGCCCCCCGGTTCGGGATGGAGGCAAAGCTCCTGGAATGGCGTCTGCGCCGTCACTGGTCGGACATCGCGGGTGAGCAAATTGCGGGGCACACGCGCCCCGACCAGATCCGCTTCAAGAAACTGTATTTGATCGTGGAAAACTCCGTGTGGCTTCAGCAGCTCGTGTTTTTGAAACCGACGCTTCTGGAGAAGATCCATGAGGCGGCCGGCAGCCAGCTTATCTCGGACATCATTTTCCGCGTTGGAGAAATCACAAGCGAGCCACGGGAGACGCAAGGGCACACTGATGAGGCTCTCCAGCTCGCAGATCCGTCACCAGAGTCGCTTGCCCAGGCTGCGGCCCATGCCGCCTCGGTCAAAGACCCCGACCTGCGCGCGCATCTGACTGCGGTGATGGCGCAGGCGTTGGCGTTGCGGGACCGGTCCCGGTCGAAGTGACCGGACCGACAGGTCCCTTGAACAGCAGCCGCGCGTAGGCAGCTGTGCCGGCTGTGTCTTTCCCGTTCAGGACCGGGCCGATCCGCCCCTCCTCCTCTGTTCCATCCAGCCGATAGAACCCGCGCACCGATTGTTCGAAGGCCTCTCGTAGCGACTGATCGTCTGTGGATGTGGAGCCCTTCGCGGTCACGTATCGGTGGAGGATCGCCGGTTCGGCCCATGAGTCATGGGTGAAGATGTAGATCGTGATGCTTCGGTAGGGGCCTGCGGGATCACGGGGCGTCGTCGGCTGGATCTTCATCTTGCCAAAATCCCTCGTCTCCCGCCCCACTTTTCGGAAGCGCTCGATGAGGGTTTCGATCGCCGTATCGCTCGTCCAGGCCGGCACATGAATCGCCACGACCGTGCCTTCTTGGGACCCGATGCTGTATGGAGGGATCGAGCGATCGGGCCGGCTCAGGAACATTCCGATCCAGATCAGCAGAAACGAGCCGATGAGCACCCCTAGTCCCAGCTTGACGACGGTGTCGAGCTTCCGCTTGGCCTGCGGCTGAGGAATGGTCGGTGCCTTCCCTGGATCGCCCGTCGTAAACACGCCTTGGGTCCCGCCGGCCTGGTTCCGCTGAGGGGTAGTTGGGTGAGGTGATGGGTCTGGCATGGCGGACAGGTGTTGCGAGGCTGGCGCGACTCGATAAGAGGAATGTAGGAGCTGTTATCCGCCGGTATCTTCCGGTGCGCCGCCGTCTCCATTGCCAGACAGGCTGTCATCCCGCTCGGCGCTTTCCGCCAACCTGGCGACACCTATGACCCGATCATCATCTTCCAGGTCCAGGAGGCGGACGCCCTGCGTATTCCGTCCGATCTGGCGGATGTCGTCCACCTTGCAGCGCAGGATCTTCCCCTTCGCCGCCATGAGCACGATCTCGTCCTCATCGCGCACCTGCAGGAAGCCGACCGCCAGCCCGTTGCGCTCGGTCGTCTTCACGCTGATGATGCCCTTCCCGCCTCGCCCCTGGATGCGATACTCAGTGACCGGCGTCCGCTTGCCGTAGCCGCCCTCGGTGACGGTCAGGATCGAGGTGGTGGAGTCCGGCGTGATCGTCTCCATCCCGATCACCTCGTTGCCCTCCTCCAGCGTGATACCGCGCACGCCGTAGGCAGTGCGGCCCATAGGCCGCACTTCCTCCTCCTTGAAACGGATCACGATGCCCTGGCGCGTGCCCAGCAGGATTTCCCGCTGACCGTCGGTGATCTGGACCCCGATCAGCTTGTCGCCCTGGTCCAGCGAGAGGGCAATGATGCCGCCCTGGCGTGGGTTGCCGTAGGCCGAGAGCTCCGTTTTCTTGATCACACCCTGCCGCGTGGCCATGACCACGAACCGGTCGTCCCGGAACTCCTTGACGGGCAGGGTGGCGGTCACCTTCTCATCGCTGCCGAGGGCCAGCAGGTTGACCATGGCCTTGCCCTTGGCGGCCCGGCCTGCCTCGGGAATCTCATGCACTTTCAGCCAATAGACCTTGCCGGCGTCCGTAAAGAACAGCAGGTAATCGTGCGTCGAGGCGGTGAAGAGGGTCTCGACGAAGTCCTCCTCCTTGATCCCCATGCCGATCCTGCCCTTGCCGCCCCGCCGCTGGGCCCGGTAGAGGGAGACCGCGTTGCGCTTGATGTAGCCGGCGTGGGAAACCGTGACGATCACTTCCTCCTGGGCGATCAGGTCCTCGATGTTGATCTCGGCCTCTTCCGGGATGATCTGCGTCCGCCGCTCGTCCCTGTACTCCTTCTTGATGGCCTCCAGCTCGTCCTTGATGAGCTTGCGCACCAGCGCCTCGCTGCCCAGGACCGACCGGAGGTATTCCATCCGCTTGATCGTCTCCTGATACTCCTCGACCAGTTTGTTGCGCTCGAGCTGGGTCAGCCGCTGCAGCTTCATGTCCAGGATCGCGTTGGCCTGGATCTCGGACAGCCGGAACTGTCGCATCAGGCCTTCCCGGGCCACCTCTGGGGATTGCGCGCGCCGGATCAAGGTGATCACCGCGTCCAGGTGGTCCAGCGCGATCTTGAGGCCCTCGAGGACGTGGGCCCGCTCCTCGGCCTTGCGGAGCTCGAAGGCCGTCCGGCGTACGACGACCTCGCGCCGGTGTTCGATGAAGGCCTCTAAAATCTGCTTGAGGTTCAGCACCTCCGGGCGATTGTGAACCAGAGCCAGCATGATCACGCCGAAGGTGGTCTGCAGTTGGGTGTGCTTGTACAGGTTGTTGAGCACGACCAGCGGGATTTCGCTTCGCTTCAGTTCGATCACGATACGTAACCCGTCCCGATCCGACTCGTCCCGGAGGTCCGAGATCCCCTCGATCCTCTTGTCCTGGATCAGCTCCGCGATCTTTTCGATCAGCCGCGCCTTGTTCACCTGGTAGGGAATCTCGGTCACGATGATCCGATCCCGCTCTGTGCGCTCGTCGGTCTCGATCGCCGCCTTGGCTCGGAGCGTCAGCAGGCCGCGGCCGGTCTTGTACGCGTCCCTGATGCCCTGGGTGCCGTAGATGAAGCCGGCGGTGGGGAAATCGGGGCCAGGGATCTTCTTCATGAGCTGATCAATGGTCGCGTCGGAGTTCTCGATCAGCAGCATCAGCCCGTCCACGACCTCGGCCACATTGTGGGTCGGGATATTCGTCGCATAGCCGACGGCGATCCCGCCGGCACCGTTGACCAAGAGATTCGGCACCTTGGCCGGCAGGACCAGCGGCTCGACCGTGGACTCGTCATAGTTGGGGCCGAAATCCACGGTCTCCTTGTCGATGTCCGCGAGCATTTCCTCGGCGAGCTTCGTCAGTCGGGCCTCGGTGTAGCGCATGGCGGCCGGCGGATCGCCGTCCACCGAGCCGTAGTTGCCCTGGCCGTCCACCAGCGCATAGCGCATGTTGAAGTCCTGCGCCATGCGGACCAGGGTGTCGTAGATGGCCGTGTCGCCGTGGGGGTGGTAGTTCCCCATGATCTCGCCGACAATCTTGGCGGACTTGCGGTAGGCCCGGTTGTGGACCAGGCCCATCTCATTCATGCCGTAGAGGATGCGGCGATGGACCGGCTTGAGCCCGTCGCGGACGTCCGGCAGGGCTCGTCCTACGATCACGCTCATCGCGTAATCCAGATAGGACGAGCGCATCTCGTCCTCGATGGCGATCTGGGTCAGGCGTTCATCAACGGGCATGTCTTCTCCTTGGGAAAAGAGCGAATGGCTTATAGCCTATAGCTGATAGCGGTCTTGAAGAGCTTATGGCTTATAGCTCATAGCAAGAAGGTGACAGTTATGTCCATTTGCCGTTCGCCATGGGCTCTGCTGGTCGCTCTGGCCATTTGCTATAAGCCATATGCTATACGCTCCGTCACACATCCAGGTTCCTTACCTCGAGCGCGTGTTTCTGGATGAAGTCACGGCGCGGTTCCACCTCGTCCCCCATCAGGATCGTAAAGATCTCATCCACGCCGGTGAAGTCTTCGAGCGTGACTTGCATGAGGCTGCGGGTCTCCGGGTTCATCGTGGTTTCCCACAACTGGGTCGGGTTCATTTCACCCAAGCCTTTGTAGCGTTGGAGGCCAATGCCCTTCTTGCCGGTCTCCAAAATGGCCCGAACCAGCTCGGCCGTCCCAGGATACTGAGTTTCCGCATCCCCGGCCTTCATCTTGTACGGTGGGCGGCCCAACCCGATGGCCGATGGAGCCAGTTTCTGCGATTCGCGGAAATCGGCCGACCCGACCAGCTCGTGCGTGAGTTCCAGACTATGGACCATTCCGTTGGTCGGAACCCGACAGACCACCTTGTTGGATTGGTGTTCTTCATCCTCGATGACCTCGAGGGTCACGTTGGCCTTGGGATAGAGGACAGCCAGGGACTTCTTCACGCTGGCCACGGCCTTCTTGAGCGCCGCGGGGTTCTTGAGCGCCTCGCGGTCCAGGCCCGGCTCGTCCACAAAGGCTCGCAGGATGCCTCCCTCGTGCTGCTTCTTGCCGAACCGGGCAAGGAGGCCCTCGAAGGCGATGAGCTTCTTGAGGATGGGCAGGAGGCGCCGACTGGTCACGTACCCCTGCGTGCTCTCAACATAGACTCCCACTTCCTCGACCGCCAGATCTGCAAGGTACTCGTTGAGGGCCGCTTCGTCCTTGAGGTAGCGCTCCGTCTTGCCCTTCTTCACTTTGAAGAGCGGCGGCTGCGCGATGTACACATAGCCGTGCTCGATCAGCTCCTGCATCTGCCGGAAGAAGAACGTCAGCAACAGCGTCCGGATGTGGCTGCCGTCCACATCGGCATCGGTCATCAGAATGATTTTGTGGTACCGGGCGCGGGTGATGTCGAAGGCTTCCTTGTCGTCCTTCCCCTTCTCGGCATCCTCGCGCTTGCGCCCAATGCCGGTCCCAAGGGCCATGATCAACACCCGGATCTCCTCGCTCGAGAGCATCTTGTCGAACCGGGCCTTCTCGACGTTGAGAATCTTGCCCTTGAGCGGCAGGATGGCCTGGAATTTCCGGTCTCGCCCCTGCTTGGCTGAACCGCCGGCGGAGTCACCTTCCACAATGTAGAGCTCACTGTGTGCCGGGTCTTTTTCCGAGCAGTCGGCCAGCTTGCCGGGGAGCGAGCCCGCGTCCAGGGCGCTCTTGCGCCGGATCAGCTCCTTGGCCTTCCGCGCCGCCTCGCGCGCTCTGGCCGCGTCAAGCGCCTTGCCGATGATCCGGCGAGCGATCGGGGGGTTTTCCTCGAAACAGTTGCCCAGGGCCTCGTTGACCGCCGCTTCGACGATGCCCTTGACCTCGCTGTTCCCCAGCTTGGCCTTCGTTTGACCCTCGAACTGCGGATTCCGCAGTTTCACGCTGACGACGGCGGTCAGTCCCTCCCGGACGTCGTCGCCGGTCAGCGACTCGGTGTCCTTTTTCAGCAACTCGTTGGCGTTGGCGTAGTTGTTGATGGTCCGGGTCAGCGCCGCCTTGAAGCCGACCAGGTGGGTGCCGCCCTCGCGCGTGTTGATGTTGTTGGCGAAGGAAAACAGATTCTCCGCATAGCCGTCGTTGTACTGGAGGGCCACCTCCAGGATCATCTCGGACTTTTCAATCTCGATGAAGATCGGCTTGTGGAGGGGAGTCTTGGCCTCGTTCAGATGCTCGACGAAGGAGACGATTCCGCCCTTGTAGCGAAAGAGCTGCTCTTTCTCCTTCCGCTCGTCCTTGAGCGTGATCGCCAGCCCTTTGTTCAGAAAAGCCATTTCGCGGAGGCGCTGAGCGAGAATGTCGAAGCTGAACTCGAGCGACTCGAAGATCTGACCGTCCGGCTTGAACGTAATCTTGGTCCCACGCTTCTTGGTCTTGCCGGTCACCATGAGCGGGGCCGTCGGCTTTCCTCGCTCGTACCGCTGTTCGAAAACCTGCCCGCCCTGCCAGATCTCCAATTCCAGCCACTCCGACAGGGCGTTCACGACGGAAATGCCGACCCCATGCAGGCCCCCTGACACGGTATAGGCGCCCTGCTCGAACTTCCCTCCCGCGTGGAGCATCGTCAAGGCGACCTCGGCCGCGGACTTCTTCTGCGTGGAATGCATCCCCGTCGGGATGCCCCGGCCATTGTCCACCACGATCACGCTGCCGTCGATCTGGAGCGTGACCTCGATGGTCTCACCGAACCCGGCCATGTGCTCGTCAACGCTGTTGTCCACCACCTCGTAAACCAGGTGATGCAGCCCGTCCGGGCCGGTGCTCCCGATGTACATCGCGGGGCGCTTCCGGACGGCGTCGAGCCCTTCCAGCACCTTGATTTGGTCTGGACTGTAGCTCCCAGACTCAGCCTGGTCGGACAACTCCGTCTCTTCTGTCTTCCCGCCGAGGTCTTTGCTCGCCATCCGTGCTCCTACCGGTCCCTTCAGGCCCCTAGATCTTGATCGGCATCACCACGCAGGTGAAGCCCGCGTTGCCCGGCTCACGGATCAGGCAGGGGCTCAAGGGGGTGTCCATCTGCAGGGAAACCGCCTCTCCGTCGACCACGCCCAACACCTCCAACAGATACCGGGCGTTAAATCCTGTGGTCAATGTCTCGCCGCCATAGCGGGCCGGCAGCTCCTCGGTGGCCTCCCCGAAGTCCGGGTTGCTCGAGAACAGGGTCATGTGCCCGGACGTAAACGTGACTTTCACGGCGTTCGTCTTGTCGCGCGAGAGCACTGCCACGCGGCGGAGCGCGCCCTCCAGTTCCGCTTTGTCCGCCGTCACGCGCTTGCCCTGCTCTTTGGGAATCACCTGCTGATAGTTGGGGTAATTCCCCTCCATTAGCCTGGAGGTCAGCAGCAGGCCGCTCTTGCGAAAGATCATTAAGTTCTTCGTGAACCCGATCAGCGGCTCGCCGTCTCCCTCCTCCAACAGACGCTGCATCTCATGGGCCGCTTTCTTGGGAATGATCGCCTTGATCTCCTTCGGCGTGTCTTTGCCGCCCGTCGCACCCACCTCCTGCTCGGCGACGGCAAGCCGGTGGCCATCAGTGCCGACGAGCCGGAGGGTCATTTTCTTCTCGGCGGTCGTCAAGGTGACCAGCAGGCCGTTCAGGATGTACCGGGCGTCGTTGTCGCCGACTGCAAACAACGTCTTGCGAATCAAGGCCAGCAGCCCCGATCCCGCCAGCGGAGTCAGTCCTTCTCGCTCGATCGCCGGCAGAGCTGGATACTCGCTGCTCGAAAGGCCGACGACCTTGAATTGGCTCTTCCCTGCCTGGATCGTTGCCCAGTTGTTCTCGCTTGTGGAGAGCTCGATCTCGCCGTCTCTCAGTTCTTTGAGGATCTCGTAGAGCTTGCGCGCCGACAACGTGATCGAGCCCGGTTCCTGGACGGTCGCCTTATACAGTCCTCGCATGCCGATCTCCAGGTCGGTCGCGAGGATATCCACGCCGTCCGGCTTCGCTTCGAGCAGGATGTTCGACAGGATAGGCATGGTGTTGCGCTTTTCCACCACTCCCTGCACCCGCTGGAGCGCCGTTAGCAATTCTTCCCGCGCAATTCGTAACTTCATGAGGGTATCTCCTCGTTTCGACTCGTTATCCTCTGGTGATCTGATTCTTCAGGCTCTCCAGCGTGGCTGTGAGCGCAGCATCCGCCTCTTTAGCCTTGGCGATCTGCTTACAGGCGTGAATGATCGTGGTATGGTCCTTCCCGCCGAACTGTCGTCCGATCTCTGGAAACGAGGCGTCGGTAAGCTCACGGCACAGGTGCATCGCGATTTGCCGTGGATGGACCAGCGTCTTGCTCCGTCGCCGCGATTTGAGCTCGGCGATTTTGACGTGGAAGCGAGTAGCTACCGCTTCCTGGATATCGTCCATCGCGATGACCTTCTTCTTGTCGCCGATGACATCCCGCAGGACATTCCTGGCCATCTCCATCGTGATCGGCTGCCCCGTCAAGGAGGAATAGGCCCCAACCCGGACCAATGCTCCCTCCAGCTCCCGGATGTTGCTCTTCATGTTTTCCGCCAGGAACTGGATCACCCCCTCGGGTAAACTGATCCCCTCGTCTTCGGACTTCTTGCGGAGGATCGCGATTCGCGTTTCCACATCTGGCAGTTGCAGGTCTGCGACCAAGCCCCACCCGAAGCGCGACCGGAGTCGCTCCTCCATGTCCGGCATTTCCCTCGGGAACCGATCGCTCGAGACCACGATCTGTTTACGGGCTTCATAGAGGCTGTTGAAGGTGTGGAAGAATTCCTCCTGAGTGCGCTCTTTCCCGGCGAGGAACTGCACATCGTCGATCAAGAGCATGTCGATGCTCCGGTAGCGCTTGCGTAGGTCGACCATTTTGTCGTACCGAATCGAGTTGATCACCTCGTTCGTGAACTGCTCCGTCGTGACATATGCAATCCTGAGATCGGTCCGCTCTGCAACGTGATTTCCGATCGCGTTGAGCAGGTGGGTCTTGCCAAGCCCCACGCCCCCGTAGATAAAGAGCGGGTTATAGGCCTGGGCGGGCTTGTCCGCGACTGCCAGGCTCGCCGCGTGGGCGAATTGGTTGCTGGCACCGACCACGAAGCTGGTAAACGTGTATTTGGGATTAAGGTGCGCGGTTCTCCGCTGTCGCCCTGCCTGAGAGCCTCGGTTCACCGACGTCTGCGCAGGGCCAGGCCCTGATCTGGCTTCTGCCCTGCTGCCGGTCACGAATGCCACGTCCACCGCCTCCCTGCCGTAAGCGGCGGCCAAGGCCTCGCCGAGGAGGCTCCGATAGTGCTTCTCCAGCCACTCCCCAAAAAACTTGTTCGGCACGGCAATTCTGGCCGACGAGTCCTCAATGTGCTGGAGCTGTACTGGCACAAACCAGGTGTCAAACACCTGCTTCGGGACCTTGGCCCCGATGTAGGCAAGCGCCTCTTCCCAGACAGCATTAGTACCCATGATCGCAAGCCTCCGTTTATACACAGCTTTATTAACACGTGTGGATAACTAAGGACGCCGTTCTATCCTGCTAGTTTAAAGAGGTCCTGTAAAATCGCGGGCTTGTCAGTCTTACCCTAGACGCTCCCGACTGTATCCGTGCCCCAGGGTGCTTCTCCCTTGGTTGCTTCACCCTAAGAGCTAGCCCCTTCCGATCCACAAGATGCCCTGTTTTTATCCACGACCAACGAGACCGTTACCCAAAGGATCTCTTTACGAGTTCCTTCCTCAACAACCTTTAGAGTCCATCGCTTTCCCGCTATCAGACATGTCCACAGCCCCTCCTACTCCTACTCCTGTTCCGATGACTTCTCTTTGTACAGAGCCTACTCGGAGTCGGAGTCGCTTGCCCGTCACAACACGACAACTCCGTCGGCATCAAAGAGCATCCGCAGGATATCCTGATAAGACACGGATGGAAACGAAGAGCCTACACCTCTCGAAGCAACATCATCTGAAAGCGCAAAGACGTGGGGTGTAGGAAGTTGTCGATGGAGAACCCCATCCTGCAGAAGGATCACCGAAATCTCCTCAGTCGTCTGGGGATGCTTCGGGAGGAGATTCAAGGACGATTGCCCTGGGCCTTTAGTCAGAAGATAGAGGACTTTCCTCAACGGCGTAACCCCAACAGCTCAAAATACAAGGACGCGGTCGGAAGCAGAGATAAGGGACTCGATCTCCGGAGGTCTCGCCTCCCGGATTTTGAACTCAGGGTCAAGGTTAAAGTTCAAACCCGCACCTGACGGAACGACAAAAGGAATCTGAAGCTGCTTGAGAGAAGGGAGATATTTTTCCAAGATCTCTCCATCGACAAGGTCATCCTGATCCTCACGAAGGAGTAATGGCGCTTGATCAAGAAGCACAACAGTCAACGGGTTGTCTCCAGTCCCGAGTCCAAGAGCAATACGCAGGGCCTCAACCGCGCGGTGAGTCTTGCGAGGGTCCTCATGGATCACCACGATAATGCTGGGCGGCATGAGTCTTCAGTAGCGTTCAGGTCAGTTGAAGGCGACAAAGCGATCGCATCCATTCATCATATTCGAGAGGACAACCAGGCCACAGAGCGTGACCTCTTTCTCGAGACCATCAGTAGGAACGCCGTGCTGCTGGCATCCATAAGCACAAACGAACAACTTGGCGCCGGTTCCGGAGAGCTGCAAGAAGCGGTTGTCTCGCACGTTTCGCACACCCTCATCAATCAGATAGAGATAGACATCGATATCGGACTGCAGCGCCTCTTGGCACAGGCGCGCGACCGTCGTCACGCTAGGGTGAGAGGGGGGTGTGGATAGGAGGACGCCGAGCTTCTGTTTTTCCATCGTAATCCACAGGGGGAGAGAAAATAAAAACAATAATATATTCAACAACTTACAAGTCTAACAAATAATAACCAAATTTACTCTTTTGCGAAGGAAAAAGTCAACTGGAAAATAGGGAAAAATTTACGCACTCTTGAGGCGCGCCGCGAGGGCTTTCACGGCGGTGGAGAGCGGAAGTTCCTCCTGCTCTTTTGTCCTCATATTTCGCAGGAGGAGACGCCCGTTCGATACTTCGTCGTCACCAATGATGAGGGTGAACGCGGCGCCAAGACGATCAGCCTGGCGAAGATGAGCTTTCAGTGCGGACGCTCGATAATCCGTGTCGGCTCGTATGCCGAGCGCACGGAGTTCATGGAGAAGACGCAGGCCTGCGGGCGCACCCTGCTCACCAAACGCTGCAACGAAGACCATCATGGGTGGCGCTGGAACAGCCGCATCAGGCAGCATGAGGGACACTCGCTCCAACCCCACGGCAAATCCAACCGCCGGCGTCTTTGGGCCGCCCAAGACCTCGACGAGGCCGTCATACCGCCCCCCTGCCCCCACTGCATTCTGGGCGCCGAGACGACGCGAGGTCACTTCGAAGCTTGTCATGGTGTAATAGTCCAGCCCGCGGACAAGCCTGGAGTTCAGCACATAGGGGATCTTGAGAGCGCTCAACCCCGCGAGCACCTCGTCGAAGTGACGACGGGCATTTGAGGAGAGATGATCTGTGAGTTTCGGGGCATCCTTCGTGGCTGCCATACACTCAGGTACCTTGCAATCGAGGACACGCAGGGGATTGGTTCCCATCCGGCGTCGGCAGTTCTGGCAGAGGCGGTCCTCCCGTTTTTTTAGAAAGTCGAGCAAGATGGCCTTATAGGCGGGCCGGTCTGCGGCCTCACCCAGACTGTTGATCTCCAGGGTCAGGTCGGAGAGACCTAGCTCTGACAGGAAGCGCCAGAGCAGCGAGATCACTTCGATGTCCGCTCGCGGGTCAGCGCTGCCGAACGACTCGACCCCGAATTGGTGAAACTGGCGAAGCCGTCCGGCCTGCGGACGCTCATGGCGGAACATAGGGCCCAGGTAATAGAGCTTTTGAGAGGTAGGAGAGGCCGCAAGATTGTGCTCGATGTAGGCCCGAACTGCCCCGGCTGTGGCCTCAGGCCGGAGCGTGAGAGAGGTCCCGTCCCGATCCTGGAAGGTGTACATCTCCTTCTCGACGATGTCCGTGGTCGCTCCGATGCTTCGCGCGAACAACTCCGTGACTTCGAAGATGGGGACGCGAATTTCTTGGTATCCATACAGCATGGCGAGGCGATGGGCCGTCCCCTCTATCACCTGCCAGCGTGTAATCTCAGCCGGAAGGATGTCTTTGACGCCTTTAATACCGTGAATCATGTTTGGGAGCCGGTTAGGGGTGAGGTGTTAGGCGTGAGGAGAGGTCTGCTCGGAGAGGAAACCCCCTGACGCCTCACGTTTCACGCCTCACGGATTGGTCGGCACTATAGCCTTGGGGGTAGGGCAAGTCAACGCGCCGTAACCCGCATTCTTTCTTGCGCAGTCTTGTGGCGAGAGGTATAGTGCCCCCCTCTGAGAAGGCATCAGTTAACGCTGAAGGATGAACGATGAAGAGGATCTCCATCCAGCATTCCGCGTTCAGCAGTCATCGTTCTAAAGGAAGAGGGTCATGACCCAGGATGGATCAGCGCGGCGCGTCATCGCAGTGGCGCCCATGCCGCCGGAGAAGTCGGCCTACGCGCTGGCGCGCTACAGTCGCTCGCCGGACTCGATCGAGGACAGTATCCGGTGGGTCCATGCCCATTCTTCCGAAAAATTCTGGGATCAGTTCTATTTTGCCTACGGGCACGCCTCCATCGCGGATCTGGGCCATGTCATCATCTGCTTCGAGCACATCTCCGAGCTGGCGGCTATTCGACTCGAGGACGAACCGCTCTGGGACGGGCAGGCGAAATCCAGCCGTTACCAGAACTTCGGACCGAGCGGCTGCTATGTCCCGGACTCGATTCGCGGGACCGAGACAGAAGGAGCCTATCGCGGCATCCTTGGCAGCCTGTTCAATGCCTATCGATTGCTCCATGATCCGCTGAAACGCCATCTCTCGGACCGTGCCCCGCGTCCCGACGACATGAAACCAGCCGAGTATGATCGAACCATCGCCGCCAGAACCTTCGACGTGACACGCTACCTGCTGCCCCTCGCGGTGCGCACGAATGTCGGGCAGGTCGTGAGTATCCGCACGCTCGAAAAACAGATCACCCGGCTGCTCTCGGCCCAGCTTCCTGAACTGCGCGCGATCGGAGAGGAGTTGAAAGAAGCCTGCCAGCATCCGCCGGTCAACCTCTGGGGTGAACTCTCAGGCCAAGCCGCGGGCCTGCATGAGCCGTTGGCACCCACTTTGGCACGCCATGCGAAGCCGGATGCCTATCAGAGCGAGGTCTATACAGACCTCTCCCGCCACGCGCGGGAGGTGCTCAACGCGGCTGGCTTGGATCACCCTTCTTCCTGGACCGCGGAGACCCCCGTCGATCTGATCGAGCCGCACGATCCATTGGACGAGCTGGCCGCCACGTTGCTGTATCGGGCGAGCCATGCGCCCTACCGACGGATTCTGGCGCTGGTGCAGGGTTGGACCGAAAAGCAGAAGCAAGACACGATCGAGGTCGCGCTCACACGACGGGGTCCTCAGGATGAGCTGATCAAGGAGTTCCGCTGCGGTTACGCGCTCGTGTTCGATATCCTCATGGACATCGGAGGCTGGCGAGATCTGCATCGGCACCGCCGTTGCCAGCAGGTCCAGCAGAACTTCACGACTCAGCACGGCTATGACGTGCCGCCGGCCCTGACCGAGGCTGGCCTGGCGGGCGACTATCGGGCCGCGATGGACGCGGTGAGGGCGGATATCGAGCAGTTGCGCAAATCCCACCAAGAGGCGGCCCTCTACGCGATCCCCTTCGGCTTCAGGGTTCGCTGCCTGTTCAAGATGGATTACGCTGAGGCGGAGTATATCGCGCGGTTACGATCCGGGGTGAAAGGTCACTGG
>Ga0209859_1000213_pt1 | contig 13901 bp, 15 predicted proteins | sample GWRWS3_50_60_FD_187241 | JGI IMG/M metagenome (GOLD analysis project Ga0209859, IMG submission 187241) | Riverbed sediment microbial communities from areas with vegetation nearby in Columbia River, Washington, USA - GW-RW S3_50_60 (SPAdes)... | ecosystem: Environmental > Aquatic > Freshwater >... | reverse complement strand
GGCTCCAAGCCGCCGTCGAGGGACAGGATGAGATGAGTATGTTTCTGGTAGCTTGCGTCCGGCAAACGAAACAGCAGCAACCCCGTCATGCCTAGCTCGGCGAGGAGGTACCGGGTCTCATGCTCTCGCGAGCACCCTAACACCACACTCTTGCCACGCCGCAGGACCGTGGTGATGCTCGCTCCTCGATACCAATCGAGCGTCGCGAGGCCCTGCCGGACAATATCGGGACGGCCGACCCAGCAATCCTTCAGGACCGCGCCGAGCACGCGGTCTCGAAGCTGGTTCACGACGACTTCCGCTTCAGGCAGTTCCGGCATGGATTCTCCTTCGTTGTTCGCATCTCGTGAAGCGTATTTCGTCGCTCAGGGCAAAGGGCAAAGTGAAGAGGGCAAGGGGTCTCCGGCACTTTTTACCTTTTACTTTTTACCTTGCACCTTCACAGACGCCTCACGCTTCACGACCCTTGGGGGTCTCCAGTCCTGCGATCAATCGCCGAAACGTCCGGGCTACGGCATCTTCGAAAGTCCGCATCGAACGATAGCGCTTGAGAATGGTCGCCTGATTGCGCGGCGAAGGATGAGGGAACGTGATGACCTTCGGCTGACACAGCCCCTTTGGGTGGCGAGAGGCACCCGATCCTTCCATCGCGCGCGACACTGCCCGTCTAACGTTTTCAGCGGCAGCCTTGCCGAGCGCGACAATCACGGACGGCTGCAATACTCTGATTTCCCGCACCAAGAAATCCGCACAAGCTTCCACTTCGACCCGTCGCGGTGGGCGGTTCGACGACGGGTTGGCCGGTGCCGCCGGATGGCACTTGACGACATCGGTCATGTAGAAGAGGTCTTCCAGATCCCGGTATCGAGGATGCCCGATACTCCATAGAGTGCGCCGGATCAGCATCCCCGCCGGACCAATGAAGCGTCGTCGCTTTCGCCAACTGACATAGCCCGGCGCCTCGCCGACCAGCAGATAGCCGGTGGCGGCATCACCGTACACCTCAGGCCCGAACTTTCGCCAAGGGTTCATGGTCGAGCAGATTGTGCAGGAGACGATGTCGCTCTGCAAGGTCCGCAGAGCTTGAGGGACATCGAGTTGGGGGTCAGCGCGAGGCTGGATTCTTGGCCCGACGCCGGGCGGTAGTTTGGTCCTTCGGTTGGTCGTGCTCCTTGTGCTCACGCGGCAGTCTCAACTGTTGGACTTCTTTAATCGTCTGTTCAAGGTTCGGAAGCGGCGTCGCTCCAGGACGTCGTGCCTTCGCTAAGGCCACCGCCTCGACATAACTCATGCCCTTGACGCAACAGAGATACGCGATGACCACGGAGACGGAACGCCCCATCCCGGCTCGACAGCAGACGATCACACGCCCTGAGGACAGATGCCACTCTAACCATGCCACAGCTCTTTCCACGTCATGGGGATCAGCTTCGGTGAATTCCTTGAGCGGAATGCGCGCGTAGGCAATGCCCCGTGGCGGGTTGAGCTCATATTCAGCCGCGACAAAGAGCAGGCCGCCTATGGATGACGGCAGCTTTTTTGCATCCTCGACGTTCCCAACCAACAGCGAGTCTGTAATGATGTGCATAGCGTTCCATTATACCGGAGGCCTGGAGGCCGTCAAACCTGCCTGGAGTTTATCACAACACCTCAAGGCCCTACCGGCCTCTGTCGAGCTGAGCCGCTGATTCCAGATGAGACCCTCGGCATCCAACCCTGTTGCAGAAGCGTATCCAGACCGCTATACTCGTGCCTCTAGTAACGTGCGAGGGAGGGATTCTCGGGATGAGGGCAATCTCCGTCGAGCAGGCCGAGTCAAGACTCAGCGCGGTCCGCTGCGCGATCTGTAAGACCAACGGGTTCGTGATCGACCGCCGGACCATGCAGCCGGATGGGGAATGGAAAGGCGCCTGTGTCAAGTGTCGGTACAGCTTTCCTGTCCATACTGACATGGAGTTTTACCAGCGAACCCAGCCAGATATACCGTATCGGTTGAAGGAGATCACCTGCCCCGCCTGCCAGAGCCGGGGAGTGGACCTGGACTTTCGGATCGTCATGTCGGTACGGGAGGCTCACTATTTTGTGACCTGCAAGACCTGCGGGCACCAATTCCCAGAAAGGTCCACGCTTGAAACATTCGAATAGCCCTAATCTGGATTGATTGATGTATACTGATGGCTATGAGTGCTCCTAAGCCCCCCCAGAACCCCAAGGCCCCAAAACAGAAGGCCGGCGACCAAGACGCTAAAGCCCGTAAAGAGATCCCCCTCGTATCGGTTCCCAACGACCGTGACATGATCGCTGATGAAATGGCTGAACTCTTCGACGAGGACAAGGTCACTCACCAACACGGCAGCTCTGAACCGGAGGCTGACTAGGCCTGTCACACAGACCGGACTATCTCCACCGCAGTATCGGCAGAGATTCTCCCCACCGTTGACTCACGCCCCTTCCGTTGTTTTCGGACAATCTCTTCAATTCTCACGATCGCTCCTCGGTGCCACTCATCGAATGGGGCGTTGAGGAGAGACTGCTCCCGGTCAAGCCGCCCCACCTCAGGTCGTCCCGTTTCATTGCACAACCAGGCCCGTTTTTCCCCTTTTATCTCCCGCAGCTCACTGACCACTCGGTAGAGGGTCGGTTCCCGCTGCACGATGGTCCGGCCGTCCTTCCGCAGCAGAAGGTAGGAAAACTTCAACGCGTCTTTCATGAACCCCACTTCCTGATCAATCGCGGCCACCAGCGGCGTCGGAGTCCAGGGACGTTCCTCATGGCACCAGTCTTCTTCCTCGACCAGCGCCGGACAGGGCCGTTCATGCAAGCACGGGCTATAGACTGTGCAGGCCTTTTCCTCCAGCAGGGCATTTCTCAGCCGGTGTAGATCTCTCGACGCGTCACGCATCGCCGGCTCCAGGATCATCAGGGTGCCGCTCTGATGCAGGAGATCAAGGAGACCGTGGAGCAACTTGGCGCGCCGACTGACTGGATCGCGCGACGTGCAAAAGAGTTCACCCAATGTATTCGCGAGGACGATCAGATCATACCGCTCCCGCCCGCCTATAGTGAGATCGTTCAGGCGCCCGCTCCGCTCAAGGTCGGTCTGCACAGGCAGAAAGCGGGCTTCCGGCGCGACCGCCATCCGACGATAGCCATTCCACAACCGTTCCGCGTCGAGGAGAGCCGGCTTCGTGTGGTCCACCGCGACCACCTCGATCGGCCTCTGAAGGCCCGACGGTTGATGCCGCATCCAGTCCAAGACCGCCAGCGCCGCAGTGCCGGGGCCGCTGCCGATATCCAGAACGCGCAGCGGTGAACCCGGTGCCGGGTCCGAGACCGGCAATTCGTCCAGCAGTGCCTGAACCTTCCCCAGATTCACAGGCATATAATAGGCCACATAGCCGCGCCTGAGCGCATCGTCGGCCATGTACCCGGCTTCCAACGCGCCGCGATCCCGCGTGAACAGCTGGGAGAGTGTCGCAACGCTGCGGCACAGCTCAGGGAACTCATCTGGACTGGCTGTATTAACGAAGCCCTCGAGGGTTTGGAGCAGTGGACGAGAGAGCGCCCTGACGCCAGGCATGGTCTGTTGACCCTCAGAAAGATCGTGGTGTATGCTGGAACGTGTTTGGCCAGTTGGATCTGTTCAGTCCGTTCAACCGACGAACTGACGAAACGGACACAACCTTCCTAACATTCTGGTCAGGAGTCTCACCATGACTGATGCGATCATGCAAGCCTATCGCGAAGTCGAGCGCGCCATGGAGCAGTACAATAAGGTCCTGGAGGAGCAGGTCACCGTGCTCAGGTCCGCCGAATCGGCAGACCCGACCAAGTTGGAACGCATGACCCATGGGGCGAAAGCCATGCGTGACAGTAGCATGATTTACCTCTCCTATGCCAAGTTCATCGCCTACGGGATGCCGGACAGCGAGGAGATGATCCAAGAAGACCTGCAGGCTTAAGCTTCCTGATTTCCCCGCATCGTTATAACAAAAACAAAGAGCCCGTCCGGTGATCCGGACGGGCTCTCGTGTTTCAGCTCCCTCTCGTTCGGCTCAGATGTTCTGCATGAAATGTGCGACCGCCGCCTGGTCCACGTCGGTGCCCATCATCGCCGACATCGGGACATTGCCGGACTTCTTCCCGGTCAGTCCGCCAGTTATCTCATCGACAATCATCTCGACCGGCATGGACATGCCGCCATACACGTGCGGGCCGGCCACGATCTTGGCCTTGGAGTACCCGTAGATCGCCGCGGCCACGTCCTTGGCTAACCAGGCCACGTAGTTGAACTCGGGAACGACAATCAGCTTGGCTTTCGCGCAGAGCTGCCGCAATTCGGGAATCGGGAAGGGCCGCAGCGAGCGGATCTTGATCAGGCCAACTTGAATCCCCTTGTCCTTGCACAGCCGGATCGCCTCACGGGACTGGGCCGCTGCGCTGCCGGAAGCGACCAGGATGGCATCGGCTCCCTCGACATTCTCCGCGGTCAACAGACCGCCCATGTACTGGTTGATGTATTTGCGCGAGCGCTCGACCGCCGCCCAGACTTCCTGCTGCCAGACCGCGTGGATGTTGTAGGCCATGAAGTTGGACTTCTGCACGGGCGCGTCGCGCGACAGCCGAGCCGGCGGATTCTCCGCATCCAACACCGGCACCGCGCCCCGCCAGGCCTCCCGGGGCGGCAGCTTGATCCCCTTCTCCTGCATATGCACGTAGCCGCGGGCATGAGTGACGAAGAAGCCGTCGCAGCAGACGCCGACCGGTAGCGTCACATCGTTCTTCTCACTGATGATGAACCCCTTCATGATGAAATCGAACAGGTCCTGTTGGTTCTCGGCGTGAAAGACGATCATGCCACAGTTCAGCAGGTACGAGATCTCGATATTGTCGGGCTGGATCGCCAGGGGCGCGTTGACGACCCGACAGGTGAACATGGCCAACGCTGGCAGCCGATGGCCCGGCCACGACGCGATCGGCTCGAGCCCGCGCAAGGTGCCCGGTCCCGCCGTCGCCGTGAAACAGCGCACGCCCGCGCGCGAGGCGCCGGCGATGGCCGACATGACGCCGTACTCTTCTTCCCCTCGGTAGTACTCCTTGACATAACCTTCGCCGTACAGCACCCCGATGAGCTGCATGGTCTCGCTCTGGGGAGTGATCGGATAGGCAATCGACAGATCCACATTTGAGCGACGCACCGCCTCCTTGGCCGATTCGCTTCCGGTGATAAACTCCTTCGTCCGAGGCGCTTCGAAGAACATATACTCGGGCGTGACGATCCGTTGCTTCTTAGCCTCCGCGTGGGGGTCTTTCTTGAGGTCTGTCTTCGGAGCCGCCACGCTGGTGATCGGATCACCCTGTGGATTGGTCTTCTGCTCGGGCTCCATGCTGGTGATCGGATCGCCTTGGGGATTGGTTTTGACTTCGGCTTCCAGCGATTCGCTCATCGTTCCACCTCTCTATGGGCAGGCTATAGACGACGGGCTACGGGCAATAGGGTCAGAGGGAATCCGCTGTCCCTATCGCCCATCGCCGATAGCCCATTGCCTAAATTTACGCTTCGCTCTTCATCTGTTCCGGTTTGTGTCCGAATGCTGCAGCGCTGGAGACAGCCCCCGCTGATGGCATGAAGGCCAATGGGTTCGCATGAGTCTTCCCGCCGTGCACCTTGGACTGGAGTCCAGTGAAGCGCACGTTCTCCCCGTTGCCTGGCAGCTTGATGCCCATCTGTTCGCGTACCCGCTTAAACACCTTCGCGACACGCTCAAGCTTCGCTTTGTCCGAGTCCCGGATGGTGAGCATCGCATCTTCGTGGCCCTGTTCAGCGCAAATGGCCATAGTGCAGCAGTTCGTGCCAGCCCGGATCATTTTCAGCGTCAAGTTGGCATAATGACAATGGACACCGACGAAGATGCAGGCCTCGATTTTGTTTCCCCAGATGGTGAGATTGGGATGATTTGGATTGATCACTTCTTCCGGATCGACCCTCGGGTACTTGGGGCGGTAGTCCGGCATGGGGATGATCAGCACATCGGGAATCTGGGCGGCGATCTCCAGCACCGCCTTGGCTTTCTCGACGGCGTGATCATTCCAGGCCCAGAGCACCAACGGCCCCGGGAAGATCGTCGCGTTGGGGCTGGTCAGCATCTTTCTGGCCATCTCCTCGATGACCTCTTCTTCATTGGGCTCCAGGATTCCATACATGAGCCCCTGACCGGGGTCCGGGAGCATCACCCCCAACTGTGCAGCCGAAGGGGGTAGGAACCCGGCCGGCCCGGGGACGATAATTCGTTCTTTATGCTGCGTGGTCTCCACTCGTTCTCCCTCTTCTATCCGATTCTACCCGACGACAGGGCTTGCCAAGAGGGCGGTCGTGGACTTTTCGCCGTAGGTTACATTGTCGGTGAGCGCCGCATTGGGAAGCTGATCGATCATCACCATCTTGATCGCATGGTGCTTGGCCATGTTATCGCAGACCCAGACGCACTGCGCGCAGCCCTTACACCGGTCGACCGCGACATAGGCGGATCCGTACTTGAGCCCTTTCTCTTTCCCCGCATCGTTGTTATACAGGATGGTGTTGGCCTCGGGGCAGAACTGAGTGCAGAGCTTACAGCTCGTGGCCGCGCAAATCTCAACGTTGATGTCAGCTACAAGATACATTGACGCCTCTTTCTGAGCTAGACTTTCGCCGCGGCAGCTGCGGCGGCTTCCGCCTTCTCCGCCTTCTTTGCGGCCTTGCTCACTTCATCCCAGCCGTTCTTTTCCGCGTATTCCCACCCGGCTTTGATCACCGCCACGTTTTTATCAATCAATTCCTGCTTCTTCTTGAACTTCCGTTCCACCACGCTGTCGAGAGCTGCCGTACCGCCCGAGACCACGAAGCCCTTCCCGAGGAAACGGTCCTTCACCGCGTGAGCCAAGGCATCAAGGGTGGTCAGACCGGTGATACACCCGATCGCGCCCATCAGCGCCATGTTGGTGGCCAGGTCCATTCCGGCGACTTCCAGCGAGAGCTTGGTGGCTGGCAGGTAGAACAGCCGCGCGCGGCGTTCCTCCAGTTCTCGCGCCTGATCTTTGTGCAACTTCATGGGGCCATCGTTGTTGATCAGCGCGACCCCTTCCTCCTTCAACCCGAAGTAGAACGGCATCGTATAGGACTTGCCGTGGGTGATGACCTGCGGGTGGAAGATGATGATGATGTGTGGAAAGGTGATTTCCCCGATTTCATAGATCGGCTCATCAGAGACCCGCACATAGCTTTCGACCGGCGCCATGCGTTTTTCGGATCCATAGAATGGGACGATCGTGCTCTCCCCGCCTGCGTTGATGACGGCTGTGCTGAGGATGTGCGAGCCCGTGACGACCCCCTGTCCTCCGACGCCGGCCATCCGGATGTTGAAGCGTTTTGCCATCGCCTCTCCTCCTTAACCGTAACCTTTCCCTACTGCGACGCCCCTGACCGGCCCTCGCTTACGCCTTGGAGATCGCGGCAGCCGGCTTGGGGAGGAGTTCCTTGTAGCCATACCGCTCAGTGAGGTATTGCTTGGCTTCGTCGCTGATGTATTCCGAGAACTTATACCGATCGTCCTCGACGGTCTTCGCGTCTTCCATCACCTTGTCCGTGGGGATCGCGTACTCGATATTGCAGGACGTGTAGGCTTGAATATAGGTGGGACCGACTTCGCGGGCAATCAGCACCGCTTTCTTGATCACGCTTTCCACGCGACGCGGGTTATTCGGCACCACGGTGGCGACGTAGGCGCAGCCAGCTATCTTGGCCATTCCAAGCATGTCCATCTTCTCGAACTTCTTGCCCAGCGGAGCCATCTTGAGCACCGCTCCCTGGTTGGTCATGCCGCTTTCCTGACCGCCCGTGTTGCCATAGACCTCGTTGTCCAGCATGATCGTGGTGAACTTCTCCTTCCGGAACCAGGAGTGTAGGGTGCCTGAAAATCCGATGTCGGCCATCCCTCCATCACCCACCATCACCACCACATCTTTGGGCTTGTCGCCGAACCGGAGTCGCAATCCACGCGCTAACCCGCTCGCGACTCCATTCTGATCGCCGTAGTTGCCATAGACGAAGGGAATCGCCGCCTGCGAGATCGCCAACCGACCGCACCCAGCCGTGCCCACCGTAATCGTGTCTTCCGGGTTCGGGAACGAGATGATCGCCAACCGGATGAACAACGTCATCGCGCAGCCCGCGCACATGGGGTGCTCCTCAAGGATTTCCTTGAAGCTGCCCATCTGCGAGACCGTGACTTTCTTGCCGAAGGGACCATGCTCCACCATGTCCCGATATTCCTTGGGCATGAACCCCTCAAAGCCTGGTGAAAATTTCACATAATCGAGACTCATCTGGTCGCCTCCTTCAAAAATACGCGCTGGCGATGCTTCCGCCAACGGCAAGCTTATCGCTCTGATTTACTGCAAATTGGCTAGAATCTTCAGTCGTGACGAAGGCCCATGAGGACGCCCGAACCTCAACAGAAAATCCCTGCATTTTCCCTTGTTTTGAGTGGTCGAGTCTAACAAAGCCGCGTGAAGCATGTCAATGAGAATGTTTCAGGAATCAGCACCATGCGCAAGCAAGCTGGATTCTATAACGTCCTGAATATCAACGCAACTTCACAGAAGACCCACGATGCCCGAAAGAAGGCCTAGCATCGCCTCCACTGGTAGGCCATTGGCCCTAACCATCAAGGAACCACGTGTCACTGCGGTGCTTTGCCCTGGATATCGAGCCGCGGACTCAGCTTGACGTGAGAATCGGTGCTTACCTATAATAACAAAAACTTACGCAAATTCTCACTCTATCCTGAGCACCACGCTCTGAAAGGCCGGTCGGTATGGCTCGCACCTTCAGTGTCAAGCCGCTTACGGTCGAAACCCTTGACAGGATCAAACGCATGGCGGCAGAGCTGGTCCGCCAGGCTCCGAAAAGCCTTCGACACTGTCGCTACGCCGACCTGCGTCTCGAAATCGCGGAGGTCAAATCCGCCACAGCCGAGAATGGATCAGGGAAGACGGGCCAAGATGATTACGTCTTTGGCTTTTGCGTCCGCGTCTTGGCTGGCGACCCGCTGGTCGCCCCCGGATATTTTGGTCACCGCCTCGGAAGCGCCGACCTCGCCCGCCTGCCTGTCCTGCTGCGAACCGGTCTCCGGCATGCCTACGACCGGGCGATCACGAACGCGCGCCGGAAAGCACAGGTCCGAACGCGGTTTGCGGAACTTGGTCACAGCCTGAGCGGCCTGACGCTGGCTCCGATCGAGGTCCGTCAGGATACGGTCAAGGCGGAATATGCCATCGATCCCCGTTCAGTGCCGCTCTCCGAGATTGCTCGATACACCGCCGAAGTCTCGCGGGTGGTCAAAGGACTGGGCACGAGGATCCGGTTCAACTCCATCTCCACCTCCACCTCCCTGAGCCGCGAGCTGTTGGCAAGCTCCGAAGGGGCCGTCATTGACCAGTCCTTCGCCACCACACTGGCCTTCTGCTCAGTCGTGGCCGAGACCGAGACCGCAGAGCAGTCCCTCTTCGATTACATCGGCCACCAGCGTGGGTGGGAGGTGGTGACAGAAGGAACACGAAGCGAGTTGATCAGGCACCTCGACCTGTTGACCTTTGCAACGAGCTTAGGCCGGGACTGCCTCAAGCTGGTGGATGCCCCGCCCCTCCGAGCCACTGATAAAGAAGTTGTCGTCGTCACCGATCCTCATTACAACACGCTCAAGGCACATGAAATCATCGGCCACCCGACCGAGCTGGACCGGGTACTCAAAATGGAGACGGCTTACGCGGGCCGAAGCTGGCTGTTCCGCAATCTGGACCATACCCAAGTTGGCCGACAGATCGCCTCTCCGCTCGTCACCGCGTACTCCGACCCAAGCCTCCCCGGCTTGGGCCATTACGTCTATGACCATGAGGGCACTCCGGGGCGCAAGGTGGTGCACATTGACAAAGGAATCTTTACCGGCTTCATGAACAGCCGGCAGACTGCCGCAATTGTGAGAGCGGCGCCCAACGGATCCTACAGAGCGACTGAGGCGTCCCTGGTTCCACTGATCCGCATGTCCAACACGGTCTTCGCCGCCGGGACCCGCGACCCCGAACAAATCATCGCCGAGGTGGATCGGGGCTATTACCTGGTAGGGCACCGCACGCCGTCCATCGCCGAGTCACGCGAGAACTTCAGCATCTCGGCCCAAAAGGTATACGAGATCCGAAACGGTCAGATCGGTCAACTCTACCGAGGCGGAGGGATGACAGCCGACACCAAGGACTACCTGATGAAGGTAGATGCGGTGGGACGTGACTTCCGGCTCAACCCGATCCCCAACTGCGGAAAGGGCCAGCCCATGCAGACCAAGCGGCTGGGTAACGGCGCTCCAACCATGCGCAGCCGCGCTCGGCTGACCGGGGTATGATTCCTCTTCGCACCCTCAAGACGACGGTCCAGCGTGCGCTCCAGAAGATCTCTCGCGTCAAGGATGTGCAGGAGGCAGAGGTCTTCACGTCCAGCACCGGTCACCTCACCTGTCGGCTGAACTACACGTCGGAGATCCCCTGCAACGGCGTCGAGGAGCCAAAATCCTTCGAATCGTTCGGGATTGGGATTAGGGCTGTCTTCACGGGAACCGACGACGAGGGGCCCCGTGTCGGCTTCGGGAGCGAGGCCCGGGATTTTTCGCCAGGCGCCATCCATCGCGCGCTGGAGAAAGCCAGGCAGAACGCAGTCGCTGACCCAGAATTTGTGTCCCTGCCGGCTCCTGTCGCGACATCTCAGGCAGGTCGCGGCGCGCATCGTTTCGCTCGCTACCATGATCCGGCCATCATGGACCTGAAGGGCTCGACGCTCGTCGAGGCAGGCTGGAGAGTCATCCACGAGGCACTCAAGACCTTCACATCCTCCCCGCACCTCGCTGCGCTCGCGGGGTCAAAGGACAACCTGGCTTCGCTGGGCCTGATCGTGGGCGGCGATGTCAGCCTCATCCAGCAGCGACTCGCCGTAGCGTCAACCAGAATGCCGAAGGCGCAGACTGATGAGTCCACGCTGGTCACGTCGCTTGTCACGGCCATGGTGGAGCGGCAGAATGCCAAAGGGAGCGGGTATTCAGCCGCCACCCATCTCGCCAAGTTTAGGGGAGAGGCCGGGAGTGAGGCGGCGCGAAACGCCATCGAGGCCTCCGAGGGGCGACGCATCCCGAGCGGAACCTATGCCGCGATTTTGGGCCCGCAGCCAGTCAACGATCTGATGGTCAACCTGGTCCTGCCGAGTCTCAGCGCAGATACCTTTTATGCCTGCCGATCAGCCTTTCTGGGTGAGATCGGTCGCCCGATTGCCTCGAAGCTGCTCACGGTCTACGACCACGGAGCGGCCAGGGGCATGGCCGGGAGCAAGAGAATCACCTGCGAAGGGCTTCCGACCGGCCGGACCGATTTGATCAAACAGGGAGTCCTCACAGGGTTGCTCTCAAACCACTACGAGACGCAACGGCTTCTGCGCGACCCGCAAGCGCGGGAGAAACTCGGTCTGAACCTTCAGGACCACCCAGAGGTCCTGGAGCCGCGAAACGGGTTTCGCATCTCTGGCAAGGGGGGGAGGCAGTTCGACGTCACACCCTCAATCGCCGCCACCAATGTCTTCATTGAAGGGTCTGCTCCTCACAAGACCGATAGCCTCCTACGACTGGTTGGCGACGGAGTCTATATCGGCCGGATCTGGTACACCTACGCCATGAACGGCCTGCGCGCCGGTGATTTCACCTGCACCGTGGTCGGAGATTCCTACCGCATCCAGGATGGCCGGATCGGAGCACCGATCCCTGGCAACACCCTCCGCATCACCGGCAACATCCGACAAGTGCTCCAGAACATCCTCGGCATCACCAAGGAAGCAAGGCCCGTCGTGGGATGGGGAGCCGATGAGATTGTGTATGCCCCCGAGGTCGCGGTCCGGGAGCTTCACCTCACTGAGATTGCCCAATTCATGGAATCGGTGTAGAGTAGCCGCTATGCCACTGCGCGTCATCATTCCTGGAGAGGAGGAGGGCCAGAACCATGCGGGTGGGGTGCACAACCGCCCCCCGATTCCTGACGGCTCCACCAAGGCGGAATGCCCCAAGTTCATGAGCCATGGACCCTGCGGCGGCGTGCGGAAGGGAGGCTATTGCGAAGTATATCCCGAGATGATGTGTCCCTGGGTGACGTTGTACTTTGAATTGGAGAAAATCGGGCAAGTGGAGTGGATGACGCGAGTATGACCAAGACGTGAGGCGTCAGGCGTGAGACGTGAGGGGAACAAGACAGAAAAGAACGAGCACAGGGGTAACCGCCTAGGATACACCGAACAACATGCCGTCAGCGGACTCGCGGCCAGGCTGCCTGAGATCGAGACCTGGCCCAACCAGCACAAGGGCTATGAGATCTCGATCGAAATCCCGGAGTACACCGCTATCTGTCCGAAAACCGGCCTCCCGGATTTCGGGACCATTCGCTTACGCTACATGCCGGACAAAGCCTGTCTGGAGCTGAAGTCGCTCAAGCTCTACATCCATTCCTACCGCAACCTCGGCATCTTCTACGAGAACGCCGTGAACCGCATCCTGCAGGATGTCGTGACAGCCTGCCGCCCGGTCCGGGCCGTGGTAACCGGCGAATTCACCGCCCGAGGAGGGCTCCGCAGTACCATTGAAGCCAAGTATCCCTGATCAGAAGCCAAGCTCTAACCCCGTTGTTTTCTTCCTTCATCTTGCTTCTCGATAACTGAGACGATACCCTCACTGCTGATTGATATGACCATCTACGCCATCGGTGATGTCCAGGGCTGTTTTTCAGCTTTGCAAAAATTGACGGATCAGATCCGTTTTGATCCAACCAAAGACAGGCTCTGGTTCGTGGGTGACCTGGTCAATCGAGGGCCGGACTCCCTCGCTGTGCTGCGCTACATCAAAGGGCTCGGCAAGGCAGCCGTCACGGTGCTCGGGAACCATGATCTCCACCTGCTCGCGGTCGCGTCCGGCTGCGCCCCAGCGCGGACCAAGGACACGTTTCAGGATGTGCTGACCGCTTCGGATCGGAACGACTTGCTCTGGTGGCTGCGTCATCAACGTCTCCTCTATCAAGAAAATGAAGTTGCGTTGGTGCATGCAGGCCTGTTACCGCAATGGACCGTGACGCAAGCGGTGAAACTTTCTGAAGAAGTGGAAGCAGTCCTGCACTCAGATGAGCACCGGGAATTTCTTCGTGCCCACTACAAATACGATGCGTCCCAATGGTCCGATGATCTGACCGGCATGACCCGCCTCAGCACGATCACCAACGTCCTGACCAAGTTACGAGTCTGCTCTGCAAAAGGCGACATGGTCTTGTCTTTTACAGGACCTTTGGAGGCCGTCCCGACTGGCCTTTTCCCGTGGTTCGAGGTTCCGGAGCGCAAGAGCAGCAGAGTCACGATCATCTGTGGCCACTGGGCTGCCCTGGGCTTGCATATGAAGCACAATGTGATCGCTCTCGACGACGGCTGTGTGTACGGCCGGCAGTTGGTAGCGGTTCGTCTCGACGACCGCAGAGTATTCCGGGTACCATGCGAACGGTCACCTTCTTGAGGTATTCGGCATCATGGGAACCGGCTGAAGTGGCTCCAAACACAAGACGTTCGGCCGTCGGCACCCAAACAGCCCTCTTGGGCACCACAGTGTAAAGGTCCTACGCAGCCAATTTTAGATCTGAGAGGGCGATAGGTTTTCTAGAATGGTGAGAGCAGCGGGGAGAGTTCTAGATCAGGTTGCGCTGGCCCCATTCGAGCGACATGACTTGGATGGAGGCCAGTGAAGGAGCACATGGGCATAACGGCTCGGGTCCATGTCGGCCTTCGTGTGCTGAAAGTACGC
>Ga0209859_1000212_pt1 | contig 13936 bp, 10 predicted proteins | sample GWRWS3_50_60_FD_187241 | JGI IMG/M metagenome (GOLD analysis project Ga0209859, IMG submission 187241) | Riverbed sediment microbial communities from areas with vegetation nearby in Columbia River, Washington, USA - GW-RW S3_50_60 (SPAdes)... | ecosystem: Environmental > Aquatic > Freshwater >... | reverse complement strand
TCGTCGATCTAGGGCGTAACGACGTGCTTGGAGATCAACTCACGTCGCTACGCCCTAGATCGACGGCAAATGGGGCTAGGCCAGGGAACCCTCGTACATCTTCTCGATGTCGGCGGAGTAGGTCGTCTCGACCACCTTGCGCTTGACCTTCAGCGATGGCGTCAGCTCGCCCGACTCGATCGAGAGGTCGCGCGGCAGGATGGTGAACTTCTTGACCGTCTCCCACCGGTTGAGGCGCTCGTTGAGCTGCTTCACGTGCTCCTCGACCATCTGGTGGGCCTCCGGCGACGTGGCGATGGCCTCGTAGCCCTTGCCCTCCAGCGGTCCGCCAGCGGCCCAGGCCACGATGGCTTCCGGGTCGAGCGTGACGACCATCGTGACGTAGTTGCGCGCCTGCCCGATCACGATGACCTGCGATACGTACGGGCAGATGGCCTTGAATTGGCCCTCAATGTGGCTCGGCGCGACGTACTTTCCGCCCGAGGTCTTGATGAGGTCCTTCTTCCGGTCGGTGATCTTGAGGAATCCCTCGGCGTCGACCTCGCCGATGTCGCCGGTCTTGAAGTAGCCATCGGCGGTGAAGCAGTTCGCGGTCTCCGCGGGCAGGTTGTGATATCCACGCATGACCGGCACGCCCCGCAGCTCGATCTCGCCATCCTCGGCGATCCGGAGCTCCAGGTCGCCCATCGGTCGGCCCACCGTGCCGAACTTGAAGTGCTCGGGGTGGTTGACGAAGGCGCCGGCGGAGGTCTCGGTCAGGCCATAGCCCTCGAGGATCGTGAGTCCGGCCGCGTGGAAGAACTCGGCGATGTCCTTGCTCAGCGGGGCGGCGCCCGAGACCAGGATGCGGATGCGCCCACCCAGCCGATCGCGGATCTTGCTGAACACAAGCCTGTCGGCGAGGCCATGCTTGATCTTGAGCAGGCCCGACGGCTGTTTGCCCTGCCGCTGCAGCGCGGAGACCTCCCGTCCGACGCCGAAGGCCCAGTTGAAGATCTTCCACTTGGCCCCGCCGGCGTCCTTGGCGGTGGTCACCACGCGGTTGTACACCTTCTCGTACACACGCGGGGCGGCGCACATGAGCGTCGGCTTCACGATGCCCAGGTTCTCCACGAGCTTGTCGACCCGACCGTCGACGTAGGTCGGCAGGCCCACATGCAGGACGCCGCAGAGGAGCGTCTTGCCGAAGGAGTGTGACAGGGGCAGCCACAGGTACTGCAGGTCGTCGGCGCGCAGGATACCGAGGTTGGCCTGCGCGACGCCCTCCCAGCACCATCCGCCATGGAGCAGCTCCACACCCTTCGGGGTGCCCGTGGTGCCGGAGGTGTACATCAGCGTGGCGAGCTGGTCGGGCCGCACCGCGTTGGCGACGCGGGTGACCAACTCAGGATCCTCGGCCAGCGCCGCCTTTCCCTTCTGCTCAAGCTCCGCAAGCGAGAGCACGGGTACCGGCGCTTCTGGGGCGGAGCCGTCCATGGTTACCACGTGCGTCAGACCCGGCACGTCTGCGTTGGAGATCTTGCTGACCTGGGCAGCGTCCTCGGCGATCAGGACCTTGGATCCAGAGTCGCTCAGGATGAACGCGGCGTCCTTGGGCTCGGTCGTGGGGTAGATCGTGGTCGTGGCGGCGCCGGCACAAAGGATGCCGAGGTCGGCCAGCACCCACTCCACCCGTGTGTTCGACGCGATGGCGACCCGGTCTTCGGGCTGCACGCCGAGGCTGTGCAGGCCCGCGGCGATCGCGCTGGCCCGCTCGCCGACCGTTTTCCAGGTGAGCCAGGCAGGACTGGAGGCGGTCGGGTACGCGAACGCCTTCGCGTCCGGGGTGGCCGCCACCCGTTGGAGGAACATGTCGGGAATGGACCTGTATGGGACTTGCATGTTCTCGCTCATGGGACGCGTTGCCTCCGTGATCGGGGGGCGCGTGACGAAGGTCACGCGCTGCTCGGCTAAGCGAAGACTAGAGCCAACGGTCGTGCGAATGCCATACCAGGACGACCTGGCCGCGTGGGCTAGCGACCGGGATGCTCGAGCGCCCTGAGATAGGCCGTGGCCCAGGCGCGCACGTCGTGGGCCCGGACATGGCGGCGCATCGCCCGCATCCGGGCGCGGTTCTCTGGCGGGGACGCCTCCAATGCCCGTACCAGCGTGTCCTTGAGCCCATCCAGGTCGTGCGGGTTGATCAGGTACGACTCCGGCAGCTCGGCGGCCGCCCCGGTGAACTCGCTGAGCAGCAGCGCGCCTCCGTTGTCCACGCGCGCCGCGATGTACTCCTTCGCGACCAGGTTCATGCCGTCGCGCAGCGGGGTCACGGCCATGACATCGGCGGCGAGGTACAGCGCGGCGACCTCGGCCCGGTCGAAGGACTGGTTGAGGTAGTGCACGGCGGGTACGCCGACCCGCCCGAACTCGCCGTTGATGCGGCCCACCTCGCGCTCGACCTTGTCCTTCAGGATCTTGTAATGCTCCACGCGCTCCCGGCTGGGCACCGCGACCTGCACCATCACCGTGTCCTGCACCTTGATGCGGCCGGCCGTCAGGAGTTCCCGGTAAGCCTTGAGGCGGTGCTCGATGCCCTTCGTGTAGTCCAGCCGGTCCACGCCGAGGATCACCTTGTCGGGGTCGCCGAGGTCCTCCCGGAGCTTCTTGGCTCGCGCGATCACGTCCCGGTCGCGCCCCAGGCTCTCCATCTCGTCAACGTCGATCGAGATGGGAAAGGCCTGCGCCCGCACGATGCGACCGTCCACCGCTAGCTGGGCGCCGGTCGTCGTCAGGTTCAGCAGACGCCCCGCGAGCCGGATGAAGTTCTCCGCGCCGAACCTTGTCTGGAACCCCACCAGATCGGCGCCGAGAATCCCCCGCAGCAGCTCGGCCCGCCGGGGCAGCTGCATGAACAGCTCGGCCGGCGGGAAGGGGATGTGCATGAAGAAGCCGATCCGCAGGTCCGGACGAATCTCCCGCAGCATCGCTGGGACCAGCTGCAGGTGGTAGTCCTGCACCCACACCATCGACTCGCGCTCGGCGTACTCGGCGGTCGCCTGAGCAAAGCGAAGGTTGACCCGCTGGTACGCCTCCCACCAGCGGCGATGGAAGGCAGGCGTCTCGACCGCGTCGTGATAGAGCGGCCACAGCGTCGAGTTGGCGTACCCCTCGTAGTAATGCTCGTAGTCCGCCTCGGAGAGCGGCACCGTGCGCATGCGGATCCCGTCGGCGTCTGGCACGTCCGGCGCCGAATCGATCCCGCCGGACCAGCCGATCCAGGTACCACGCCGATCAATTAGCACCGGATGCAGCGCGCTGACCAGCCCGCCGGGGCTGCGTGACCACTCGACCGTCCCGTCGGGCCGGACCGTTTCGTCCACTGGCAGCCGGTTTGCCACGACGACCAACGATCTTCGCGCCATGGCGACCTCCTGGGTGGATCGTCGATCATTGAGCGGAATGTACCAACCTAAAGTTAGAGGGTCGTTGCGTTAGCGCTAATTGAATCGATGAATCCGCTCACACCTATCGCCATAGAGATCTCCCTGCGCAGGTCAGATGCCGTATCGGGCGGTACGCATGCGCGCGGTTATCGCGTCAGGGCCGGCGAGCTCGACCAGCGCGTGCGGCTGCCGGCCGGTGAGGAAGAGCATCAACTCCTGCGGTGGTCCCGTGAGAGCCACCGCCGGGCCGCCCCGCCCTGCCGTGACCGTGCCGAGGTTGCCGCGTTGATCGCCTCCGGCGAGGTTGCCGCGTTGATCGCCTCCGGCGAGGTTGCCGCGTTGATCGCCTCCGGCGAAGCCGGTGGCGGTCACCGAGACATTGGCCGGAGTCTTGCGCAGGACAAGTTTCGCCTGGGCCCGCACTCGCGACCACAATGCGGCGGAGAACTCCTCCGACAGTTCACGCGGCCGCCATCCGGGCTGCGCCCGTCGGATGTCCTCATGGTGCACGAAGTACTCCACCCGGTTGAACGCCTCATCGCTGAGCGCGGCCCACCACGGCCGGTGGCGGACCTGTCGCACGAGCGTGGACCACTCCTGCCCGGCCACCCGGTCCTGCACCCGCTTCGTGTGGCCAGCCAGGCCCGGGATCATGATGCCGGCGGCGGCGTCCGCACGGGTGGCGCGCACGACAAGGTGGGCAGCCAGGTCGCGGGTCGTCCAGCCCTCGCAGAGGGTGGGGGCGTCCGGCCCGAGCTCCTGCATCAAGTCGGCGAGGGCCGCACGCTCAAGCGGCGCGAACTCGGTCACACGCGGCATGTTACCCAGCAGTCGGCACGGTCACACCCCAGGGACGATGGGGCCGCATCGTCTGGGCCGCGGGCATGAGAGTGTAAGGACCTGCGTTGCGGCGGGTGGTGACCAGGTGTGGTGACCAGGTGTGGTGACCAGGTCAGGAATGGCGAGCAGGGCGGCGAGGAACGGGCGGTGAGCGGGGTGACGACGGGCGAGCGGGTAGCGGCCGGCGTGCTCGGCGAGGGCCTGCGCGTGCTCGGTCGCGGCATCAGATCGGAGCCTCGGGTCTTCGCCATATCGCTCGTCGGCAGCACCGCCTTCGGCCTGCTGACGATCGGCGGCGCGGTCGTCATCGGCGAGGTGGTGGGCAAGGTCGTCGTACCCGCACTCGAGAGCCGACGCGTCGTACCGTCGACGCTCGCGTTCGCCGCCGCAGCGATTCTCGGCCTGTCTCTGCTGAAGGTCTGCGCGATCTTCGGGCGCCGGTTGGGTGCCGGCGCGATGCAGTTCCGGCTGCAGGCCACCTACCGCCGCCAGGTGACCCGCCGATACCTCGACCTGCCGCTGGCCTGGCACCGCCGTCATGCGACCGGCACGCTGCTGTCCAACGCGAACGCCGACGTCGAGGCGATGTGGTTCCCGATCGCGCCGATGCCGTTCGCCGTCGGCACGCTGCTGATGCTGCTCGCCGCGATCGTGGCGCTCTTTGTGATCGACTGGCCGTTCGCGGTCATCGGGCTCGCGATCTTCCCGGCGCTATTCGGGCTCAACGTCGTCTACTCCCGGCTCATGTCGCCCCGGATCGAGCGCGCCCAGGCCCTGCGGGCCGAGACGAGCGCGATCGCCCACGAGAGCTTCGATGGTGCCCTCGTCGTCAAGACGATGGGCCGCGAGCACGACGAGACGCTGCGGTTCGCCGCGCGGGCCCAGGAGCTCCGCGACGCCATGATCCGGGTAGGGCGGCTGCGCGGGCTCTTCGACCCGCTGCTGGAGATCCTGCCCAGCCTCGGCACCCTCGCCGTGCTCGTCGTCGGGGTGCTTCGGCTGCGCCAGGGAGCGGTCGGGATCGCGGACGTGGTCACCGTCGCGTTCCTGTTCACCGTGCTGGCCTTCCCTATCCGAGCCATCGGCTGGGTGCTCACTGAGCTCCCGCGCAGCGTCGTGGGTTGGGAGCGGGTGCAGGAGGTGCTGACGGCGACCGGCGACATGCGGTACGGGGCGACGCCGCTGCCCTCGTCGGTGTACTCACCCGCGTCGCTCCGCTTTCGTCATGTCGGCTTCGCCTACGACGCCGCGGTGCCCGTGCTGCACGATGTCTCGTTCGAGGTGCCGGCCGGCCGGACCATCGCTCTCGTGGGTCCGACGGGTTCGGGCAAGTCGTCCATCGCGTCGCTCGCGGCGCGTCTGGTCGACCCGGCGGCTGGCACCATTGAGCTCGACGGCGTGGACATACGGGACCTGACCGCAGCCGACCTGGCCGCGACGGTGGCGCTGGTGTCCCAGGTGCCGTTCGTGTTCGACGACAGCGTGCGGGGAAACGTGACCCTGGGCCGAGAGGATATCGACGAGGCGACCGAATCCGTGGCTCTGCGCCGCGCCCAGGCCGACGGCTTCGTCGACCGGCTGCCGGACGGGCCGGACACCATGGTGGGCGAGCGCGGAACGTCCCTGTCGGGTGGGCAGCGTCAGCGACTCACCCTGGCCCGCGCATTGGCCGGCAGGCCGGGCCTGCTCGTGCTTGACGACGCCACCAGCGCTGTGGATCCACGGGTGGAGGCCGCCATCCTGCGGGGCCTCCGGGAGGAGAGCACGTCGGTCCTTGTGGTCGCGTACCGGCGTGCCACGATCGCCCTCGCCGACGAGGTCGTCTACCTCGAGCATGGCCGGGTGGTCGCTCGCGGCACGCACCGTGAGTTGCTCGCGACGGCGCCGGGGTACGCGGACCTGGTCACCGCCTACGAGAAGGCCGACGCCGAGCGTGAGCGTGAGCACGCGTACGACGAAGAAGCCGAGGTGGTCGTGTGACCACGACAGAGGCGCTCACCACCGAGGCGGCGGGCGCCAAGCTGCCCTCGTCGCTGCACACCATCCGGCGGGGCCTGGCACTCTCGCCCGAGCTTCGCGTCGGCCTGGCCGGAACGCTCGGCCTGTCCGTCATCGCGATGTCCGGCCGGGTCTCCGTCCCCGTCGCCGTTCAGCTCGGCATCGACCACGGCCTGCTCGCCCCCGGTGGCCCAGACGTCGGCGTGATCGTTGCAATCGTCGCCGCCACAGCCGGAGTACTAGCCGTGACCACCTGGTGTTCGTACCTGATGATGCGGCGCCTGTTCACGGTCAGCGAGACTGCCCTGGCGACCGTGCGGGCGCGGACCTTCCGGCACATCCACGACCTGTCGATGCTGCACCAGCAGTCCGAACGACGTGGCGTGCTCACCTCGCGGGTAACCAGCGACATCGACCAGATCACCCAGTTTCTACAGTGGGGCGGCGTCATCCTCGTCGTCAGCATCGGCCAGATCGTAGTCACCACGGTCGTGATGGCGATCTATTCGTGGCAACTGGCGTTGGTGGTGTACGCCGCGTTCGTGCCGTTGATGCTGGTGGTCCGCCTGTTCCAGCGCCGGCTGGCCGCCGCGTACGGCGAAGTTCGCACCCGCGTCGGGGCCATGCTCGGCGCGGTCAGCGAGAGCGTGGTCGGGGCCGAGGTCATCCGGGCGTACGGCGTAGGCGGGCGCACCGCGACGAAATTGGACGACGCCATCGAGAGCCACCGGGCGGCTCAGTACCGGGCGCTGCGCACGAGCGTCCTCTCGTTCTCCGCCGGAGAGCTCGCCGCCGGCCTGGCGACCGCGTCGGTGGTCGTCGTCGGCGTGCTTCTGGGCGTGGGCGGATCGCTGGGGGTCGGCGCGTTGACCGCGTTCCTGTTCCTGGTGGCCCTGTTCGTGCAGCCGGTCCAGATCGCGACCGAGGTGCTCAACGAGGCCCAGAACGCGGTCGCCGGCTGGCGCCGGGTGCTCGACGTACTGGACGTGGCACCCGACGTCTTTGATCCGGCCGAGTCCGGTCGCGACCTCCCGGTCGGGCCTATCGACGTCCGTTTCCGCGACGTCCACTACGCCTACCCCGCCGGTGCCGGAGAAATGGGACCAACGGTGCTGACAGACGTGGACCTGGTGGTCGAGGGCAAGTCCCGGGTGGCTGTGGTGGGCGAGACCGGTTCGGGCAAGACGACCTTCGCCAAGCTCCTCACCCGGCTGATGGATCCGACCAGCGGAGGGGTGCTGCTCTCCGGCGTACCGCTCACCGACGTCCGGTTCGCCTCGCTGCGTCGCCGGGTCGTGCTCGTGCCGCAGGACGGCTTCCTCTTCGATGCCACCATCGCGGAGAACGTGCGCTTCGCCCGGCCGGCGCTGTCGGACGAGAATCTGGCGCTCGCCTTCACCGAGCTGGGACTCACCGACTGGGTGGAGGGACTGCCCGCTGGGCTCGAGACGCCGGTGGGTGAACGCGGAGAGGCGCTGTCGGTGGGAGAGCGACAGCTCGTGGCGCTGGTCCGCGCATACGTCGCCGATCCGGATCTGCTCGTCCTGGACGAGGCGACGAGCGCGGTCGACCCGGCCACCGAGGTCAGGTTGCAGCGTGCGCTGGACGCGGTCACCCGGGGTCGGACGACGGTGGCCATCGCGCATCGGCTGTCCACGGCCGAGTCGGCCGACGAGGTCATCGTGTTCGATGGCGGCCGGGTGGTTCAGCGTGGCCCGCACGCGTCGCTGGTCCGGGAGACCGATTCCATCTACGGGCGCCTGCATTCGGCCTGGCTGGAGCAGACCCGCCCGGTCTGACGCTACGAGTAGTCGAAGGCACGGCATGCCGAAGACACGGTGGGCCGCCCGCGCCCGTCGGGTCCCGGGGCTCAGGCGGAACCCGCGGAACGTACGGGCGGTCCACCGTGGTCTTCGGTCCGGATCTGGTGACGATCCGGACACCCCCACCTGCACCCCCCACCGCTCGGTCAGGATAGGTGCACCCGAGTGGCGGACCTCGCGGCCTTGCAAGGGATAGCTAGCCATGAAATAAATGCTGTGCTATGCCGACGAACACGGACAGTGGTGCACCGCGTACCCCTCGCGGTCGCCCGTACCGGCCCACGGGGGCGTCGGCCGGCACGTCCGGGATGGCCGAACGGGTAGCGTGGCTCCTGCGGGTCAACCGGGTCCTCGCCTCGAACCAGGAGTGGGCAAGGGCGTCGGTGTTCGCGGCGGCGTTTCGGGGCGGCAGCTACCCGAACGGCGCCAGCGAGAGCACGATCTCGCGGTGGGAGACGGCCAAGGGGCGGGCGTCCTACCTCACCATCCGGCGCTACGAGGAGCTGCTCGACCTGTCACCCGGGCAGCTCGTCGCGACCGCCGACACGATCTACCGGTACGCCGCGCCGGCGGCGGCCGGCCCTCCCATCCTCTCCCGCGGTGAGGCTCCGCCGGCCGGCTCCCAGGCGCAGGCGAGGCTCGAGGAGATGCTCGAGCGGGCGCTGTCGAGCGAGCCGATGTCGGGCTGGCACTGGGACGAACTCACCGGGCAGCTCTCCACGATGCCGTCGCTGCTGATCGTGCCGAGTCGACTCTGGTTCGAACTCGCCACGAGGTTGCTGGAAGAGATGATCGTCGCGGACGGGTTGCCCTGGATGCAGCGATTCGAGGCGTTCAACCGGCTACTCGGGCACCCGACCGGCCAGCAGGCCGCCGTGGCGGCCTGCGTGAGCCTGGTCGGCGACCCGGCCAACCAGGTCTTCATCGAACCGGTCAGTGTGCTCGACGGCAGCGCTCACCCCGACGCCAACCGGTTCGTGCTCGGGCAGCTCACCCGCCCCACCAACGAACGCACCCGATACGGCGCGCTTCTGGCGTGCGTCCGGAAGGTGCGCTATGGGCACTTCCGCCCGGCGCAGCTGAGCGGCCTCGTGCCGGCCGTGTCCGAGCTGCTGCAGAACCCGGACTCCTTCAACGACGCGGCGGCCTTGGGGGTCGAGCTGTTGCGCCGGATGCCCGTTGCGTTGCGAACCGGCGCTGAGACAGGTCTGCGCCGGGCATTGGCGGACGACCGGCACCTGCACGAGGTGCTCTCGGCCGGCCGCTTGGCCGCGCGGTCCACCTCAGCGGTGGTGGTGAGGCGAATCGTCGCCGCGGCGGCCGCCGAGCTGAGCCGGCACGCGCCCGGGCTCACCGACAACCTGCTGCCCGTGCTCGTGGACGAGATGCTCTACGCCCCAGTGCTCGATGTGCGGCTCTACGCCTCGATGCTGATCCGCGCGACGCCTTACGCTCCGGCCGTGGCCGGCGCGCTCGGTGCCGAGCTGAACCGGCCTGCAGTCGACGGCACCCTTGCCGCGTCGCTGCTCTGGGGCGTACGGGTGATAGGTGGAGCGGATCAGCGCCCGATCGTGGAGCGTCTCATCCTGGCGCCCGGCCTGCCCCCGGAGGTGTCCGAGGCCGCGGTTCAGACCATCGGACACGTCGGCGGGGCTAGTTCGGATCTCTTCTATCTAAGCGCGATCTCCCAGCACGGCCGAAGCTGGCGAAGCCACCGGGTACGTCACAGCGCGGCGGCGCTGACGAGCCTTGTCTACGCGCTCGGTATCGCACAGAACCTCAGGCTGCTCGCCCGCGTCCGCGACGATGGGGAGGCGCCCGCGCCGGTTCGTGCCGCGGCCGGCTGGTGGCTGTCCCGGCCAACCCGGGTCTACGCGAGCGCCCGCCGCTAGGTGCTCCTCGTAGATCAAAGACTTGTTGCCGGGCTTTGATCTCCGATCCGCGACCGTTTTTCCTTGATCGGCGGGGGTGGGTTCGGCAGGGGTGGGTTCGGCAGGGGTGTGCCGGGCAGGGGATCCACGATGTAGCGCTGGATCGTGGGGCCAATCAGCGCCACGATCGTCTCGGGCGGTGCGCTGGCCAGGGGTTCGATCTTGATGATGTACCTCATCATGATGAGACCGCCAATCTGGGTGGCGACCAGGTTCGCCCGGATCGGACCCTCGTCCGGGTCGAGGTCGAGATCCTTCGCCACCCGGCGCAGGATTCGATTGACGATGAACTCGCGCATCATCTTGGCGATGAGCTCGTTGCTCATGGCGCTCCGGATGAGAGCGGCGGCGGCCCCGCCCGCGGCCGAATCCCAGACGCTGAGGAGCGTCCGGATCAGCCGTTCGCCGATCCCGTCGACCCCCTTCGCGAGCACCGAGGGCAGGATCTTCGCCGGATCGAAGGGTGCCTGTATCGCGTCGAGGAACAGCTGGTCCTTCGTACCGAAGTAGTGGTGCACGAGCGCGGGGTCAACCCCCGCGCCCGCCGCGATGAGGCGGATGGACGCACCGTCGTACCCGCTCTCGGCGAACGCCTGGCGCGCGGCGGCCAGGATCGCCTCGCGGGTGCCCTGGTTGCCCGGGCGCCTACCGGTGCGTACCACGCTCCTCCATCCGTGGCTCGGTGCTTCGGCGGACTCTAGGGGCTGCGGCGGACTCTAGGGGCTGCGGCGGCGCAGGGTTGCCGCCGCGAGGGTCAGCGCCACCACGACGCAGCCGACCACGATGCCGAGATCGCGCCATAGGGTGTCGGTCGCGTCCGCGTGGGCTCCAACCTGCTGGAGGGCCTCGACCGCGTACGACATCGGCAGCGCATCGCTGATCGCCTGCAGCCAGCCGGCCATCTGATCGCGAGCCACGAACAGGCCGCACAGGAGGAACTGCGGAATGACCACGATCGGCATGAACTGAACCGCCTGGAACTCGGTGCGCGCGAAGGCGCTGCAGAACAGGCCGAGCGCCACGCCGAGCACCGCGTTGGCGATGGCGATCAGGATGACCAGGCTTGTGCTGCCGGCCGTGTCGAGGTCGAAGAGCCAGTACGCGACGCCTGCTGCGATGGACGCTTGGATTGCGGCCGCGATACCGAAGGCGATGCCGTACGCGAAGAGCAGGTCAAGCTTGCCCATCGGGGTCGTCAACAGACGCTCCAACGTTCCGGTCGTGCGCTCCCGCAGCATGGCGATGCTCGTAATGAGAAACATGATCACGAACGGGAAGACGCCCAGCATGATCAAGCCGATTCGGTCGAACGTGGACGGCTGCCCGGGCAGGAGTGCCTCGTTCTTGAACATGAAGTAGAGCAAGGTCAGCAGGAGTATTGGGACTATCACGAGTAGTCCGACGGTGCGATGGTCGTGTCGCAGTTGGTTGAGAATGCGCTTCGTTGTGCTACCTAAGATTCGCGGGCTCATGACGCCACTCCCGTCTTCTCCATGGTTCGGATCAGGTGCAGGAACGCCGCATCGAGGTCGTTGGTGCCGGCCGACGCCCGCACGAGGTCGGGAGTGTCATCGGCGATGAGCGCGCCCTCGCGGATGAGCAGCAGCCGGTCGCATCGGCTGGCCTCGTCCATGACGTGGCTCGAGACGAGAAGGGTCGTCCCGGCCGCGGCCATGGCACGGAACTGGTGCCATAGCTCATCGCGTAGCACGGGGTCCTGCCCGACCGTGGGCTCGTCGAGGATGAGTACCTCGGGCCGGCTCACGAGAGTGCAGGCGAGCGAGGCGCGGGCGCGTTGGCCGCCGGAGAGCGTCGCGACAAGCTGATTCGCGGCGTCGCCGAGGCCGACCATCTCGACCGCGTTGTCGGCATCAGCTGGGGTAATTCCCTTGTAGAGCGAGGCGAAGTAGCGTGCGTTCTCGCGCACGGTGAGGTCGGCATACACACTCGGCGACTGGGTCAGATAGCCGATCTTGTGGCGCAACCGCGGAGTGCCGGCGGGCTCGCCGAGCACCGTCACGACACCCGACTTCACGATTTGGACGCCCACGATGGCGCGCATCAGGGTGGTCTTCCCGCTCCCGCTGGGGCCGAGCAGCCCGGTCACGCTGCCACGCGGGATGGAACAGGTCAGGCCGTGCAGTACGCGGCGCTTGCCGCGTTCGACGACGAGGTTGCGGACCTCGATCGCGGTCTCCATGGATTACCTCCGAGTCCCGTAGGGGAAACTCAACGGCTGTTGAACTCAACGCTAGATGAAATCTTCAGGCGGCGCAAGAGTGAGCCTGGATGAGTTGCTTGCGGGATCTAGGGCTTACGGCCGTGGTTTGATCTCCGATCCGCGACGCTAAGCCCTAGATCGGCAAAATCCACAGTGGAACCGCCAGAAAATCTCGCCGCAGGTCCTTGCTCCGATGCGGCGATGCGATAGGCTTACAACATGTGTACGACCGGCGAGGCGGACCCGTTGCAGCTGTTGCGGGCCGGCCTGTCCGGTCTGGTCGACACCGACCCGGTCGGCATGTCCGACGCCGCGGTGACCGCCGAACTGCCCGCGCTGCTGGACGCGGTCAACCAACTCGGCGCCGTCGTCGCCGCCCGCCTCGCCTCCTTCGACACCCGCGCCCTTGCCGAGGTGGACGGGCAACGCACCACCCGATCGTGGCTGACCGCGTTCGGCCGGATGTCGCAGGGCGCCGCCGCCGGCTGGCTGTCCCGGGCCCGGCTGCTACGCCAACTGCCCGCGCTGGCCGCCGCCGCCGGCACCGGGCAGGTATCGGCCGAACACCTGACCAGGGTGGCCGCGTTGGCCAAGCAGGTCGGCGTCGACGCGGTCAGGGATTTCGATGAGATCCTGGCCGACCTCGCCTCCACAGCCAACCCGGCCGACGTGGAGAAGGCGTGCGAACGGATCCTGGCCCACCTCGACCCGGACGGACCCGACCCCGACCCCGACGCCGACTTTCAACGCCGCGAACTTACCCTGTCCCGCCAGGGCGGCATGACCTACCTGCGTGGCCGGCTCGACCCGGAGGCCGGCGCCGCCCTGCACACCGCGCTGGACGCGCTGATGAAACCCCCCACCGCCGACGACCTCCGCACCGCCACCCAGCGCCGCGCCGACGCCCTGGCCGACCTGGCCCGGCTCTGCCTCAGCCATGGCCAGCTGCCCACCGTCGGCGGCGTCCGTCCCCACCTCGGCCTGCTCATCACCCCCGCCATGCTGCTCAACCACCCCACCACCCCCGACACCACCACGGCGCCCACAGCGGCGCCGCACACGAAACCCAACCACACGACCGACAGCGCACGGTGCGCCACCGCCACCGATCCGCTCACCGCGGCCGGGGTTCCGCCGCTACCGGAACCACCGTGGCTGGGCTGGGTCGGCGAAATACCCCCCGAACTGGCCCAACGCATCGCCTGCGACTGCGAGGTATGGCGAGCCATCCTCGACCCCACCACCGGGCTGCCACTGGAGGTCGGCCGGGCCCACCGGATCGTGCCGCCCTGGATCCGCAAAGCCCTCCACGCCCGCGACCGAGGCTGCCGCTGGCCCGGCTGCGACGTCCCCGCCGCCTGGACCGACGCCCACCACATGATCGCCTGGTACCTCGGCGGCCGCACCGACGTCGATGAACTAATGCTGCTCTGCCGCTGGCACCATTCAAGGGTCCACGAAGGAGCCTGGCGGATCGAACTCGACCACAGCACCGGCGAAGTCCGCGTCTACCGCCCCAACGGCGAACCCTACGAACTCGCACCCAGCCAACCCTGGCTCGGCCCCAACACCAAACGCGGCGACCCGACCTACCGCCACGACGCAGACCCAGGTCCCTCACCATAGAGACCGCTCGCACCGATCCAGCTGACGCACGACCGGGACCACGCGCATGACTAAAGGCGCGATGGAGGTCGA
>Ga0209859_1000211_pt1 | contig 13946 bp, 11 predicted proteins | sample GWRWS3_50_60_FD_187241 | JGI IMG/M metagenome (GOLD analysis project Ga0209859, IMG submission 187241) | Riverbed sediment microbial communities from areas with vegetation nearby in Columbia River, Washington, USA - GW-RW S3_50_60 (SPAdes)... | ecosystem: Environmental > Aquatic > Freshwater >... | reverse complement strand
CGAGGTCATGGTCCATCCGCAGTCGGTGATCCACTCGATGGTGGAGTTCGTCGACGGGTCGACCATCGCTCAGTGCAGCCCGCCCGACATGCGTCTGCCGATCGCGCTCGCGCTGGGTTGGCCGGACCGCGTCGCGGTGGCCGCCGCGCCTGTGGACTGGACCAAGGTCCACACCTGGGAGCTGGGCCCGCTGGACGAGGAGGCCTTCCCGGCCGTACGGCTGGCCAAGGACGCGGGTCGGGCCGGGCGTTGCCGACCGGCCATCTACAACGCGGCCAACGAGGAGTGTGTGGCCGGGTTCACGCAGGGCCGGCTGCCGTTTCTCGGCATCGTTGACACGGTCGCGCGGGTGCTGGACGAAGCGCCCGATTTCGCGGAACCAGGTACCGTCGATGACGTACTCGCGGCGGAGTCGTCGGCCCGGAACCGGGCCCGCGAGCTGATCGTGGCGCTGGACTCTGTACCGGGCGGCTCGGGACAAGGCTGAAGGAGCTTAATGGAGATCATCGGGATCGTTGTCTTCGCCCTCGGCATCCTGATCTCCGTTTGCCTACACGAAGCCGGACATATGGCCACGGCGAAGGCCTTCGGCATGAAGGTGACCCGGTACTTCGTGGGCTTCGGCCCGACCCTGTGGTCGTTTCGCAAGGGCGAGACCGAGTACGGGGTGAAGGGCATCCCGCTCGGTGGGTTCGTCAAGATCGTGGGAATGACGCCGCAGGACGACGACGTCGAACCCGGCGACGAGCGCCGGGCGATGTGGCGCTACCCCGTGTGGAAGCGCACGATCGTCATGTCGGCGGGGTCGGTGACGCACTTCGTCCTGGGTGTCGTGATCCTCTGGGGCCTGTTCGCCTTCGCGTCATTGCCCGACCCGAACAAGCTGCAGTCCACGCCTGTCACCATCGACACGGTCGCGGATTGTGTGGCGGCGAAGTGGGAGTTCGATCCGGTCAAGAAGGTCCCCAAGGAGTGCGTCGAGGGAAGCGCTCCGCCGAGCGCCGCAAAGCAGATGGGCCTGCTGCCCGGCGATGTGGTAACGGCGATCAATGGACAGCCGGTGGTCGGCTGGGATGCCCTGACCGAGAAGATCCGGTCGGCGGGTGGCCAGTCGATCGCCGTGACCTACCTGCGCGGGGGGGAGACCTTCGAGCGCACCGTATCGCTGCCCTTCGCTCAGCGGATCAAGCAAGAGGTACTCAAGGACCCGACCAAGACTGCTGAGGACGTCACCGAAGCCGACCTTGAGAATGTCGGCGTCCTGGGCATCACGCCCGTGTTTCCGAAGTCCGTGGCCGGGCCGGTGGCCGCCTTTGGCCGGGCCGGCAACCAGACCGTGCTGATGTTCGAGGGCACGTTCGCGGCCATGAAGAAGTTCCCGGAGAAGGTTCCGAAGCTGTGGACGGCGCTTACCGGGGAGCAGCGGGACCCGGAGACACCGATCAGCGTGGTGGGCGCCAGCCGCATCGGGGGCGAGCTGTTCGAGAAGGGTGAGCTCCCGACGTTCCTGCTCCTGCTCGCCGGACTGAACTTCTTCGTCGGCATCTTCAACCTGCTGCCGTTGTTGCCGCTTGATGGTGGGCACATCGCTATCGCGTGGTACGAGAGGGCGCGGTCGTGGATCTACGCCCGGCTGGGTAAGCCGGATCCGGGACGGGTGGACTACCTGAAGCTCATGCCGGTCACGTACGCGGTGATTCTCATCTTTGGCGGGTTCACCCTCCTGACCGTGGCCGCCGATATCGTCAATCCGATCACCCTCTTCTGAAGCGAGCAGACGTGACAGCGATCAACCTCGGTATGCCCCCGGCGCCGGCCCCGGCGTTGGCCGAGCGCCGCAAAAGCCGCCAGATCATGGTCGGCTCCGTGCCCGTCGGCGGCGGAGCGCCGGTGTCCGTGCAGTCGATGACGACGACGCTCACCGCGGACGTCAACGCGACGCTGCAGCAGATCGCCGAACTCACCGCTTCGGGCTGCCAGATCGTACGGGTGGCGGTTCCGTCCCAGGACGACGTGGAGGCTCTGCCGGCCATCGCCCGCAAGTCCCAGATCCCGGTGATCGCGGACATTCACTTCCAACCGAAGTACGTCTTCGCGGCGATCGACGCGGGGTGCGCGGCGGTGCGAGTCAACCCAGGCAATATCAAGAAGTTCGACGACAAGGTCGGCGAGATCGCGCAGGCCGCAGCCGCGGCGGGGGTACCGATCCGGATCGGCGTCAACGCCGGCTCCTTGGATCCCCGGCTGCTGCAGAAGTACGGCAAGGCGACGGCGGAGGCGCTCGTCGAGTCGGCGCTGTGGGAGTGCTCGCTATTCGAGGAGCACGGCTTCCGCGACATCAAGATCTCCGTTAAGCACAACGATCCGGTGGTCATGATCCGGGCGTACCGGCAGCTCGCCGAGCAGTGCGATTACCCGCTGCACCTCGGCGTGACCGAGGCCGGGCCGACGTTCCAGGGGACGATCAAGTCCTCGGTGGCGTTCGGCGCCTTGCTGGCCGAGGGGATCGGCGACACGATCCGGGTGTCGTTGTCCGCGCCGCCGGTAGAGGAGGTCAAGGTCGGCAACGCGATCCTGGAGTCGCTCGGCCTGAAGGAGCGCGGTCTGGAGATCGTCTCCTGCCCGTCGTGCGGGCGGGCTCAGGTCGACGTCTATACATTGGCCGACCAGGTGACGGCGGCCCTCGATGGGTTCCCCGCGCCACTGCGGGTCGCGGTGATGGGCTGTGTCGTCAATGGACCCGGGGAGGCGCGGGAGGCCGACCTCGGCGTCGCGTCGGGCAACGGCAAGGGTCAGATCTTCGTCAAGGGCGAGGTCGTCAAGACCGTGCCCGAGTCGCAGATCGTAGAGACGCTGGTCGAGGAGGCGCTGCGCATCGCCGAGGAGATGGGCATAGAGATGCCGGACGAGCTCGCCGGCGCCTCCGCCGGTCCGACCGTGACCGTCCACTAGAGACGTTCGGTGGACGACGCGCCCCGTTCGCCCCAACCTGGTCCAGAGCATGCCGCCTGGGTGGGGCGGGCCACGCCGCCCCCACCGCCTCCGCCGCCGATGCCGGCAACCGATCCGTACTGGCCGCCGGTGGAGCCTTCGTACTACGAGGCCGGCTATCCGGTGGTGGCGCCGCGCCGCCGCTCCGGCCGGACGGCCCTGCTGGTCGTCGTGGGCGTGCTCGCTGCGTGCTGCGCCGGCGGGGCTCTCCTGGCCCTGCTGGGCAGCGCCTTCTTCAACGGCGAGTCGACCCTCGGCACGGCGCCGCCCGGACTCAACACAGCCGTGAAGGACGGCAAATTCGAGTTCGTCGTCACCTCGGTGAGCTGCGGCCACACCTCCGTAGGGCGGAGCTTCGTGACGAAGCAACCGCAGGGACAGTTCTGCATCGTGGATCTCAGCGTCCGCAACATCGGCACCGAGGGCCAGACCTTCGCCGACGGCTGGCAGAAGGCGGTCGGACCCGACGGCACCATGTACGGCGCAGACACCGGCGCTGGGGTCATCGCGAACGAGAACGCAAACGCCTGGTTCACGCTGATCAATCCCGGCAACAAGATCACCGGCAAGATGGTCTTCGACATTCCAACGGAGGCCAGCATCGCCAAGCTGGAGTTGCACGACTCGCCACTCTCCGGCGGAATCACCGTGACCGTCGCCGCCTCCTGACCGGCCGCCCGCGTCCGCGGCGATCAAGGACCTGTGGCCGTGGTTGGATCACCAATTCACGGCCACGGGCCCTTGATCGTGGGGGGGAAGCACGGCGCGGGGCGGACGGGCGGCGCGGGGCGGACGGGCGGCGCGGGCGGACTGGCGGCGGACGGGCGGCGCGGGAACGCCGGGTCAGTCAGCCAGGATCGCGTAGAGCTTCCGCTTCGCCTCCACGATGACCTCCACGGCCCGCCGGCGCTGCTCGTCGGTGCCGGTCATCATGACCTGTCGAAGCGCGTTCATCGCGCCGAAAGAGGCGTCCTTGAGGTCGTGCCAGTTCTCCACCGTCTCGTCACCGATGCGGTCCCAGGGCGCCGCTTCGCCCGCCTGCTCGGCCTCGGCTCGGCCGGCATCAGTGAGGGTGAACCGTTTGCGCCCGCCCGACTCCTCGCTGACAATCAGACCCTCGTCTTCGAGCAACTGCAATGTCGGATAGATCGAGCCGGGGCTGGGACGCCACACCCCTCCCGTGCGGGCCTCGAGCTCGGTGATCATTTCGTATCCGTGCATCGGTCGCTCCGCCAGAAGGGCGAGCACGGCCGCCCGGACGTTGGGGCGGCGTCCGCGCCCACCCCGTCCTCGTCCGTGGGGCCCGCCCGGGCCGTGTCCGTGTGGACCTGGACCGCCCCACGGCGGCGGGAATGGCATGCGCCAGCCGAAACCGCGCATCCGCGTCTCGTGATCTCTCATCGTCGCTCCTCCTAAACACATCGCTGATGTGTTGACGATATATCGCCAACCAGTCGCCGACAAGTCCAATCTGTTGATTCGCGCAATCCCCAACAGTCCCCGGGCGCCTTTCCATGGGCGGCCAGCGGACCCCAAGATCGCGATGATCATGAGGTGGGCGTCGTCAAACAGCGTCGATCATGACCTCCAGGTCATGATCGACGGGATAGGAGGAAGGCGTGAGGGACACCTCGATCATGTGGCAGGCTGGAGAGATGCTGACGATGCCAGCGCGCCTGCTTGGTGACACCGAGCGGGCCGCGGTGGAGCGGGTTCTCGAAGCGGAGCCGATCGCCGCGGCGCAGGTCGCCGAGCGGGTCAGTTCGGCAGGCCTCTCCTGGCGTGTCGACGCGCGAGTCTTCGGCTTCGGCAGCCGGCGGCGTCTGGAGTCCGTCTGCTGGGTTGGCGCCAATCTCATCCCGGTGAACGCCAGCACGACGGCCGCGGTAGAGGCGTTTGCTGACGTGGCGGGCTCGCACCCGCGGTTGTGCTCGTCGCTCGTTGGCGAGTCCGAGGGCGTACTTGGCATCTGGAACCGCCTCGCCGACATGTGGGGCCCGGCACGCGATGTCCGACCGTGCCAGCCCCTGCTCGCGACCTGGACGCCGCCGTCCGTCCCGCCCGATCCGACCGTGCGGCTCGTCCGGCCACACGAGATTGACGTCCTGTTTCCGGCTTCGGTGGCTATGTACACCGAGGAGGTGGGCATCTCGCCGCTGACCGGGGACGGCGGACGTGACTACCGGGGTCGCGTCACAGACTTGGTCCGCGCCCGCCGGGCGTACGCCAAGTTTGTCGGCGGCCGCGTGGTCTTCAAGGCCGAACTCGCGGTCGTCACCCGGCACACGGCGCAGGTCCAGGGGGTCTGGGTCGCGCCCGAGTGGCGAGGCCGAGGGCTCGGCACGTCCGCGATGGCCGCCGTCGTGCGCGACGCGTTGCGCCGGGTAGCCCCGAGCGTGAGCCTCTACGTCAACGACTACAACGTCCCGGCGCGCGTGGTCTACGACCGGTGCGGCTTTCGCCGGATGGGTACGTTCGCGACCGTGCTGCTGTAGCTCGGGGGACATCGCCGTTGTGATGCGGGCGCTATCCTGACGCCACCGCGACGGACGCGGGTTGCGCCGTCCACGGGGGAGGGTCGTCCGTGGCATCGGAGAACGGTCAGGAATCGGCGGAGTTCGGTGTCGTCGTACACGATGTCTGGCGTCACTTCGGTTCGGTGCCCGCCCTGTCGGGGGTGAGCATCTCGGCACCGTACGGTCAGGTCACGGCGCTGGTCGGGCCCAACGGTGCCGGCAAGACGACCCTGCTGCTCATCCTCGCGTCGCTGCTGCGCCCCGACCGCGGCGAGGTGCGGGTGGCCGGCGCGGACCCGGTAGCGGACCCGTTCGGCGTGCGGTCGCAGATGGGCTGGATGCCGGACAGCTTCGGGGTGTACGACCAGCTGACCGTGTACGAGTATCTCGGGTTCTTCGCCGATGCGTACCGGATGAAACGCGCCAGCGTGCCCAGCCGGGTAGCTGAGCTTCTTACCCTCATCCACCTGTCGGAATTTGCCTATCAGCCGGTGCACGTGCTTTCCCGTGGCCAGAAGCAGCGCCTCGCCTTAGCGCGGGCACTCATCCACCGCCCCCGCGTGCTGCTGCTCGACGAGCCGGCGTCGGGGTTGGACCCCAGATCCCGAGTCGAGCTACGCGATATCCTGCGAGGCCTGGCCGCCGAAGGTGCCGCCGTCCTCGTCTCCAGCCACATCCTCACCGAACTCGAGGAGATCGCCGACCGCGTGGTTCTGGTCGACCGCGGCCGCACGGCCGGCGAACACACGATGAACGAGCTGGCCGCGCAGGCGCGCACGGCCTACCGGGTGCGAGCGACCGATCCCGCCGTACTCGCCTCGGCCCTGCAGTCCCGAGGCGTACAGGCAACCGGCGGCAACGGTACCGGCACAGAGCTACCTCCAATGTCAGAGGACGAGGCGGCCGACCTGCTCGCCGGCCTGGTCGGCGGCGGCGTTCGGGTCGTCGCGTTCGAGCCGCTGGGCAGCAACCTGGAGTCTGTCTACATGGCCATGACGGAGGAGCGGCGATGAACACCCCGACGCCGTACGGGATCTGGCTGGTGACCCGGCAGGAGTTCCGGATCCGTCTGCGCACCGGTCGGTGGCGCTGGCTGTTGGGCGGCTGGGTCGCGCTGCTCGCCATCTTTACCGCCCTGCTCGACCTTTCGGTGCAGACCGGGTACGGGTTCGCCAACGACAACGCTCGTCGAGGCGTGCCGCTCTTCGGCATCCTCATGCTCTTCGTGCTCGGCATGGTGCTCGTCATCAGCCCCGCGCTGACCTCGCAGACCATCAACGGCGACCGCGAGCGTGGAACTCTTGCCACGCTGCAGGTGACCAAGCTAACGCCACTCGAGATCGCACTCGGCAAGCTGTTGGCCGGCTGGGGCGTGGGCCTGGTGGCATTGGCACTGACGCTGCCGTTCGCCGGCTATGCGATGGCGAACGGTGGGATCACCATCGGCCGGGTCGCCGCCGTCTACGGCGTCGTGGCCATCCTGATCGGCGTGGTCTGTGCGGTGTCTCAGGCGCTGTCGGCGCTGCTCGCGCGCAGCATCACCTCTGCGCTGTTGTCTTATCTCACGGTCGCGGCGCTCACGATCGGCACACTCATCTCGTTCGCGCTCATTGCCCCGCTCATTACCGAGCCGCACACCCAGCGCGACCCGGACGGCTATGTCTATACCTACACCGTCATGCGCCAGGACAGGGTGTGGTGGTTGCTCGCGCCCAACCCGTTCGTGGTCGTGGCCGACGCCGCGCCCCAGGTGCCGCCCCAGATCACCCAGCGCGGCGACGTGGTCTACGTCGATGACTACGACCCGCTGAGCATGATCGGGCGTGGCGTGCGCGACCTTCGACGCCCGCCGGACTACCAGTACTCGTCCTACACTGAGCAGGATCGTGGCGAGCCGGTGTGGCCCATCGGGCTCGCGTTCAACGTCCTGCTCGGGGTGGGTGCCGTCGCGGTGACCGCGGCACGGCTGCGTACGCCGAGCCGGCGCCTCTCACGCGGCGTCCGCATCGCCTAGCCCGCCCTCCCCGCCCCCTCTATCGTCGATCATGACCTGGAGGTCATGATCGGCGGGTTTTCACGACGGTGACATCATGATCACGGGGATCTTGGATGGGGAGTGGGGCGGGGGAGTTAGGCGCCAATTTCGCCTTGATCGGAGGAGGCGACGAGTACGGCCGTACCGTAGGCGCAGATCTCGTTCCAGGCTGTTGTGACGCCGCGGTGGTCGAATCGCATGCCAATGATGGCGTTGGCGCCGCGGCGTTCCGCCGCGTCGACCATGCGGGCCACGGCCTCCAGGCGGATCTGAGTGAACAACCGCACCAGTTGCGGGTTCAGGCGACCGTTGAGTGACTTGACACCCTCGATGAATTGGTTGTTCGTCCGGGCGGTGACTCCGACGACCTCGCCGATCACGGCGCGCACCTCGTAGCCGGGGATGCTTTCCGTCGTGACCACCAACATCTCAGCTCACCTGGATCCCCCTGGCGTGACGGAACGCCGGAAGCAATCTAGCCCGGCCGGGCGGGGCGGATACCGCGTTTACCGGCGACGTCTCACGATCGGGTGATCGGCGCCGTCCCCGACCTCGCCCCAACCTCGCCTCCCGAGCTCGCCTCCCTAGATCGACGACAAGGGGGACGCGCTCAGGCGCGGACGCGGGCGTTCGTCGGGTCGAACAGAGGCTCGTCGCTGATGGTCGCGTCGCGCCACTCACCGAAGATGCCGACCTGAACTCGTGCCCCGACCGGCACCGCGGCGGGCAAATACGCGTACGCGATGGACTGCGCAACTCGGTAGCCGTACCCGCCCGAGGTGACCCGGCCACAGGGACGGCCGTCGATCCGCACCGGCTCGGTACCGAGGCAGACGGTCCGAGGGTCATCCAGGGTGAGACAGCGCAGCCGCCGGCCGGCCGCGCTGTCCGAAGCGGACGCGCTGTCCGAGCCGGCCGCAGCGGCCGCTCGGCCGGCCAAGAGCGCCGCCCGCCCGATGAAGTCCTTCTCGATGCGCACGGCGAACGCGAGGCCGGCCTCGTCCGGGGTCGTCTCCGGCGTGATGTCCGAGCCCCACACGCGGTACCCCTTCTCCAGTCGCATCGCGTCGATGGCGCGGTAGCCGGCCGGCCGGATCCCGTGCGAGGCGCCCGCGGCCATCAGCGTGTCCCACAGCGTCAGCGTGTACTCGGTCGGGGCATAGAGCTCCCAACCGAGCTCACCGACGTAGGTCACCCGTTGGGCTAGCGCCGGTACGAACCCGACCGTGAGGTGTCGTGCTCGCATGAACCGGAAGTCCTCATTGGTCAGTGATTCGTCGCTCAACGGCTGCAGGATCTCCCGGGCGGCCGGGCCCCACAGGCATAGGCAGCCGTGGGCTCCGGTGACATCGTCGACCGTCACGGTGTCGGGTGCATGGCGACGCAGCCACGCGGCGTCGCGCCCGCCCGACGCGGTGCTCGTCACGACGCGGAACTGCGCCTCACCGAGGCGGGTAACGGTAAGGTCGGCCTCGATCCCGGCCCGCTCGTTGAGCAACTGCGTGTAGACGACCGTCCCCACCGGCCGATCCACGTCATTCGCGCACACCCGTTGCAGGAACGCGGAGGCCTCCGAGCCGCGGACGTCCAGCTTGGCGAACGAGGACTGGTCGAACAGGCCGGCTCCCTGCGTGGTTGCCCGGACCTCCGCCTCGATCGCCGGGGACCAGATCTGACCGGCCCAGCCGGCTGGGCGCAGCTTCTCGTCGCCGTCGGCGGCGTTTGCCTCGAACCAGTTGACTCGCTCCCATCCGGCCTTCTCGCCAAGCGCGGCGTCCAGTTCGGACAGTCGCGGCCAGGCAGGGGAGCGGCGCAGCGGCCGCGCAGCGCTCCACTCCTGACCCGGATAGACGATGTCGTAGTAACGGGAGTAGGCGTCCAGCGCCTTCGCGGTGGTCCACGACCGACTCGCCGCGTGAGCGCCGAACCGGCGGATGTCCATGTGTGCCACGTCGTACTCGGGCGACCCGTCGACGATCCATTCGGCCATCACCTTGCCGACCCCGCCAGCGGCGGCGAGGCCGTGGACGCAGAAGCCGGCCGCGACCCAGAAGCCGCGGACGGAGGTCTCGCCGAGCAGGAACTCACCGTCTGGCGTAAACGCCTCCGGCCCGTGGACCAGTTTCGCGATCGGACACTCGGCCAGCGCCGGGACGCGGCGCCGGGCCGACGCCCACGACTCGTCGAACCTGGCCAGGTCCGGCTCGAAGAGCGTCCTGGGTACGGCGAGCGGAGCGCCGCCGTCCGCAGGCCAGCAGACGTCTGGCGTTCGGATGTATCCGCCCACGAGCAAGCCGGCGCCCTCGCCCCGGAAGTAGACGATGTGGTCCGGGTCGCGGACGGTGGGGATCGCCTCCAGGTCGGGCGCCGTGGAGGGCAGCGGGCCGCTCACCACGTACTGGTGCTTGATCGGGACGATCGGGATGGCGATGCCGGCGAGCCGGCCGACGTGGCCGGCCGCAGCCCCGGCCGCGTTGACCACGACCTCGGTGGCGATTCGCCCGCCATCGGTGACGACGCCGAGGACACGGCCATCGACCACCTCGACCTCGCAGACCCGTGTGTGGGTGGCGAACTCCACGCCCAGTGCCCGGGCGCCTTCGGCCAGTGCGCGGGTGAGGGGCTCCGGTCGGAGGAATCCGTCGCCCGGCAACCAGCCTGCGGCGAGTACATCGCCGACGTCGAGCAGAGGCAGCATAGAGGCCGTCTTCGCGGGCGAGAGCAGGGACATGGAGAGCCCGTACGTCGTCGCGGCGCTCATTTGTCGCTTCAGTTCCTCGACGCGCGCCGGGTTCGTGGCGAGCCGCAGCCCGCCGACTCCGCGCCAGCCGGGGTCGAGACCGGTCTGCTCGCGCAGCTCAGCGTAGAGGGACGATGAATACATGATCATGCGGGTCTGACTGATGGTCGAGCGCAGCTGGCCGACGAACCCGGCGGAGTGCCAGGTCGTGCCGTCGGTGAGGTCGTGCTGCTCGACCACGACAATGTCGGTCCACCCGAGCCTGGCGAGGTGGTAGGCGATGCTGCAGCCGGCCACACCACCACCGATCACGACCACTCTGGCGTCAGCCCGCACGCAGCAGTCGTATCACCCAAATGGTCTTACCAAAAGAGCTAGTTGGTCGCGTGTTTCTCCACCTGCACGGAGTATTGACCGCCTTAAGCTGCAGGTCGACACTGACGATCACGCCGTTCAATGGTGTGAAGGCGGTCGGAGATGGGCGCTGTGCCATCGGTCGAGGACGTGCTCCGGCGCGTCGCGATGTTCTCCGGCCGCGTCGTCACGCACCGTAGGCTCGAAGGCGGGCTCAGTCACCAGATCTGGGTCGTCAACTGCGGTGGCCGCTCCTACGTGTTGCGCGTGCTGGATCCGGCCGTGTCCGCGGCCGGGCTCGGTATCTCGCCGGCGCAGGAGATAACCAACACCCTACGAGCGGCGGAGTCCGGTGTGGGCGCCCGAGTCTACGAGGTACTGCCGGAGATCCCGGCACTAGTGCTCGAGTATCTGCCCGGACGGACGTTGTCCGCCGCCGATGTCCGTCAGCCCGCCACGATCCTCCGGATCGCCGAGGCGTGCCGACGGCTGCACGCCGGACCCCGGTTCGGCAACGAGTTCTCGATCGTCGTGAAGCTGCACGAGCTGTTGGCCATCTGCCGCCGCCACGAGCTTCGGGTGCCGGATGGTTACGTCGAACGTCTCTCCACAGTGGAGGACATCAGCTCGGCTCTGGACGCGAATCCACTGCCGACAAAGCCATGCCACAACGACTTGCTGGCAGAGAACTTCGTCGACTCGGGTGGCACCATCCGCATCGTCGACTACCAGCTCGCAGGCAACAACGACCCGAGCTTCGAGCTCGGCAACATCGCGGCCGAGGCCGATTTTGAACCTGATCGCGCCGAGGCACTCTCCGCCACGTACTTCGGCGCGGAGCACACTCCCGCCCTGGCCGCCCGGGTGCGGCTGAATCTGGTGCTGTCCAACGTCACCTGGACGCTGTGGTTCTCCGTCCACCATGGGCTGCTGCGCAACACAGACGCCTCCTTCGACTACGCGGGAGAGGCGAGCGACAAGTGGAACCGAGCGGTACACGACCTGGACTCGCCCGAGTTCGGTCGCCTGCTCGACACCGCGGCCGGGCGGTCACCGGCGCGACCGCATGCTGCGGCCGATCCATCTCTACCAAGTGCCCCCGCGGCGCCGCCGCCGGTAGCGCATTCGCAAGGAGGTCTGCAGTGACAACCGAATCACCGGTGAAGTTCCAGCCGCACGACGCCGACGAGCAACGGCTGGCCGAGATGGGCTACCGGCAGGAGCTGCGCCGCAAGTGGAGCGGCTTCTCCAACTTCGCCGTGTCCTTCTCGATCATCTCCATCCTGGCCGGAACGTTCACGACGTTCGGTCAGGCGTGGAACAACGGTGGCCCGATCGCCATCAGCTGGGGCTGGCCACTGATCTCGCTGTTCATCCTGATCATCGGGTTCTCGATGTCCGAGCTGGTCTCGGCCTTCCCGACCGCCGGCGGCATCTACTGGTGGGCGGCGACGATGGGTAAGCCGATCCATGGCTGGTTCACCGGCTGGCTCAACCTGGTCGGTCTCATCGCCGTTACGGCGTCGGTGGACTATGGATGCGCGACATTCCTCAACCTGTCGCTGAATGCGCTCCTCGGCTCGGAGACGTGGGCCGGAACGCTGAACCAGGCGTTCCTACTCTTCGTGATCATCCTTGCCCTTCACGGGTTGATCAACATTTTCGGACACAGCATCATCAACGTGCTGCAGAACGTCTCCGTCTGGTGGCACGTGATCGGTGTCGCTGCCGTCGTCGTGATCCTCGTCGTTGTTCCCGAGAAGCACCAGAGCATGCAGTTCGTCTTCACCGAGCGGTTTAACAACTCGGGCTTCGCCGACGGCAGCGCAGGCGGCATCCCGTACTGGTTCTACGTTCTTCCACTCGGGTTCCTGCTGACCCAGTACACGATCACCGGCTTCGACGCGTGCGCCCACGTGTCGGAGGAGACAAAGGGGGCCGGTCGCGCCGCCGCCAACGGGCTATGGCAATCCATCTTCTGGTCCGCAATCGGCGGTTGGATCGTTCTGCTCGCGTTCCTGTTCGCGGCCACCGACGTGGACGCCATCAACGCGGCGGGAGGCTTCTCTGGAGCGATCTTCGCCAGTGCTCTGACGCCGTTCTTCTTCAAGGCTGTCATCATCATCTCCACGATCGGCCAGTTCTTCTGCGGCATGAGCTGTGTGACGAGCATGTCGCGGATGACGTATGCGTTCAGCCGGGATCGGGCAACTCCGGGCTGGCGGATCTGGTCCAAGGTGGACCGTAACGGCACGCCGATCAACGCCATCATCGGCGGAACCATCGCGGGTGGCTTGCTCACCCTGCCGGCGCTGTACAGCTACAACAAGATCCCAGTCGCGTTCTACGCCGTCGTGTCCGTCACGGTCATAGGCCTGTACCTCGCGTTCCTGATCCCGATCATGCTTCGCCTGCGGTTGGGCGACCGCTTCGTCCCTGGACCATGGACGCTGGGGCGCAAGTACAAGGTGCTGGGCTGGATCGCGTCCATCGAGATCATCATTATCTGCATCTACTTCATCCTGCCGATCGTTCCGGCCGGGGTTCCGTGGAGCGACAAATTCACCTGGTCGGCGGTGAACTACGCACCCCTTGCGGTGGGTGGCGTGGTGCTGCTGGTCGGCCTCTGGTGGCTGTTGTCCGCTCGTAAGTGGTTCACCGGTCCGATCCGCAATGTGGACGAGCCGGTGCCGGCGCAGCGGATGGGCTCGGACGGGTAACGTCTGCCGAGTCCAAGGGTGGGCGCGCAGCAGGGTGCGCGCCCACCCGCCAACAAGGCCATCTCTGCCAAACATTCGAGGGGAACGGGCGATGTCGAGCGATGTGGCCGCTTCGCGCGCCGTACCCGTCTGGCGGCCGGTGCGGGGTGGTAACGCATTCGAGATCACCGTGGCCCGGCTCGCGCAAGCGATCAAGCTGGGTCTGGTCGCCGAGGGCGAGCGGCTGCCGGCCGAGCGGGATCTGGCCGAACGACTGCAGGTTAGCCGGGTGACGCTGCGGGAGGCGATCCGTGCGCTCCGGGAGGCCGGTTACCTGGAGTCGCGGCGCGGCCGGACCGGCGGCACCTTCGTTCTGTCAGGGTCTGGTGCGGCAGTGTCGACGTCGAGCCGGACCCGACCTCCAGCAGTCAATCGCGCCGCCCGAGCCGCGGGTCTAACGTCGCGTACCGCCGTCGCTGAGCCGCCGCGCGCCGATGCGGTCGAGCTAGCCAGATCCATGGGCGACTCACTGCACGACGCGCTCGACTTCCGGCGGGTTGTCGAACCCGGGGCGGCCGGGCTCGCCGCGAGTCGTACCCTCTCCGCGGTGG
>Ga0209859_1000210_pt1 | contig 13952 bp, 13 predicted proteins | sample GWRWS3_50_60_FD_187241 | JGI IMG/M metagenome (GOLD analysis project Ga0209859, IMG submission 187241) | Riverbed sediment microbial communities from areas with vegetation nearby in Columbia River, Washington, USA - GW-RW S3_50_60 (SPAdes)... | ecosystem: Environmental > Aquatic > Freshwater >... | reverse complement strand
CCCGCCGTGGGTGCCCGCGGGGAACGCCTGGACGCAGGGGATGCGGGAGGCCGACGGCACGGCCTGCGCCTGCAGCCACAGCTCCTCAAGCTGGCTGCAGGACCCGCTCCCGCCGCGGACGGTCGTCCCGGCGCTGGGGTTGGAGCTGGAGCTGGCGAACACCCAGGCCATCGGGACGGCGATGGGAACCACCACCAGCAGGACCAGGAGCAGCAGCGCGACCCGCCGTGCGCTCCAGCGCTGGATGGCGACCGGGCGGGGCGGGGTGGGCAGCAGCCGCACGAACTCGGCGTGCAGGTCGCGGCCCTGGTCGCGCATCATCCGGCGGAGCTGGGACGGCAGCGCCAGCCCGCGGGCGGCGGCGAACGCCTCGGTGATCTCGCCGACCGAGAACTGCCGCAGCGCCCGTTCGTAGACCCGCTGCGGTCCGGCACGCAGCGCCAGGCACAGCAGCATGTTGGCCAGGTCGACCGCCTGCCGCCACGGGCTGGGGTGCAGCTGGGCGAAGAACACATCGATCAGATACAGCCTGTTGTCGCGGACCAGCAGGTTGGCGGGCTTGATGTCACGGTGGGCGAGGTTGGCCTCCCACAGCCGGCGGACGATGGCCAGCCCCTGGTCGATGATGGCGTCGTCGACCTCGGCCTCGCCGATCTCGGTGGCGCCGTCGAGGAACTCGAACACGATCAGGTACTCACGCTCGGGGGTGAGCTCGGCGACCCCGTACGGCTTGGGGCTGGGCAGCCCGGCCCGCTGCATCAGCGCCAGCGCGTAGTCCTCCTGCTGCACCAGCCGGCGGACGGTGTTGAACGGCTTCTCGTCCTCCAGCCGCCCGTACAGCAGCGCCCGGCCGAGCTTGTAGGAACGGTCGGCGCGCAGGTGGCTCTTGGCGTAGAGCTTGCCGAACACGTACCTGGCGGTGCCGGCCTCGCCCTGGGCCTGGATCCGCAACGGCGTCGACCCGGCCGAGCCCGACAACCCGAACGGCTCGACCTCCAGCGCGGTCAGGCCGAGCTGGTCGGCCAGGGCCTGACGGATCGCCTCGCCGCGGCGCCCGCCCACGTCCAGGTGGGCGGCGCGGCCACGCCGGTAGGCGACCGGGAAGATCTCGTTGGGGACGAACAGCCGGTAGGCGGCCACCGACACGGCCACGCCGATCACGGCGCCGACGAGCGCGTCGGTGGGGGCGTCCACGCCGAGGTAGACCCGGGCCAGCGCGAACGCCGCGACCAGCCCGGTCGCGACCCACTTGCCGAGCTGCCGCCAGCGGCCCTCCGGGACCAGCGTGTAGAGCATCCCGACCAGGGTCGCAGCGAAGATCGCCACCGGCCGGGACGGCATCGCCCAGCTCGCCCAGCTCCCGCGGAGCTCCACCCCGAACGGCCGTGGCCGGTCCACCGTGGCCAGGCTGACTGCCAGCAGCACCGCCAGGAAGGAGCCCACGAACACGACCAGGTGGCGGAAGCGCCGCAGCACCAGTAACGCCAGCAGGGTCCCCCAACGCAGCGCGCCGATCATGCCGGCCGACCCGGTGGACGCCACGATCGCCTCCATCAGGCCGGTCAGGCCGGGCAGACGCAACCCCGCTAGCCACCGCACCACCGCGTCGTCCCACACCGTGACCGCCACACCCAGGCTGCGCCTGGCCGGACCGAAGGTGACCTTGGCGAGCGTGACCAGGACGACCGCGGCGAGCGCCCACCACACGCCGGTGGGCTTGATGCTGCGCGGCAGGGGCGGCGGCGCGCCGGTGGGACGCCGCCGGTGTCCCGACCGGCCGAGGTCGAGCGTGCCAGGGTGTGCCGGGCCCCTGCTGCCCATGGGCACCTGCCGCGGTGTGGAGTCCATGCACCCATCCTGCGACCAGGCGGCCTGCCAGTCCATATCCTGTCCAGTCACTGACCTGCATCGCTGCTCTTGCAACGTCGGTGTTGCGCAACGGCCTGTAAGCCGTCAATGCCGCCGTCCCGACCGCCGGTCAGCCCGCCCGCTGCTGTCCCACGGCGCTGCCGGCTCAGCACCCTCAGGCGGCCGGGCGGAGCCTGCTCCAGGCGGTGGTGGCGAGCAGCTCCACATCGGCGTCTGACAGCACCCGGTCATAGCCGAGCGCACTGCGAAGTAGATGGGTGGGGACAATCGCCACCCCTTGGGCGTGCAGGCCGCCACCGTGACGTGGGCGCCGTGAACGCACTGCGCCAACGGCCTCAACGACCGGCGAACCGCCGGCACCAATGCTTCCACCTGCGGGCTGACGACGGCACCCAAGGTGCACTGCTCTCCTTGGACGATTACGGGTCGAGCGTAGAGCGAGCGGCGGCTTATCGGGTGCTAGGCGTAGGGAGGGTGGCTGGAGATGAGTTGGCTGTAGAAGCGACTTGCAGCTCAGGAGATGGCTTGCATTGCTCGACCTGCTGGTGCAGCGGCCACCCTGGCTGGCCGACGGGCAGCGGGGCCGCGGTGTGCCCCACACCATGCGCTGGCAGCCACCGGGAACCTTCATCCAGACGGGGATGGACGCGATGAACGCGATGCTGCTAACGCCCGGCGAGTTCGCCTCCTTCGGCCACGACTACCGCGCCGACATGGCGGCGTTCGTGCGTGACGCCTACGGGCTTCCCGAGGCCACCGACGAGCAGCTGGCCCGGATCGAGCAGGTCCTCCGCCTCACCAGCGACACCTCCTTCGCCGCCGAGTTCGAGGCCGAGCGCGACCTGATCGGCAGCGAGCGAACCAAGGCCTGACCCCCACTGTCCCGGTCGTTGCCAGGCGGAGCTGGTGTTCGGCCTGCCGACTCCATCCGCCTGTGAGGGGCTGACGCACGGCGGGTTCTGAGCCTTGACAACCCACAACTCAGCAAACAAGGTCGTCATGCCGGGCTCCAGCTGCCCCGGTCGGGAGGGGCCATGGACGTGCCCGCAGGCCAGTCGACACCAACCAGCGTCCCACCGATCCATCCCACCCTCCGGGAGGCTACCCGGTCGCCGCGCCGGCGGCGCCCCACCGGGGCGGCCCCGCCGTTGCCGTATCGGCTGCAGACCAGCGGCATCGGCTGGCTGGTGGCCGCAGTGGTCCTGGTCGGGCTGACCCTAGCGATCTTCGCCCGCGGCCTGCGCGGCCCGGCCGTGACGGCTACGGTGATCGACGACGCGGTGGTGCGCTGGCTGGCCGCCCTGGTCGGGCCGGGGCTGGTGGGACCCCTGCGGGGCCTGGCGCGGATCGGCTCCTGGTGGGTGCTGTACACGGCCTACTGGGGGCTGCTGCTGGTCTTGCTGGTGCTGCGGCGCTGGCGGCACCTGATCGTCTGGCTGGTCGCCTTCCAGCTCGGGGCCATCCTCACGACGGTCCTGGCGGCGATCGCCCGTCGGCCACGGCCGTTCGGGGTCGACCTCCAGGCCAGCTGGGGCGGCTGGGCGCTGCCGTCAGTGCCGGTCACCTTCCTGACCGCGATCCTGATGGGAGTGCTGTACACGCTGGTGCCGGAGGGGCGCTGGCGCAACACCGGCAAGTGGGTGGCGGCCGCGCTGATCACGGTGGTCGCCCTGGCCCGAATCGCGCTGGGCACTGACGCCCCGACCGACGTGCTGGTGGGGGTGGGCATCGGGGTCACCATCCCGCTGCTGGCCTTCCGCCGGTTCACCCCTAGCGAGGCGTTCCCGATCAGCTACCGGCGTGGTCGCAGCGCCCACCTGGACATCGGCGGGGCCCGTGGGGCGGCGATCCGGCGCGGCTTGGAGGAGCAGCTCGGCCTGGTGGTCACCGAGGTCAAGCCGTTCGGGCTGGCCGGGTCGGCCGGGTCCACGCCGCTGCGGATCACCGTCAAGGGCGACCCGCCCAGGCAGCTGTTCGGCAAGCTGTACGCCCAAAGCCACCTGCGCTCGGACCGCTGGTACAAGCTCGGCCGGGAGCTGCTGTACGGCCGGCTGGAGGACGAGAAGCCGTTCAACACCGTCCGCCGGCTGGTCCAACAGGAGGACTACGCGCTGGCGCTGATGCAGCGGGCCGGCCTGCCCAGCCCGACCCCCTTCGGGTTCGTGGAGCTCACGCCCGAGCGGGAGTACCTGCTGGTCACCGAGTTCTTCGCCGGCGCCACCGAGCTCGGCGAGGCCGAGGTCGACGACCAGGTGATCGACGACGGCCTGGGGATCATCCGCAAGCTGTGGGACGCCGGCCTGGCTCACCGCGACATCAAGCCGGCCAACCTGCTGGTCCGCGACGGCCGGCTGCTGCTGATCGACGTCGCTTTTGTGGAGGCCCGCCCCAGTCCCTGGCGGCAGGCGGTCGACCTGGCCAACATGATGCTGTGCCTGGCGTTGCGCTCCAGCCCCGAGCGGGTCTACCGGCGGGCCCTGCAGCTGTTCACGGTCGAGGAGATCAGCGAAGGGTTCGCGGCCGCCCGCGGCCTGGCCTTGCCCTCCCAGCTGCGCCACCTGCTGCGCGCCCAGGGCCGGAACCTGCACGCCGAGTTCTTGCGCCTGCTACCGAGCCCGCCCCAGCCGATCCGGGTCCAACGCTGGAGCGCCCGCCGGATCGGGGTGTGGGCGGCGATCGTGGCCCTGGTGGTCCTGGCCGCCCTGAACACAAAGTTCCTCTTCAGCACCGAGGCCGCGGTCAAGACCCCGCTGGAGGTCAGCGACGTCGGCTGCAGCGATCTGGAGCCGCTGTGGCTGATGGCCCAGTCGGTGCCGTCGGCGTCGCTGGTGCCGTGCGTGCGCTCCCTGCCGGTCGGCTGGACGGTGGCGGAGGTCGCGGTCAATGACGGCCGCTCGGTGCTCACCCTCGACCACGACCGTGCCGGCGACGCCGCCCTGGTCGTGCGGCTGACCGCCGCCTGCGACCCGAGCGGGGCGGTGGAGGGGTCGTCCCAGCGACCGGGTGTGCGGCACCTCCAGCGGACCGAGTCGCGCACCGGTGGCGAGTTCGCGGCCACCTGGTACGACCAGTTCCCCGGTGGCTGCGTGACCTCACGGCTGCGGTTGACGACAGATCCCAACGGGGAGTTCGCCGCCCAGGCGCCGCAGGTGTTCGGGTTCACCACCCGTCAGGCGCTGCAGCAGGCGCTCAGCCAGCGCTCCGACGGGCGGCTGCAGCTGGACCCGGGGGAAGCACGATGACCTGGGCAGGCGTGGAGAGGTCGCCGCTCTCCGGCCCGAGAAGGGGGTTGATGTGATGGCCGATCAGCAGCCAGCAGCCGCCAAGCGCCGTTCGTCGACCCGCATGGCCATCGGGGTGCTGGTCTCGCTGGTGCTGGTGGTGGCGATCTTCTACTTCCTGCTGCGGGACATCGACCTGGCGCTGGTGTGGGCCGAGATCCGGGCGATGACCTGGATGGAGGACGCCGTCCTGGCGGTGATCGCGGCCTGGAACCTGGCGACCTACGCGTTGGTGTGGATGTCGGTGACGCCCGGGCTGGGCTTCTGGCACGCGTTCGTGATGACCCAGTCGACCACCGCGGTGGCCAACACCGTGTACGGCGGGTCGGCCATCGGGATCGGCATGACCTACAGCATGCTGGGCAGGTGGGGCTACTCGCGGTCGCGGACCACCACCGCGGTGCTGGTCTCCGGGGTGTGGAACAGCTTCGTCAAGCTCGGCCTGCCGGTCCTTGCCCTGGCCCTGGTGCTCCTCCAGGGCGGTGCTGGCGGCGGCCGGGTCACCGCCGCCCTGCTGGGTATCGCCGGGCTGGTGGGCGCCATCGTGGTGTTCGCGCTGATGCTGCGCAGCGAGGAGCAGGCGCGCCGGTTCGGGCTGCTGGCCGGCCGGGTCGCCTCCCGGGCGCTGCGGCTGGTCCGCCGGCCGCCGGTGCAGGGCTGGGAGCTGGCCACGGTGAAGTTCCGTTCCCGCACCCTGGCCCTGGTCGAGCACCGCTGGGTGCCGATCACGGCAGCCACCCTGATCAGCCACCTTTCGCTGTACCTGGTCCTGCTGGCCACCCTGCGCGCCGTCGGCGTGAGCGATGACGAGGTGGGCTGGGCGGAGGTCCTGGCAGTGTTCGCGTTCGCCCGGCTGGCCACCGCGATCCCCTTCACCCCTGGCGGCGCCGGGGTGGTGGAGGCGGTGCTGATCGGCGGGCTGGTGGCGGCGGGTGGCGACCGGGAGCAGGTGACCGCCGCGGTGCTGGTGTACCGCGCCCTGACCTGGGCGTTGCCGATCCTGATCGGCGTTATCTGCTACCTCTGGTGGCGCCGGAACCTGATCCGACCGGTACCCGCCACGGCGGGTGGACCGCAGGCGGCCGACCGGGAGGCGGGCGGAGCGGCCAGCCCCGACCGACCGACCGCGCGGGCCAGCGCGCGCCGGCCGCCGGCCCCCGCCTACGTCCGCCACCCCGGCGACCTGCTGCGGCTGGTGCTGGGCGCATTGATCCTGCTGGCGACCATGTCGGCGATCCACCAACACCGCATCGGCGTGCGTGAGACCGACGTGTTCCGGGTGATCAACGACCTGGCCCTGCCGGGCTGGACCTGGCCGGGCGTCTGGCTGGTGATGCAGCTGGGCGTGATCGGTGCGGTGCCCCTGGTCGTCGGGCTGGCGCTGCTGACCAGGCGGTGGCGGCTGGCGCTGTACGCGGCCTTGGCCGGCGGGACGATCTACCTGGTCGCCAAGCTGGTGAAGGAGTTCGTGCAGCGGGGACGCCCGCAGACCCTGCTCGACAACGTCCACATCCTGGGCGAGCCGGCGCGCGGCCTCGGCTACGTGTCCGGGCACTCGGCGGTGGCGGTGGCGCTGGCGACCGTCGCCAGCCCGTTCCTGGGTCGCCGCGCCCGCCGGGTCGCCTGGGTGCTGGCCGGCTGCGTCTGCGTGGCCCGCATCTACGTGGGGGCGCACCTGCCGTTCGACGTGCTCGGGGGCGCCGCGCTGGGGTGGGCCGCCGGCGCGCTGGTGCTGCTGGTGTTCGGCGCGCCGACCGGCCACCCGTCGCTGGAACGGGTCCGCAGGGCCCTGCACGCCTATGGCTTCGACCCCGCCGACCTGCAGCCGCTGCTAGGCCAGGACCGCCGCTCGGCGCGCTACCTGGTCTCCAGCAACTCCCGGCCCGACCTGTTCGTGAAGGTCGTCTCCAGGGAGCGGCGGGACGGCGACCTGCTGTACCGCTCCTGGCATTGGCTGGCCCACCGGGGCCGCCCGCCGAGCCGGCTCGGCGACCCCGTCAGCCAGGTGGAGCACGAGGCGTCGATCGCGCTGCTGGCCGCGGCGGCCGGCGTCCGCACCCCAGCGGTCCTGCTGGTGCGGTCGTTCGACAACGGCGCCGGCCTGCTGGTCCAGCAGCGGGTGGCCGGCCGCGACCTCACCGAGCTCGGCGACGAGCGGCTGACCGAGGCCCAGCTCGCCGACGTCTGGCGGCAGGTCGCCGCCCTGCGGACCGCCGGGATCGCCCACCGCGACCTCGAGCTGTCCAGCGTCCTGCTCGACGTGGACGGCAGGGCGTGGCTGGTCGACTGGGACCGGGCCGAGGCGGCCGCCGGCGAGCGGCTGCTGGACCGGGACGTCGCCGCGCTGCTGGCGGCGCTGGCGCGCGTGGCCGACCCGGCGCTGGTCCGCGCCGTCGCCGCGCAGGCCCTCGGCCAGGAGGCGCTGCGGCGGGCCGCGCCGCCACCGCCGGCGACGCCCGCGCCCGCGCCCGCGCCGGCCCTCGAGAAGGGCGCCAGGCTCGACTGAGGCACCGTTGGCCTTCCTCGGGCGCAGGCCGCACCCTGCGAGCCTATGACGCTCGTGCGTGAGTGGCGATCGGTGGCGATTCGGCCTGAACGATGGACGGCGCAGCAGCGGACATGGGCTAGGTCGGGCCGGAGCTGCGGTTGCTGGGCGTGCGCGCCCGCGCGGCCAGGAAGTCCTCCCAGGTCCGGTGGCCCACCGCCCGGTCCGGGGCCAGGTTCGCGCCGGCCCGGATCGCGCGGGCGGCCTTGCCTGGGAGCCGGACCGGCAGGATCGGCCGGTGCTTGCCACGGGCCCGCAGGTACTCTCGCAGCAGCTCCGCCAGCTCGTACACCCGCGGCCCACCCAGGTCGGGCACCAGGCCGGCTGGGCTGCCGAGCGCCAGCTCCACCAGCCGGGCCGCCACCTCCCCGGCGTTGACCGGTTGGAACCGGAACCCGGCTGGGACCGGGACCACCGGCAGCCTGGCCAGCTGCCGCACTGTCAGCAACAGCAGGTCATGGAACTGGGTGGCGCGCAGCGTCGTCCATGGCAGGCCGGACCCGGCCACGGCGTGCTCGGCGGCGAGCTTGGCCGCGAAGTAGCCGAACATCGCGCGGTCGATGCCGCTGGTGACCGGGATCCTGTCGGCGCCGACGACCGAGATGTACACCAGGTGCCGCACCCCGGCCCGGGATATCGCCCGGACCAGGTGCCGGGTCTTGACCTCGTCGCCTTTGGCGCTGCCCGCGAGGTGCACCACGATCTCGGTTCCCGCCACCGCGGCGTCGATCCCATCGCCCGTGGCCAGGTCACCAGCCACGAACTCGATCCCGTCCCCGCCCTGGTGGGCGTGTCGGCTGAGCACGCGGACCTCGCAGCCGGCGTCCCGCAGCCGCGGCACGACCAGCCGCCCCAGGGTGCCGGTACCGCCGGTGACCAGAATGGGCGACACCATGGTTTCCTCCTGTCACATCCATCGTGGGTGGGGGGTTACCTCTGTGACACCTGGCAACCAGAGGATGTGACCGATGGACGAGAACGAGTGGCTGGCAGACCGCTTCGAGGAGCACCGGGCCCATCTGCGGGCCGTGGCCTACCGGATGCTCGGCTCGCTCACCGAGGCGGACGACGCCGTCCAGGACACCTGGCTGCGCCTCAGCCGGGCAGGAGCAAACAAGGTCGAGAACCTCGGCGGGTGGTTGACCACGATCGTTGCCCGCGTCTGCCTGAACATGTTGCGGGCGCGTACCACCCGGCGCGAGGAGTCCCTTGGCGTCCACCTCCCCGACCCCGTCATCAGCCCCCAGGGAGTGCTCCAACCCGATGAGGAAGCGTTGCTGGCGGAGTCCGTCGGCCTGGCCCTCCTGGTCGTGCTGGATACCCTGCCACCGGCGGAGCGGCTCGCGTTCGTGCTGCACGACATGTTCGAGCTGCCGTTCGAGGAGATCGCTCCCATGGTCGGTCGCACTCCTGCGGCGGCGAGGCAGCTCGCCAGCAGGGCACGGCGACGTGTCAAAGGCGCCGAGCTACCGGCTCCCGACCCCGACCTCGCTCGTCAACGAGTCGTGGTCGACGCCTTCTTCCTGGCGGCACGCGGGGGCGACTTCGACGCCCTCGTCGCCCTGCTCGACCCCGACGTCGTGCTGCGATCCGACTTCGGCACCAGGCGCCCAGCCGCCTCCAAGGTGACCCATGGTGCGGCGGCCGTTGCCAGGCAGGCACTCATCGGCGCGCTCCCGGCTGCCCACCTGCATCCTGCGCTGGTGAATGGCGCCGCCGGAGTGGTCGTCACCGTGGGTGGACGGCCCTTCGCCGTGATGGGGTTCACCGTCGCCGGGGGCAAGATCGTCGAGATCGACGCGATCGCCGATCCTGAACGCGTCCGCAGGATCGCCGCGGCCGTCATCAGCGACGAATAGTGGCCGCCTCGCAGCGCATCCGCGAACCGGTCGAGGCTTCCCGCCGCTTGTGGTGGGCGTAACCCTCGTCGAACAGCTCGGTGAGGTCGGTCACCACTGGGCGACCCAGGCGCCCGGCCGGTCTGTGTTGGATGATCTGGTGCATGGTGGAAGGCACGCAGCCACGCTGGATCGAGATCGTCGCCTACGACCCGAGCTGGCCTGGCTGGTTCGCGGAGCTGGGGCGCGAGCTCCGCGGTGCGCTCGGCGACGTCGCGCTCAGGATCGACCACATCGGCTCCACATCGGTGCCTGGGTTGACTGCCAAGCCGATCATCGACGTCCAGGTCTCGGTGGCTTCCTTTGAGCCGCTCGACGCGTTCAGGCGGCCGCTCCAACGGCTGGGGTATGTGTACCGTGCCGACAACCCCGAGCGCACCAAGCGGTACTTCCGGGAGCCGCCCAGCCGCCGACGAACCCACCTGCACGTGCGCCGCGCGGGCAGCTTCTCTGAGCAGTGGGCGCTGCTGTTTCGCGACCACCTGCGCACTCATCGTGACGTGGCAGTCGAGTACGAGGCGCTCAAGCGACGCCTGGCCATCCAGTTCCGAGACGATCGCCACGCCTACACCAACGCCAAGGTGCCGTTTCTGTGGCAGGTCATTCGCCAGGCCGACGAGTGGGCCCAAGCGCAGGGATGGCTGCCCGGTCCCAGCGACGCCTGAGCACACCCGGTTGTCGGCCGCCCGTCCGCAATGAGCGTCATCTTCCACTCTTGACCTTCCAGCATACGGGAAGGTCTAGGGTGCACGTCATGACCGCCGATCGGTCCGCTGCATCCGCCGCACCCGACGAGCTGGAGGTCCGGCTCGCCCGCCTCGGGTTGCCGGGCGGTGGCGTCAAGGACCGCCAGGCCACCCTGCCGAGCGCCTTGCGGACGTTCCACCGGCGCCTGCTCGGCGCGTTCCTCACCCAGGCCGGCCCACCGGATCCCGCCGTAGTGGCGCACCTGGCGGCCGAACTGGCGCTCGACCCGCGGGCGGCGCTTGCGGCCCTGGCCGCCGCCGACGTGGTCCACACCGACCCAGCCACCGGCAGGATCAGCATCGCCTATCCATTCTCCGGGCAGCCCACCCCGCATCGGGTGGCGCTTGCCGGCGGCCCGAGCGTCCATGCGATGTGCGCGCTGGACGCCCTGGGCATCCCGCAGATGACCCGCCGCGACGCGCGGATCGGCTCCACCGATCCCACCAGCGGCCGGGAGATCGCCGTCGAAGTCCACGATGCGGCTTGGCGCTTCGAGCCGGCGGCGACCGTGGTGCTGGCCGGTACGGCCGCCAGCGGCGATGCCTGCGGCGCGGTCGCCGACTGCTGTTGTCCCTACATCAACTTCCACACCGACCCCCGAGCCGCCGACGCCTACCGCACGGCGCACCCCGGGATGGTCGCCGAGCTGTTCGACCAGGCGGAGGCCCTGGAGGCGGCCAGGCGAGTCTTCGGCGGCCTACTCGGCCCATCCAACTCGCAGAGGTGATCGCAATGGCAGTGACCGAGATCGACCACCAGACCACAGGCCGACGCGGGATCGGACCGGTCGGCACCGCGGCGCGCGTCGTCGTCGGGGCCTTGCTGCTGGGCAGCGTGGTCTGGGGTCACCTGGCCCGAGGATTCCACCTATCTGCGTGGGTGCTGGGCCTCGACCACCTGGAGCGCGCTGACGACAAGCGCCGAGCATGATGGGGACGACGACGGACCAGCCGGGGAGCCGCCCGCTGATCGAGGTGCTCTACGTCCAGGACTGCCCCAACTACCAGGGGGCGCTGGCGCTGGTGAAGCGGGTCCAGGCCGAGCTTGGCATCGACGCCGAGCTGCGCACCACGCTGATCGTCGACCAGACAGCAGCCGATCATGCCCAGTTCCCTGGCTCCCCGACCGTCCGGGTCGACGGCCGCGACGTCGAACCCGGTGCCGACCGCCCCGTCGAATACACCCTGGCCTGCCGGCTGTACCGTCTCGAGCACCGGTTCGCCGGGCAGCCGGAAGAGCGCTGGATCCGCGAGGCCCTGCTGCGTGCGGCCGCCAGGGAATGAGCGGCCGCTCTACCCTTGAAGCTCAGCAGCTACCACTGCAACGGCGTGCCGCAGGTCGTCCACGTCGACCCCCAGTGCCTCCAGCAGCGGCCCGGCCGCGCCCCGGTAGCCGTCCGGCAGCCCGGTGTGAGCGATGATCCGCCGGTGCCGCCGGGACGCCGCTGGCTTGCCCACCGGCTCGCGAGCGTCCTCAAGCACCCCCAGCACCAGATGCTCTGGGCCGACCTCGCCATGGCCGAGCGCACACGCCTGCTCGCCGGCGAGCTGCAGCGCGCGCTTGGCCAGAAACGGCGGGCCGCACAGCGGCGTCCACACCACCCTCCCGCCCCGCCAACCGCGCCGGCGGGTCACCCGCCAGGTCGCCTCCCCAACCGCCTGGAAGCCGAACGTCTGCTCAGTAGTGCGCCGGATGGCCCCGAGGTCGATGCCCAGCATCCCAAGCAGCTCGGCGTCGCTCGGCCGCGGCGCGGGCACCACCCCGCGGTCGGCCAGGTGCCGCACCTCGGCCCGAGCCGCCGCCAGTTCCACGCCGTGGGCGCGCAGCACCCGAGCGGCCGCGCTCTGGCCCTCGGCGAGCACGCCGAGCAGAACATGCTCGGGGCCGAGGTAGCGGTGGCCACACCGCTCGGCCTCGTCCCGGGCAAGGTCCAGGACCAGGTGGGCCTGCTCGCCGAACCGCTCGAACACCTCGCTCCTCCGCGCCCGTTGCTCAGGGGACAGCCTGCAGGAGCTCTGCCATCAGGGCCGCTCCCAGCTCATCCAGGTCCACTCCGAACGTGGCCAGCAGCGGCCCGGCCGCGCCCCGGTAGCGCTCCGGCAGGCCGACCGAGGCATGGAGCTGCCGCGTCCACCGGTTCTTCATGCATCTGGGCCAGGGCGTCTGGATGTCCTTGACCACCCCCAGCAGCAGCAGCTCCGGGCCGACCATACGGTGGCCGACCGCCCTGGCCTGTTCGCCGGCGTGATACAGCGCTTGTGTGACCAGCACAGGTGGGTCGCGCAGCGGCGTGCGCGGCACGCGCCCGATCCCGCCGCGGCGGGCGCGGGTCGCCTCCCGGATCGCCCACCCCACGGCCCTGCGGCCGAAGCTCTGCTCGGTGGTGCGACGGATCGCGGCCAGGTCGATGCCCAGCGAGCCCAGCAGCTCGGCGTCGCTGGGCCGCGGGCCGGGCACCACCCCGCGGTCGGCCAGGCGGCGCATCGCGGCCCGGGCCGTCACCAGCTCCACGCCGTGGACCCGCAGCACCCGAGCGGCCGCGCTGCCGCCGTCGCGGAGCGTACCGAGCACCACGTGCTCGGGGCCGAGGTAGCGGTGGCCGAGCAAGGCGGCCTCGTCCCGTCCCAGGTCCAGGACCCGGCGGGCATGTTCGTTGCGCTGGGCCACCTGCTACCTCCGAAAGCCGAACCGCCGCGCGGCGTACTTCTTGTGGACCGCCTGCTTGGTGACGCCGAGTCGGGCCGCGATGTGCTGCCAGGACCAGCCCTTGGCGCGGGCGTTCTCCACCTGTAACGCCTCCAGCACCTCCACCAGCCCGCGAAGGGCCGCCACCGCGGCCAGGCCCACCTCAGGGTCCTGGCTGCTGGTCGCCGCCGCCACCTCGGTCACCTCGCTGGAGGCCGCCTCGCTCATGAGGTCAACCTACATTGACCTCCGAGCGAAGTCAACCACCGTTGACTCTGAGCATGAGACACTTCGTCAGCCATCAGTTAGTTGTAGCTTACCGTTCGTGGATACTTACGAAGATGCCGGGCTCGGCCTGCTCGGTGACCCGACCCGGCGCGCGATCTTCGAGCTGCTGGCCCGACGCCCGAGCTCGGTCGGGGAGCTCGCCCAGCAGCTGCCGATCAGCCGGCCGGCGGTGTCCCAGCACCTTCGCGTGCTCAAGGACGGCGGCCTGGTCGTCTCCCGGCCCGAGGGCACCCGCCGCGTGTACCGGCTCAATCCCGATGGCGTGACCGCCCTGCGCGCCTACCTGGACCGCATCTGGGACCAGGCACTCGCCGCGTTCCACAAGGCCGCCGAGGCGGCCCCCGTCGACCCCCAACAGGAGGCAGAATGACCACCGCAGCCACGATCCCAGCGCTCCACGGGATGGTCACCGTCGGCGTGCCCGTCGACCGGGCGTTCCGCATCTTCACCGACTCGTTCGGCACCTGGTGGCCGGCCGAGTACCACATCGGCCAGGCCGACCTGGCGGCGGCCATCCTGGAACCGCGCGTGGGCGGACGCTGGTACGAACAAGGCGTGGACGGCAGCGAGTGCGACTGGGGCCGGGTGCTGGCCTGGGAGCCCCCGCACCGGCTGGTGGTCACCTGGCAGATCAATGGT
>Ga0209859_1000209_pt1 | contig 13957 bp, 11 predicted proteins | sample GWRWS3_50_60_FD_187241 | JGI IMG/M metagenome (GOLD analysis project Ga0209859, IMG submission 187241) | Riverbed sediment microbial communities from areas with vegetation nearby in Columbia River, Washington, USA - GW-RW S3_50_60 (SPAdes)... | ecosystem: Environmental > Aquatic > Freshwater >... | reverse complement strand
GCCTGGTCAACGCCAAGGCCTACCGCTTCACCGTGCACGCGGTCAACGCCATCGGCGCCGGACCGAAGGCGACCAGTCCACCCGTCACGCCGACCGCCGACGTACCCGACGCTCCCGTGTCCGTGACCGCAGTGGCAAAGCCCGACGGCACGGTAGCGGTGACCTGGCCGGCCGCAAACGGGCAGGGACGAAAGATCAGGTCCTACACGGTGACGTCCGTGAGCGGCGGCGTACAGGCCCCGGTCGGCTCGGTCACCACGACCCGGATGACCATCGCCAAGGGTTCGCTGACGTACGGCACGCAGTACGCGTTCACGGTCGTCGCCGTCAACGACAAGAACGCCGGGAGTCAGCCCTCGCCGCTGAGCAACACGGTCGTCCCGTTCGCTCCTCCCGGCCAGCCGCGCAGCATCACCGCCACGACCGCGGCCAGCCAGCGCGGCGCCGTCCAGGTCAGCTGGCAGGCCGCAGACGACAACGGTCGCCCGGTCACCAAGTACGTCGTCGACGCCGGCGCCGGCCCGCTCGACGTCACCGCTACGTCGGTCACCGTGACCGGTTTCGGCGACGACACCGCCGTCCAGGTGACGGTGCACGCGGTCAACGAGGCGGGCGACGGCCCGGACGCCCGAGCCACGGCGCGCACGATCGGCGTACCCGCATTGACGCTGACCGGCAACAACTCGGGCTACAACTCCGTCAGCGTCACCCTCACCCCGAACAACAGGGGCGGCGCGGCGGTCTGCCGGGTCCAGATCGCCGGCGCGGGCGCGGCACAGGCCCCCTGCACCACCGCGCCGGTGACGCTCACCGTCAACCGGTTGTGGCCGAACAATTCCTACAGCTACACCGTCACGGTGACCACGCCCGCCGGTGCGGCCACGGCCACGGGCTCGCGGGCCACGTCGCAGCTTCGAGCGACCGTCCTCTGTGGTGACACGAACTACTGCGGCAGCGGCATCTACATCTACTCGGTGCCGAGCCAGGCCAACCCGGGCAACGCGGTCGGACGCTACCGCGCGGGCAACCAGTTCACTCCACAGTGCCATGTCGCGTCGGACAACGTCGACGCGCGTCCGTGGGGTGGCCGGAACAGCAACCAGTGGCTTCGCGTGACCTACCAGGGCAACACGGCCTACTTCCCGTTCGCCTGGGCCAATACCGACGGCGGCAACAATGTCGGCCTCCTCCCCGCCTGCTAGCCCTCCCGCTCTGACGCCCGCTCCGACTGATCCCCCTTGCTCGTCGATCTAGGGATTAGCGACGTGATTGGAGATCGACTCACGTCGCTAATCCCTAGATCGACGAGGGTGGCGGGGCGGCGACGGCGGGCGGGCGCGGGGTGGGGAGGGGGTCAGGCGTTGATGTCCACCCGGCGCATCTCGCTGTGCTGCTGCAGGTATGCCCGAATGGCGATGAGCGCGGCGATGCCCTCGCCGACCGCGGAACCCAACTGTTTTGTCGAGCCGACGCGCACGTCGCCCGCCGCGAATACACCCGGTACTGAGGTGGCGAAGGCGTTGTCGGTTCGGATAAAGCCCCACTGGTCCAGCTCCACAGAGCCATCCAGCCAGGCCGTGTTCGGGTCGAGTCCAATGAAGACGAACGCGGCCGCCGGGTGCCACACGTACGCTTCACCCGTCAGCCGCTCGCGGGCGTGCACCTCGCTCACTCGCCCGCCGCTGCCCGCCAGCGACTCAACGTCGGTGTTGAGGTGCACGGTGAAGTTCGGGTTCTCGGCAATCTTGTCCTGCAATAGGCGTGACGCCTTCAGCGTCGGGCCATGCTCGACGATGCGAATCCGCTGCGAGAACTGGCCGAGGAAGAGCGCCTCCTCAAGGCCCGAGTTGCCGCCCCCGATGACGAGGATCTCGTCGGCCCCCCGATAGAACGGCCCATCGCAGGTGGCGCAGAAGTGCACCCCGGCGCCGATCAGGTCGTCCTCGCCTGGCACGCCGAGCCGGCGGTACGTGGAGCCCGTGGCCAACAGGACCGCGTATGCAGCCACCTCCTGGCCCGTACCGAAGCGCACCCTGAGTTCGCGGCCGGCCGGCTCGATCCCGTCCACCTGAACTGCCGAGAGCAGCTCCACGCCGTACCGTCGAGCCTGGGCGATGAACCGATCCGCCAGTTCGCCGCCGGCGATGCCGTCGGGGAAGCCCGGGTAGTTGTCGATACGTCCCGTGACGCCCGCCTGCCCGCCGAGCCCGCCGGAGTCGACGACGAGCGCGTCGATGCCCTCACGGGCGGCGTAGATCGCCGCGGCGAGCCCGGCCGGCCCGCCACCGACGATGACCAGGTCGTAGAAGTGCTCCTCGGCCTCCATCCGCAGACCGAGCTTTCGCGCGAGTTCGGCGTCGCCCGGTTCGAGCAGGCGTGAGCCGTCCGGGAAGACGATCATCGGGATGGTCCGGCCGCCGTTCTGTTCACGCTCCACATAGGCCAGATCCTCGGCGTCCTCGTCGATGTCTATCCAGTCGAAGGTCACCCGGTGCTCGGCCAGAAACTTCTTGCTCCGCTTGCAGTCGGGGCACCACGGTGCTCCGTACACCTTGATTTCGGCCACGCCGTCGACTGTGCCACACGAGGGGCGGGCGGTCGTCTAACGGACCAATGACGGCTCCGGGCAAACTATCCCGGATGTAGGCGACACGACACCACCGAAACCACGACGGTGCTCGCTTGTCGACTGCCGCGCGGAGACACTCAGCCTTGAACCCAGGGAGGGGTTGAGTGACATGATGGGTCCATCTCACGCACTCTCCGGCGCGGCCGTGTGGCTCGCCGGGTCGTGGGCGTTGGACTTCTTCGACGTCTACCAGCAAACGCCGCTGGAGCTCGCGGTCGGTACCGCGGTCTGCGCGGGCGGGGCTCTCCTGCCCGACCTGGACCTGTCCGGCCGGGTCACGTCCGGTGACGGCGGGGCCACGGTGGCGAACACGTTCGGGCGGGTCTCGCTCTTCATCGCCGAGGTCCTGGAGAAATTCTCGCTCGTGATCTACTCGCTGACCCGCATGCGACACGACCCGGACCGCGCCAATGGCCACCGGACGCTGACCCATACACTTCCGTTCACCGTCGGGGTCGGTCTGCTCACCACCTGGGCGTGTGGCGCGGGCGGTAAGTGGGCCGTGATCGGCATTCTCTTCTTCATGCTCGGCTTGGCCCTACGCGGCCTCTTCCACAAATGGGCCGAACGCAGGGGGTGGGTCCTCATCACTGCCCTGTCCGCCGGCGCCGCGTACGCCACGTTCCTTTATCTTCCGGCCGGCCGCGGCTACCCGATGCTGGGCGTGGCCGTCGGCGTAGGTTGCTTCGTGCACCTGCTCGGCGACCTCATTACCAGCGCCGGCGTTCCCATTCTCTGGCCGATCCCCACCGGACGGCGCATGTGGCGCATGATTGGCGTACCCAACGTCCTCGCAGTCTCCGTCGGCGGCAAGGTCGAGACGATCCTCCTGCGGGGAGCGTTCGCCCTCGTCGCCATAGCCGCCACCCTCGCCCTCGTCGCCCCCACCGTCCTGGAGAAGTTCGACATTCACATATGACCGGCCCCACGAGCGATGCCGAGGTCCCCGCATTCTGGCGGGGCCTCGGCCTGCCCGGGTTGGCGGACATCCACGTGCATTTCCTGCCTCCGCGCATGCTCCGTCGGGTGTGGGCTCACCTCGACGAGGGTGGGCCGCTCGTCGGCGCTACCTGGCCGATCATCTACAAATGGTCGGACGAGGAGCGCGTCGAGCATCTTCTGGCGCTGGGAGTACGGGCATACACCGCACTGGCGTACGCGCACAAGCCCGGCATGGCCGCCGACCTGAACGCGTGGACCCTGGACTTCGCCGCGCATACGCCCGGATGCCTACCCAGCGCCACGTTCTATCCCGAACCGGGCGTCGACCGCTACACCCGTGCGGCAATCGACGCCGGCACACGAGTCTTCAAGGCGCACCTGCAGGTCGGCGACTTCAACCCCGCACACGAGCTGCTCGACCCGATCTGGGGCCTGCTCGCCGAGGCCGGGATACCGGTCGTGGTGCACGCGGGCTCCGGCCCCGTCCCCAACGTCCACACAGGACCGGAGGTCTTCGGTGCGGTGCTGCGCCGCCACCCCGGGCTCACCGCGATCGTCGCCCATCTCGGCGCGCCGGAGTACGTGGGCTTCCTCGATCTGGCGGAGAAGTACGACCGGGTGTGCGTGGACACGACGATGGCGTTCACCCGGTTCTTCGAGTCAATGGCGCCCTTCCCCAGGGTGCACCTGCCGCGCCTCGCCGACCTCGGCATGGCCGGCAAGGTATTGCTGGGCAGCGACTTTCCGAACCTGCCTTACCCGTACGCGGAGCAACTCGCCGCCTTGGCCACGCTCGACCTGGGTGACGAGTGGCTACGCAAGGTCTGCTGGCACAACGCCGCCACTCTGCTCAACCTCTCCGCGCCACCCGCGCCATCCACCACCCCGCCCTCGTCGATCTAGGGCTTAGCGACGTGATTGGTGATCGACTCACGTCGCTAAGCCCTAGATCGACGAGGAAGGCGGAGGGAGGAAGGCAACGGGGCGGGGTCAGCGGACGATAAGCCACACCACCAGGGCGACCACGACGAGCGCCACCACGATGAGGACCGGGGCGGCCCTTCGTACCATGCCCTTGGCCCCGCTGATGGCGAGGAGGTCGATCGGCTCCCTCTCGGCCCGCGCCGGCTGTGAGGGCTTAGCCGCCGCCGGCTGCGCGGCCCCGGGCGCAGGCTGCGCTGGTGTCGGCTCGGCGAGCAGCGGCTCCGGCTCCTGCAGGGCCAGCGGGTGATACTCCGGCTCTGGAGTCGGCGCCGGCGGCGAAACCTCGGCGACCTGCGGCGACGGGATGGCCTCGACCGGCTCAGCAGCAGCCGAAGCGGCAGCCGGCGCGCCGGCGGCCGCAGCCGGTGCGGCCCCTGCACCGATCGTCTCGGCGAGGCAGTCGGCGAACTGCTTCACGAGCTTTCCGCTGACATCGGCGATCATGCCACGGCCGAACTGCGCCGCTCGTCCTGCGATGTCCAGGTCCGCGACGACGTCGACCTGTGTGGTCGCGCCTCCGTTGGCGCTCTGCAGGACGGCGGTGACCTTCGCAGACGCGCCGCCGGCACCGCGACTGTCCTGACCGGAGGCTGAGATGACGACCCGCCGGGCAGCCTCGTCGCGCTCCACAAAACTTCCGCGGCCCTTGTAGGAAAGGCTTACCGGGCCCAGTTTCACCTTCACCAGCCCGGTGAACGCCGTCCCGTCGAACCCGGTGAGAGTCGCCCCGGGCATGCACGGCGCGATCCGCTCGACATCGAGCAGAACGCTCCACGCCTGGGAGACGGGAACCGGCACCTCGAAGCTCTGCTCCAACCGCATGCGAACTCCAATCTGCCTATGCTCTGGCGGGTGTCAATAGGGGCACCCTCGGATACACAAACCAGGGTGCCCCTCCTTCCACGCTAGAAACCGGCGGCCGACGCCACCGCCCGCGCGGTGAGCACTCCGGCGAGGTGCCGGCGGTACTCGGCCGAGCCGGAAATGTCCGTCGGTGGCGACGTCCCCTCGCCGGCGTGCGCCGCTGCGGCCTTCACCGCACCGAGATCAGCGGCGCCGACTAATGCCGCCTCCACAGAGGAGGCTCGCACCGGCGTCGGACCCATGTTGGTAAATGCCACCCGAGCCTCGGCGATTGATCCATTCTCCTTCCTGACGGCCGCGGCGACGCCCACGAGAGCCCACGCCTGAAGTGTGCGGTGGAACTTCTCGTACCCGCCGGTCCACCCTGACATACGCGGGAACCGCACCTCGACCAGCACCTCAGCCGGCCCAAGAGCCGTGGTGAAGATGTCGGTGAAGAAATCGCGCGCGGCCACAGTGCGCCGCCCGGACGGGCCGGCCAGCACCATGTCGGCGTCCAGCGCGACCGCGACCGCCGGCAGATCGCCGGCGGGGTCCGCGTGCGCGAGAGAACCGCCCAGCGTGCCCAAATGGCGGACCTGACGGTCACCGACGTGCGCTGCCGCGGTGGCGACAAGCGGCGCCTCGGCTCGCACCAGCGCCGATGAGGCGACCTCGGCATGGGTGGTCATGGCCCCGATAACGAGCGCGCCGCTGTCGAAGCGAGCGCCCCGCAGCGAGCCCACGCCGCCCAGGTCGACAAGTAGGGCAGGCGCGGCTAGCCGCAGGCGGAGCACGGGCAACAGGCTCTGCCCACCGGCGAGAATCTTCGCCTCGTCGCCGCCAGCGGCGACGGCGGCTACCGCGTCCTCCACTGTGGATGGCCGTACGTAGTCGAACGCCACGGGAATCATGACGAACCCCTTCCAGAACCATCCTGGGCCGCCCGCCACACCCGTTCCGGGGTGCACGGCATCATCACATCGTGGACGCCACGCGGACGTAACGCATCGACAATCGCGTTGACCACCGCCGGTGTCGCGGCGATCGTGCCGGCCTCACCGACACCCTTGGCACCCAGCGGATGCGTGGTGGCCGGGGTCTCCGTCCGGTCGGCCTCGAGCGTCGGCAGATCGGCGGCACTCGGCAACAGGTATTCGGCGAAGGAGCCGGTGATCAGGTTGCCGCTCTCGTCGTACACGGCGTCCTCGAACAGCGCCTGGGCGATCCCCTGCGCCACTCCACCGTGCACCTGACCCTCGACAATGAGCGGATTGATCACCTTGCCGACGTCGTCGACGCAGACATATCGACGGATCTTCACCTGGCCGGTCTCCGTGTCAACCTCGGTCGCACACAGGTGAGTGCCGTGCGGGAAGGAGAACGTTGACGGATCGAAGGTGGCCTCCGAGTCCAGCTGAGGCTCGATCCCGTCCGGCAGGTTGTGCGCGGTGAAGACCGCGAGCGCCACGTCCGCCAGCGTCTTTGCCGCCTCCGGGTTGCCCCGGACACGGAAGGCCCCGTCGGTGAACTCGAGGTCGTCGGCCGAGCATTCGAGCATATGGGCGGCGACCACTTTGGCCTTGTCGCGGACCTTCTCGCACGCGTTGACGAGAGCGATCCCACCGACGGCGAGCGAGCGCGACCCGTACGTGTCCATGCCTTTGTTCGCGACCCTGGTGTCGCCGTAGAGCACGCTGATGTCGTCGAACGGCACTCCTAGTTGGTCGGCGACGATCTGGCTCCACGCGGTCACGTGCCCCTGGCCATGGGGCGTGGTACCGGTGATCACCTCGACCTTGCCGGTGGCCAGCACGCGTATGGTGGCGGACTCCCAACCACCCGCCCCGTAGCGCAGCGCGCCGAGGATCCGCGACGGCGCAAGCCCGCACATCTCAGTGTAGGTCGAGACGCCGATGCCAAGCTGTACCGGGTCGTTCGAGGCCCGCCGGGCCGCCTGTTCGGCCCGCAGGTCGTCATAACCGAGCAGAGACAGAGCCTTCTCCGTCGCCGCCTCGTAGTTGCCCGAGTCGTAGACGAGACCGCACACCGTCGTGAACGGGAACTCCTCGTGGGTGATCCAGTTGCGCCGCCGTATCTCTACCGGGTCCAGACCCAGTTCGGCCGCCAACTCGTCCATTGCGCGCTCGATGGCGTACGTGGCCTCGGGTCGACCGGCGCCGCGGTAGGCATCCGTCTTCGTGGTGTTGGTGAAGACCCCCGTGCATTCGAACCGGTACGCCGGCACCTTGTAGATGGCGTTGTACATGAACGCGCCGAGAAGCGGCACGCCCGGCCCAACCACGCCGAGGTATGCGCCCATGTTGGCGATGAGCTTCACGGACACACCCGTGAGCGTGCCGTCGCGACGAGCGGAGAGCGTGATGTCCTGGATGACGTCACGCCCGTGGTGGGCGGAGACCATCGACTCGGCGCGTGACTCGGTGTACTTCACCGGCCGGCCGACCCGGTTCGCCGCCGTGAAAGCGATCCACTCCTCCGGCGTGACCCCGATCTTGCCGCCGAAGCCGCCCCCGACGTCCGGTGCGATCACTCGGATCTTGTGTTCCGGTGTGCCGGTCGTCGCGGAGAGCAGGAATCGAACGATGTGCGGGATCTGGGTGGCCGAGTACATGGTCCACTCCCCCCCGCTGGGGTCGACGATCACGCTGCGCGGCTCCATGGACGACGGGATGAGCCGCTGCTGCACGTACCGCCGCTTGATGACGACCTCCGCGTCCGCCTCGGCCTGGACGGCGTTGCCGCCGGTGCCGGCCTCGGCCGAGTCGAAGATCCAGGTGTAGCACTTGTTCGTGCCCTTGTCGGAGTGGACCAGCGGCGATCCCTCCGCGAGCGCCTCCTCCAGTCCGAGCACGACCGGCAGCGGCTCGTAGTCGACCTCGATCGCCTCGAGCGCGTCGACCGCGCTGGCCCGATCCCGGGCTACCACGACCGCGACCGGCTCGCCGACGTGGCGGACCTCGGTGACGGCGAGCGGGGTGTAGGTCGGCGCCACCATGTCCTCGGTGACGGGCCACGCACAGGCCAGTACGCCCTGCGTCTCGGCCACGTCGGCACCGCTGAACGCGGCTATGACATTCGGTCGGTCGAGTGCGGGGGCGGTGTTGACGCTGGTGATGCGGGCATGCGCGTACGGGCTGCGCAGGATCGCCAAGTGCAGCATCCCCGGCAGAGTGATGTTCTCGGTCCACCGGGTGCGCCCGGTGACCAGGCGCGCGTCCTCCTTGCGCAGGCGGGCGCGGCCGACTTCGGGCTGGGCGATCGTCGCGGTCATGACGTCACCGCCGGGCTGTGCGCCACGGGCCGCGCCGCGCTCTCTACCGACGCGCTCTCTGCCGACGCGCTCTCTACCGGCGCGCTGTGCGCGGCGCTGGGTGCCGCGCCGCCGTTGGCGGCTTGCTGGACCGCCCGGACGATGTTCTGGTATCCGGTGCAGCGGCACAGGTTGCCCGAGATTCCCTCTCGGATCTCAGCCTCGGTCGGGTGTGGATTCTCCCTGAGGAGATCGACCGTTGCCATGATCATGCCCGGCGTGCAGAACCCGCACTGCAGGGCGTGCTGCTCATGGAATGCGCGCTGCACCGGGTGCAGCGTGCCATCGGAGTCGGCCAGCCCCTCCACGGTAGTCACGGCGCAGCCGTCGGCCTGGATCGCGAGCACGGAGCAGCTCTTCACGCTCCGGGCGACGTGGTCTGGCCCCGACATGAGGACGGTACAGGCGCCGCAGTTGCCGGTGTCGCAACCCACGACGGTGCCGACCTTACCGATCTGGTCGCGCAGGTAATGGACTAGGAGCGTTCGAGGTTCCACCTCGTCGACGTAGCGTGTGCCGTCGACGGTAACGCTGACGCGAGCCATCGCGCCTCCCGTCTGGGACGTAGGGCCGGGCAGCCTCGCGAGCGGACGCACGCGGGCCGCTGGGGCTAAGCCAACTCCGCCTCGCGGCGATCCACAAGACCCCGTACGCCTACTGCACGATCTTTCTTTTGGCCAACTCCGGCATGGCCGGCAGTCAGGCCCCGGCCTCGTGGTGGATGCGGCCATCGGTCTCGGTCAGGCGGGCACCACCACCGCCCCACCGGGCGGCGATGATCTCAGCCGCGATGCTGACGGCGGTCTCTTCCGGGGTTCGGGCACCAAGATCCAGACCGATGGGCGAGGCCAACTGGGCCAGCGCCGCCTCGTCAACCCCGGCCTCACGCAGGCGCTTCACCCGGTCGTCGTGGGTGCGCCGGGAGCCCATGGCACCGACGTAGGCGAAGGGCTCGCGCAGCGCGACCTCGAGAACGGGCACGTCGAACTTGGGGTCGTGGGTGAGTACACAGACGACGGTCCGCTCGTCCAGCCGGCCCGCGTCGACCTCGCCCCGCAGGTAGCGGTGCGGCCAGTCCACGACGACCTCGTCGGCATCGGGAAAGCGCTTCGTGGTGGCGAAGACGCCCCGGGCGTCGCACACGGTCACCCGGTAGCCCAGGAAGGATCCGACCCGGGCGACCGCGGCGGCGAAGTCGATGGCGCCGAAGACGAGCATGCGCGGGCGCGGGGCGTGGCTCGCGACGAAGACGGCGAGATCATCGCCTCGGCGCTCACCGTCGTATCCGTAATGCAGGATCCCGGTGCGCCCGCCGGCGAGCAGCCCGCGTCCATCGTCGGTGACGGCGTCGTCGAGCCGCTCGGAGCCCAGCGAGCCCGACCGGCGGTCCGGCCACAGGATGAGTCGCTTGCCGAGCCGGTCTGGCGGGCCCTCGATGCAGGTCACCACGGCGACGGGCTCGCCGGAGCTCATCGACCCCGCGACCTCGTCCAGCTCCGGGAAGCTCGCCTGGTCCACTCTTTCGACGAACAGGTCGATGATCCCGCCGCAGGTCAGGCCCACCGAGAAAGCGTCGTCGTCGCTGATCCCGTAGCGCTGCAGCACCGGATCGCCGGTCTCGATGGCCCTCGTGCACAACTCGTACACAGCGCCCTCGACGCAGCCGCCCGAGACGCTGCCGACGGCGGTGCCGTCCGCGCCGACCAGCATTGTCGCGCCAGCCGGGCGGGGGGCGCTGCGCCAAGTCCCGACCACGGTCGCCATCCCCACGGGTTTGCCCTCGCGCCACCATCGCGTCAGTTCCGTGAGCACGTCGCGCACCGGACCACCTCGTCCCTCGGCCACCTCATCCATCGGCCTACCCGCCCAACTATGCCCCGCACCTAGGACACGCGGCTACACCGGTATCGGCTGCGGCCAGGCCCGATGTGTACGGATCCATGGGAAGATCACACCTATGCGCGTCCTGGTCGTCGGCGGTGCCGGCTATGTCGCCGGTTTGGTGCTGCCCCAGCTCACCCGGCAGCATGAGGTTCGCGTCCTGGACCTCCGTCCTCCGCCCGACGGGGCTGAGCACGTCGTCGGAAGTGCCACAGAATATGCCGATCTGCGCGGCGCGGCGGAGGGCATCGACGCGGTCGTGCACTGCGCGATGGGCAGCCACCAGTGGACGACGCCCGATGGCATGGCCGACGCCTTCGATGTGAACGTCAAGTCCGTCCATCTCACGCTGCTGGCGGCGCACGACGCGCGCGTGCCGCATGCCGTCCATATCAGCAGCATGTCGGTCTACCAGAACCTCACCCGGCGCCGGCTGGACGAGGCGGAGCCGCCGGACGCCACCGACATCTACGGACTCACCAAGCGCCTCGGGGAAGAGGTGTGTCTGGCGGCCACCGTGGAGTGGGGCCTCTCGGTCAACGTGCTACGCCTGGTCTGGCCGACCCCGGACGACGTCTGGCCGGCGTGGGGCCCATGGACGACGCCGAAGGTGCTGCACACCGGCGACGGCACGCCCATTCACTCGACCGCCGCGAGCGACCTGGGTCGTGCCCTCTTAGCGGCGTTGGACCATCGTGACGGTTTCCAGCTCTTCACGATCTCCGGCGACGAGTCGGCGCGGTTGTGGAGCACCGCCAAGGCTCGCCGCGAGCTTGGCTGGGAGCCGACGTTCACGGTGGCGCCCGTTACTTAGTGATGCCACCCGTGAGGCCGGCCTGGACTTGACGCTGGAAGACCAGGTACACGATGAGGACCGGCAGCATCGCCATGGTCACCCCGGCGAACAGGCCGGACCAGTCTGACTTGTAGCCTTGGTTGACCGAGAGCTCGATCAGCCCCTGCGCGATGACCTGTTTCTTGGCCTCGCCGCCGGCGGGTTGCATGAGCAGGACCGGCAGGTACCACTGGTTCCACTGGCCCAGGACATTGAAGATCCCGATGCTGATCAGGCCCGGCTTGGCCATCGGCAGCATGACCCGGAAGAACAATGTCGTATGCGAGGCACCGTCCACCATCGCCGCCTCGGCCACCGTCTGGGGCAGCGTCTTGAAGAACGAATGCATGAAGAAGATCGTGAACGACAGCGACCACCCCACGTACACCAGTATCAGCATCACGTAGCTGTTCGTGCCCAGGAGCGGGAACTGCTGCCCTAACTTCGAGGTACCCACGAAGAGCGGCACCGCGGCGAGGTAGACCGGCAGTGTCAGTCCGGCCAGGAAGAGGTAGTAGATCACTCGGTTGCCGGGGAAGTCATAGCGCGCCAACACGTAGGCAGCCATGGAACCCAGAAGCATGGTGAGGAAGACACCACCGCCCACGATAATGACGGTGTTAAAGAAGAACGCGCCGATGTGGCCCTCTCCCCAGGCGCGGGAGAAGTTGCCCCAGTGCAGCGAGTCTGGGATCAGCGATAGCGGTTCCTTAAGGATCTGCGCGTCGTCTTTGAATGACGACAGCACCACCCATAGCAGCGGAAAGACCACCATCGCGCCCCACACGAGCAGGAAGAGATGGGAGAAGCCGCTGAAGACGGAGTCCGTAGTGGGATTGCCTAGCCTCCTCGACGGCCGGCTTACGGGGCCCGCACCCGCGTCGGCGGCGGGGACGTCCTTCTCGATCTTCACAGTGCTCATGTCTCGCCGCCTCAGAACTCGAGCCGCTCGCGGCGGGTGATCCGCAATTGCACCGCGGCGAGAATCATGGTGAAGATGCCTAGTGCGACACCCATCGCGCAGGCGTAGCCGTAACGGCCGCTCCTGCTGCTGTTAAAAGCGGTGAAGTTGATGACCGACGCGAAGATCTCACTCGCGTGGTTGGGGCCGCCCTGGCTCGGCGTCATGACGAAGACCAGGGCGTACATGTCCAAGGCGATGAAACCCAGGTATACCCACGCGATCGAGACGGTGTCGCGCAGTAGCGGAAGAGTGACCCGAGTGAACGAGTTGACCCGGTTGGCGCCGTCGAGCAGCGCGGCTTCGTAGATGTCCTTCGGAATCGACTGCATGGCCGCTGAGAACAGCACCAGGTAGAAGCCGACACCACCCCAGATCGCGATGAACAGGATCCACCACAGCACGGCAGGAACGCCGAGGAACGGTGTCGGGTCGGCGACGAACCCGACTGGGTTGCTCTGGTCGACCAGGCCAACCTTGATGAGCAGGCCGTTGAGCAGACCCTGGTCGTCACCGCGGTAGATCGCCTGCCACATGATGGCGATCAGGACCAGCGAGAGCACCTGCGGGAAGAAGAAGATGATCTTGTACACACCGGAGCCCCACACGCCCCGGATGCCGGCCCTGTTCCCGCGTCCGCCGACATTCAGCAGGAACGCGAAGAACAGGGCCAGCGCGATGGTGATAAGCGGCACGGTGATCAGGAAGAAGACATTGTGCCAGAAGGCCAACCCGATCAACTCGTCCTTGAACAACCGGGCGTAGTTGGCGAATCCGATGAAATGCTGCTCGTCGGAGTAGCCACCCCAGTCCGTGAACGAGTACCCGATCGACTGCGCAAAGGGCCATACGACATACCAGACGTACAACGCCAGAGGCAGCGCCAGGAAGCCCGCGATGAAACGGGCCTTACCGTGCTGCATCGCCGATCACCTTCGATCCGTTAGGGCACAGCCGCGTCAGGCGCGCGTCTGCTTCTTGATGCTGCTGTCCGCGGCGACCTTGTCCGCCGCCACCTGCATCGTGTCAGCGAACTTGGCGGCCGTCATGCGGCCGGCCATCAGCTCGCCGATCGCGTTCTGGCTCCCCTTGTCCAGGTCGCCATACCAGTCCGGGAACTTGAACGACACCAGCTCGCCGGCGGCCTTCATCAGCGAGTTGGCCGACGTGAGCGCGGTCGAGTCGGTGACGTTGTCGCCCGAACCCTTCGTCGATGTCAACGAGTGCGTCAGCGAGGCGAACTTCGCGGCGCCCTCCTTGGACAGCATCCCGCGAAGGAACTCCATGCCGCCCGCGGCGTTCGCTGCCTTCTTCGGCACGATCCAGCCTTCGCCGGAGCCGGCGAAGACCGCGTTGGCCGCCTTGTCCCCGGAGGCGACGCCCCAGAAGTTCGAGATCGTCATCTTGAAGTCGGCGGGGATGGTCGCCTTCATCTCGTTCTCGAGCCAGGTACCAACCGGCAGGAAGGCGGCTTTGCCGTCCAGCCAGGCCTGCTGGGACTCGGTGTGGCTCAGGGTGGCGCTACCCGTCAGGGCATGGCCATCCTTG
>Ga0209859_1000208_pt1 | contig 14000 bp, 13 predicted proteins | sample GWRWS3_50_60_FD_187241 | JGI IMG/M metagenome (GOLD analysis project Ga0209859, IMG submission 187241) | Riverbed sediment microbial communities from areas with vegetation nearby in Columbia River, Washington, USA - GW-RW S3_50_60 (SPAdes)... | ecosystem: Environmental > Aquatic > Freshwater >... | reverse complement strand
CCGCGCCCCCGACGTTTTCGACGTCGGCCTCAACATCGCGCTCGCCAATACCGGCCTGTTCGCGCCCTACAAGGTGCAGGGGTGGAACGACATCCCGGAAGCACTCAAGGAGTCGAGTGGGAAGTGGTTCAGCGACTACGGCGGCTACATGTCGATCGGGTACGACGCCGGTAAGGTCCCGGCCCCTACGGGCATGAAGGATCTGCTGAAGCCTGCCTACAAGGGCAAGGTCGCCCTCAACGGCGACCCGACGCAGGCCGCCGCCGCGTTCAACGGGGTCGTCGCCGCGGCGCTCGACAACGGGGGTTCGGCGGACGACATCGCCCCAGGGGTGACGTTCTTCGCCGACCTGAAGAAGGCGGGCAACTTCCTGCCCGTCGACCCGACGCCGGCGACGGTCGAGAGCGGGCAGACCCCTGTCGTCATCGACTGGGACTACCTCAACGCCGGGCAGTCCGAGACGCTCAAGGGCAAGATCGACTGGAAGGTCGTCGTCCCGAAGAACGCGGTCGTCGGTTCCTATTACGTGCAGGCGATCAACAAGGACGCACCGCATCCGGCCGCAGCGCGGCTGTGGGAGGAGTACCTCTTCTCCGACGAGGGCCAGAACATCTGGCTGGCAGGCTCCGCGCGGCCCATCCGGGCCGACGCCATGGTGAAGGCCGGCACGATCGACCAGGCGGCCTACTCGAAGCTTCCTTCGGTCCCCGGAACCCCGATCTACCTCACCGAAGAGCAGACGAACGCCGCCAAGGAGTACCTGGCCTCCCACTGGACCCAAGCGATGGGCTGAACTCTGTGGCCGCACCACGGCCAACCACCACGTCGGCGCCCGGCCTCGTGAGCAGCGGGACCGGGCGTCGCCGGTTCAGCCGTCTCGTGCCCTACCTGGCCGTGACGCCGTTCCTCGTCTACGTCACTGTCTTCCTGCTGTACCCGACACTCATCGTGGTCGCGGGTGCCTTCACCGACGACCGCAACCGCCCCACCGTGACGACGCTGCGCATCCTGACCGAAAGCGTGTACCTCCGGGCCTTCGCACGCAGCATCGAGCTCTCCGCGGTGACCGCCGCGGTCGGTGCGGTGCTCGGTGCGCTGCTCGCCTGGGCGGTGTGGAGCGGGGCCCGCGACGGCCCGCTGCGGCGCTCGGTCACGGCCGCTGCCGGTGTGCTCGCCCAGTTCGGCGGCGTCACGCTTGCCTTCGCCTTCATCGCGACCATCGGGCTCTCCGGGCTGGTGACCGTCTTCATGCGCGACCACCTGGGCGTCGACCTGTTCACCGGTGGCGTGTGGCTCTTCGACATGCCGGGGCTCATGCTGGTCTACACCTACTTCCAGATCCCTCTCATGGTGCTCGTGTTCCTTCCCGCCCTCGACGGCCTGCGGCCGCAGTGGCGCGAGGCGGTGGAGAGCCTGGGTGGCTCCGGCTGGGAGTACTGGCGCCACGTGGCCGGCCCGGTGCTCCTGCCGGCGTTCCTCGGGGCGGTCCTGCTGCTGTTCGCCAACGCGTTCTCCGCCTATGCGACCGCGGCGGCGCTGGTGTCCCAGGGCAGCCCGATCGTCCCGCTGAAGATCCGCGGCTTCCTGACCAGTGAGGTGATCCTCGGACAGCAGAACCTTGGCAAGGCGCTGGGCTTCGGCATGGTCGTGGTCGTCGCGGTGGTCATGACCCTCTACGCGCTGCTCCAGCGCCGCGCGGCGAGGTGGCTGCGATGACGGTGCCGACGCCGGACACCCTGGCTCCTACGGCCGCCTCTGGACGGCGGGACGCGCGGGCCCCGTCTCGCCGGCGCCGGCCGGCCACGGCTCGCCGGTTGGTGCTGCTGGCCTTCGGGGTGTTCTTCCTCGTGCCGCTGTTCGCGATGCTCGAGTTCTCGACGCGCGGGGTGGGGGGCCGCAGCTTCGCCGCCTGGCGGGCGATCGTGCAGGACCCCGACCTGGTGCAGGCGATCATCATCTCGCTCGAGCTGGCCGCCCTCACGGTGGTCGGGATGCTGCTGCTGGTGGTGCCGGTGGCCACCTGGGTGCGGCTGCGGCTGCCGCACCTGCGTCGGCTGATCGAGTTCATCTGCCTGCTGCCGCTCACGATCCCGGCGATCGTGTTGGTCGTGGGCATTGCGCCGATCTACGCCTGGGTCACCTACCTGCTCGGTGACTCACCGCTGACGCTCACCTTCGTGTACGTCGTCCTCGTGCTGCCGTACGCCTACCGCGCGATCGACAACGGGCTCGGTGCGATCGACCTGCGGACGCTCGCGGAGGCCGCCCGCAGTCTCGGCGCGAGGTGGCCGACGGTGCTCGCGCGGGTCGTCGTGCCGAACATCCGCGGGGCGCTGGTCAGCGCCTCCTTCCTGTCGGTCGCCCTCGTGCTCGGCGAGTTCACCCTGGCGTCGCTGCTCAACTTCAACAACCTGCAGGTGACCATCAACCTGCTCGGCAAGCGCAATGCGGCCGTGTCGGTCGCGGTGTCCCTGGCGGCCCTGCTGCTCGCGTTCGTCCTGCTCCTCGTGCTCTCCTACGTCGGGCGGCGGCAGGGATCCTCCGGCGTCACCGAGGAGGGGTAGTTGGGATACCTCGAGCTGCGCGAGCTCAAGAAGTCGTTCGGCGGCGTCCTTGCGCTTGACGGCCTGAGCCTCGACCTCGCCGCCGGGGAGCTGGTGAGCCTGCTCGGCCCGAGCGGCTGTGGCAAGACCACCGCGCTGCGCATCGTCGCCGGCTTCGAGGCTGCCGACGAGGGCCGCGTCGTGGTCGATGGCAAGGACATCACCGGGGTGCCGGCCAACCGCCGCGACATGGGCATGGTCTTCCAGGCCTACAGCCTGTTCCCGAACATGACGGCGCTCGGCAACATCCAGTTCGGCCTACGCCTGCGTGACGTGCCTACCGCCAGCCGCAGGCAGCGCGCCGCGGAGCTGCTCGAGCTGGTCGGCCTGCAACCGCACGCGGCCAAGTACCCGCACCAGCTCTCCGGTGGCCAGCAACAACGGGTGGCGCTCGCTCGCGCGCTCGCCATCCGGCCCAAGATCCTCCTGCTCGACGAGCCGCTGTCGGCGCTCGACGCCAAGGTCCGGGTGACCCTCCGGGACGAGATCCGCCGCATCCAGAGCGAGCTCGGCATCACGACCCTGTTCGTCACCCACGACCAGGAGGAGGCACTGGCGCTGTCCGACCGCGTCGGCGTGATGTCTGAGGGGCGAGTGGAGCAGCTGGACACCCCGGCCCGGGTGTACCGCGAGCCGGCGACGCCGTTCGTCGCTCAGTTCGTGGGTGTGACCAACGCCATCGCCGGCCTCGCCGACGGCGACGCCGTGCTCATCGACGGCCACCGCCTGCCCGCCGGTGGTGCGGCCGGTCATCCGCGCGGCGCGGCGATCCGGCTCATCGTGCGGCCCGAGGAGCTTCGCCTCTCTTCGGTGGACGACGGCGCACCCGGCGCGCTGCCGGGGACGATCCTCACGCAGAGCTTCCTCGGCCCGGTCTTGCGGCTCGTCGTGCGCCTCGACAGCCAGAACGGACAGCTCCTCCGTGTGGACGTGCCATCGCGGGAGGCCGAGCGGCACACGCCGGGGAGCCGGGTGGCCGTCGAGTTCGTGGCCCGGTCGCCGATCGTCGTCCCGGCGTGAGGGCGACACCGCTCCTCAAGTCCTGGTGCGGTAGCACAGGTGGCACTCGTCGACCAACCGGGCCTGCGATCTGCTCGGCGAAGGTGCCGGCTTGGCGGTCGTGGTTGCCGCAGCAGATCCCGCCGGACTGGGACCGGAAAGGGTCTCTGACCTGGTGTGGAGTTGAGGAGATTTGAACCCCTGACCGCTTGCATGCCATCGATGCGCCAGTGGTTCACAACGCCATGCACCACCTCGCGCTCCCATACATCCGCGCAGGTGAGAAGCGCTGTGGCGGATGGCGTCGTAGGGCATAGCGAGGCTGTGTGTAGCGCAGTTTCTGGCAAATCTCTGGCACGCCATAGCAACCACGCGGGCCGGCATCGCCGCGGTGCGGCAGGCCCGGCGTGGGTGGTCGTGTCACGGTGGTCGCGGATGGTCCCGACTACGCTGGAGCGGCCGACGCCCGCGACGGCCGAGCCGGCGGGCCGCTAGGAGAAGGGAGCGACCCGATGGGCACAGCAGCCGGCAACGGGGGCGGGCGCCTACGCAGTGCGGACTGGTTTGGCGAGCCGGGCAGAATGGGAGCCATCTACCGCTCATGGGTGCGCGGCTACACCCCCGAGGTGTTCGACGGCCACCCAGTCATCGGCATCGCCAACAGCTGGTCGGAGCTGACCCCGTGCAACGCCCACTTGCGCCGGGTCGCCGACGCCGTCAAGCAGGGCGTCTGGCAGGCCGGCGGGTTCCCGCTGGAGTTCCCGACCACCTCCTTGGGCGAGACGCTGATGCGCCCCACGGCGATGCTATTCCGCAACCTGATGTCGATGGACGTGGAGGAGACCCTGCGGGCCAACCCGCTGGACGGGGTGGTGCTGCTGTCGGGCTGCGACAAGACCACCCCGGCGATGCTGATGGGCGCCGCCAGCGTCGATCTGCCCACCATCATGGTCACCGGCGGCCCGATGCTGTCGGGCAAGTTCCAGGGCCGCGACCTCGGCTCGGGCACCGACATCTGGCGCTTCAGCGAGGAAGTGCGCGCCGGGCGGATGTCGGCCGAGGACTTCCGCGCGTCCGAGAGCTGCATGGCCCGCAGCGACGGCCACTGCATGACCATGGGGACGGCCTCCACCATGGCGTGCATGGCCGAGGCGCTAGGGATGCAGCTGCCCGGCGCCGCCGCGATCCCCGCCAGCGACTCCCGCCGCCAGGTGGTGGCCATGGCGGCCGGGCAACGGATCGTGGCCATGGTGGCCGAGGACCTGCGCCCCTCGCGAATCCTCACCAAGGCCGCGTTCGAGAACGCCGTGCGGGTCAACGCGGCTATCGGTGGCTCCACCAACGCCGCCATCCACCTAATCGCCATCGCGGGGCGGGTGGGGGTGCCGCTGGCGCTGGATGACTTCGACACCCTGGCCCGGGTGGTCCCGACGCTGGTGAACCTGATGCCGTCGGGTCGCTACTTGATGGAGGACTTCGCCTATGCCGGCGGGCTGCCGGCGGTCATGGCCGAGCTGGGCGAGCTGCTGCACCGCGATGCCCTGACGGTGAGCGGGCGGACCGTCGGCGACAACGTCGCCGACGCGCCCTGCTGGAACCGGGAGGTCATCACCACCCTGGCGGAGCCGCTGCAGCCGCCGGGCAGTGGCCTGGCGGTGCTGCGCGGCAACCTGTGCCCTGACGGGGCGGTGATCAAGCAGTCGGCCGCCTCCCCGCACCTGCTCAAGCATCGCGGCCGGGCGCTGGTGTTCGACCGGCTGGAGGACTACAACCTGGCCCGCGAGGCCGAGGAGCTCCTGGTCGAGGAGACCACCGTGCTGGTGCTGCGCAACGCCGGCCCCAAGGGGTATCCGGGCATGCCGGAGGCCGGCAATCTCCCCCTGCCGCGCAAGCTGCTGGAACGGGGGGTCACCGACATGGTGCGTGTGTCCGACGCGCGCATGAGCGGTACTGGCTACGGCACCGTGGTGCTGCACGTCGCTCCCGAGGCGGCCGTCGGCGGGCCGCTGGCCCTGGTGCAGACCGGCGACTGGGTCCAGCTCGACGTGCCCGCACGGACGCTGCGGATGGAGGTCGACGACCAGGAGCTCAGCCGCCGCCGGCAGCAGTGGCAGCCCCCAGCGGCGCCGCCGGCGCGCGGCTACGCCCGCCTCTACGTCGACCACGTGCTCCAGGCCGACCAGGGCGCCGACCTGGACTTCCTGGTCGGCGCCAGCGGCCACCAGCCGCCACGCCACAACCACTGACCGGCCAACCCGCCAGCACCGTCCACCCGGTGGGCGTCGGCCGACATCGGCAGCTCCTGGGTGAGTTGATGGGCCTTCGACCCTTGACGGTCTGCCGTGGCAGACGTTGACTTGGCCGGGTCATTCCGGCCAACAAAGGCAGGATGCCTGCTTCGGCGAGTTCCTTCCTACACGGGAGAGGAGCCGGTCCATGCCTACCTACGTCTCCCTCGTCAACTGGACCGAGCAAGGCGTCAAGAACTTCCGCGACACCGTCCGCCGGGGCGAGGACGTCCGGGGCCTCGTCGAGCAGCACGGCGGCCAGCTCCGCCAGCTTCTCTGGACGCTTGGCGAGTACGACCTGGTCTCGGTGATCGACTTCCCCGACGATGAGACCGCCACCGCCGTGCTGCTGCAGATTGGTGCCGGCGGCAATGTCCGGACCAAGACCATGAAGGCGTTCGACGCTGGGCAGATGAGCGCCATCATTCAGCAGACAGGCTGACGGCCACCGCCGCAACCGCCCGACCACCGCGGTCCTCGCCCCCCGGCTCACCCCCGGCGTGCTCGGCCAGCTCGTCGTCCTCTACGAGCACAAGGTTTTCACTCAGGGTGGTCTGGAACGTCGACTCGTTCGACCAGTGGGGTGGAGCTCGGCAAGGTGCTGGCGACCCGGATCGCCGGCGAGCTCGACCCCGCCGCGGAGGCCGACCTCGCGCACGACAGCTCGACCAACGCCCTGATCCGCCGCTACCGGCGCCTGCGCCGAGGCTGACAGTCAGGAGCCTGAGGCTGCCATGTCGCGGCGAGCGGCTCTCAGGATTTCGACACCGGATCGGTCGTAGCGCGGAGATCCAGGCCGCCTCCGGGCTCCGGATCAGCGAGTCGAGCGTCTTGACGGCCGGGGTGAACTCTTCGCGGAGCCGCCGCCTCTAAGGGGCACCGGAGTCGCCGAGCCGGCCGGAGAGGGGAGCAGCGGATGGTGGGACGCACCCGGCCTTCGAGGGCCGCACCGTGAGCCTGAGCAGCACGACCAGGACGGACGAAGCGCTGCTGGCCCAGTTGGCCGCCGGTGACCCCGCCGCATTGCGTGAGCTGTATGAGCGACATGAGGCGGCGTTGTTCGCATATCTCCTCCGCTTGCTCGGCGACCGGGAGGCGGCCGCGGAGGCGCTGCAGGAGACCTTGGTGACGGCCTGGCGGCGTGCGGAGACGTTCGCTGGCCGCTCGTCGGTACGGACCTGGCTGTGCGCGATCGCTCGGCGTCAGGCACTGCGGCGGCGGCAGGGCCAACACTGGGAGCTCACCGACGCGGCGCAGCTCGAGGCGCTGCCTGCCCTGGAGCCCGGACCCGAGGAGCGTGCGCTGGCCGCGGCCAGCGCACAGGAGCTGGGCGCCGTGTTCGTCAGGCTGTCGCTGGCGCACCAGGAGGTGCTCACCCTCGCCGTGATCGACGAACTGACCTACGCGGAGATCGCCGAGGTCCTGTCGGTGCCGGTCGGGACCGTGCGAAGCCGACTCCACCTGGCCAAGCGGAAGCTGGCCGCAGAGCTGATTCGAGGAAGAAACGGGGTGCGACGGTGAACGTGAACGTAGGGATGCACGAGGGCGTGCCGGAGCTGCTTGCCGCCCAGGCGTTCGGGACCCTGACCCTCACCGAACGTCAGCAGGTCCTCGTCCACCTGGCTGACTGCTCGACGTGCCAGGAGGCGCTGGCCGGGTGGCGCGCGGTCCAGCGAGGGGTCCGGGAGGCAGCTGCGGTTGCCCCGCCGGGGCCGGCCGTGCTGGAGGGCGCACTGGCGCGCATCGACGCCGAGCAGCAGATGGGTCGGCAGGTCCGCCGGCCTGCCGACCGCCCGCGGCCGCGCCGCGCGCACCGGGTGGCGCTGGTCGCCGCCGCGCTGATCGCGCTGCTCGGCGCGAGCGCGGTCGCCGTCGCCTCGCTGGACCCGTCCCGCGGCGCCTGGCTCGCCCTGGAGCGCAGCTTGGCGGTGCGCGGCGAAAAGCTGTGGCTCAAAGGGGCTGGCTGCAAGGCGGGGAGCGCGGTGAGCTACACCCTGGGCACCACCCAGCTGAAGCCGACCGGCGGCTCGGTCCCGCCCGACTCCGAGGGGTACTTCGTGGGCAGCCTGTCGGTCCCCGCCAGCGTCCCCTTGGGGATGCACGACCTGGCCGTGGGGTGCACCGGCGCGGACAGCGAGCCGCTGGTCCAGCACGCCAAGGTCAAGGTCATCGCCTCCGTGCCGCGCGAGCAGCCCGGCATCCACCTGGATGACCCGCTTGGCCGCTCGGCCGCCGTGAAGGGATCGGTCGTCGCCGTGAGTGGAGGTGGCTGCCGGGACGGGAGCCGGGTGACCTTCACCCTGGACGGCAAGCCCCTGAAGGAGACCACCAGGGCGTGGAAGGGCGGTGGGTTCGGCACCAGCGTGCCCATCCCTGCCGGCATGGCGGTGGGGACGCACAAGGTGGCGGCGCGCTGCACCGGCCGGGACGGCCGGCCGCTCGTCGTGTACACCAGGTTCCGGTTGGCGCCATGACCGGGAGCAGGCTGGAGCCGCCACCGGCCCAGGGACCTGCCTTGGGACGGACGCGACCGCCGGGCGCAGGTTGAGCGCCACCAGGACCAGCGCGGCGACCAGGGCCCCACCGCCCGGCCGCCGCCGGCCCGGCGGCCGCACGGCGTGCGGGCCGCCCTTACGCCTCGGCGCGCGCCGGCGCCCGGGTCACCGGACCTCGGCCAGCAGCCCGTCCAGGCGGGCGCGGGCCGGCGCGAGGACCCGGCCCGGTCGGCCATGCCGGCCCACGGGTCGGGCTTGCAGGCCAAGCGGCGGCGCACGTTCCCCAGCCGGTAGGCGCGCGGCTCGACCCGGCCGAGCTCGTCCCAGTCGATCGGGGTGGCCCGTGGGTGCCGAGAACCTCGTCCGCAGCGTTGACCTGCTGCTTCGCGCCGGCCGCGGATGTCGGCGACGATCGCCGGCCAGGACCAGCACCCCCCGCCGCCACCAGCGCGACCATAGCCACCACCGGCCGCCGCCCTAGGCCGCCGATACGATGCCGGATCATCCTTCTCTCCTTCCTCCGATGGCAGGCGAGAGCATCACGGTGGTTACCGGCCGATCCGGTGTGGTCGCCTTGCGCCAGCGGCCGCGCAGGACCAGCAGCCCCAGCAGTCCGTCTAGCGCCAGCAGCGCCCAGTCCAGGGCCGTGAACAGGTGCACCTGCGCCTGGGTCACGGCCGGCGCGCGGCCCAGCTGGATCAGCAGCCACTGCACTGGGGTGCCGGTCAGCAGCAGCGTCAGCCACACCGCGATCCCCTGGGAGGCGTCCCACAGCCCGTGCAGCAGCGCCACCAGCAGATACCAGCCCACGACCGCACCGCCAAGCCGCGGCCGGCCGTGGCGGGCCGCGGCCGCGAACAGCGCCCCGCCCAGGATCGCCGTCCACAGCCCGTGTCCCACCGGCGCCAGGATGCCGCGCAGCACCTCGGTCTCAACCAGGTTGGACAGCGACAGGCCGCTGCTGGTGAACAGCGCATTGAAGGCGTAGCCGGCGCTCTCGAACGCGGCGAAGCCGAACCCCACGGCCGCGCCGAGCACGATCCCGTCGCGCATGGTGTAGCGCGGCAGCCGCCTGGCGAGCAGCCACAGCGCGGCGAGCTTGACCGCTTCCTCGATCAGGCCCACGCCCAGGTAGGCCGGCCCGGACGCCCGCCGCAGGAACGCCGCCTCCAGGACCGAGGCGCCCAGCACGCCCAGCACCCCGCCGTAGACGAAGGCGGTGAAGATGCGCTGGGCGGTGACGACCCGGTCGGCGTGGCCGAAGGCGTAAGTGACGAAGGCGACCGGCACCAGGAAACTGCCGAGCAGGATGATGGTGGGGACCAGGTTGACGTTGCGGGTGGCGAAGGTGACCAGCACCGCGGCCGACCACAGCGTCAGACCGGCGACGAAGATCCGCAGCCAGCTCGGCCCGTTGCGTGGCGTGCGGGGCTCGGGTTGGAGGGTGACGGTGTCTGGGACTGCATCCGCTGCTGTCTGCGTCATGGCATGCTCCTTGTCCTGGCTCCAAGGGTCGCGTCCTGGCGGTTGCGTGTCTGCACGGCCAGCGGCCATCTTCGGTGCCGGCTGGCTGCAATCCTGAGCTACCCACTGGTGGCGAGGGCCCGCCATCGCAGCAGTCCGGAGACCAGGTTGATGGTGGTCGCCAGGATGACGGCGGCCAGCAGGCCACCCAACGCGCGATCGCTGCTGCGGTGGTGGGCCTCGGCGGCCGGCCTTCCAGCTAGCGGGCACGGCAAGATGCCAGCCCACCAGGAGCCCTGACGGACGCTGGCCCTGACGACACCTGGCCGCTCCGGCTTCATCCTCACCAGACAGGCACAACGCACCACGCAGCCGGAGAGGAGCCCTCGATGCTGGAGTACTTCGCCGCCCTGTTCGGCCTCGCGGACGGTCGTGACCTTGCTCGCTCGGCCCTGCCCGACGCCCCGGTCCGGTCCCACCGCGAGGACCGCGCGGCCGACCCCAACCGCCGGAGCCAGGAGGTATCGCCGACCGACACCGTCGAGTCGGCGCCTGCCGCCGGGCTGAACGGTTCCTCCCGGTGGAACCCATGCCCCTGCGGGAGGTGCGGGGTCGCTCGGGAGGACCGCCACGGCTGCGTGGCCATGTGCAAGGAGCTCTTCCCGCAGCTCGACCAGGAGCTCGACGCCTGGGAGGCCGAGCACGGCTGGCTGTACCGCTAGCGATCAGTCGACCAGCGCGATCCCACAACCCGAAGGAGACGGCGTGACGGCGCAGACCACCGAGGCGGATCGGACCGGCACGGACAAGCCGGGCCCTCTGAGCCGACGGCAGCTCCGCATCGTGTTCGGCGGGCTCATGCTCGGCATGCTGCTCGCCGCGCTCGACCAGACGATCGTCGCCACCGCGCTCCCGACCATCGTTGGTGATCTCGGGGGCCTGAACCACCTGCCCTGGGTGGTCACCGCCTACCTGTTGACCTCCACCGCCGTCACCCCGTTGTGGGGCAAGCTGTCCGACCTGTTCGGCCGGCGTGGCACCTTCCAGGCCGCGATCGCCATCTTCCTGGCCGGATCGATGCTGTCCGGCTTGTCGCAGAACATGGGCGAGCTGATCGCGTTCCGGGCCGTTCAGGGGCTTGGCGGCGGCGGGCTGATGGCGCTGGCCCTGGCGATCGTCGGCGACCTCGTCTCACCCCGCGAGCGGGGCCGCTACCAAGGCTACTTCGGCGCGGTGTTCGCGCTGGCGAGCGTGGGTGGACCGTTGCTCGGCGGCTTCTTCACCGATCAGCTGAGCTGGCGGTGGATCTTCTATGTCAACCTGCCGCTGGGCATCGCCGCCCTGGTCGTGACCACCGTGGTGCTGCGCATCCCGTTCCGCCGCCGGCGGCGGCGCATCGACTACCTGGGCTCGCTGCTGCTGGTGGCCGCCGTGTCCTGCGTCGTGACCGCCACCACCTGGGGTGGGACCACCTTCCCGTGGGGGTCGGTGCAGATCATCGGGCTCGCCGTCGCCGCGGTCGTGTTTCTGGTCCTGTTCGTGGCCTGGGAGGCGCGGGCGAGCGAGCCGATCCTACCCTTGCACCTGTTCCGCAACCCGATTTTCACTGTTGCCAGCGCCATCACCTTCCTGCTCGGGCTGGCGCTGTTCGGCGCGGTCGTCTACCTGCCCGAGTACCTCCAGGTCGTGCAGGGCGCCTCGGCGATCAGCTCGGGCCTGCAGCTGATCCCGCTGACCCTAGGGATCGTCATTGCCTCGGCCGGCAGCGGCCAGCTTGTCAGCCGCATCGGCCGCTACAAGGTCTTCCCGATCGTCGGCGCGACACTCCTCACCATCGGGTTCTGGCTGTTCAGCCACATTCAGGTCGGCACCAGCACGGCCGTGCTGTCCGGGTGGATGCTGGTGGTCGGGCTCGGCATCGGCTGCATCATGCAGATCGCCGTGCTCGCCGTCCAGAACGCGGTCGCCTACCGCGACCTCGGCACGGCCACCTCGGCCACCGTGTTCTTCCGCCTGCTGGGCGGCTCGTTCGGGACCGCGCTCTTCGGCGCCATCCTGGTCAACGGGCTCCAGCACAACCTGGCCATGCTGCTGCCAGGGGGGGCCGCCGGACGGGCTCACCTGGACGTCGGCTCCTTGCAGGGCGCACCCCAGCAGCTGCGGGCCTTGCCCGGCCCGGTCCTGCATGCCCTGCTGGAGGCGTTCGCCCGTTCCTACCAGGTCGTCTACCGGTGGGCGATCCCGTTCGCCGTCGCCACGCTGCTGCTCACCCTGGTGCTGCGGGAGGCACCGCTGCGCACGACCGCCCACGTCGGTCGCGGCGAGGAGGAGGCCACCCCATGACCGGGCTGGTCTGGGCCGTGCCGTCGGAGCGGCACCCGCGCCACGCGGGAAGCTTCTCCGGCGCCGGAGGGATCGGTTGAGTCGCGTGGCCCGGCCCGCGGTGGCCGGCCGTGGCCTGGTGTGCGAGTTCGGGCCGGTGCGGGCGGTGGACGACCTGAGCTTCGAGGTCGCCACGGGGGAGGTGTTCGGGCTGCTGGGACCCAACGGTGCCGGCAAGACACCGGCGGGTCCGCCGCCGAGGTCCTGCTCGGCTACCCGACCACGATTGTGCGCTACAGCGCCTCGGCGCTGCTGCCCAAGCCGTATGGCGTGCGCGGCGGCTACCGGGCGGTGTTCACCGACGCGGCCATTGAGAGTAGCTGGACCGCCGGCTACGACGGCCGCCCCACCACCACGCTGACCGAGTACACCGAGCAGGGCCAGCGCGAAGTCGACCTACCGGCGCGTGACGCCTCCACGGCGGTGATCGACCACGTGATCGCCTGCTGCCAGGGCCGGGACGCCTCCCGCATCAGCCCGGCCAGCGTCCTGGACACCCTCCAGCTCACCGTCGACCTCCCACACCGCCCTGGCCGCACCGAAGCGGCCATGACCGGCGCGGCGGAGCCTGGCGGGCTCGCAGCGCCCCACGCCGACTCCTGCCACTCTCGGGGCATTACCAGCCCGTGAAACAGTCATCCCGCTCCTTGTCGACGCCCTGCCGAGGCGTAGGTGCCGTTCTATTGACGCAGCAAGAGCCGGATCCTGGACTTCCCCCCGGTGGCAGGACACCTCCGTTGAGAGGAGGCTGTCCAGATGCCCGACAAGCAGCAGAGGAACAGACGGCAGTTCACCCCCGAGTTCAAACGCGACGCGGTGGAGCTGGTGCGCACCAGCGGCCGGCCGATCGCCGAGATCGCGCGTGAGCTGGGGATCTACGACTCCACGCTGGGCAACTGGGTCAAGCAGGACCGCATCGACCGTGGCGAGCGCGAGGGACTGACCAGCGACGAGCGGGCCCGGCTGCGCGAGCTGGAGCGCGACAACGCCAGGCTGCGGATGGAGCGTGATCTGCTCAAACGAACCGTCGCCTTCTGGGTCAAGGAGACGTCGACACCGTGAGCCACTACCGCTGTGTCGATGCCCAGAAGGCCGCAGGCTTTGCGGTAGCCGCCGCCTGCAAGGCCGCCGGGGTGACCAGGTCGGCCTACTACGCCTGGACCGCCACGACCGCCCGGGGGCCGTCGGACCGCCATCGGGAGGAGGTTCGGCTGGTCGCCGAGATCCGCCGCATCCACGCCCGCTCCAAGGCCACCTACGGGGCGCCGCGGGTGCATGCCGAGCTCAGGCGCCGCGGCTGGGCCGCCAACCACAAGCGCGTCGAGCGGCTGATGCGCGCCCATGGTGTCGTCGGCTACCGGCCCCGCCGGCGCCGCGGCCTCACCAAGCAAGACACCACCGCGGCGCCCGCCCTGGACCTGTTGGGGCGGCTGTTCGACCCCCAGCGGCCGGACGTGGCCTGGTGCGGCGATGTGACCTACATCCCTACCGACGAGGGCTGGCTGTACCTGGCGAGCGTCATCGATCTGGCCTCCCGCCACCTGCTCGGCTACTCCATGGGCACCCACCACGACGCCCAACTGGTCTGCGACACCCTCCAGGCCGCGGTGGCCACCCGCGGCCAGCACCGCATGCCCGAGACCATCTTTCACACCGACCGCGGCGCCGAAGGTGGATTCAACTGGCCGTCGCAACACCCTGAGCACTGGGGGTGTGGATGGGACGACCACGGGGTTGGGCTGCGACGGCGACAGGAAGGCCGCCGATGC
>Ga0209859_1000207_pt1 | contig 14012 bp, 12 predicted proteins | sample GWRWS3_50_60_FD_187241 | JGI IMG/M metagenome (GOLD analysis project Ga0209859, IMG submission 187241) | Riverbed sediment microbial communities from areas with vegetation nearby in Columbia River, Washington, USA - GW-RW S3_50_60 (SPAdes)... | ecosystem: Environmental > Aquatic > Freshwater >... | reverse complement strand
CGAGCGGCACCTGCTCCGGAAGCGCAGCTCGCGCCTCTTCCGTGGCCACCGCCGTCTCCGGGACGAGCGCGATCGGAACCGCCGGCACGCCGTCGGCGACGCGGTGGATGCGACCCTCGGAGGTCAGGCAGGCTCCGCCGGCGAGGGCGGCGGCCAGGTTGTCCGCGTGCCCTTCCAGCGGGAGCCCCTCGCGGAGGAGCCACTCCGGATCGGCGTCGCGCCCGGCAACGTGCGCGGCAGCGACGAGGCCGAGGGCGATGACTGCGGCGCTCGACCCGAGTCCCCGCTCGCGCGGGATCCGGTCGAAGAACTCGAAGCGGAGGCCGTCGGCGGGGTCGATCCGCTCGAAGGCCTGGACGCCCAGGTGGGTCCGGTCCGGTGTGCCCCCGTCAGACACCTCGAGCTCGTTCCAGAGGTCGAGCGCGACGGCCGCGCAGTCGAAGCCGGCCCCGAGGTTGGCCGTGGTCGCGGGAGCGCGAACGCGGAGCTTCACGGAGCCCCTCCCGCACGAGCGCCTCGCCTGCCGGGCCCACCCCCGCGCCCGCGGCAGAACGAAGAGCCCAAGTAACAGTGTGTTACTTGGGTGAGCGGGCTCGCCGAGGAGGGCGGGTTCGAGGTCACGATGCGGCCTCTGCGATCGCCTCGGGATCGGGGTCGACGACCACCGGCGGCGGCGCGAGCCGTCCCGCGCTCTCGGGGTCCTTGAGCCCGTGCCCCGTGATCACGCAGACCACGGTGGCGCCCGGCTCGGGCGGCTCCTTCGCCAGGGCGGCCAGCCCCGCGGCGGAGCACAGCTCGCAGAAGAGCCCCTCCGAGGCGGCGAGGTCGTGCCAGGCGGCGAGGATCTCGTCGTCCGAGAGCGTCACGACGTGGCCGCCCGTGCGCTCGAGCGCCTCCTGGACCGAGGCGGCGTGCACGGGCTCCGAGATGCGGATGGCCGAGGCCAGCGTCCCGGCCCGGTCGATCGCCTCGGCGGCCACGAGCCGCGAGGGCCGGCCGTCGAGCTCGAGGAAGGCCTGGCCGTAGGCGGTCGTGTTCCCGCCGCCCCCGTAGGGGAGGTAGACGGCGTCGGGCGCGCCGCCGAGCTCGTCGACGATCTCGAACACGGCCGTCTTCTGGCCCTCCCGTCGGTGCGGGTTGAGGGAGTTCACGAGCGAGTGCGTCCCTACCTCGGCCAGTTCGCGCGCCGCCTCGAGCGCCTCGTCGAAGGTGCCGCGCAGCTCGAGGATGCGCGCGCCGTACATGCGCGTCTGCGCGAGCTTGGCCGAGGCGACGGCGCCCTTCGGCTGGAGGATGACGGCTGGAATGCCCGCGCGCGCGGCGTAGGCTGCGGCCGACGACGCCGTGTTTCCTGTGGAGGCGCAGACGATCGCCTGCGCGCCCTCCTCGACCGCCTTCGAGACGGCGACGGTCATCCCGCGATCCTTGAAGCTCCCGGTCGGGTTGGCGGCCTCCCATTTGAGCCAGAGCTCGACGCCCAGGCGCCGTGAGAGCCTCGGCGCTGGCAAGAGCGGCGTCGAGCCTTCCCCGAGGGACACCACCGGCGTCGCATCGGTGAACGGGAGGCGGTCGCGGTAGCGCTCTGCGAGCGGGATCACCAAGCCGGGGACCCTACTCGCGGACCGCATTTCTCCTTACGCCCAGCCGAGGCCCGGCACGCCACGGTCGGAGACGACTGGGAGAGCCGAGGGCGCGCCGCGCGTCTCCGGCAGCCCGGCGATCGCGCCGAGGGCGGCCTGGAGGTGGCCCGTCGACGCCTCGTGCGTGACGATGTGGAGCGCCGCCTCGCCGTTCGCCTGGTGCTGGATCAGACGAGCGATGGAGACGTCCTGCTCGGCCAGCCGCAGGGCGACGTGGGCGAGCACGCCCGCGCGGTCGTCCACGTCGATGCGAACGTAGTAGGGCGAGCGCGCCTCCTCCGGCGGGAGTCGCGGAAGCTCGCGCCAACAGGCGTCGTTCTGGAGGAACCCGGTGCCCGTCGTCCCGATGACGCTGACCATGTCGGCGACGACCGCCGAGGCGGTCTCCATGCCGCCTGCTCCCGGGCCCTCGAGGGTGATCTCCCGGATCGCGTCCCCCTGGAGCATGACCGCGTTCATGGCGCCCTCGACGGCGGCGAGCGGGTGGTGGCGGTCGACCAGAGCCGGGCCGACGCGCACGTCGAGCTTCCCGTCCACGAGCGTCGCCGCCCCGATCAGGCGCACGACCATCTCCATCTCGCGGGCGGCGGCGACGTGCGCGCCCGTCACGGCCTCGATCCCGTCGTACGCGACGTCGGCGAGCGTCACGCGCGAACCGAAGGCGATCGTGGCGAGGATGGCCATCTTCGCAGCCGCATCGGCGCCGTTGACGTCCTCGGTCGGATCCGCCTCGGCGTAGCCGAGCCGCTTGGCCTCGGCGAGCGCCTCGAAGTACTCGGCGCCCTCCTCCATCTTCGTGAGGATGAAGTTCGTCGTCCCGTTCACGATCCCGAGCACCCGGTGCACGTTCGTGGCGACGAGCGCCTCTCGCAGGATCTTGATCACGGGGATGGCGGCGCAGACGCTCGCCTCGAAACGCAGCTGCACGCCGGCCTCCGAGGCCGTGCGGAAGAGCTCGGCGCCCTCACGGGCGATGAGCTGCTTGTTGGCCGAGACGACCGGCTTGCCGGCCCGGAGGAGGTCGAGGACGTAGCCGCCGGTGGGCTCGATCCCGCCCATGACCTCGGCGACGAGGGCGACCGACGGGTCCTCGCGGATGGCTGCGAAGTCGGTCGTGAGGACGCCCGCCGGCGGCCGGTGGGGCCGCTCCTTCTCCGGGTCGCGGACGAGCGCGTGCACTACGCGGAGGCGGTGCCCCGTGGCGCGCTCGATGTCCTCTGCGTTCTCGGCGAGGAGCCGGTCGACGGCCGAGCCGACGGTTCCGTAGCCCAGAAGGGCTACGGGGACGTCAACTGCGGACATGCGCCTCCGCGCCGAGAAGCCCCTCGCGGCCCGCCAGCTCGCGCAGCTCGCTGCCGACCGCCTCCACCGGGTGGCGGGCCGCCATGCGGCGCAGAGCGGTCATGCGGGGCCGCCCGGCCTCCTCCTCGGCGATCAGCTCGCGCGCGAAGGAGCCGTTGCGGATGTCCTCGAGAAGCTGTCTCATCGTCGTCCTCACGTGCTCGTCGATCACGACCTGCCCGCGCGTGAGGTCCCCGTACTCTGCCACGTCGGAGATCGAGTCGCGCATATGGCCGAAGCCGCCCTCGTAGATGAGGTCGACGATGAGCTTCATCTCGTTGATGCACTCGTAGTAGGCGATCTCCGGCGCGTAGCCGGCGTCCACGAGCGTCTCGAACCCCGCCTGCATCAGCGCGCAGACGCCGCCGCAGAGGACGGCCTGCTCGCCGAAGAGATCGCTCTCGGTCTCCTCCGCGAAGGTCGTGGCGATCATGCCGGCGCGACCGCAGCCGATGGCCGTCCCGTACGCGACCGCGAGGTCGAAGGCGCCTCCGCTCGCGTCCTGCGCCACGGCGACGAGGCCCGGCGTGCCCGCGCCCGCCTCGAAGAGCTGGCGGACTCGGTGGCCCGGCCCCTTGGGGGCGACCATGATCACGTCGTGTCCCGGCTCGGGCTGGATCTGCTCGAAGTGGACGTTGAAGCCGTGGGCGAAGAGCACGGCGGCGTCCGGCCCCAGGTTCGGGGCGACGTCGCGCTCGTAGACACCCTTCTGGACGTGGTCGGGGAGGAGGATCGCTACGAGCTGCGCGCCGCGCACCGCTTCGGGGAAAGTCCGCACGGTGAGCCCGGCGTCCTCGGCAGCCGCCCACGAGGAGCTCCCCTCGCGCAGCCCGACCTCGACCTCGACGCCGGAGTCGCGCAGGTTGAGAGCGTGGGCGTGCCCCTGGCTGCCGTAGCCGAGGACGGCCACCTTGCCGGAGAGGAGCTCGACGTTGCCTTCGCGATAGACGGTTGCCATGGGATTCCTTTCCTAGATGTCAGACATCTAACGGAGGACGTGCTGTGGACGTGGCGCGCGGCTCGCCGAGGCGCGAGCGAGGCCGATCCGGCCGGTGCGGGCGAGCTCGGTGAGGCCGTGCGGGCGCAGGAGCTCCTCGAAGGACTCGAGCTGCTCGGGCGTGCCGACGACCTCGAAGATCATCGAGTCGGGGCCGAGGTCGGCGACCCGGGCGTCGAAGACCTCGGAGAGGGCGATCAGCTCCGCGCGGCGGCTCGGCTCCGCGCTCACTCGAACGAGCGCGAGCTCCCGCTCGACGGCCTCGCCGGCCTCGAGCGTCGACACGCGGAGGACGTTCACGAGCTTGTGCATCTGCTTCTCGATCTGCTCGAGCAGGTCGGCCGGGCAGTCGACAGTGAGCGTGATGCGCGAGACGTCGTGCCGCTCGGTCGGGCCGACGGCGAGGCTCTCGATGTTGAAGCCCCGCCGCGCGAACATGTTCGAGACGCGGGCGAGCGCGCCAGGCCTGTTCTCGACGAGCACGGAGACCGTGTGCCTCACGCCTCGACTGCCTTCTCCTCGGAGAACTCGATCACGTCGATCGCAGCCGCGCCCGCCGGGATCATCGGGAAGCACTTCTCCTCGGGATCGCACCGGGCGTCGACGACGGCCGTGCGCCCGCAGGTGAGCGCCTCCTCGAGGACGCCCTCGAGCTCGTCGTCGGCCTCGACGGTGAAGCCGGCGGCGCCGTAGGCCTCGGCGAGCTGGGCGTAGTCCGGCACCTGGTGAGTCAGGTGCGTCTCGGCGAAGCGGTTGTCGTAGAACATCTCCTGCCACTGCCGCACCATCCCGAGCCAGCCGTTGTTGACGATGACGACGACGATCGGCAGGCCTTCGAGCACCGAGGTGGCCAGCTCCTGGCAGGTCATCTGGAAGCAGCCGTCGCCGTCGATGCAGACGACGGTGGCGTCGGGCCGGGCAGCCTTCGCCCCGATCGCGGCCGGGAGTCCGTAGCCCATCGTCCCGAGGCCGCCGGAGGTGATGAAGGTGCGAGGCCGGTCGCAGACGAGGTACTGCATCGCCCACATCTGATGCTGGCCCACGCCGGTCGTCCAGACGACGTCGTCGCGACCGAGGGTGAGGTCGCGGAGGGTCTCCACGATGGCCTGCGGCTTCAGGTAGTCGCCCTCGCGGCGGTAGCGGTAGGGGAACGCCTCACGCCACTCCTCGAGCTGGCGCCTCCAGGCGACGGGTCCTTCGTGCCCGGGCTCCTCCTCCTCTCGCACCGCCTTGGTCAGCTCGGCCAGCGCGAGCCGAAGCGGACCGGTGACGGGGATGTCGGCGCGGCGGAGCTTCCCGATCTCGGCGGCGTCGATGTCGAAGTGGATCACTTTGGCCCCCGGCGCGAACGCCGAGAGCTTGCCGGTGACTCGGTCGTCGAAGCGTGCGCCGACGGCGACGATCAGGTCAGACTTGTTCAGGCCCCAGTTCGCCCACTTCGACCCGTGCATGCCGGGCGGCCCGTAGCAAAGCGGGTGCGTCTCGGGGAACGAGCCCTTCGCCATCAGCGTCGCGATCACCGGGATTCCGCCGACCTCGGCGAGCTCGCGCAGCTCGTCGCAGGCGTCCCCGTTGATCACGCCCCCGCCGACGTACAGAACAGGCCGGGAGGCGGCGAGCAGTGCTCTCGCCGCCTCGCGAACCTGTCGCGGGTGGACACCGGCAGGTGGTCTCCACCCAGGGAGATCGACTTGATGGGGGTAGGTGAAGTCGATCTCCGTCTCCTGCACGTCCTTGGCGACGTCCACGAGGACCGGGCCTGAGCGCCCGGTTCGGGCGACGTGAAAGGCCGCTTTCAGCACGTGCGGGAGCTCCTGGACGTCCTGGACGAGCCAGGAGTGCTTGACGATGGGAAGGGTGATACCGGTCGCGTCTGTCTCCTGGAACGCGTCGGTCCCGATCAGCGTCGTGCGCACCTGGCCGGTGATGCAGACGAGCGGCGTCGAGTCCATCCAGGCGTCGGCGATCGGCGTGACGAGGTTCGTGACGCCCGGGCCGGAGGTCGCCACGGCGACGCCCACCTTCCCGGAGGCACGGGCATAGCCCTCCGCCATGTGCCCGGCGCCCTGCTCGTGGCGGGCGAGGACGTGGCGGACGGTCGAACCGCGTGCGAACGCGTCGTAGAGCGGGAGGATGGCCCCGCCGGGGATGCCGAAGACGACGTCGATGCCCTCGGCCTCGAGCGAGCGGAGGATCGCGTCAGAGCCCAGCATCTTCACGCTGCCGCCTCCGCGAACTCCGTGTCCCTCCGGGCGGAGGGGAGCGCGGCCAGGAGCGCGTCCGTGAACTCCCGTGTCGTCGCGCCCGCCCCCGAGGAGACCAGGTCCGGCGTTCGGACGCCGGTCTCGAGCGTGTCCAGGACGGCGCCCTCGAGCGTTCGAGCGGCGCTCCGCTCGCCGAGGCCCTCGCCGAGCATGAGCGCCGTCGCGAGGAGCATCGCGCTCGGGTTGGCGACGCCCTGGCCCGCGATCTCGAGCGCCGATCCGTGCGTCGGCCCGAATATCCCCCTGCCGTCGGGGCCGACCCGGCCCGAGGCGACCATGCGCGTTCCCTCGTGCGCGAACGCGGCCGTGCTCGCGAGCGCCTCGGCGAAGGGCTGCTCGCTGGCGATCACGTCGAAGTCGGCGGGATCGCGGAGCAGCCCGGTCACGGCGGCCTCGAACGGCACGTGCTCGACGAGGACGCCCTCCCAGCGCTCCGCCGCCATGTCGATGGCTGCGTGCCAGCGCGCGCTCGAGCCGACCGAGGTGAGCCTGGCACGCCGGCTGAACGCGAGCCGAAAGGCGCTGTCGACGGCGAGCTCCGCGGCGTCGTCGGGCACCGGGCTGACGACGGCGAGCTCGCTCCCGCGCGCGCAGACGCGGGTGATCCGCCAGCGGAGGTCGAGCTCCGCCTTCACGACCTCGAGCGCCGGCTCTCGGGTCGTCGCCACGAGCACGGCGTCGGCCTCGAGGCACGCCGCCCGCGTCACCGTCGGCAGCGGGTGCCCGAAGCGGCGGACGGCGTCCCCGCCGAACGGCGCGTGCAGCTCGTCCACCTGAAACCCGTGCATCCCCGAGACGGCAACGAGCGCGCGGCTCGCCTCGGCCGTCAGCTCCGGCCCGATGCCGTCGCCGGAGAGACAGGCGACCGTGTAGCGCTTCTTCCTCATCGCACGCTCACCTCCTCGAGCACGTCGGCGAGGGTCACGTGCTTCCGTGTATCGGCAAGACGCTTGAAGCGCGCGAACGCTTCGTTCAGCGCCTCGCGGTCGAGCTCGATGCCCGCCTCCGTGCAGGCGCGGGCGAACGCGTGCCGGCCGGAGTGCTTGCCGAGCGGGAGCGACATCACGAGGCCCAGCTCGGTGGGATCCATGATCTGGTAGGTCTCGGCGTCCTTGAGCATCCCGTCCTGGTGGATGCCGGCCTCGTGCGCGAAGGCGCTCGCGCCGACGATCGCCTTGTTGCGCTGGACGCGGTAGCCGGTGAGCTCCTCGACGAGCCGTGAGGACCGCCCGATCTCGGCGACGTTCACGCCCGTCTCACAGTCGAAGGTCCCCTTGCGGACGCGCAGAGCCATGACGACCTCCTCGAGCGCGGCGTTACCCGCCCGCTCGCCCAGGCCGTTGACGGTGGCCTCGACCTGCGTCGCCCCCGCCTGCACGCCGGCGAGGGTGTTGGCCACGGCGAGCCCGAGGTCGTCGTGGCAGTGGACCGAGAGCGTCGCCTGCTCGAGCTCGGGACAGAGGCGCTGCATCTCGCGCAGGAACGCCGCGTACTCCTCCGGGAGGCAGTAGCCGACCGTGTCCGGAAGGTTGATCGTCGTCGCGCCGGCGCGGACCGCCTCGCCGCAGACGCGCGCGGCGAACGCGGGATCGGAGCGGGTCGCGTCCTCGCAGGAGAACTCGACCTCGTCCACGAGGCTGCGGGCGTAGCCGACCGCCCAGCGGGCCTGCTCGACGACCTCCTCCGGGTCGAGGCGGAGCTTGCGCTCCATGTGGATGGGGCTCGTGGCGAGAAAGACGTGGATGCGCGACCTGCGCGCGTCCGCGAGCGCCTCCGCGGCCGCGTCGAGGTCCTCCTTGCGCGTGCGCGCGAGGGAGGCGATCGTGGGACGCTCGACTGCGGCGGCGACGGCCTTGATGCCTTCGAAGTCTCCCGGCGAGGAGACAGCGAACCCAGCCTCGACGATGTCGACTCCGAGCCTGTCGAGCTGCGTCCCGATCTCCGCCTTCTCGTCCGGCGTGAGCGCGATGCCGGGCGATTGCTCGCCGTCGCGCAACGTCGTGTCGAAGATCGTGATTCTGCGGCTCACTGCTCATCCTCCTTGCCTCCGGGCGGAGGCGTACTACTCCTGTGTGTCGGTCGGCGTGTGCGCCCGGATTGGCGCGTGAGTCGCGTTCTCCCCCTAGAGGGGGAGAATGGCGATGAGGATGACGACGAGGAGGAGCGCGGACGCCGCGGCGGGGCCGATGGCGCGATGCGATGTGGTCTCGAACCTCGTCAAGATGCATCAAGTGTGGTGAACGCGGGGTGGGCTTGTCAAGCCCCAATCGCGTGTCGTCTCCCGCCCGGCTTGCAAGCAGCCTCCTTCCGGCTTAGCCTCGCGGCGAGTTTTCGCTAGGAAGGGGGACTGCATGGCCGCCAGATATCTGCACGTGACGAGCCCGCTCATGACTGGCTCGGAAGTGACGAGGATTCAAGAGAAGCTGACGATGCTCGGCTACGCGCCGGGGCCGATCGACGGCGAGTACGGGCCCGCCACCGCGGCGGCCGTGACCGCCTACCAGCGGGACAACAAGCTGGAGGTGGACGGCGTCGTCGGGCCGGAGACCCGGAAGGCGCTGCGGAGCAAGGCGACGCCTCGCGAGAAGCAGCCCATTCGCCGGCGGCCCGGCCGCTACGGGGAGCAGGCGCTCGCGGAGGCCCTCAAGCACGTCGGCAAGAAGGAACGGCCTGCAAACTCGAACCGGACCGAGTTCGGGCGCTGGTTCGGCGTCGACGGCGTCCCCTGGTGCGCGATCTTCGTCAGCTACTGCTTCAACGAGGGTGCGAGGTACGCCGTGGCGAAGCGTTTCCGCGGCGCGGGCGTCTACGCGAAGGGGTGCACGTACGTCCCCACCGTCGAGGCGTGGCTCCGCGTCACGGGACAGTGGCGGGGCCGGACAACGCCGCGTCCCGGCGATGTCGCCATCTTCAACTGGGACGGGGGCGTCGCCGACCACATCGGCATCGTCGAGCGCTACCTCGGCGGGGGCAAGTTCTACTGCATCGAGGGCAACACGTCGTACGGCAGCAACTCGAACGGCGGCCAGGTCATGCGCCGGACGCGGTACCTGAGCCAGGTGAACGGCTTCGGCCGGGTCTCGAGAAAGTAGTCAGATGAGCGACACGCACTTCGACGCCGTCGTCGTCGGCTCGGGCTTCGGCGGCTCCGTTCTCGCCTACCGGCTCGCCGAGGCCGGGAAGTCGGTCTGCGTGCTCGAGCGGGGAAAGCCGTACCCGCCGCTCTCGTTCCCCCGTGGCCCCCGCGCGACGGCGAAGGCCTTCTGGGATCCCAGCGCGGGCCTCTATGGGATGTTCAACCTCTGGTCGTTCAAGGGGATCGGGGCGCTCGTCTCCAGCGGGCTCGGGGGCGGCTCGCTCATCTACGCGAACGTCCTCCTGCGCAAGGACGAGCGCTGGTTCGTCCAGGAGGATCTCGCGAAGGGCGGCTACGAGCACTGGCCGGTGACGCGGGCCGAGCTCGATCCGCACTACGACCGCGCCGAGCGGATGCTGAACGCCCAGCGCTACCCCTTCGAGCGCCCACCCTATGACAGGACGCAGAAGACGGCCGCGTTCAAAGAGGCTGCCGAGAAGCTCGGCCGCGAGTGGATCCTGCCTCCGCTCGCCGTCACGTTCGCGAACGACGGCGAGAAGCCCGCGATCGGCGTGCCGATCAGGGAGGAGCATCCGAACCTGCACGGGGCCCAGCGCTACACGTGCCGGCTCGTCGGCGAGTGCGACATCGGCTGCAACTTCGGCTCGAAGAACACGCTCGACTACAACTACCTCTCCGAGGCGAAGCGCCTCGGCGCCGAGATCTGGACGCGGCGCGAGGTGCGCTCCTTCGCGCCGAGGCACGGCGGAGGCTACGCGGTGCGCTACGTCGAGCACGACGTCGCGGACGAGGGGCGGAAGATCGACACGGGCGACGCACGCGTGCGCCCGGAACGGGAGCTCACCTGCGACCGGCTCGTGCTCTCCGCCGGGACGCTCGGCTCGACGTACCTCCTGCTCAAGAGCCGCGAGGCCTTCCCGAGCCTGAGCGGGAAGCTGGGCACCCGCTTCGGCGGCAACGGCGACCTGCTCACGTTCGCGCTCGGCTCGTCGCGCCCGCTCGAGCCGAGCTATGGGCCGGTGATCACGAGCGCGATCCGCATGCCCGACGCCCTCGACGGCGGCGAGGGGCGCGGGTTCTACGTCGAGGACGCCGGCTATCCCGACTTCGTCACCTGGATCGTCCAGGCGGCGCAGGGCCCGGGCGCGCTCTGGCGCTTCCGCCGCATCGGGCTCCGGCTCCTCGTCGGCCTGCTCCGCCGACGGCCCGAGGTCGACCTCTCCGCCGAGGTCTCCGCGCTCCTCTCCGACACCCGCCTCTCGGCCGGGTCAGTGCCCTTGCTGGGGATGGGCCGCGACATCCCGAACGGGACCATCACCCTCTCCGACGGGAGGCTCCAGGTGGACTGGGTGAAGGGGAAGTCGGGGCCGTTCTTCGACCGGCTGCGCGCCTTCTCGGAGTCGATCGCCCACGCTTTCGGGGCCGACTTCAAGGAGAACCCGACGTGGTACCTCGGCCGCCTGATCACCGTGCATCCACTCGGCGGCTGCCCCATGGGGCGGGCCCCGGAGGAGGGCGTCGTCGATCCCTACGGCGAGGTCTTCGGCTACCCGGGTTTCACGATCGCGGACGGCTCGGTCATGCCGGGCCCGGTGGGGCCGAATCCGTCCCTGACGATCGCCGCCCTCGCCGACCGCTTCGCCGACCGCGCGACCGGGAACGCCTAGCGATAGCGCCTGATCAGCGCCCGGGCGCCGGCGGCGAGGATGAGCGCGCCGAAGGCGAGCGCCATCAGCTCGCCGATCGCGTGTGTCGCGTCGGGCGACTCGGTGCGATCGAGGACGCCGCTCGCGACGATCGCCCCTCCCCAAAGGACTCCGATCCATCCAAGGATCGTCGCGCGCACGTCCCCCTCATCGGCGGCGAAAGCGCTCGGCTTGAGACTCGGCTTCCGCATACTGATGCGATGGCGCGAGAAGAGGGGAAGGACGGGCGCCCGGTCGTTGCGTTCTCGTCGCAGCAGGAGTGGGAGTCCTGGCTCGGGGTCGAGCACGAGACGTCCGACGGCGTCTGGCTGAGGTTCGCGAAGAAGGGCTCGGGGATCGCGAGCGTCTCGTACGACGAGGCGCTCGCGAGCGCGCTCTGCTTCGGCTGGATCGACAGCCAGGTTTCGTCCTACGACGAGCGCTTCTACCTGCAGCGGTTCACGCCGCGCCGCGCCAGGAGCAAGTGGTCGCGGATCAACCGCGACAAGGTCACGGAGCTCGCAAAGCAGGGCCGGATGAAGCCGGCCGGTGTCGCACAGGTGGAGCTCGCCAAGGCGGACGGAAGGTGGGACGCGGCCTACGCGTCACTGGCCAACGCGACCGTCCCGGACGACCTGCAGCATGCGCTCGACGAAAACCCAAAGGCCGCGGAGTTCTTTGCGACGCTCAACAGCCAGAACCGCTACGCGATCCTCTACCAGCTCGAGGACGCGAAGCGGCCCGAGACCCGGGCGCGGCGGCTGGAGAAGTTCGTGGCGATGCTCGAGCGCGGCGAGAAGCTTTACTAGCTTTGCGGGTGCCCAAGTCGTAGAGTCGCGCGGTCTGGCACAAGGAGGAAGTGATGTCTGCGGTGACCGAGCAAGAGCTGGAGGGCTTGGACGCGTTCTCGGGAGAGGTCCTTCGGCCCGGGGAGGCTGGATACGACGAGGCGAGGCGCGGCTTCAACGGACTGATCGACAAGCGGCCGGCCCTGATCCTCCGCTGCCGCGGGGAGGCCGACATCGTCGACGCGGTCGCCGTCGCGCGGGACAGCGGCCTCGAAGTCTCGGTGCGCGGAGGCGGCCACAACGTCGGCGGGAGGTGCTTCACCGACGGCGGCGTGATGATCGATCTCTCGCTGATGAAGGGCATCTCCGTCGATCCGTCGGCCCGCACCGCCCGCGTGCAGCCGGGGGTCAACTGGGCTCAGCTGAACCGCGAGACCCAGCTGCACGGCCTGGCCGTCACCGGTGGTGTGATCTCTACGACCGGAATCGCCGGGCTGACGCTCGGCGGCGGCCTCGGCTGGCTCATGCCGAAGTTCGGCCTGGCCACGGACAACCTGATCTCCGCCCGGATCGTCACGGCGGATGGACGGACGCTCACGGTGAGCGAGCATGAGAACGCCGACCTCTTCTGGGGGCTGCGCGGCGCGGGGGCCAACTTCGGCGTCGTCTCGTCTTTCGAGTACCGCCTGCACGAGGTCGGCCCCACCGTCATCGGCGGGCTGGTCGCGCATCCGTTCGATGTCGCCGCGGACGTGCTGCGCTTCTACAGGGAGTTCACGGCCGACGCTCCGGACGAGCTCATGACCTTCGCGGGAGTCGGGCATGCCCCCGACGGCTCCGGCACGAAGCTCGCGCTCGTCGTCGCCTGCCACATCGGCGCTCCGGAGCAGGCGGAGGAAGACCTGCGACCGCTCAGGGAGTTCGGGTCCCCGGTCATGGTCGAGCTCGGGCCGCTGCCCTACACGGTCATCAACGCGATGCTGGACGGCGGCTACCCCACGGGAAGCCTGAACTACTGGAAGTCCGGCTTCCTGAGCGGGTTGTCGGACGAGGCCATCGACGAGCTGCTCGCGCGCTTCGCGGTCTGCCCGTCGCCCATGACCGCGGCCCTCCTCGAGCACTTCCACGGCAAGGTGACGCGGGTGGCGGTGGACGCGACCGCGGTGCCCCACCGGGAGCCGGGCTACAACCTGGTGATCACCTCGGTCTGGACCGACCCGGCGGCAACCGAGGAGAACGTCGCCTGGACGAAGGAGATCTACGCCGCGATGGAGCCCTTCCTCGTGGGCCGTCGGTACCTGAACTACTTCTCCGAGGACGACGTCGGCGACGACCCGGTGCGCGCCGCGTACGGGCAGAACTACGAGCGCCTGGTCGAGCTCAAGACGACCTACGACCCGAGGAACCTCTTCCGCCTGAACGCGAACGTGCCTCCCGACTGAGTCCTCGGCAGCCGCGCCAGGGTTAGGTCTTGCTATCGGGCGAACGCTAATCCCGCGTACGAGTCGGAGCACACTGGGCTCACTCCCGAGTCTCACTAGTCCCCAAGGAAGCTCCTCGTCGGCTGACGTGAACCGTGTTCTACTCGCTCGTGATCCAGATTGCTCTAGCAGAACGCGGGCTACTTACAAGCTTCTTACAGCAGGCTCTAAGTGCTGCAGCCACAAGCGCTCAGGGCCATTTTCATTGCAGAACGCGATCGCCGTTTCGACGTCCCGGCCTTCGAACGTTCCCTCGATTCCAATATATGGCGATTGAAACTCTCCCGGGCACGTAAAAAGCGGCTCAGCAGGCAGCATCTGGTCCGTGTGCTCCTCAAGGCTTCGACACAAGCCGGCCGGGCTCGGTGCGCTGCCACCTGAGGGATTGCAGGTGAGAGAGAACGTAGTCTGGTCGGCTGAGACGGGATCGAGGAGTGTCAGATTGAGACGCGTCTCGGAATCACCTCCACCGCCGCACGCTCCCGCGAAGACCAGGAGTGCGATCCCGATCGCCTCAAGCAGCCGACTAACGCCGTGCCTACGCTGTCGATCGGTACCGCCGGCTCGGCGATCCCCCTATTCATCTCCGTTAGAAGCCTCGTCATGAGGCGGTCAGTGACGGTCGCGTCCCATGAGCCGGGGGAAATGAATCGGGCGTAGCCTCCGCGTTGACCTGGAAGTCGACGAGGAGGTACGCCCTGATGGCGAGCATAGCCCCG
>Ga0209859_1000206_pt1 | contig 14057 bp, 17 predicted proteins | sample GWRWS3_50_60_FD_187241 | JGI IMG/M metagenome (GOLD analysis project Ga0209859, IMG submission 187241) | Riverbed sediment microbial communities from areas with vegetation nearby in Columbia River, Washington, USA - GW-RW S3_50_60 (SPAdes)... | ecosystem: Environmental > Aquatic > Freshwater >... | reverse complement strand
AGGTCCGCCCATTTCGAGCGACGGGGCGCGTCCAGGCGTGAGCGCTCCCGTCGCCGCCCGTGGGGAAGCGACCGGTGTCGAGCGTGTGTTCCGTGAGGCGTACGGCCAAGCGGTGGCAACGCTGGCCCGCATCTTCGGTGACATCACGCTTGCCGAAGACGCCGTCCAGGAGGCGTTCGTCGTGGCAAGCGACCGGTGGCGGAGCGACGGCATCCCACCCAACCCAGCGGGGTGGATCGTTACGACCGCACGAAACCGTGCGATCGATGACCTCCGCCGTTCGGCCCGTGGCCGGGAACTCCATGAACAGCTGGGTGCGCTCGCAACCAGATCGCACCGCCCGGACACCGAGGAGTGGGAAGAGGACGGACCCGTGAGGGACGACCAACTCCGACTGATCTTCACCTGCTGCCATCCGGCGCTCCGAACCGAGCACCGTGTGGCCTTGACCCTCCGACTGCTCGGCGGCCTGAGTGTGGATGAGGTGGCCCGCTCGTTCCTGGTGAGCGAGTCGGCGATGGCGAAGCGGCTCGTGAGAGCGAAGTACAAGATCAAGGCCGCGAAGATCCCCTATCGGGTGCCGGACGAGGCGGACCTGCCGTCTCGGCTCGGGTCGGTCCTGTCGGTGCTGTACCTGATCTACAACAGCGGGTTGGAAGGTCCGGAACGGGCGTCGCTGCGAGGCGAGGCGATCAGGCTCGCTCGTGCGCTCGCCGAGCTGATGCCCGATGAGCCCGAGGCGGCGGGGTTGCTGGCCCTAATGCTGCTCAACGACTCGCGGGTGCCGGCCCGCACAGTCGATGACGATCTGGTGCTCCTGCGCGATCAGGACCGGTCGATGTGGGACCGCGCGATGGTCGAGGAGGGACAGGCGATCGTGCGCGCCTGCATCCGCCGCGGCCGACCGGGGTCCTACCAGCTCCAGGCTGCGATCCAGGCCGTGCACGGCGCCGCCGACTCGTTCGAGGCAATCGACTGGCCCCAGATCGTCACCCTCTACAACCAGCTGGTCTCCGTCATGCCCACGCCCGTGGTCGCGCTCAATCGCGCGATCGCCGTCGCCGAGGTCGAGGGTCCCGGTCCAGCGCTCGTGATGATCGACGCGATCGCTCCGGACCTCGAGAACTATCACCTGCTGCATGCGGCCCGCGGAACGATCCTGCGCCGACTCGGACGGCGGGAGGACGCGCACGCCGCGTTCGAACGCGCCGCCGACCTCGCCGCAACAGAAGCGGACCGCCGGTTCCTGGTGAAACAGATCGAGGTCTTGGCCGAGGACGAAGCGCATCCGCAGGGCGCGCCGGGCCGATCGACCGGATCAACGAACAAGACAGGTCCGCGCTGATTACTCATGCAGCCGCGTGTCGCACCTGGGGGCCACGTCAGAGCCTCGTCGCGGAGCCCACGGGACTCGACCGAGTAGGTCCATCGAACCGGACCGTCCTCGTGCTCGAAGCCGAGCAGCCTGCCCTCCTCACCGCCCGGCAACAGGACCGGGAGCCCGACATGCTCCTCACCGGGCCAGAGCTCCTGTTGGACCTGACGCGCTCACTTGTGCGAATTCATAGCAACTCGGATTCACGACGTTCGGCGAGTCCAGCGCGTGATGTGTCCCGCATTGGCCCCGCGGCGGACTGCGAAACATTGCGAAACGTCGGGCTACGCTGGGGAGAGAAACCGCTGGTCAACGACTCTCTCGGCTCAATCTCCCTGGTTGGGGCGAGCGCCGGATCAAACTCATAATCCGTCGGTCGCAGGTTCAAGTCCTGCCCGCCCCACCGATCTAGCAGGGGAAATGCGGGGAACGCCCGAGGGTCTCACTCCGAGTTGGGTAAACACAGGGCAGACATAGAGGCGGGGATGTTCGGGTGACTGGCGAGGGACCTAGAGCGTAGGGGCTTCTCGGTCGCCTGTCGCAGACTCGGCCTAGCATCGTCTCAATTGGGTAGCCGGGACCGCGACATCCCAGGGAAGGAGGTAGACATGCGATGTCAGCGCGTGGACGACGACATTCAATGCAGGTTCGATGCCACGCGGCGCGTGACCGTCGGGTGTGGCGACCCACCAGACCCCGACCAGGCGGGATTCGCGGGGACCGTCTACATGGTCCAGGTCTGCAAAGAGCACGACCCCGACCCACGGCGGTCGATGCCGCTGCCGCGCCGGCGCACGTCAGTGCCGATCGGGGAACGCCCGCGGCGCTGAGCGATCAGCCGAGGAACCGCATCCGCTCCTGGCCGGGGAACGACTCGTTCATGGCGTCACCGCGTGGTCGGCCAGGAACCACTGCGCGAGTTCGTCGTTGCGGAACCCCGCCGCGACGAGTTGGTCGAGCAGCTTCTTGTTCTCCTCCCGCAGATCCGCGACCTCAGCCGTGAGCGCGCTGATGGCCTCGCGCGCCTTCGCGTTCCTGTCCTTGAGAATGTGCTTCAACTGATTCGGCACTAAGCCTGGGAAATCGCGCTCCGCATCGGGCTTGAGGTCGGGATCGGGCCAGGGAATGCGACCGCCTGCCTTCTCGCCGAAGTACACCTCGATGGTGCAACCTCGATGGATCTGACAGCAGGAGAGGATCATCTTCACGGGTTCCACTCGTCCCGACTCGGCATCCAATGTGACCTGCCTTACGGATATCGGTCCGAATGTCTCACGGAAGATAGGTCCTTTGACCAAGAAAGACGCTGCCCCAATCAGCCGATACCCTCCGGGCTTCGTTCCTTCTACGCAGTAGCGGAGTGCCAAGCATCACCGAACATGCCGTCGGCTGATCACGGTAGCGTTGTCAAATGCCGTCGCTGCCTGAGATCGAGCAGGCGCTCCGTGAACGGCTCGACGCCCTTGGCCCCGCTCCCCGCGCCGAGTTGCTCCACGTCCTGATGCTCCCCGCCCTCGAACGGGCCGAGCGGATCGGCAAGTTCTGGAGCTACCCGCAGAGCCGAACCTTCGCCGAGCTGCTGATCGACTGCGAGGAGGACCGGACGCTCCGGGCGGTCTTGGTCGGGATGCTGCGCAAGGCCAACCGCTAGGGTCCAGGCTGAACGATGACGTCTTCCAGGTTCATGTGGCTCGTGGTGGCGGGCAGAGGTCACTCCAGCGAGCAACGCAGCTTCACCGAGGACCTGGAGGACGCGAAGGCGAAAGTGAACGAGCACGCCGAGCGGCTTCGTCGCGAGGGCCGGACCGACTGGTTCGGCTTCGTCTTGGACCTGGATCGGCCGACCGTCATCGCGCCGTCCACGCCGGGCACCCCGCCGATACTCGGCTGGGAGCGCGTGTACTTCGTCGACGGGCGCAACTGAGCCGACCTTCGCCGAGCTGCTGATCGACTGCGAGGAGGATTGGGTGCTGCGGGCGGTGTTGGTTGGGATGCTGCCGGAGGACGATCGCTGACCTAGGGCGCAGCGGGAGCCCGCGCCGCACGGGGAGCCGACGCTTTACCCGGCCAACAGGAGCGCTCCGGGGATAGGACTTGAACCCACAACCCATGGATTCGGGAGATTCTAGAAGCAGCGCCCGTCGTAATGCCATTTGGCCGTGCGCACGAACCTCCAGCCGGAGAAGTCGTAGGCACCGACGGTGTGCTTGTGGATGAGCTGGAAGCGGGAGACAGCGTAGTACCAGCCGATCGGAAGGTTCGGACCGCACGCTTGCCACCCACTGCTCACGTACGTCCAGGTCTCGGTGACGAGCAGGTTCTGGCCTGTGTTTTCCCCTACCACCAGGAGACCGGACCGATCAGGCAGCACCCGATACAGTCGGACGTAGTCGATCTGAATGTCGAAGTTACCGGTGTTCGGGACAGAGCGCTGGCGGAACTTCAGGATTCCCTGTAGATCGCCGTACTGGTTGTGCTGGTTGACCGCAGTCGTGGTGTAGACCTTGGTCCGGTCGTGCGACCAGTTGGACGGCATGGCCACTTGCTCGTCCGCGATCGCAGGCAGGGCGCTGGCGGCCAGCAACCCCAACGCGAGAGCGATGACGAGAAGGAATCTCTTCATGCCCTGTACCCCTTTTTTGAAACGGTCGGTGCCCCGAACCATAGTTTGCTCCTGTGGCGTCCGCCTCAGCACTAAGCGCTTGCAGCTCAGCCTTGTTACCGCTGACTGGCGGCCCTCGCGCTCGAAGCTCAGCCTGGAGGCCTTCGACCATCCGTGGCCTCTGCCTCGGGGGGGTTATCGGCGAAGAAAGACACATGATGCGTCCAGATGACCTCGAACAGCGACTCCAGGCCCGTCTAGATGCCCTCGGGCCGCTCCCCGCGCCGAGCTGCTCCACGTCCTCATGCTCCCGGACTTCGACCGCGCCGATGCTATCGGCTCGTACTGGGGAACCCAAAGACCCGGACCTTCGGTGAACTGCTGATCGACTGCGAGGAGGACCGGACGCTCCGGGCGGTGCCCGTCGGGATGCTGCGGGAAGCCGACCGCTAGGAAGCGCGAGCGTCGCTATGTACCCCTAACGGACAGACGTACTCAGTTACACGCGACGTTTACGCATTGGCGCGGGTCGCCATTGAATCGGGCGACGTTTCCGCCGCCGTCGATTACTCCTAGTGCGGCATCAATCCCAAGATCAGCGTTGCCGAACGCGCGATTGTTCACGAGCCGCGCCGAGTCACTTCGGACGTCGAAGCCGTCATCTCCTGCCCGCCGTGCGATGTTGTGGTTGAGGACGCTGTGGTTGTCCTTCACATTGACCTGGAAGGCATCTCCGCCGCTCCTCTTCACGATATTCCTGCGGAGAACGTTGCTTGCGCCCCCGATTGGAGGCTGTGAGATCCCAAGATTGATCCCCCTCCCGTCCACATTGACGACGACGTTGCGGCTTACAACGTTGTCCTTTCCGTTTTCGACGCCGATGCCATCCCCGCCACCCCCCACGTGGTTTCGAGCGATGACGTTTCCCTTGCCCCGCTGGAGGAGTATGCAAATACCGTTCCGGTGGCAGGTGTTGCCGCGCATCTCGTTGCGGTCTGCTTGCATGAGGATGCCCGGCCCCTCTTCTTGGCCCGAGATGACGTTCCCCTTGATCAGGTTGTTCATCGAATCCTCGATGTGGATGCCGAGGGCGTTGCCTGAGAATCTGTTGTCAACGATGCGGTTGTCACGCGACGCGAACACCCCCAAGCCGTCGCCATCGGGGGCGGGATTGCGACTTCCCGAGCTCTTGCGGATGACGCTGTGGGAGACGTCGAAGAGAAAGAAGCCAAAGAATGCGTTCCTCGTCGAGGATATTCCGGCCAACCGAACGTTGCGAGCACTTCCTACGGCGACGCCGGTCGCGAAGTCTCGTACGGATCCGTTCATCACAGTGATCCCATCGTGGCCGTCAGCGAACACGCCCGCGTCGCAGAACTCGCCATCAGGACATGGATCGACTAGCTGACCGTCGCCGTCGATCGTGTGGCCGTTCAGATCCAAGGTGATGTCATCGGCCCCGATGACGATGCCATTGTTCGGGCAATCCAGCAGACCGCTATCGAGCGTCGTGTCGGTGGTGATCGTGTCGCCGCAGCTCACGGGGCCGGCTAGCGCCTGACTGCCGCCCACGACCGCGCCCGCTATCGTTAATGTGACGACTAGAGCAAGTGAGGCGAGCCTCGCGGAGAAGCCGTGGCCCAAGCTTGGCCATCCTGCCCTCCCGCATGGTCGGCCGAGTCGGTTGCTGCGACCCTATGCCCATGTGCCATTTGGGACAAGCGGCATTGCCCTGCAGATGCCCTCTGCGCGAGGCCCGGTGAATGTATTTCGGCCAGACGCCGAGACGCGGAGCGACGACCGGACGGCGTAGCCTCCGACCATGAGACCAGACGAACTCGAGCGCCAACTGCGGGAACGCCTCGACGCCCTCGGTCCGGCTCCCGCGCCGAGCTGCTGCACGTCCTCATGCTCCCCGACTTCGAGCGAGCCGACCGGATCTCAGAGTTCTGGGGCTACCCAGAGAGCCGCGCCTTCGCCGAGCTGGCTGATCGACTGCGAGGAGGACCGGACGTTTCGCGCCGTGCTCGTCGGGATGCTGCGCGATTCAGGCTGAGTCGTCCAGGCCGATAGCATCCATGTGGCCATGCCAGCCGTGGGTTATTGGCGGACCTACGGGAGGACCTGGAGGCAGCGCATGCATGAGGAGCTGGAACGAAGGCTCCAGGCTGCGGCGGAGAGGATCTGGGTCTGAGCGCCGAAGCGACGGAGCGAGCACGAGGGGCGGTTCTTCCGGGCCGGCGAGGTGGGTGGGGTCCCGCATTCGACGCTCGAGCGCCTCGGGCGCAACGGGATCGTCATCTCGCGACCTTCTATCCGGCCGGAGAGTCCGAGGCCGTCGATCGTCTGTTCCGGAACGATCCTTGCCGCTCACCCTGGCGGACGCGGAGCCAGGCGGCATCGAGGGACAGCCCGACAACGTCAGCGCGAGGCGCCTGCTAGCCCCGCGTCAGCCGCTACAACATCGACCTCATCGTCTTCTTCGGGGTTGCTGAGCCGTCTCCTTCGACCTCGATCTGGCGAACAAGGAGCTGGCGCGCCTTGTGGTGCCTGGGTGACGACATGCCCGCGCCCTCGGCCGGAATCCTCGGCGCGGATTCGGTCACGAGAGCGGACCGTCGCTGAGGCTCTGGTTCGAAGGGACTCGCGGACCGGAACCTGAACCCGCATTTAGTTCGACAAGAGGAAGCTGGGTCAGTTTGTGTTCGGGCCGCCTGAGGGAAGTAGGGATGTGCGAGGGGCCTGGCAACGAGCCCAACGCCCCGAGCTGTCGGAGGGTGAAGATGCGAAGACCTCAGCGTCGCTACTGGGGGAGCATCCTCACGCTCCCGGCTTTGCATCGAAGGAGAGACAACGTGAGCGAACACGAGTCACAACCAGCCGAGACGGAGATCGGCAGGTGTCACGTCTGCGCACAGCTCATCACAACGCAGGAAGACCTCTTGAAGCACTTTTTCACCCATACATTCCTTCCAACCCGAGGCTGAACACCTTGGGCTCTCGGTGCCGTCATTCAGAGTTCATCCATAGTCATATCGGGGCATGGCGATGAGGGCGGGCCGTGTCTGTTTAATGCTGCATGTTGGCGATTACGACCCAGACCCGCCCCGCTACTGCTTGCCACCAGCCCAGGTCGCACGCGGCCTGCGCGGCTGACGTCGGGCCAGTTCCACTTCTACATATCGTCCGTCGGCATAGGGACGCCGAGCCCGTCGTCCCGCATCGACTCGAAGACACTCCTCGCGGTCGTGCGCGGCGCACGCCAGCGCCATCGCGACTACCCCGAGGAACGCACCCACGAAGAACGCGAAGATCACGAATGCGACTGGCATCAGGCACCTCCTCGTGGAAGTAGTGCCAACGGAACGGAGGGAACCAGGGCTCTGGGGGTCTCCCCCTTCCTTTCACGCCCGTACCCACCCCAAGTCGGTCTTATGCGAAGCCGACGGAAGTTCTTTCAGCGGTGCGGCGCATCGGGAGCCCGCGCCGCACGGCGAGCCGGGCGGTAGAAGCCCGCATTCTGTAGGGATTCTGGGGAGTAGACCTTCGGCGGTGGGGCTCCCCAAATGGTCCGACTGTGTAACTGGCTTCGAGATGCCACGATTCGCCGGTCATGGCGGTCATCGAGAGGATCGGAAAGCCAGAGTCACGCCCATACGTCGTGGCTTGGGGACGGTTGACGGAAGAAGATGAGGGACGCCTGCTCGCGCGTGTCCTGATTTCGCGCCATGTCGATGATGTCACGGTCGATCTATGTGAGATCGAAGAGGTGACGGACGAGGGATGCACCGCGATCAAGAAAGTGGCCGAGTACATGGGTCAGGGTCAGACGATGGTGGTGCTGTACATCCCCGACCGGGAGGCGACTCGATCGCTCGAGCGATCCGGGATCGCGGATGACGGCCGGATCGTGCTCGTCGCACTCTCGCCTTCTCGTCGCATCAGTCTCGCGGTCTGACACGAGCTAGCCGAGGAACTCGAGCCACTCCTGCGACGTTCCGACCGCTATGAGCCGCCGCAGACGAACACTCGCTCCTCGTCGGTGAGCCTGTCGAAACCCCCGTTCAGCGCCCGCATCTTGAGGTGGAAGTAAGAAACAGGGCGCGTGACGATCTAAGCGGCACGGATCTGGGCCTAACGCACCGACGCAGTCCCATCGACGGCACGCGGACGAGTGTGTGACGGCGTCAACATCGGTCGGTTCTCGCGCGCGCTTTATCAAGCCACTCCAACAGTCGACACCTGATGCATGAATCCGAGGAGGGAGCCCAGGACTTTCACATGGTCCCTAGTTGACGGGATCCTCGGCCTCCCACGGCTCGTAACGAAGCTACGGGGACGACGCTGCGCCGTGTGCGGCACCCGCCTCAAGCCGGACGTGACCGCGTGTCCGAAGTGCGGATACGACACCTGGCCACCCGCCATTGGCTCTCCACCTCCACCTCCACCTCCACCTCGACCTCCACCTCCACCTCCACCGCACTAGCTCGCTCGCCGGAGGGCATGCTGGCCGTCGGTACCCGGTGCTAGCGTCCGACCTCGTGGACGTAGAGCAGGTCGAGCGAAGGCTCCGCGAACGCCTGGACGCGCTCGGTCCCGCTCCCCGTGCCGAACTCCTCCACGTCCTGATGCTTCCCGACTTCGACCGAGCCGACCGGATAGGTGAGTTCTGGGGCTACCCAGAGAGCCGTACATTCGCCGAGCTGTTGATCGACTGCGAGGAGGACCGGACGCTTCGAGCGCGCTCGTCGGCATGCTGCGGGAGGCCGACCGAGGTCGTTTAGGCCCGATACCCCACGGAATCCAGAAGCCCGCAACGGGCACCAGCGCAGCGCGCCATGAATCTAGGTATCAGTCATCCGGCTGACAGCACCGGCGGTATGTAAACGGCTATGGCCACGAGTCATACTCGATTCGTCGAGCTGGAGCGGATCATGGCGATGCCACTGACACAGGATGAACAACTAGTTCTTCGGCATCTCCTCTCGGGCGAGAGCAGTGAGGAGATCGCTGCTGCCCTCGACTGGCCGCTCCAGGCGGTGCGGAACTGCACGCACACGCTTCGCACATGGGTGCTGGACGAACTTGGAGCAAGTGGACGAACTCCAAGCGAGTACCTCCCGGCCCCTCCTCCGGTCGGACGCGAGGCGGAAAGCCGGTTGTGGGATGGGCGCGAGGTCGCGGCGTGGATGGGGCGTTGGCGCCGCGAGAAGGCGTGGCGCTAGCCAGCGCACCGAGAGCCCGCGCCGCACGGCGAGCCCGGCCGTATGAGGGTCTCGAAGAGCTATCGGCGCTTCGGCAATTCTCCGCTAGGGAACAGCCACGTAATCGTCAAGGAACTCGCGCGCAGCAGCCGTATCCAGCCGGTAGGTCTTATCCGTCGCCTTGCAGACCGCATCTCCCGTAACGGTGATGGAGACGATCAGGTTCGAGGATGTGCCACCGAGGAAGTGCGGTCCACCCGAGTCGCCGTAGCAGGTCCCGCCGCTGCCGGTAGAAGGGTTCATGTTGAGCAGGAGCCAGGCCTTTCCCTGCAGCGCGTGGAAGGATTGCGTCGCGTACCGCCGGTCGAAGTTGTCGAGGAGCGACTTCAACCCACCCTGCTTCGTGTCCCTGACAGCACCGTAGCCAACCGGCGTGAACGTCGCCTCCCGCAAGACTGTGTTATCGAGCAAGCCGAGCGTAGGCAGCTGTGCGGGAGTGACCGACGCCGAAACGGGGGCATTCAGGACGACAACTGCAAGGTCGAGGGGGTCGTTTAAGCCTACGGAGTTCGCCCCAGGGGCGACGTGCGAGGTGCCTGTCAGCAGCGTGGCCGAGGCATCGACCCTGTTGCTGAGGGTGACCCAGAACTCGTCGATCCCGAACTGGTCGAACGCCTGGAAGCAGTGGGCCGCCGTTAGGAACACCGTGGGCGAGATCAGCGTGCCGGAGCAGAACGGCACGAGCTGCGGCGGATCGCCGAATTCGACGACGAGCGCGCCGACCTGAGGATGCAGTGCGCCATCCAACTGACCGAACGTGATCGCCCCCACCGGCCGCACCGAGACGAGCAGCAGCGCCGCGAGGGATCCGACCAACATCATCTTGCGCATGAGTCCACCTCCCCAGTAGGGAATACTCTCTCCCACGAGGAACGCGTGCGGGGTCAAACGTCGGTTGCGGTATTCCCTTTACGTTGAGCAGGCCGTGGGCCGCGAGCCCGAGCAGTCCCTCCCGCCGCGACGAGGTTCGCCGTGTACGCGATTTCCACGCGCAGGATGGCTCGGATAGGCTCCGAGCGAATGATTCCAAGCTTTAGCGACATCATGCGCCCGATGCTCGACGCGCTCTCGGACGGGTCGGTACGCGACACGGTCTGGCTACGTGATGAGATCGCGAGGCGGTTCGGAGTCTCGCCCGAAGAGCGAACCGAGCTGCTTCCCAGCGGGACGGGGAGGCTCTTCGATAATCGTGTTGCTTGGGCCTACGTACACCTCCAGCACGCAGGAGCCATCGAGCGAGTTGCCCGAGCCAACTACCGGATCACGCCACGAGGTACCAAACTGCTCGCTGAGAACCTGACCCTAATCGATGTCAAGGTGCTCAGCCAGTTTCCCGAGTTGGTCGCGTTCCGCAAAGGCAGGAAAGGCAAGGAGAAGCAGGCGCAGGTTGCAACCGCCGCCGCTGATCTAGCCGATGACAAGTCGCCCACCGAGCGACTCGCCGAGGCTCACGCCGACCATCGCGATGAGCTAATAGCGGTCCTGCTCGATCGAATCAGAACATGCGATCCGACGTTTTTCGAGCATTTGGTTCTCCGCGTCCTGGTAGCGATGGGATACGGCGGCTCCGAGGAAGAAGCAAGCGAGCACTTGGGGAAGAGCGGCGACGGAGGCGTTGACGGCGTTATCAACGAAGATCGATTGGGCCTCGATCAGGTCTACGTTCAGGCGAAGCGACGGGCCGAGAGCGGCGTGGGACGACCGGAGGTAAACAGCTTCGTCGGGGCTCTCGCGGGTCGTGGCGCGAAGAAGGGTGTGTTCATCACTTCAACCCACTTCAGCCCGGATGCCGAGACCTACGTGGCCAAGGAGGTTAAGGACTTCAAAGTCGTGCTCATCGACGGTGAGAAGCTCGCCGATCTTATGCTGCGGTTCGGCGTTGGTGTGTCGACTCGCGAGACCTTCGCGGTGCAGGAGATCGACGAGGACTTCTTCACGGAAGAGCTGGGGTAACGGAGGAGGTCTGTTCAGCCCGCGAATAGGCGAGAGAGTCGGGCTCGGCTAATGGATGAACGGCGTCTCGCTGGACTCGGCTGGAGGTCGATCGACCCGAGCCACGGCGAGCGCCACAGGGATGCGCCGCTACGTCGACGACATCGGCTCCGGCGTCTCGGATGCAGGGATTACGACGAACTCGAGCGTCGTCCTGTCGGGGACCTCCCCGGATCACGCTCTCGGCGATCTCGCGCCGCCCGTCGCATCTCGCCGTGCCTACGGGTCCCTCGCTCGCGTCCCAGGCGACGCGTCGAGCCGCCCCGCGCCTCGTGGACGGGGGGATCGGTCCAGGGCAGTAGTCAAGGGCGAATGATCTAGTCCGCCGAGTGTCGAACCTGTGGCCGTCGTTGTCCGACCCATGCAGGAACCCTGCGCTGACTCACCCATCCAGGTGTATTCGGGTTCCGTCTGGGCAGGCCCGGCCGGAACGCCCCCAGCGATTCGGCGACCGAGTCGGCGAACCACAGGGCCATGACCCGGTCCTGCTTGCCCCTTCGCCCCGCCCGCCATATCGCCAGCTCATCGATGAACGGCCGCATGTGGGTGTCGGAGCCGGGGCCAGCCGGAATCGTGAACTTCCCCTGTGCGAAACGACCGGCCGTGCCAAGCACACCGTGGTCCTTGTCGTACTTCTTGCCTCCGGAGGTGTCGAACTTCAGGAGGTTGCAGCCCAGCTGGTGGAGTTGCTGCTTGAGGTCGACATCGGTCCCAAGTTGGCCGAAGTTCTCTTCGACCATGCAGCGGATCGCCCCGTAGCGTCGGACCGCGTAGAAGATCTCGGACTTGATGGCCTCGCGGTTGCCCAGACCGGACTTGGCGATGCAGTCGATGATGTGCCGGGTCCTGGTTGCTCGGTCGATGGCCAGCACCACGAGAGCGCACGTGCCCTCGGTTGCAGGGTCCACACCGACCACGACCGGAAGACCATGTGGGATGTCGCCCACGCGGCGCGTGGGGTCGCGGGAACCCTCCAGCACGTCGAGGGGGAACGGGGCATCGGGGAGTCCGATGGCCTCCTGCTGGTAGATCAACGCCCAATCGCGAAAACGCATCGACTCCTGGCGGCGAAGGAGTTCCTCGGTGGGCCAGAGCTCCGGCCAGTAGGACTCGTTTGCATCGTTCAGCGCCGCCGTCTGCAGCTTCGCCCACGTCGCGGTCCACTCGTTGGAGTCATCGAGGAAGGACGCGTAGAGGTCCTGCTCGTGCACGCGGGTGGCCAACATGGCGATCTTGCCATCGGCGGGAAGCCGCGACTGAACGCGACCGAGCAGCCAGGAGATGATGCGCTCACGCTCGGGCTCTGGGACGTAATCCTCCACGACATCGTCCAGCATCACGAAGTCGAGGCGGGAGCCGTACAGCTTGCCTCGGAGCCCGACCCCCTGGATCGTGTAGTCCTTCTCGACGCTTGAGCGCTTGATACTGAAGTAGTCGCGGGTCCACGGCGGGCGCGAACGCTCGCCGGGAGCGGGTGCGAACGGGCCGAAGTCGGCGACGACGGATGGGCGGCCGTTCGATTCGTAGAGGTGGTGGTCCGTGAGCATCTGCGCGAGCAGGTCAACCCGCTTGCGGGACTCCACCTGGTTGGAGCAGACGATCATGAATCGCAGTTCGCGGTTCGCGCAGAGCCGGTAGAGGATGTATTCGAGCAACAGCGTCGTCTTGCCCGAGGCCGGTGGACAGAAGATCGCGGTGACCGGGTGGCCCTCGATGTGTGAGATCCACGCCTTCTGGTGCTCGGGGGTGTCGTGGCCGAAATACCGGAGCCGGAACTCCTCGAAGGGGGGCAGCTCGGGACGGTCGTTCAGGCGGAAGCCGCCTTGTGCCCGCTGCCATGCTGTAGCGAGGTCAGGATCGTTCTGCAGCCATCGCTGGATGACCGAGTGACGCGTCGCAGCGAAACGTGCAGCTTCAGACAGCGTCAACGTCCCGAGGTGGCCCGCCTCCAACGCCTTGATCAACGCCACACGACGCCGCTTGGACTCGGCCTTGGTCATGCGGGTCTGGCCCGGCATCAGCGGCCCCAGCCTGGAAAGTCCATCGGCGAAGACTACAGCGCTGTCATTCGTTCCGGGAAGGGCATTTCTGGTCGTCGGGGCGCGACACAGAGCGATGTTCAGGCCGGAGGTGGTCCCGAATGCCAGACTTGCGCTAAAGGGACCGGCTGCAGTGCCAGCTGTTGGAACACCCAAAGCGCCTCCGCGCTGTCAGCGTGTGCAGCGAGCAGATGAACCATCACGCCCCCAGGCCCCCACACGGGAAGTAGCTGCTCGCACACGGGACACCTTGCGACGTCCATGCAGACCTCCCCCTTTCCGCCAGGGCGGGGAAGGTATCGACCCAAGGTGTTCTCTAGTCGTTGAGCGTTGCTTACTCGTTCTGCCAAAGCTCTGGATGATCGTCCTCTTCGAACTCGGCAAGGCACGGTCTGCAGAAGCCGAGGATGACCGTCTGCACCGCCCGACACTCAGGGCAGTTAGCCACGACCAGTGAAGGGCTCATGTCTCGGGAAGGTACGCGCCCACTCTGGTGATGTGGTGGCCAGAGCGTGTCGGATTGGTGAACACGTGAAGAAACTCACGATCGCTGCTTTCTGTATCTGGCGGGACTGATCCTTCCGACTCGTCGAGTGCCTCTACTTCGTCACCGCCGTCGAACAGTTGCCCCCGGCGTTCAGAGGCAGCATGAGGCAGGGCATGTAGCGGCAGATCAGGGAGGGACAACATTTATCTCTCTCTCACCCTCCTTTATCAACCGGGTGGGGTGGGGGGCCCCTGGATGGGACCCAGCGCGGCGGGACGGGGGGGCGTCCGGGGCCCGG
>Ga0209859_1000205_pt1 | contig 14086 bp, 6 predicted proteins | sample GWRWS3_50_60_FD_187241 | JGI IMG/M metagenome (GOLD analysis project Ga0209859, IMG submission 187241) | Riverbed sediment microbial communities from areas with vegetation nearby in Columbia River, Washington, USA - GW-RW S3_50_60 (SPAdes)... | ecosystem: Environmental > Aquatic > Freshwater >... | reverse complement strand
GTCCGTCGTGCGGAAGTAGAACTGCGGCCGGTAGCCGTTGAAGAACGGGGTGTGGCGGCCGCCCTCCTCCTTCGAGAGGACGTAGACCTCGGCCTTGAACTGCGTGTGCGGCGTGATCGAGCCCGGCTTCGCGAGCACCTGGCCGCGCTCGACCTCCTCGCGCTTCGTGCCGCGCAGAAGCGCGCCGGCGTTGTCGCCCGCCTGGGCGTAGTCGAGCGTCTTGTGGAACATCTCGAGACTCGTGACGACGGTCTTCTCGATCTCGGGATGGATTCCGACAATCTCGACCTCGTTGCCGGACTCGATCTTGCCCTGCTCGATGCGGCCCGTGACGACGGTGCCGCGGCCCTGGATCGTCATGACGTCCTCGATGGGCATGAGGAACGGCTTGTCGACGTCTCGCTCGGGCTCCGGGATGTAGGAGTCGACAGCCTCCATGAGCTCGAGGATCTTGGGCGTCCACTCGGCGTCGCCCTCGAGCGCCTTCAGCGCCGAGACGGCCACGACCGGGACGTCGTCGCCCGGGAACTCGTACTTGGTGAGGAGCTCGCGCACCTCCATCTCGACAAGCTCGATGAGCTCGGGGTCGTCGACCATGTCGGCCTTGTTGAGCGCGACGACGATCGACGGCACCTCGACCTGGCGGGCGAGCAGGATGTGCTCGCGCGTCTGCGGCATGGGGCCGTCGGCCGCGGAGACGACGAGGATCGCGCCGTCCATCTGGGCGGCCCCCGTGATCATGTTCTTGATGTAGTCGGCGTGGCCCGGGCAGTCGACGTGTGCGTAGTGGCGGTTGGCCGTCTCGTACTCGACGTGCGCCGTGTTGATCGTGATGCCGCGCTGGCGCTCCTCGGGGGCGTTGTCGATCGAGTCGAAGTCCACGGCCTCGGTGTTCGTGCCCTGCTCCGCGAGCACCTTCGTGATCGCCGCCGTGAGCGTCGTCTTGCCGTGGTCGATGTGACCGATCGTGCCGACGTTGACGTGCGGCTTCGTGCGCTCAAACTTCTGCTTTCCCATCAGCTCCTCCGGTGGTCTTCCTACGTTGCTCGAGCGGCGGAGACGACCTCGCCCGCGACCGTCTGCGGCGCCTCCTCGTAGCGGTCGAACTGCATCGTGAACGTGGCGCGGCCCTGGGTCTGGGACCGCAGGTCCGTCGCGTATCCGAACATCGTCGCAAGCGGGACGCGGGCGCGAACCGCCTGCGCGTTGCCGCGCGGCTCGAGGCCTTCGACACGGCCCCGGCGCGAGTTGAGGTCGCCCATGACGTCGCCCAGGTACTCCTCGGGCGTGACGACCTCGACGGACATGACGGGCTCGAGCAGCTTCGGCTTAGCCCGCTCCATCGCGGCCTTGAAGGCCATGGAGCCGGCGATCTTGAACGCCATCTCGCTCGAGTCCACATCGTGGTACGAGCCGTCGACCAGCTCGACCCTGATGTCCACGACGGGGTAGCCGGCGAGCACGCCGGCCTCCATCGCCTCCTGGATGCCGAGATCGACCGAGGGGATGTACTCCCTCGGGATGCGGCCGCCGGCGATGCGGTCGAGGAACTCGTACCCCTCGCCCGGCTCGGCCGGCTCCATGTTGATGACCGCGTGGCCGTACTGGCCGCGGCCGCCGGTCTGGCGGACGAACCGCCCCTGAATCTTCTCGACGCGCTTCCCGACCGTCTCGCGGTAGGCGACCTGCGGACGGCCCACGTTCGCGTCCACCGAGAATTCGCGCATGAGGCGGTCGACGATGATCTCGAGGTGGAGCTCGCCCATGCCCGCGATGAGCGTCTGGCCGGTCTCCTCGTCCGTCCGCACCCGGAACGTCGGGTCCTCGTCGGCCAGGCGTGCCAGCCCCTGCCCCAGCTTGTCCTGGTCGGCCTTCGTCTTCGGCTCGATGGCGACGGAGATCACCGGCTCGGGGAACTCCATCGACTCGAGCTTGATCGGGGCCGTGTCGATGGCGAGCGTGTCGCCGGTCGTCGTCGCCTTGAGGCCGACGGCGGCGACGATCTCGCCCGCGCCGATCTCGTCCCGCTCCTCGCGGTGGTTCGCGTGCATCTGGAGCAGGCGTCCGACGCGCTCCGTCTTCCCGGTGGTGACGTTGAGGACCCGCTCGCCCGCCTTGACCTTGCCGGAATAGACCCGGAAGTACGTGAGCTTGCCGACGTAGGGGTCGCTCATCACCTTGAAGGCGAGCGCTGAGAAGGGCTCGTCCTCGGAGGGACGACGCGAGAGCTCGTGGCCCGTGCGCGGATCGACGCCGTGGATCGGCGGGACGTCGAGCGGGCTCGGGAGGAAGTCGATGACGGCGTCGAGGAGCGGCTGCACGCCCTTGTTCTTGAAGGCGGAGCCGAGGAAGACCGGGGTGACCGCGATCGCGAGCGTGGCCTTGCGGAGCGCGCGGCGGATCATCTCGGGCGTTACGGCCGTCTCGTCCGTCAGGTACGTCTCCAGGAGCTCCTCGTCGTGCTCGGCGACGGCGTCGATGAGCTGGTGGTGGTACTCCTCGGCCTGCTCCTTGAGCTCCTCGGGGATCTCGATCGTCGTCACCTTCGTGCCGAGGTCGTCCTCCCAGACGGTCCCGTTCATCTCGGGGATGTCGACGACGCCGCGGAAGTGCTCCTCCTGGCCGATCGGGAGCTGCACCGGAACCGGGTGCGCCCCGAGCCGGTCGGCCATGGACTGGACGGAGGCGAAGAAGTCGGCGCCCGTGCGATCCATCTTGTTGATGAAGGCGATCCGCGGGACGCGGTAGCGGTCGGCCTGGCGCCAGACCGTCTCCGACTGGGGCTCGACGCCCGCGACCGAGTCGAAGACGGCGATCGCGCCGTCGAGGACGCGCAGGCTCCGCTCGACCTCGACGGTAAAGTCCACGTGCCCGGGCGTATCGATGATGTTGATACGAAAATCCCGCCAGAACGCCGTCGTCGCAGCGGACGTGATCGTGATGCCGCGCTCCTGCTCCTGCTGCATCCAGTCCATGACGGCCGCTCCCTCGTGCACCTCGCCCATCTTGTGGGTGCGCCCGGTGTAGTAGAGGATGCGCTCGGTCGTCGTCGTCTTGCCCGCGTCGATGTGGGCCATGATCCCGATGTTGCGGACGCGGTCGAGCGCGACCTTCCCGCTTGTCTTCACGGCGTTCACGAGCGATCACCGTCCGAGGAGATCGCGTTCTGGGACAGCGAAACGCAAGCGTCGCGCGCCGAAACCCGCTCCGCGAGTTCCGGCTCTGATTCCGTCCCCGCCCACCCGCGCTCGTAGCCGGAGGCTACGGGCTCGACCGAGGACGCCGCGAGGCGCCGCGTTGCAGCCGCAGCCAGGACGCGAGATGTGAGGACGGGGGTCGCCATACCTACCACCTGTAGTGCGCGAAGGCCTTATTGGCCTGCGCCATCCGGTAGAGGTCGTCCTTGCGCTTGTAGGCGCCGCCCTGCTGGTTCAACGCGTCGAGGATCTCGTTCGCGAGCTTCTCGTCCATGTGCTTCTCGCGCCTGTCGCGCGCGTAGCCGACGAGCCAGCGCACGGCGAGCGTGCGCGCGCGCCGCTGCGGGACCTCGACGGGCACCTGGTAGTTGGCGCCGCCCACGCGGCGGGAGCGCACCTCGAGCACCGGCGTCACCGTCTTGATCGCCTGCTCGAGCGCCTCGACCGGCGGCTTGCCGGTGCGCTCGCCGACCTTCTCGAGGGCGGAGTACACGATGTGTTCGGCCGTCGACTTCTTGCCGCGCACCATCACCTTGTTGACCACCTGCGTCACGAGCTTCGAGCTGTGGAGCGGATCGGGCTCGAGCTCGCGGACCGGAATCTCTGCACGCCTAGGCATCAGTGGTCCGCCCGATGACGTTGGTGGAGGACGTTGCCGGGCGGACCACTAGCTACGAGCCTCTCTTGGCGCCGTACTTGGAGCGCGCCTGCCTCCGCTCGGCCACGCCGCCGGCATCGAGCGCGGCGCGGATCACCTTGTAACGGAAGCCCGGCAGGTCCTTCACGCGGCCGCCGCGGATGAGGACGACGGAATGCTCCTGAAGGTTGTGCCCCTCGCCGGGGATGTAGGCGCCGACCTCCATCTGGTTCGTCAGCCGGACGCGCGCGACCTTGCGCAGCGCGGAGTTCGGCTTCTTCGGCGTCGTCGTGTACACGCGCGTGCAGACCCCCCGCTTCTGCGGGGCGCCGCGAAGGGCGGGTGTCTTCACCTTCGTCGGGGGGGTCTTCCGACCCTTCCGCACGAGCTGGTTCACGGTGGGCACGCGGTGGGATTCCTTCGTCTCGGGGAGGTGTCTGGACGGCTTCCAGACGCAACAAAAGGCCGACGTGGGCCAGGCCCATGCCGAACCTCGCGGCATGCTAGCAGCTCAGCGCGGCTTGCCGCAAAGTATTGTCGCGGCGGGGGTGCGCGCGTATCGTCCATCCGCAGCCTCCCACATGGTCCCTCTTGCCGACACCGCCACCTGGATCGCCGTGGGCTTCGCCATCGGGGCGGCCGTCCTCGCGCTCGTCGCGTCGCTCGTCCTTCTCGCGCTGGTCGTACGGCGCGGGGGAAGCTCCCAGGGTGCCGCTTCCGGAGATGGGTCCCGATCCGACGAGCAGGCGGCGCCCGAAGAGCTGACGGACGCCCTCGAGGACGCGCGGGCCGAGACGGCTCGCTCGCGCCAGCTGGCCGAGATCGCCACGACGATCGACCTCGACGCCGTGCTCGAGCGGACCCTGGCCGCGGCGGCGACGACCGACGGGATCGACGCTGCGATGGCCGTCGTCCGCCAGGCGGAGGACGAGCCGCTCGTGGCGACCTTGGGGATGACGGCCGACGAAGCCTCGCGCCAGCCGGTCTCGGGCTCGCCGTCGGGAGGAGCGAGGGCCGTCCGCATCAGCTATCGGTACGACGCCGCGGAGGAGGCCGCCCGCGAGCTGGAGGGCGGACTGATCAGCGGCGGCGTCGCCGTCCCGCTGCGCGAAGAGCACGTCGGGACGATCGGGACGCTCGCCGTCTTCTGGCGGGGGACGGACCGCGTCCCGGAGGACGACGAGATCGCGGGGCTCGAGACGCTCGCGCAGACGAGCGCCCCGGCCATCAGGAACGCGCAGGAGTACCGGGAGGCACGCCAGCTCGCGGACGTCGACGCGCTGACAGGCGTGCACAACCGCCGCTACTTCCACGAGACCCTCGGTCGGGAGTGCGCGCGTGCGCAGCGCTACGAGCGCCGCGTCGCGCTCATCATCCTCGACATCGACGACTTCAAGGAGACGAACGACCGTCTCGGACACCTCGGCGGCGATGCCGTACTCGCGGCGGTCGCCGAGCGTCTGCGCCGAGCCGTCCGGCAGTCGGACGTCGCCTGCCGCGTCGGTGGGGACGAGTTCGCGGTCATCCTCCCGGAGGCAGGCGCGCGGGACGCGGAGCAGCTCTACCGCCGGATCCAGTTCGCGGTCGGCTCCGGGGCGTCAGGGCCGGCCGAGCGCGTCCGCCTCTCGGCCGGCATCGCCGAGCTCCGCCCCGAGGACGACGCCATTGCGCTGTTCCAGCGGGCCGACGACGCCCTCGACCACGCGAAGGAGGGCGGCAAGGGCCAGGTGCAGCGGGCGGACAGCTCTAGGGAGCTGGGGGCAGGGGGCTCCTACTAGAGCCGAGAGCCGAGGCGGGCGAGGCCGGCCTCCTGCTCTCGCCGCCGGACGAGCGTTCGGACGTCCTCGAGGAACCTGGCGCAGTCAGACTCGAGCTCGCGGGAGAGAAAGTGCCCCGGCGGAGCCGGGGGGGCCTGCTCGGAGGCAGGCTGACGCTCGGAATACTCTGGACCAGCCACTCTCTCCCCACCTCGCTGTGGAACCTGTGGATAACCCTTGCAGACGCCCTCACGCGGCTCGTCCGGGTGCCCTCTTGACCGCGACGGGAGCCAGTCTACGCCTAGCCGCACCGCCGGCGATCCCCCTTTTGGGGGGCACCCATGGAACTCCTCGCAAAGAGCGGGAAAATCGGAGGACGCCCTCGCCGGCGTCCTCGACTCCCCTCTAGCTCTCCTCGTCGAGCGGCGAGTCGACCTCGGGGACCTCCTCGGCCTCGAGCGAGCTCTTGCCGTCGCCCCCGTTCGTCTCGGACTCTCCGCCAAACGTCATGTCGAGGAGGCCGAGGCTCTCGCCGTCCGAGCCGATCTCCTCGAGCGCGGCGAGCAGCTGCTCCTCCGTCTGCGGCCGCGCGTAGGCGGACGCGGGCACCTTCTCGCTCGGGGCGATCTCGACGTTGCGGTACCGCTTGAGCCCGGTCGCCGCCGGGATCAGCTTCCCGATGATGACGTTCTCCTTGAGGCCGAGCAGGCGGTCGACCTTGCCCTCGATCGAGGCGTCGGTCAGCACCTTCGTCGTCTCCTGGAAGGAGGCGGCCGAGAGGAACGACTCGGTCGCGAGGGAGGCCTTTGTGATCCCGAGGATGAGCGGCTCGAAGGTGGCCCGCTCCTTCTTCTCGCCCTTGACGCGCACGTTCTCGCGCTCGAGCACGACCTTGTCGACGAGCTGGCCCGGCAGGAGGTCCGTCTCGCCGGCGTTCTCGACCCGCACCTTCTTCAGCATCTGGCGGACGATCAGCTCGATGTGCTTGTCGTGGATGTCCACGCCCTGCGACTTGTAGACCTTCTGCACCTCGCCGACGAGGTAGAGCTCGGTCGGGGTCGAGCCCTTGCCCGACTTGGAGTGGAGGCCGAGCAGCTCGGCCGGAGAGAGCGAGCCCTCGTGGAGCGGGTCGCCGGCCTCCACGACCTCTCCCGCGGCCACGAGCAGCCGCGTGCGCCGCGGCAGCTGGTAGTCCTTCGGCGGGAGCGGCTCGCCGTTCTCGTCGACCCCGTCGGCGTGAATCGTCACCTTCGGCCCGCGGTCGGTCTCCTCGATCTCGACGCGCCCGCCCACCTGCGCGAGCGTGGCCGCGCCCTTCGGGTTGCGCGCCTCGAAGATCTCCACGACGCGCGGGAGGCCGTGCGTGATGTCCGCGCCGGCGACGCCGCCCGTGTGGAAGGTGCGCATCGTGAGCTGCGTGCCCGGCTCGCCGATCGACTGGGCGGCGATGATGCCGACCGCGTCGCCGATCTCGCACATCTGGCCCGTGGCGAGGAAGGTGCCGTAGCAGACCCGGCAGACGCCGTACTCGCTGCGGCACTTGAGGATGCTCCGCACCGGCACCGTGAAGGTGTCCGCGTGCTCCTCCAGCTCGGCCGCCAGCTCCCGCAGTCGCGGGAAGGTGATCTCCTCGCCCTTGGCGACGAGCACCGTCTTGCCGGGCTTGCCGTCCTTGAGCGGCTTGCGCACGTCCGCCGCGGCCACGCGCCCCGCGAGCGAGCGGTTGAGGCCCTCGGGGACGAAGACGGGCAGCTGGATCGACTCCGCGCTCCCGCAGTCCTCGTCGCGGATGATGACGTCCTGGGAGACGTCCACGAGCCGCCGGGTCAGGTAGCCCGAGTCGGCCGTGCGGAGAGCGGTGTCCGCGAGCCCCTTGCGCGCCCCGTGGGTCGAGATGAAGTACTCGAGCACCGAGAGGCCCTCCATGAAGTTGGCCTTGATGGGCAGCTCCATGATCTCGCCCTTCGGATTGGCCATGAGGCCGCGCATCCCGGCGAGCTGGCGGATCTGCTTGAAGGATCCGCGGGCCCCCGAGTTGGCCATCATGTAGATCGGGTTGAGCTCGTAGAGCGTCTTCTCCATCGCGTCGGCGACCGTGTCGGTCGCCTCGGTCCAGATGTTGACGATCGACTCGTGGCGCTCCTCCTCGGTGATGAGGCCACGCTCGAACTGCGTCTCGATCTTCTGGACGCGCTCCTCGTACTCCTCAAGGATCTGCTCCTTCTCCGGAGGGATGACGATGTCGTTCTTCGAGATCGTGATCCCGGCCTGCGTCGCGTGGTGGAACCCGAGGTCCTTGACCGTGTCGAGGAGCACGGAGATCGCTGCCGCGCCGTAGATGTCCACGAGGCCGGTGACGAAGTCGTTCGTCTCCTTCTTGCCGAGCGTGCGGTTGATGAACTCGACCGTGGTCGGGTCGAGGTCCGGGAGAGCGCGCCCGATGGCGCGGGCGACCTCCTCGTTGAAGATGACGCGGCCCGGAGTGGTGAGCAGGAGCTCGCCGGCGCGGCGGTACTCGATCGGATCCTGGAGCGCAACCTGGCGTGAGTCGAGCGCGAGGATGACCTCGTCCTCGGATCCGAAGCGCCTCGGCCGTGGATCGAGCTCCTCGGCGGACGTCTCGGTCAGGTCGTGCCGGCAGTACGTGAGGTAATAGCTGCCGAGCACCATGTCCTGCGAGGGCGTGGACAGCGGCTTCCCGTGCGCGGGCGAGAGGATGTTGTTCGAGGACAGCATGAGGATGCGCGCCTCCGCCTGCGCCTCCGCGGAGAGCGGGAGGTGCACCGCCATCTGGTCGCCGTCGAAGTCCGCGTTGAACGCGTGACAGACGAGCGGGTGAATCTGGATCGCCTTGCCCTCGACGAGGACCGGCTCGAACGCCTGGATGCCGAGTCGGTGGAGCGTCGGCGCGCGGTTCAGGAGCACAGGATGCTCGGCGATGACCTCCTCGAGCACGTCCCAGACCTCCGGGACCATCGACTCGACGTACTTCTTCGCCGCCTTGATGTTCTGGACGGACTTCCGCTCGACGAGGCGGCTCATGATGAACGGCTTGAAGAGCTCGAGCGCCATCAGCTTCGGCAGCCCGCACTGGTGCAGCTTGAGCTGCGGGCCCGAGACGATCACGGAGCGGCCGGAGTAGTCGACCCGCTTACCGAGCAGGTTCTGGCGGAAGCGGCCCTGCTTCCCCTTGAGCATGTCCGAGAGCGACTTCAGCGGGCGATTCCCAGGCCCGGTGACCGCACGGCCGCGGCGGCCGTTGTCGAAGAGGGCGTCGACCGCCTCCTGGAGCATCCGCTTCTCGTTGTTGACGATGATCTCGGGCGCGCCCAGGTCGAGCAGGCGCTTGAGCCGGTTGTTCCGGTTGATGACGCGGCGGTAGAGGTCGTTGAGGTCGCTCGTGGCGAAGCGGCCCCCGTCGAGCTGCACCATGGGGCGGAGCTCCGGCGGGATGACCGGGATCGCCTCGAGGATCATCCACTCCGGCCGGTTCTCCGAGGTGATGAAGGCGTTGACGACCCTCAGCCGCTTGATCGCGCGCTGCTGCTTCTGACCCTTCGACGTGCGGATGATCTCCCGCAGCGACTTCGCCTCAGCGTCGAGGTCGAGGTCGCGCAAGAGGTCACGGATCGCCTCCGCCCCCATGCCGCCCTTGAAGTAGACGCCGAAGCCGTACGGCGAGCCGAAGCGGTCCTTCAGCTCGCGGAAGAGCATCTCGTCGTTGACGATCAGCTTCGGCTCGAGATCGCTGAAGAGCTGCCACGTCTGCTCGAGGCGGGCGTTCGAGTCGACTGCCGCCTCGCGTGCGTCTCCGCGGCGGGACTCGATGTCCTGGTACATCTCGCGGACCTTGAGGGCCCACTGGGAAAGGGCGTCGAAGTCCTCCTTGCGGGCGCCCTCGCGCAGGCAGAGGTCGTAGGCCAGCTCCTTCACGGCCGCCGGGTCGGCGCCGGGCTCGGCCTGGTCGAGCACGTCGCGCAGGAGCCCGTTGCCGAGCTCGCGCGCCTTGTCGAGGTTCTTCCGGTCTACGCCGACCGTTAGGTCGGCGTCCTCAGGTGCAAGATCCGCTCCTGTAAGGAGCGCGTCTTGCACCTTGTTCACGTGCTTGGTGATCGCGCCCTTCTTGGAGCCGGTCGCCTTGTCGGCCTGCTTCACCAGCGAGGAGAGCGCCTCGAGGATCTGGACGGCCGCGTTGCCGACCGCCTCGGTGTCGCGCGGCGCGAGCCGGCGGTCGTCCCGTACTGCGGCGCTGCGGACGAGCTCGCGGATCTTCTTCGAGTCTTCCGTCGTGACGGTCTGCGCGACCTCGGTGAAGATCCCGCTCGCGAGCGAGCGGGACTCCTCCAGGGTGGGCAGGCCCTGCTCCTCGGCCCAGGCGGCGAGGCCGCGGGCCCAGAACTCGTCGTCCTCGTCGAAGTTGCGCTCCTTGCCCTTCGTGAAGTAGTCGCGCCGACGGGCGAGCCGGTCCTCGAGGGCGGCGAGCGCCTCGTCGCGGTCGACGTTGATGCGCTCGTACTCGCCGCGCACCTTGTCCTCGAGGTCGGCGAGGTCGGCGGCCCGCTTCTCCACCTCGACGCTCGTCACGATCGAGGCGGCGAAGTAGAGCACCTTCTCGAGCTCCTTCGGAGCGATGTCGAGCAGGTAGCCGATGCGGCTCGGGACGCCCTTGAAGAACCAGATGTGCGAGACGGGCGCGGCGAGGTCGATGTGGCCCATGCGCTCGCGGCGCACCTTCTGCCGCGTGACCTCGACGCCGCAGCGCTCGCAGATGATGCCCTTGTAGCGGACGCGCTTGTACTTGCCGCAGTAGCACTCCCAGTCCTTTGTCGGGCCGAAGATGCGCTCGCAGAAGAGCCCGTCCTTCTCGGGCTTGAGCGTGCGGTAGTTGATGGTCTCCGGCTTCGTGACCTCGCCGGAGGACCAGTCCCTGATCTGCTTGCTCGACGCGAGGCCGATGCGGATCGCGTCGAAGTTATTGATGTCGATCAAAGCGCTCCCCTGCTCATGATTCTTCGATTTCCGCGTCTGCTAGGTCGGTGGCTTCCTCGAGGGCGCCCTTCTCCTCGGCCTCGAGCTCGCCCGCCTCGGCTTCGTCGTGGTCGCCGAGCTGCTCGTCGGCTGGGAGGGTCAGCTCGCCGTCGGTGTCGACGCGCTCCTGGCCCTCCTCGGCCTCCTCGGCCGTGGGCTGGCGCGCCGCGGCGCGGAGCGAGCCGGGCGAGAGGTCGATGCCGAGCTCCTCCGCCGCGCGGAGCAGCTCGTCGTCCTCCTCGCGCACCTCGACCTCCGCACCCTCCTCGGAAATGACATTCACGTCGAGCGCGAGCGACTGCATCTCCTTGAGGAGCACCTTGAAGGACTCGGGGATCGACGGCTCGGCGATGTTCTCGCCCTTGACGATCGCCTCGTAGGCCTTCACGCGTCCGACAGTGTCGTCGGACTTGATGGTCAGCATCTCCTGGAGCGTGTACGCGGCGCCGTAGGCCTCGAGCGCCCAGACCTCCATCTCGCCGAAGCGCTGGCCGCCGAACTGCGCCTTGCCTCCCAGCGGCTGCTGCGTCACGAGCGAGTACGGGCCCGTCGAGCGCGCGTGGATCTTGTCGTCGACGAGGTGGAGCAGCTTGAGGATGTACATGTAGCCGACGGTCACCTTCTGGTCGAAGGGCTCGCCGGTGCGCCCGTTGAAGAGCCGCGCCTTGCCGGAGCAGTGCCGGCCGGCGGGCCGCTTCTCGTCGACCACGAACTTGATCGGCGAGTCCGGGTTCTGGCGCGTCCACTCGACGAGCGCCTCGTCCACCTGCTCCGGCGTGGCGCCGTCGAAGACGGCGCTGGCGACCGGGGTCGGGCCGTTGCGCTCGCCGTCCTCGGCGAAGACGCCGTGGTGGGCGGCCCAGCCGAGATGGGTCTCGAGAACCTGGCCGATGTTCATGCGGCTCGGCACGCCGAGCGGGTTGAGGACGACGTCAACGGGCGAGCCGTCCTCGAGGAACGGCATGTCCTCCTCGGGGATGATCTTCGCGATCACGCCCTTGTTCCCGTGGCGTCCGGCGAGCTTGTCGCCCTCGGCGATCTTGCGCTTCTTGGCCACGTAGACGCGGACGAGCTCGTTCACGCCCGGCGAGAGGTCGTCGCCGCCGTCGCGGGAGAAGGTCTTGACGTCGATGACCTTCCCGCCCTCGCCGTGCGGGACCTTGAGGGACGTGTCGCGGACCTCGCGCGCCTTCTCCTTGAAGATTGCGCGGATGAGCTTCTCCTCCGCGGTCAGCTCGGTCTCGCCCTTCGGCGTCACCTTGCCGACGAGCAGGTCTCCGGAGCCGACCTCGGCACCGATGCGGACGACGCCCCGGTCGTCGAGGTCCTTGAGGGACTCCTCCGAGCGGTTCGGGATGTCGCGCGTGATCTCCTCGTCGCCGAGCTTCGTCGAGCGGGCGTCGATCTCGTACTCGTGGATGTGGATCGAGGAGAGCACCTCGTCCTTGACGAGCCGCTCCGAGATGACGATCGCGTCCTCGAAGTTGTAGCCCTCGAAGGGCATGAAGGCGACGAGCAGGTTCTTGCCGAGCGCGAGCTCGCCTTCCGAGGTCGAGCTGCCGTCCGCGAGGACGTCGCCGGCCTTCACCTTGTCGCCGAGGCGCACGACGGGCTTCTGATGGATGAGCGTGCCCTGGTTCGAGCGCATGAACTTCTCGAGCTCGTAGTCGTCCTGGCCGTCCCTCGTCTCGACGACGATGCGGTCGGCGTCGACGTCCACGACCGTGCCCGCGTTCGGGGCGACGACGACGTCGCCCGTGTCGATCGCGGCGCGGTACTCGAGGCCCGTGCCGATGAGCGGCGGCTCGGTGATCATGAGCGGGACCGCCTGGCGCTGCATGTTCGAGCCCATGAGGGCGCGGTTCGCGTCGTTGTGCTCGAGGAAGGGGATGAGCGCCGTCGCGACCGAGACGATCTGCGCCGGGTTCACGTCCATGTACTGGACGCGCTTCGGATCGGCCTCCACGGGCTGGCCGCCGGGGCCGCGGCAGAGGACGGTCGCGTTGACGAACTTCCCGGTTCGCTCGTCGACGGCCTCGTTCGCCTGGGCGATCGTGAGCTTCTCCTCCTCGGCGGCGTCGAGATAGATGATCTCGTCGGTCACCCTGCCGCCCTTGACGACGCGGTACGGGGTCTGCACGAAGCCGAACTCCGAGACCGTCGCCATCGACGAGAGCGAGCCGATGAGGCCGATGTTCGGACCCTCGGGCGTCTCGATCGGGCACATGCGCCCGTAGTGGGTCGGGTGCACGTCGCGCACCTCGATCGGCGCGCGCTCGCGCGTGAGTCCACCCGCGCCGAGCGCCGAGAGGCGGCGCCGGTGCGTGAGCCCGGCCAGCGAGTTCGTCTGATCCATGAACTGCGAGAGCTGCGAGGAGCCGAAGAACTCCTTCAGGGCCGCGACCACCGGGCGGATGTTGATGATCGTCTGCGGCGTGATCGTGTCGACGTCCTCGGTCGTCATGCGCTCGCGCACGACGCGCTCCATGCGGTAGAGGCCCACGCGAAACGCCTCCTGGATCAGCTCGCCGACCGTGCGGAGGCGCCTGTTCCCGAAGTGCTCGTACTCGTCGAGCTCGCCCCTGATGGGCTCACGCGAGAGCGCGATCGCGTCGGCTGCGAAGTCCTTGGACTCCTCTGGGACGCCCAGCTGCTTCGGCAGGTCGACGAGCTTGCGGACGAGCGCGAGGATGTCCTGCGTGGTGAGGACGCGGACGTCGTCGGGCACGTCCACCTCGAGGCGCTGGTTCAGCTTGTAGCGGCCGACCTTCGTGAGGTCGTAACGCTTCGAGTCGAAGAACAGCCCGCGCAGGAGGTTGCGCGCGTTCTCGAGCGTCGGGGGCTCGCCGGGCCGCTGCTTCTTGAAGACCTCGACGACCGCCTCCTCCTCGCGGGTCGTCGTGTCCTTGTCGAGCGTCGAGGCGATGAAGAGCGAGTTGCCGAAGAGCTCGAGAATCTTCTCGTTCGTGCTCGTGTCGAGCGCGAAGCCCGTGGAGGGATCCTCCGCGGGGAGCGCGCGCAAGAGCGTCGTGATCGGGAGCTTCCGCTTCCGGTCGATACGGGCGTAGACGACGCCCTTCTTGTCGATCTCGAGCTCGAGCCAGGATCCCCGGCTCGGCATCAGGTTGGCGATGAAGACCTGCTTCGTCGCGTCCTTCGGCTCCATCAGGTAGGCGCCGGGGGAGCGGACGAGCTGCGTCACGATGACGCGCTCGGTCCCGTTGATGATGAAGGTCCCCTGGTCGGTCATCATCGGAAAGTCCCCCATGAAGACCGTCTGCTCGCGGATCTCGCCGGTCTCCTTGTTGACGAACCGGACCGTGATCGAGAGCGGGACCTGGTAGGTCAGGTCCTTCTCACGGCACTCCTGGATGGTGAACTGCGGCTCTCCGAACTCGTACTCGCCGAACTCGACGGCGAGCGTCCCCGTGTAGTCCTCGATCGGCGAGATGTCGTCGATGGTCTCG
>Ga0209859_1000204_pt1 | contig 14101 bp, 10 predicted proteins | sample GWRWS3_50_60_FD_187241 | JGI IMG/M metagenome (GOLD analysis project Ga0209859, IMG submission 187241) | Riverbed sediment microbial communities from areas with vegetation nearby in Columbia River, Washington, USA - GW-RW S3_50_60 (SPAdes)... | ecosystem: Environmental > Aquatic > Freshwater >... | reverse complement strand
CTTGGGTGTTCTTGGCGGATCACCCGAGACCTACCACTCGGAAGGCCTCAGGTGGGGGACCGCCACCTCAACTTCCACGAATATCGGGACACGCTCCGGCCCGGAGCGCCGCGCTTTGCACGGCGCCTTTATCCTCTAGCAAGTCCAATGCCGCGGTGCACAGCCCGGGCAACTTGCCCGGACATGACAACAACCCGGCGACCGTAGGATGTTCGGCTGGTCGAGGAGGCCTCGGCGGATCCCTATATCCTGCTAGTGACAAGCGTTCCGGCGCCGTTCACCGACGATGCCGGGCTTGCCTTCATTGCCCGTCAGCACGCCCGTGCCCGAGACGGCGTCGGTTGCTCAATCGCGATCGCGGATCACACCACCGATTGCGCGGCGGGGTCGACCGGCCTGTGCCCGCGCGATCTCGACGATGGATGCGCCTCGATCGGCTATTGGGTCGTGCCCTCGGCCCGAGGCCACCATGCTGCCGAACACGCCTGCGTGCGGTCGTCCGATGGGCGCTCGACATGCTCTGGATCCCACGTCTGCAGCTGTTCGTCGAGCCGGCGAACACCGCTTCGATGCGCACCGCGCAGCAGGCCAGCTTCGTCCAGAACGTCGCGCAGGCGTTCCCTTACCCCACACTGGATCTAACCCGGCTGCGTCTCCGACAGGAGAAACGGGGTTGCAATGGACACCCTCCGGGTCCTACCGAGCCGGAAGCTCTCCTTAACGCTGCGCCGCGAGACTGTCAAACCGGTCCTCCGCCGGCGGGGAAGTGGGCAAATGCTGAGGAATTGTCAGACCTGTGAATCGGATAGGTGTTAGTTAGGCCGTCAGCAGCGAGATGCCGTAGCGTCGCTGCCCGTCCTGGGCGGCCACAGTCAACACCGCGTGTGCCGTCCCGACCGACGCGTCAACCTTGGCCTTCACGTGAGATCCTCAACCGATCATTTGGAAGGTACGCCCTTCCCGATCTATGTACACGTCTCAAGCGTTTTCTCGATCACGCCTCACATGTGGCTATGCTTCGAGCATGCATAGCCGTGAGCGTCGGCGCAGGACTGCCCTGCAAAAGCGTGGTGGCATGTTGCTGGTCGCGCTGGTCGTCGCACTTGGTGGCTGCAAAGCGGTGGAACAGGAGAGCGCGAACTCGCCGGCGCCAACGTCTGAAGCCAGCGCGGAGCCAGGCATTACGCGCTGCTCTGACATTGAGGACGGAACGCCGCCGCCAGACGTCGAAGTGGATACGGTGCTCTATCGCGAGCACGGTCGGCTGACGTTCACGTATCTGGTTCCGGGAACGGGCCAAGATCGAAGCCTTACGATTGAGTACGAGACGGATACGGACTGCCGGGCGAATCCGCGGCTCAATCGACTGATCGAACACGTCCTAAACGCCGGATGACCTGCATCCAGTCCGACGCAGCGCGCATCGCGCAGTTGTTGGCATCGACCCGATTCTGAGCTAGGACCTCGGGGACCGAGTTATCGATTCCCGCGACGGTCCCTTCGCCCATGCGTAGGCCGCGTCGCCGGCGCCGGCCTCGCGGAGCAGTCGAAGCACCTGGCCAAGGCTGCAGACCACGACGACGAACCCGCCTCGGACGCGATCCACCGACGGGAGCACGTCTAGACATTCGCCTGCTCTCGCGAGTAGGTCAGCCTCGGTTCGCGTGCCGACTTGAAGGGAGATGGCGCCCATATGCGGGCCGATGCCGTGTAGCAGCATCGCCATCCGCCACAGCCCGACGGCAGCACTGTGCCGGTCCTTCTCGGACATTTGGTGGGCGCGGTTGCGTACGGCCGTAGGACGATCCCAAAGAGTTGCCGCGTCGCGCCAAGCGACGGTGAGGCTCCTGTGAACGCGGTGGTAAAGCTCCGCGGGCACGTCGACACAGACCAGGGTGGGCTGCGGGGAACCAGTGGGCGGCTCGACCCGCCGGACGGTTGCCCAGGTCAGACACGACAAGAGCCGGGCCAGCTCCGGGAAACCGGTGGTCCGCGGTTCCGTCGACACGGCCCCGTACGCGATGCCCGCGGTTGGATTGACGATCAGGGCCGGTCTCCTTTCACATCGGGTGATCGACGGCACGGCAGGTCACGCGGCGATGTGCGACATGACGAGCGCGAGGCCTCAACGTTGTCGCATTGATCATCGCGGCACCTCTCCCGTCGCGCAACAAGCGAACTGCGACGTACAACTGCCAGGGGTGGTAGCGCGAGCAATCTACTACTTCATGTAGGACCCATGCGGGCACAACTGGTACCATCCTGCGCGACGCCTCTGGCAACGCTTTGACCCGACGTGCGATGGGGCGCGGCGCCGCCCCGGACAAACCGGGACGGCGCCTCGCGTTGGTTGCCCGGGCCGGTCAGGGCCCTGTGTAGCGGAAGATGTATAGGCCGAGGTCGCGGTCGCTGGCGGCCACGTATTCCTGCCCGTTGTGCTGGAAGACCTGAACGCCCCAGAAGTTGTTGCCACCCTGGTCGATGAAGTGGCCCACCTCCTGGAGTTGGCCACCGACGATCCGGGTAACCCGGAACCCGCCGGCGTAGTAGGAGTAGTACGCCAGGTCGGCCTGGGTCGGCGACGTGGCCACCTCGTGCACCGACAGGTCGCCGAAGCCTGTAGCGAAGGCCGGGTTGTGCGCCTCCGGTATCGCGTAGGTGTCGAGCTCGGCCATGGTGACGCGGTCAAACAGGTGCACGTAGCCCCAGCCGTCGAAGGACGACGAGAAGGTCAGCGTGTCGCCGACCGTACCCAGCGCCACCGGAAGCTGAGCGGGTCCGGTGCCGGCAAGGCAGTCCGCGTTGCTGTAGGGGGAGTTGAAGATGGCGAAACCCTGGCCGCGTGGGGCCACGCCGAAGGTCGGGATGTTGCCGGCCACGCTCATGCCGAGCGAGCCGTCACACGCGTCGGTGCCAGTACGGTTGAAGATCAGCACGGCGTCGTAGCCGCCGGCCGCGATGACGCTGGCGACCTTCTCAGTGAACAGGCAGACGCCACGCTCTACCACCGCGATATCGACAGTGTTGGGATCCCCGGCGGGCACCGCGGGATCGCCGGGGCAGGCGCGCCCGGCGAACTTGGCCGTACCGGTGATCGTCTGTCCAGGTGTGAGCTGCGTCGTGTCACTACCCTGAGAGGCGTTGATCGCCGTACCGTCGGTCACATTCTGCGCGACCAGCGCGAACGGCCCGAAGTCCTCATCGGCGCCGATCACGTACTTGTTGTCGAACGTGAACTCGGCCTCGTGACCATTGCCCTCCGGATCCACGATGAAACCGCTCTCCGCCGCCTCCGGATCCGGGAACGTGAAGTCGCTCTGGGCCACCAGCGAGATGTTCGTCGGGTCGGTGACGTCGATCTGCAGGTAGCCCGCGTCCCAGTACGACGCCAACATGATCTGCCGGCCACCGATCTGCTTCACCACCATGTCGTGCAGGAAGATCTCGTCCAAGCCCGGCTGCGTGATGCTCGGGAACATCTGATCGAGGTCGTACTCGGCCAGGCGGAATGCCTTCTTCGGGTCGGTGATGTCCATGATGTCGACATCGAGGCCTTCCTCGTTGTCGACGATGACCGCGTAGGCCTTGTCGCCCGCGTCCCACGCGAAGACACTGTGGATCTCGTTCGCGGCCTTCTTACCCTGGCCCGCCACGTCCTCGTCGCCGACGCCCTCGGCCAGCGGGGTGGGGTGCTCGGGGTTCGTGACATCGTAGATGTTCATGCCGCCGAAGCCGGCCTTGTCCTTGCACTTCTCGTTGTTGGTGACCAGAATGTCGCCGTTGAACATGGGCGTGTCGATGTGCAGGGCCTGCACGCCCTCGCCGGGGTAGCTGCCCTCCTTCGCCACGATGAAGGCGACCTCCTTGGGCGCGGCCGGGTTGCGCACGTCGACGACGTGAACGCCGTTGTACTTGCAGGTCACCACACCCCATGCGGCGAGGTAGGCGAAGCCGTTGAAGACGCCGACATCAGCGATCTTCTCAGGTACGACGTTCTTCATAGCGAGCTTGCTGACGAGCTGGACGTTGCTGCTCGAGGCCGGCAGGTGACCGGCAGTGCCACCATGCTGATGACCGTCGTGCGTGACCTTGGCGTTGTCAATGGCGCCGTCGAACGTCGTGGCGCCATCGTGGGCGGAGGCCGGCGAAAGTACCGCGACCGTGAGGGTTAATGCTCCTGCGATGACTCCGGCGACCGTCAGACGCCTTCGCGTGCGCGTCATTGCACACCTCCGGGGGGAGTGACACGACTGGTTCAGATAGGAGGGGAGTCTACGACGTCGCGTAGTGGATGCCCAGCCGCAATGGAACGCGGATTTTCGGAACCCCCAGCAGATGAGGTGAGATGAGCACACGACCATCCCACAACGGACCTGCACCGGCCCGTCGCCGCCCGCTGTCGCGCGTCTCGTTCTCTTAAGCGGCGAAACCGCCGCTGCCGTTACTCGTGCCCGCTCGGCAGGTAATCCGGCCGCGCGAACCGCCACGCCCGGAGTGCGACGACAAAACGTCCAATATGGGTAGGCCTCTCTACACGCTCAACTCTCCGATGCCATGTGTCTACTACGTGCCATCGTTCACGGCCCTTTTGCTCGAATGGGCTGGCGAGGGCGTCCGGTTCGCCCTCGCCAGCCGGCTGGGCCGTCGCTAATCGATGGTGAACTCGATGGTCTGCGGGTTGAGGTGATCGATCTTTCGGGCGCCCGCGACAGTCGAGGAGCTAAGGTTCCAGACGAGCAGCCCGCGGGTGATATCCGACTCGTAGATGCGCCCATTGTACCAGTACGTCGACCAGTCTCCGCCGAGGATGAGGCGGTTCGGGTCGAGTGGGGCCGGGTCGGCGAAGGCGATCTCTGAGGCGTTGGCCGGGTCGGTGAAGTCGACAACGCTGATGCCCGACTGGTAGTTGCCCGCAACCAGCACGTGGCGGTCCCGCAACGGAACCACGTTGTAGTTGTGCCAGGTGCAGTTCTCGGTCGCGGTCTGCGGCCGTGGATGCAGGATGGTTCCGAGCGCGGCACCGGTACGGGCGTCGAAGAAGAAGAGCGTCCGATCGGTGATGCTGCTCGTCGACTGGCAGCGAGCCTGGCCACCGCCGCCCGGCTCGTGCCCAAAGATGAGCACCTGGCCGTCCCAGGTGAACGCGGCCGAGTGACCGATCGTCACGCCTGGGACCACGACGCTGTAGAGGACGACCGGGTTCTCCACCGTGCCGCCCGAGGCCCCGGCGAGGCTGAGGACTGTGAAGCCGTTACCGCCGGCGCAGGCGGCTAGCATCGCATCACCCAGGATGACCCCAGTGTCGTGGCAGCTGCGGCCGGTCGGCACCCGGTGCAGGAACGTGGCGGCCGACGGGTCGTCGAGCGGGATCTTCACGATGTCGATGCCTGGGCACAGGCCGCTCGAGGCGCTGTTGTAGACGTACAGCGCACCGCCCGCGATATCCGGCACGAGGGTGGCCGTATGCGAGCCGCAGCCACGCATCGGCAACGTGGCAGCGTTCATCGTCACCGACGTGACCAGTTGCGGATTGGTGCGGTCGCTGATGTTGAACAGGTGCAGGCCCTCAAAGCCGAGGGCGACCGGCTGGCCGTCGCAGGTCGCGCCCGCCGGTGCCGGCGAGTTCCAGGACCTGATGACCAGGTTCTCCCAGATCAGCACATCGCCCTGGTTACCGGCGCAGTCGCGGTAGTCGATTAACTCCACGGGGTTGTCCGGCTCGGTGATGTCGATCAACCGGAAGCCGTCATAGTTGCCGTGGACTGCGAGCTTGCCCCAGAACGCGAGATCTGAGTTCGCGGTGAACGGGTTCGCCGTGTTCGCCCGGGCCGAGAACCCCATCGGGTGCATGTTTTGGGTGTAGGTGAAGGTGCTGACGGCGTCCAAAGGCGCCGCCGAGGCCGGCGCCGCGAACGCGAGGCCGCCCGCGACGATCACCGCTAAGAGCATTGAGCGGATCATTCGTGCCATGCTGTCCCCCTTAGGTTTGTGGCGACGCGAGGTGGCTCGTGGCCGGCGCGTCGCCGGTTTCTGCCGTGCGTCCGTCGTCCGTGCGCCCGGGGGGTCCTGGATGCGCGAACCGTGGCCGGCATGCGTATACAAATCAGTTAGGACTCGGTTCCGGCCGACTTGTCGAGCCGTACCGCGTCGCCGAGATTGGAGTTGCCCTCCAGGAACCGGAGGCTGTCGATCTCGTTGGCTCGGGGACCGTCGTAACGGAGGATGTAGAGGCCGTTTCGGATGTCGACGATGTACACAAGGCCACCGGCCACGATCGGGTAGCTCCACATCACGACCTTGTTCGGGCCCCGGCTCAGTGCTGGGTCCTCGGTGGCGACCGAGGCCAGTGGCGTCGGGGAGAACCAGCCCGCCTGCGCCGGCCGCCCGGGGTCGGAGATGTCGACGGCCTGCAGGCCGCCCGAGTGCCAGGCGATCAGCGCGAGGTTGCGGGTCAGGGTTGGGTTGTGTGACGAGTAGCTGGTGAACTGTTCGGTTGCCGGATCGTCCTCGGGTCCGCCGCAGAAGGCCTGCTGGTTGGCCGGCAGACGGTACTCGCCGATGATGTGCGGGTGCTTGGGCTGTGCGGTCTGGATCAGGCGTGCCCATCCCCACGGACAGCCGAAGCTGGGCACCGTGAACGTGCCGTACACCTCGTCTGTGGTCAGCGCGAATGGTCGCCCGGGCACCTTGACCGCCGAGTGCGACTCGGCACACGACTTTACGCACCCGCCATCGGCTGTACCCCACCGAGGTCGATCGTCGACCGGCGTGAGCAGTTTGTCGTTGAGCGACAGGGTCCCGCCCGTCGGCAGATCCCCAGCTGCTACGGCGCTCGTGTCGAGCACCAAGAAATGCCCGCGCAGGTACGCCAGGTAGGTTCGCCTGCCGTCGGCGCTGACCCCGATCGAGTGAAGCGCCAGGTCGAAGTCGTAGTTCGCGGGGCTGGCAGCGCCCGGATAGAGCTGGTTCCAGTTTCCCTTTGCGACCTCGGTGAAGATCCCCTCGCGGGCGCGGCTTATGTCAGTGATGAGTAGGTTTGCAGTTTGTGGGTTGACCGAGCTGGTTGGCGTGGACAGCCACAGCAGCGCCCGGCCAGGCGTGGCAGGGTCGAGCCACAGGAACATCTCGTGTGGCTTGCGGGACGGCACATACGTCGCTACCAACGGCGGATCAACGGGGTTGGCGGCCAGATCGAAGAACTTGATGCTGAACACGTCGGCGCTCGGCGGGCACGCGTGGATGACCGCGCTGCACCGGAAGTACATGACCATCAGCAGCCCTTGGTTGGGCCAGACCCGCAGCTCACGGGAGGTCTGGCCACGGTTAACGCCGGTCGTTAGCTCAGTCGCGAACTCCCCCACAATCGTGGGGTTCGCCGGGTTGGCGACGTCGACCACGGCTATTCCCGGTAACGCGTGCGCGCAGGAGTCCAGACCGCTGATCGGGATCCGCGGGTCGCCCGCGCCGCAGCGGCTCGACCCGTCGGTCCGGTTGCCGATATAGACAAAATGGCTGTAGAGGGCCAATGCCGCGTTCATTCCGCGGTTGGCCAGCGGGCTATGTCCGACGAGGGTGAAGTTGCTCGCCGTCCCCGGCACCTGACCGCCGGGGCCGACGCCCACGTCTGCCTGGGCGGCAGACGCGGAGAGACTGATAACTAACGCCGCGAGTATGGCGGTGATCCTGAGCCTCATTGCTCCTCCCATGATGCCGCGTACGATCGCCACTAGTAGTATCGACCTTGATCACTAGCCTCGCCACCGCAAGCACCTGGCCTTGATCGAGTGATTCCGATGCAACCCGCGGCGTCGGCACCACCACGCACTCGTCGTCGTGGGGCGCGAGAACCACTCCGCTCTTGGGGAGACGCGGTGTCCACAAGCGACTGTCGTCGTCCCACTCAGGCAAACGACAATGGTCAGAACGAACGCGGGCTAAATAGGGGCGATTTAGGGTTTAACAGATAGTAGAGTAGAGCGCATTAGGGATGGCCATATTTCCTTACTATGCTGCGTAGGAGTAGGTTCCGGAGGGGCCCTCAAAGGGCCTGAGACGGTGTGCCGCGCGCCCGGTTACCGGTACGGGGTGTGCATCGCGGGGGTTGCGAGGCGCTGGCCGAGATCGACAACTATGCCGTCGCCGAGGGCATCGACCCAGCGTTCCGGGCCGGGTTCGGCACCCTCTCCGTGCACGAGGTCGCGATGGATAAGGCAGACAACATCGCCTACCTGTCCTACTACGATGCCGGCCTGCGCGTGGTGCGGTTCGGGAACGACGGCATCCACGAGGTCGGCCACTACATCGACGCCAGCGGCAATGACTTCTGGGGCGTCCAGGCGCACCGGCTGCCTGGCGACCCGAGCGAGACCACGTACATCCTCGGCAGCGACCGCGACAGCGGCCTTTGGATCTTCCGGTACACCGGCGGCTGAGCGGTCCTCGCCGACCCGCCGGGCGGTGACAGCGATCTCCCTCTGATCATCGCCCGGCGGTCTGCCGCCCATCCGATTCCTAGTCCCTGGAGGAAGGGGGGCCACGTCCAACGAGACGCCACGTCTCGTCATCGGCAACAACCGTCGTGGAGGTGGTGACGTGAGAAGAGCCCGCATATTCGTATTGGCCATGGCCGTGGTGACCATGCTGGTGGTCTGGGCACCGCCCGCTGCGGCGAGTCACAACGCCGACCAGCACAGCCCGAATGCCGTCCATTTCAAGAACATTCCACGCTCGAGCGAGTTCCGCTTCGGCAGTCCAGCCTTCGGCCAGTCCTTCCAGTCGGACCTCGCTTTCACCGGCGACTATGCCATCGCCGGCAACTACAACGGTTTCCGCATCATCGACATCTCCGATCCGGAAGACCCAGCGGTCGTCCGGGACGTCTGGTGCCCCGGGCCGCAGAACGACGTGTCGGTGTGGGGTGACGCAATCGTCCTGTCGGTCGACGACGTCCTGACCAGTTCGAGCTGCACCGCAACCCGGGCCAACCCGCAGACGCTGGAGACGGGCTGGGAAGGCCTTCGCGTCTTCAGCCTGAGCCAGGTGCTCGCGGACACCCCCGACCCGGACGGGTTCACCCGACTAGAGCCGGTCGCCGCAATCTATACGCCGTGCGGCTCGCACACTCACACCGGCATACCGGACGGGAATCGTGTGGTCGTCTACGTAGCGTCGTACTCGCTGCGGTCCGGGCCGGACTGCGGCCCGCACGACGATCCGACCGACACGCATAACCCCGTGCATATGAAGATCTCGATCGCCGAGGTCGTCCCCAACAACCCGGCCGCGTCACATTTCCTGAAGACCTCGCCGATTGACATGCCACTGTGGACCGACCTGGTGCCGTTCGGGTTCAACCCGCTGGGCGGCTGCCACGACATCCAGGTGTACGTGGAGAAGAAGCTTGCCGGAGCGGCGTGCGCGAGCGTCGGCCAACTTTGGGATATCGCGGACCCCGAGAACCCCAAGACCCTTGACCCGTTCTGGGTGGTGGACGAACCCGACGTGGACTTCTATCATTCGGCCGCGTTCACCTGGGACGCGAACGTCGTCATCTTCGGCGACGAGGCACTGGACGGGAACTGCAGCGGCACCCAGGGCCAGATCTGGTTCCACAGCCGGCTCAGCGGAGACACGCTCGGATCGTTCCAGATCCCGCGGGTCCAGGCGGCCGACGACTACTGCTCCGCGCACCTGTTTAACGTGCTCAAGACTGGCAGCGGCTACCGGCTGGTGGCGTCGTGGTACACCGGCGGCCTGACCGTCATCAACTTCACCCAGCCAAGCCGCGCTCGCGAGGTTGCGTTCTACGACCCCGCCCTCGCGCCCGGCGACACCGAAGGCCTCTGGTCGGCGTACGCCTACAACGGCTTCGTCTACAGCAACGGGCTCTTCCGTGGCTTCGATAGTTACTTCGTCGCACCCGCCAGAGCAGGAGGGAAGAATCTGACTTCGCTCAACCCGCAGACCCAGTAGCAACATCGAGATCTTTGAACCAGTCCTACCGTAACCACGAGCCTATAACCCGAGTTTGCTCTATTTGAGGACTAATTGTCCTAGCCTCAGACACCCAGCCAAGGGAGGTATCCGCATGGATATCCGAACGTTCCTATTTCGTCGCGCGGTTCCGGCGATCGTCGTCGCCGCGGGCATCGCTCCGTTGCCTTCCCCGGCCATGGCCATCGCCTCAGATGGCGGCCGGCCGCTGTTCACGGACCTGACCGGCGCCGAAGAGGTGCCGCCGGCCGATCCGAATGGGACCGGCGAGGCGCTGCTGCGCGTCAACTCGGGCCAAGGGCGGATCTGCTATCGGCTCACGGTCGCGAATCTCAGCAGTACGGTGGTCGCGGCCCACATCCACAAGGCTCCCGCCGGCGTCAATGGCCCGATCGTCGTGCCGCTGGTGCCACCCGTCACCGGCTCCAGCGAGGCGTGTGCGACGGTCGACCGGATGCTCGCCAAGGACATCCGCAATAACTCCGAGGCTTACTACGTCAACGTCCACACCACCGCTTTCCCCGGCGGAGCGGTGCGCGGTCAGCTGTGACCGACCATCACTTCAAGATCTTGAAGGAGGCTAACTACCTCGACCCGGCGTCCCGCCCGGGCCGCTCTCACCTCGTACGTCCGCGGCTCACCGCCGCCGTCCCAACTAGACGGCCCGGAATGACGACGGCGACAACATAACCTGTCCGGCTACAACGTAACGTTGTCACATGGACATCGTGCCGCCGGTGACTTTCGACGATCTCGTCGGGACGGTCCACGGCCGCCGCCGCCGCCGCCGCTGCAGGCAGCCGTGGTGGTCAGGACCGAGTACGTCGCGCTCGCCGATCGCCTCCTAGATCATTTCGTCGCGGCGGCCCGGGCCGAATCCATGCCCTGGACCGATATCGGCGTCCATCTGGGGGTGAGCAAACAAGCCGCCCGCCAACGCTTCACCGACCGGGCCGCGGCGGCCGTTCTGCCTGGCGCCACCCGTCTCGCACCGCGCCTGCAGGCGTGCCTTAGTCAGGCTGAGCAGGCGGCCCGCCACGAGGGTGCCGATGAGATCGACACACAGCATCCGCTTGCGGGGTTGCTCGCCGAGGGTGTTGCAGCGGCGATTCTCGAGCAGGTGGGATGGACTCCGGCGCCGTACGCGCTTCGGCTCATCGCCTGTTCGGCGCCCCGTCGCCTGCCGTGTCCGACACGCCGCCGCTGTCGGCCGAGGCGGCGCATGCGCTCGACGTCGCTGGCTGCTGGGCGCTGGAGAGACGAACGGAAAAGGGCACTGCGGAAATCCGTACGGAGCATGTCCTCGCTGCGTGGCACTCGACCCAGGCAGCCGCGCTCGCCGCGTGCTCAATGACTTGTCCGTCGACATCGCCGACATCAAGCGCGAGCTGGCCCGCCATGGGTCACTGAACCCGCCCCGCCCCGCCCGGTGGTGGAAACGTCGCTCTCCAGTCGGGCAGTTCCGCTCGTTCTGCGGCCGTACCGTGGCACCCGATGGACCGCTGGTGCACGGGCCCAACGTCGCCATCTGCGCCGACTGTGTCGCTCTGGCCACAGACATCCTCAAGCGGGCAGACTCCCTGGCAGGGCCGCCGAACGGCTTGATTCGTGCGCCCGCGCACGCCGGCCAGCGGTGGCAACCACCTAGACACGACAAGCTGACAGGAGTTCGCGATCCCCAACTTCACGGGAACGGTCGAGATTCGCGCGCGCGGTGGCATCGCGATCAGGCTGCCCTTCGACCCGGCCGCGCTCTGGGGGGAGAAGGCGGTCCACCACCTCACCGGGACGTCAATGGAACCAACGTACGGGGCGCGCTGACGTCGGTCCGCGGCGAGTACTACTTGGAGCTCGGGCCGTCATGGTGTCGGGATGCCCACCTCGACGACGGAACTTCGGTCGAGGTCGACCTAGTCCCCGAAGGACCGCAGTACGAGACCGACGACATGCGGCTACTCCCGTGTCGGCGGCGTGTGCTACGGGTCGTGTCACTCGCTGTCTACGCGGTCCGGCCGCGCCGTGCCCGACGCCGGCAGTCGCGTCGGCTGTCCCACCTGGGCCCGGCGGAGTCCGAAGAGGACGGTCACGGTGACGGTGCCCGCGAGGAGCACCGCGAAGGCGATGACAAGGGCGCCGGGTCCGAGGCTTCCGAGCCACGAGCTCATCGCGGACTGGATCCGTCCCGCGCCGTCGATGATCGGGTCGGTGGTGGTGGGGACGGAGAACACACGCAGCTCGTACCAGCCGTACCAGGCCACATACAGTCCGGCGGCAACCAGCAGCGCGCCGCCGACGCGGGTGATGACCGGGGCGGCCCTGCGCAGCCCTCGGACGAAGGAGACCTTCGCCAGCGCGACCGCGAGCGCGACAATACCGACCACCAGCCCCATACCCGTGGCGTACGCCACGAACAGACCCAACCCGGCGCCGACCGACTCGGTCCCGAACGCCGACACGACCACGGCGAGGAACGGCCCCACCGTGCAGCCCAGCGACGCGACCGCGTACGAGGCGCCGAACGCGACCATGGACCAGAAACGCCCGGTGACGGCCGGACCGCGGCCCACCTTGAGCGTCGGTGCGGGCAGCTCCCGCCCGGCCAGCAACCATCCTCCGAGCCCGGCGAGGACCAGCCCGACCACCACACTGAGCCAGGGCAGATTCCGCGCCACCGCGTCCGCGGCCGGCGCGGCGAGCAACCCGAATACACCGAACACGGCCACGAACCCGACCGTCATCGCGGCGGTGAGGGCCAACGCCCGGCCGACCGCCGCAAGCCGGCCGGCGCCAGAAACGTCGACCCGGTCTCCGACCACCAGCAGGGACAGGTAGGCGGGCAACAGGGCGAACCCGCACGGGTTCACCGCGGCGAGTAAACCCGCGGTCAATGCCAACGCGTACGGGGCGTCGAACATGCCGCTTCCCCTGATTCAGCCGGCCAACGAGCTGACGCGCTGTCTCAGCTCGTCGTCGCTCAACGGTCCCTTGTGGACAACCCGGCCAGCGGGGTCGAGGATCACGAAGAACTCCTGTTCGGTCACCCCGAACCGGCGCCAGACCACGCCGTCGTCATCGGCCAGGTGCGGGAACGCGCCCAAAGCGTGATCGGCGACGAAGCGCTCCATCGCGTCGGCGCCGCTGCCCAGGCCCGCGACCCCGACAAAGTTGACCTTGGCTGCGTGTTCGGCCTGGGCCATCTTGACGTTATCGGCCTTCGCCCGGCAGCGCGGACACCACGCGGCCCAGAACCACAACACGGCCGGCTTCCCGTGCAGGATAGCGGCGTCGAACCGGCCACCACCCACTGTGGGGGCGCTGAACGCCAGCGTGTCCGGCACAGCCGGTAGCGGGCCGGTCGAGGCCGGCGAGCCGGCCACCGCGGCGCTAGCCGGCGCCGTCGACGCCGACGCGCCGGGAGGTTCGCCACCCGTACCGGAAGCGCACCCGGCAACCACCGATAGGGCCACGCCCACCACCAGGCAACAGACGCGAACACGCGACATCTCGGACCTCCGGCTCGGATACTCGTGTCACAGGCTAATGGGTTCCGAGCCCGCCGGCTGCTTACAGCGTGTTTACGGGGTGACGACGAGTCGGTTGCCGGCGCCTCTGTCGCAGCGGTATCTGACCGCCGTCTATGACCCAGTGAACCCGGCGATGGCGAAGGCGAGCTCCTCGCCCGTGTCCTCCTGAAGGAAGTGGCCACCACCGGCGATGGTGACCGACTCGGCGCCGGGTACGACGCGGTGCAGGACCGGCCCCATGCCCGACGTGATCGGATCGCCGTCGCTGAACGCCACCAAGAATGGCTTGTCCCAGGTGGACAGTCGCTGCCAGGCAGCGCGGTTGGCCGCAGATGCCGGGTCCTCGGGTGAGGTCGGTACGAGATCGGGCATGGCCCGCGGTGCGGCCTTGTAGGTCTCGTCCGGAAATGGCGCGTCATAGGCGGCGAGCACGTCGCCGGCCAAGGTGCTATGGCAGCCGGACCGGACCAGACGCGCCACGTCGAGCTCGGGCGCCGTGCGCACGGCGTCGCGGAAGTGTAGCCACAAGTAGGGCATCTGCTGGTCGCCGGTGGGCAGGCCGGTGTTGGTGGCCACGATGCGGG
>Ga0209859_1000203_pt1 | contig 14161 bp, 13 predicted proteins | sample GWRWS3_50_60_FD_187241 | JGI IMG/M metagenome (GOLD analysis project Ga0209859, IMG submission 187241) | Riverbed sediment microbial communities from areas with vegetation nearby in Columbia River, Washington, USA - GW-RW S3_50_60 (SPAdes)... | ecosystem: Environmental > Aquatic > Freshwater >... | reverse complement strand
TCCGGACGGAGTTCCGGGACGAGACGGGACGCCTCGTGGTCTCGGGTCGCAGCACGTTGATCGTCCGGAGTGACGAGTGAGCGTTCGGTTCGAGGAGCTGACCGTCGGGCAGGAGCTGCCGCCGTTCGCCCGCGCGGTCACCAGGGAGGACGTGAAGGCGTACGCCGACGCGTCCGGCGATCAGAACCCGCTCCACCAGGACGACGTCGTGGCCCGCGCCGCGGGGTTCCCGCGCGTCGTGGCGCACGGCATGTACACGATGGGCACCTTGGCGTCCTGGCTCGTGGATTGGCTCGGCGACCCTTCGGCGTTGCTGCGGATGCAGGTGCACTTCCGGGCGCCGGTCTTCGTGGATGAGTCGATCGAATGTGGCGGCCGGGTTAGGTCGCTGGACCCGAACGCCCGGACGGCCGTCCTCGATGTGTGGGTTCGGGTGCAGCGGGACGACGGGGTCGAGTGGCCGATCCGCAAGAGCGATGCCGAGGTCCGCCTCGCCTAAGGCCGTCAGTCGATCTCGATCTGCGACTCGGATCCTGCGGTGGGGCCCTTGCCGAGGCTCGCGAGCGCGTGCATCGCGTCACCCATACGGTCGATCACGACCTGGATGTCGTCGTTCTGGCGCTGGCCGATCGTGTCCGCCATCCGGTCGATCCTGGCGGCGAGCATCTCGTTCGAGCGCTCGATCGACTCGGCGAGTGAGCCGAATCGCTCCTCCACCATCTGGATCACCTCGGCGGGCAGGCTCGCCTGCAGCTCCTTCATCGAACGGAGCGCCTGCTTCGTGACGTCCTGGTCGGCGACGATCTGTCCGGCGAGCGTCTCGCTGTCCGAGCGCACGAGCTTGGCTAGTGCCACGAAGCGCGTGTCGAGCGCGTTCCGAGTCTCGTCCAGGTGGCTCCGCGTGGCCTCGAGGGCGCCGCGCGTGTCCGAGCCCTCGCGTTCGATCACCGAGGCCGCGTCGTGCAGCCGCGCGAGCACGTCGTCGAACCGAGCGCCGATCGCGAGCTCCGCCGCGCCGGCCGCCCGCTCGCCCACACCCGTCCCCAGCCGCTCGAAGTGCTCCTCGAGCGCGTCGACCATCCGGATGAGGTTGCGATCGATCGCGGACACGGTCTCGCCCGTCCGCGAATCGATCAGCCGGGTCTGCTCCTCGGTCCGCTCGGCCAAGGCCAACATGGATTCGTCGAGCTTGCCCTGGATCGTCTGGGCGACCGACTCGGCCAACGTGTCGGTGACGAGGGTCAACCGCTCGTCCAGCATCCGCGCGACGGTCTCGTCGTGGGCCTCGGCGGTGTGGACCAGCTCGCGGCGCAGCGCCTCGGAGTCGGACCGGACGAGGTTCGCGAGCCCGACGACCCGCGCCTCGAACGCGCGGTTCATCTCCTCGAGCCGCTCTCGCGTGTCGACGCCCATCCGGTCGCCGAGGAACGTCACCGATTCGTGGAGCGAGGTCATCGCGATCCCGGTCCGGTCGTACAGGAGCTGCAGCTGTTCGGCGAGCTCGGAGATCTGCTGGTCCACCGATCGCCCAGCCGGATCGCCGGTCTCTTCGTGTGCCGACATCGCCTGCATCGAGGAGTCCGCGCTCCCGGCCAGCCGCGCCATCGCCTCGACGCCCTGCGACACGTACTCCTGCATCGCCTGGGAGATCCGCGCGGTCTCCTGGGTGATGAGCTCGCCGTGCTCGCGGATCCGGACCTGGAGGGTCTCGACGATCTCTTGGTCGCGATCGGCGAGCGTCTTGAACGCCCCGGCCACCTGGCGGCTGACCTCGTCGATCTGGGCACGGATCTGGCCGACGCCCAGCGGCGAACCTCCACCGGACTCCGCCAGCGTGTCCGCGCTGCGGGAGATCTGCTCGCGAGCGGAGCGGACGGATTCGGCCAGCATGTTCATCGTGTCCTCGAGCCGACCGGTCCGGGACGCGAGGGCCTGGAACCGCTCGTCCGAGTGCGCGATCAGTGCTCCGATGGCCTGGTCGCGGGAGAGCTCTTTCAAGATCGTCGACGCGACGGCCTCCTTGTCGCCGCCGGCGCTCCGCCAGACCTCGCCGGCGATCTCGTGCATCAGCGAGTTGGCGGTGTGCTGGATCGACCGAAGGCCCTCGTCGAGCTGCTCCTGGATCATCTCCTGGTAGGCGGTGATGACCAGCTCGGTTCGCTCGGCGGCCGACGGCGTGAGCCCCGCCGTCGGGGGCGGCGCAGGGGTGGGTTCGGTCCGGCCTCCGAAGAGGCTACGTCGCCTCGCCCGGTCACCGGGCGGCGGGGAAGGATCCCGATGCTGCATGTGGCGCTCGCATTCCGGGGCCGGCGCGGCGCGTCCGCAAAAGTGTAGGAGAGGCCGGGTGCAACATCACGCACATCTCGCATCTCCGATCAGGCACGTTCCGGGGTCGGGGACTGACCTGCCCGAACCTGAGGAGCACGAGGTCCGCCCGAGCACGCCGACCTTTGCCGCACCTGCGGGGCCGCCCTATACTTGGCAACCGAGTCCCCGCCTTCCGGCAGGACCGGTTCCGCGGAGGGGCGTAGCTCAACCTGGTAGAGCACCGGTCTCCAAAACCGGCGGTTGGGGGTTCGAGTCCCTCCGCCCCTGCAAGGGAGCACGATGAACAGGCAGATGAAGCGAGCTCAGCGCCGTCAGGGCACCCAGGTCGAGCGTGCCCAGGCCGCTGCCGCCTCGCGTCGGGCGCAGCTCCAGCAGACGAAGAAGCGCACGGGCGCCCGCCAGTTCCTGAAGGAGGTCCGTCAGGAGCTGAAGAAGGTGATCTGGCCCACCCGTCAGGAACTCACGACGTACACGATCGTCGTGCTCGTCACGGTCGTCGTCCTCACGTCGTACGTGTTCGGTCTCGACGTCGTGTTCTCGAGGCTGGTCCTGAACGTCTTCACGAGCTAAGGCACGCACTCCATGAACGAATCCCCGATCGACCCTTCTGACGAAGCTGCCCCCGAGTCGTCCGCGAACGCGGACGGCGAGGTGCCCAACGACGAGTCGTCCGCCGACGTGGACCGAGTCACCACGTCCGACGACACGCCATCCGACCGCGACCCCGCCGCCGAGCGCCTGGTCGAGGCCTTCGAGGAGGCCGCCGGCGAGGAGGCGGTCGCCGACGCCGCGATCGAGGCGGCCCTGGAGGAGACCGTCGCCGAAGCGGTCGCCGACGCGGCGGCCGTCGAGGCCGCATCCGACGAAGCGACCCAGGACACCTTCGAGGAACGCGTCTCCGAGGCCGTGGATTCGGGTCTCGAAGGAGCGGAGCTCGAGGAAGCGGTGGCCGAGGCGGCAGCCGACGCTGATGTGCAGGAGGCGATCGCCGACGAAGCGATCGTGGAGGCGCTCGAGGAGACCGTCGAGGAAGCGGTCGAGGACGCCGCGGCCGTCGAAGCGATGAGTGACGCCGCGATCGTCGGCGAGCTCGCCGACGATGTGGAGTCGATCGCTGCCGACGTCGAGCGGGCCGAGGCGAGCGAGACCGAGCCCGCCGCCGAGACCGAGCCCGCCGCCGAGGCCGCACCGGCTCGCAGGCCCAGGGCGAAGGCGAAGGCGAAGGATGCTCGACGGGCCGATGGGTCCGCGGAGGAACCGGGCGAGGGTGGCCGGGATCCGTTCAGGGGTCCCGGCGACTGGTACGTCGTGCACACCTACGCGGGGTACGAGAACAAGGTCAAGACGAACCTGGAGTCGCGCATCCACACGATGCAGATGGAGGACAAGATCTTCGACGTCCACATCCCGATGGAAGACGTCATGGAGATCAAGGGCGGCAAGAAGCAGGTCGTGCAGCGCAAGGTCTTCCCCGGCTACCTCCTCGTGAAGATGGTCTACGACAACGACTCCTGGTACGTGGTCCGCAACACGCCCGGCGTGACGGGGTTCGTCGCGGCGGGCACGGGCAGCAAGCCGACGCCGCTCTCGCGTCGCGAGGTGGAGAAGATCCTGTCGGTGAAGAAAGAAGAGGTGAAGCCGCAGTTCCGGCTCGGGTTCGAGGAGGGCGACGTGGTGCGGATCATCTCCGGACCGTTCGCCGACTTCAACGGAACGATCAGCGAGATCAACCTCGATCAGAGCAAGCTGAAGGTGCTCGTGAACATCTTCGACCGGGAAACGCCGGTCGAACTGTCCTTCGACCAGGTGGCGAAGGTCTAGAACCACGACGATGCGGAGGCCCGAAAGGCCGTTCGAACCGCAGGAGGTGACCCAAGATGGCGAGGAAGAAGGTGATCGCCGTCGTCAAGCTCCAGATCCGCGCCGGCCAGGCGACGCCCGCGCCCCCGGTGGGGACCGCGCTCGGCCAACACGGCGTGAACATCATGGAGTTCTGCCGGCAGTACAACGAGCAGACCCAGGCGCAGGCCGGCCAGGTGATCCCGGCCGAGCTCACGATCTACGAGGACCGTTCGTTCACCTTCATCACCAAGCAGCCTCCGGCTGCCGAGCTCATCAAGCAGGCCGTGGGGGTCGAGAAGGGATCGGGCGAGCCGAACCGCGAGAAGGTGGGCAGACTCACGCAGGATCAGGTCCGCAGGATCGCCGAGCAGAAGATGGTCGACCTGAACGCCAACGACGTCGACGCCGCGATGAAGATCGTCGCGGGCACCGCGCGGAGCATGGGCGTGGAGGTGGTGGGCGCATGAGCGGAGGTGGCAAGCGGTACGAGCACGCCGCCGCGCTCGCCGAACGCGAGCGCGAGCACACGCCGGGCGAGGCGATCAAGGCGCTCAAGGCCTTCCCCGACGCGAGGTTCGACGAGACCGTCGAGATCGCGTTCCGGCTGGGAGTCGATCCGCGCAAGGCGGACCAGCTCGTGCGCGGCACGGTCTCGTTGCCGAACGGCTCGGGCCAGTCGGTGCGGGTGGCCGTGTTCGCCCAGGGGCCGAAGGCCACCGAGGCCAAGGAGGCAGGCGCGGACGTCGTCGGCGGGGAGGAGCTCGTCGAGCAGGTGATGGGCGGGTCGATCGACTTCGACGCCGCGGTGGCGACACCGGACATGATGGCCGCGGTCGGCAAGGCGGGCCGCGTGCTCGGTCCCCGAGGTCTGATGCCGAACCCGAAGACCGGGACCGTGACGAACGACATCGCCAAGGCCGTGCAGGACATCAAGGGCGGCAAGGTCGAGTACAAGACCGACCGCACCGGCAACGTCCACATGATCATCGGGAAGAAGTCGTTCACCGAGCAGCAGCTGCTCGAGAACTACCTGGCGGTCGTCGAGGAGATCATCCGGGCCCGTCCGTCAAGCGCGAAGGGCAAGTACGTGAAGTCGCTCACCGTCTCCACGACGATGGGTCCCGGCGTCCCGATCGACCCGAACCGGATCAAGGGCACCGCGGAGGCCGCCCAGACGGCGTAGAGAAGCGCCCGTCGAGCATCGCGAGAGTGGGCCCTGGGGCCCGCTCTCGCGTTCGGGTTCCCGTGGCCGGCCGGGCTCGCGGCGGGGGCATGGCAACATGGGCGGATGCGCGGATCCATCTCCGAACGCGAGCACGCCTCTCCGGCCGGCGATCTCGAACCACCCCGCGCCGAGTCGTCCCCCCGGTGGCCGCTCGTCGTCGTCGGGATCGTGATCCTGTTCAACCTGGTCGTCCTGCGGGCCGAGGCCAGGCCGGTGCAGAACCTGAACGACGCGTCCGTGCACCGTTCGATGATCGCGTGGGCGAGCGAACGCGTCGAGGACGGGCATCTGCCGCTCGACGGCTGGTACCGGGATCTGGCGCTCGGCTCGTCGAGGTTCCATCACTACCAGAGCCTCCCGCACGTCCTGACGGGGTTCCTCGCGCTGGCGGTCGGCAGCGAACGAGCGCTCTCGTGGACGTTGTACCTGGGGATGGCGCTCTGGCCGATCGCCGTGTACGCGGGAGGCCGGCTCCTCGGATGGGACCGGTGGATCTGCGCGATCGCCGCCGCCGCTTCCCCCCTGATCGTGAGCGAAGCCACGCTCGGCTACGAGTGGGGGAGCTACGCCTGGCGCGGCTATGGAACCTGGACCCAGCTCTGGGGGATGTGGCTGCTGCCCTTCGCGTGGGGGCTGTCGTGGCGAGCGATCGCCAAGGGCAGATCGTACTGGCTCGCCGCCCTCGTGCTCGCGCTGACCGTGGCGTGTCACCTGCTGACGGGGTACCTCGCGCTGCTGTCCCTGGGTGTGTTCGCGCTCGTGAAGTGGGGAGAGCTCCTGCGACGGATCGGCCGTGCCGCGCTGGTCGGGCTCGGGAGCCTGTTCGTCGCCGCGTGGGTGGTCGTTCCGCTGCTCGCGGACCGGCTGTGGACCGTCAACGATGAGTTCTCGCGAGGGAAGATCTACTACGACTCGTTCGGTGCGCGCCGGATCCTCGGATGGTTCGCGAGCGGGGAGCTGTTCGACCGGGGTCGCCCGCCGATGGTCACGATCTTGGTGGCCGTCGGCATCCTGGCTGCCCTCTGGCGGTATCGGCGGGACGAGCGAGCGCGCGTGCTGCTGTTCCTGTTCCTGGTCTCGCTCGTGCTGTTCTTCGGACGACCGACGCTCGGCCCGGTCCTTCGCCTGCTGCCGGGCTCCGGCGACCTGTTCCTGCGCCGCTTCGTGTTCGGGGTGCACCTCGCCGGCCTGTACCTGGCCGGGTTCGGGGCAGTCACCCTCGCTCGGATCGCGAGGGAGCAGCTCCATCGGATCGGGTCGCTTCACGACCGACCGGTCGCGATCGCCGGGCTGGCGATCACCGCGGCGATGGTGTTCCTCGTACCCGGCTACGTCGAACGCACCGCGTGGGCCAGGCAGGGGGCCGAGTGGATCGGGGAGCAGGCGGTCGCCGACGCGGGCGACGGAGCGGACGTGGCCGCCCTGATCGATATCGCGAAGCAGCGCGGGCAGGGCAGGTTCTACGCGGGGATGCGCGCCAACTGGGGGTCGTCGTACGTGGTCGGCCAGGTGCCGGTCTACGTCATGCTCCTGAACCAGGGGACCGACGGCGTCGGGTTCGTCCGCCCGACGTGGTCGCTCTCGGCGCCGGTCGAGTACCGCTTCACCGACTCCAACCCCTCTCACTACGACCTGTTCGACGTTCGGTACACGATCCTGGACGAGGACCGAGACCCGCCGGTCGACGCCCAGCGGATCGCTCAACGCGGGCGGCACGTCCTGTGGGAGCTGCCCGACTCGAGCTACGTGGACATCGTGGACGTCCTGCCCCCGATTACCGCGGACCGGACGAATCTTGGCCTGCAGGTCGCCGACTGGTTCCACTCGGACCTGCCGGCCGAGGGCGCGAACCCAGGCATCGCGTTCGAGGGCCATCCGGCGCCCGAACCGACCGTGACCGCCGACGACCTCCCCGGGACGCCGGCCGGCGTCGTGACGAGCGAGGACGTCGACCTAGGGGAGGGAACGGCGACCGCGACCGTGGTAGCCGAGCGCCCGGCCATGGTGATGCTCAAGGCCTCGTTCGACCCGCGCTGGCAGGTCACCGTCGACGGCATCCCCGTCGAGCCGCAGATGATCGCCCCGAGTTTCGTGGGGCGTACGGTCCCGGCTGGGGAACACACAGTGCGGTTCGTCTACGAGCCTTTCCCCCGGTACGACGTCATGCTGTTGATCGGACTGCTCGCGCTGATCGGCCTGGCCGTCGTGCCCGGCCGCCTGCGGTCACGCCGCGACCGCGCCGCCTGACTCGGCCCCTTCACCGGATCACGCCCGACGGCTCAGAATGCCTCCCCGGCTGCCTAGGCCCCTGTGCCATGCTTAGGCGGATGCCCAGCGAGAGCTCGTCCGCGGGGAGCTGGCGCCGCGAGCTCGCCAACGCGTTGCGCGACAAGCGCGCCACCGTGGGCGTGGTGGGGCTCGGCTACGTCGGGCTCCCGATGCTCGTCTCCGCGGCCAAGGCGGGGTTCCGCGCCGTCGGTCTGGACGTCGATCCGGCGCGCGTCGAGGCGCTGTCCGAGGGGCGCTCCTACGTCTCCGACGTCCCGAACGAGGTTCTGGCGGACATCCGGTCGCGTCTGCGGGTTTCGACGAAGCCGAACGTGCTGCGCGCATGCGACGTCGTCTTGATCTGCGTTCCGACGCCGCTGACCGACCACAGCCCGGACCTCGGGTACATCGAACGCGCGGGGCGCACGGTCGCCGCGTCGCTTCGGCGCGGCGACCTGGTCGTCCTGGAATCGACGACCTACCCGGGAACCACCGAGGAGGTCCTGCGCCCCATCCTGGAGACCTCGGGCCTACGAGCGGGCCGGGACTTCGCCCTCGCGTACTCGCCCGAGCGCATCGACCCCGGGCGCGGGCTCGATCACATCGCGAAGACCCCGAGGATCGTGGGAGGACTCACCAAACGCGACGGCGAGCTCGCGGCCCGCTTCTATCGATCCTTCATCCACGAGGTCGAACTGGTCTCGACGCCCCGAGAGGCCGAGATGGCCAAGCTGATCGAGAACACGTTCCGCAACGTGAACATCGCGCTCGTGAATGAGCTCGCGTTCCTGTCCAAGGATCTCGACGTCGACCTGTGGGAGGCGATCGGCGCGGCGTCCACCAAACCGTACGGCTTCATGCCGTTCTGGCCGGGGCCGGGCGTCGGAGGACACTGCATCGCGATCGACCCCTCATACCTGTCGTGGCGCGTCGGGCAGCGCACCGGTCACCGGCTGACCTTCGTCGAGCACGCCCAGGAGGTCAACGCGAAGATGCCGGGCTTCGTCGCCCAGCGCGTATCGCAGGCGCTCAACGACCAAGGGAAGCCGCTGCGCGGCTCGAAGGTGCTGGGCATCGGCGTGACCTACAAGCAGGACGTCAACGACGTCCGCGAGTCGCCCGCGCTGATCGTCCTAGAGCGGCTGCGGGCGGACGGGGCCAAGGTGGAGTATCACGACCCGTTCGTGCCGTCGCTCGAGCTTGCGGGCAGGCGGTTGGGGTCGAAGGCCCTCACCCCCGAGCGCCTTGCGGCGCAGGACGTGGTGGTGGTGCTCACGGCGCACTCGTCCGTCGATTTCGCCGAGGTCGTCCGACATGCACCACTGGTGGTCGACACGCGCGGCGTGACGCGCGGCCGGCATCCGAACGTCGTCCGCCTGTAGGCGGCGCGGCGAATGGGCGCGCTGGATCCCCCCGATCGCCTGGCCGCGGGGCTCCGGCTCTAGACCCGCGGTCCGAGACGCCCCGTACAGGACGGCGTACCGGAGGTCGGTCACCGCGGGGGGACGGCCGGTTCGCCGGCGGCGAGGGTGGCCGCGTCGAACGCGATCGTGTCGGCCACGATCCGCTCGAGGTCCAGCCGGGGCGTCCAAGCGACGACGCGCTCGATCTTGCCGATGTCGGGCACGCGCCGCTCGACGTCCTCGAACCCCTCCGTGTACGCCTGCTCGTACGGAACGTGCACGATGCGCGAGGACGAGTGGGAACGGTCGATCACGAGCTCAGCGAGCGCATTCATCGTGATCTCGTTCGGGGCGCCCACGTTGAAGACCTCGCCGACCGCACCCGGGTGGTCGACGAGGGCCATGAGCGCGCCCACGGTGTCGTACACGTGGCAGAACGAGCGGCGCTGCTCGCCGTCTCCGTACACGGTGACGTCGGCTCCCGTCAGCGCCTGCCGGACGAAGCGAGGAACGACCATGCCCCACTCGCCGGTCTGTCGCGGCCCCACGCAGTTGAAGAGCCGGACCACGATCGTGGGAAGCCCGCGCTGCTGCCAGAACGCGCGCGCGAGGATCTCGTCGACGGCCTTGGCGGTGCTGTAGGACCAGCGCGGCTTCGACGTCGAACCCAGGATCCGGTCGGCGTCCTCACTGACGGCGCGGGAAGCGTTCCTCCCGTAGATCTCGGACGTCGAGGTGATCAGGATCTTCCGTCCGTAGGAGGCCGCGGCGTCGAGCACGATCTCCGTTCCCCTGATGTTGGTCAGGAGGGATTCGAGAGGCTGTTCGACGATGAGCATGACGCCCACAGCGGCCGCGAGATGCACCACGACGTCGACGTCCTTCGTCAGACCGACCATCGTGGAGTGATCCAGGATCGACGCCTCGACGAGTCGAAAGCGCGGCTCGTCTTCGAGGTGGGCGACGTTGCGGGCCGATCCGGTGGACAGATCGTCCATCGCGAGCACCTCGTCTCCCCGGCCGACCAGTCGATCGGCCAGGTGCGAACCGATGAACCCGGCACCGCCGGTGATGAGGTAGCGCATCTGGACCTACCTTTCGGACCGCATCATCGTAGTGGCCTCAGAGCCCGGGGGCCTCGGATGCGACGAGACGTCGGAGGCGTTGTCGGTCCTCGGCCGCGTCGGTACCCTGGGAGGTCGCTGCAGACAGCAGGGGTGCGAGAGCACGTAATCCCGTCGGGGTACCTGCCGAGGCACACGAAGACGCACGACCGAGCGCGTCTCCGCCGTCTGCGGGGGCGCGTTGTTTCGTGTACGGAGGTCGAGATGCCGAACGCAGAGAAGATCGAGAAGGTCACCGCGCTGAAGGAGCGGATCAAGGGCGCGCAGGCTCTCCTGCTCGCCGAGTACCGGGGCCTGTCGGTGCACGACGCGACCGAGCTGCGCCGCTCCCTGTCGGAGCAGGCGCGCTTCGCGATCGTGAAGAACACGCTCTTCCGGCGCGCCGCGGCCGACGCAGGCGTGGCCGAGCTAGAGCAGCTCCTGGACGGGCCCACGGCCGTCGCGTTCGTGGACGGCGACGTGGTCGCGACCGCGAAGAAGGTCGTCGACGCGGCGAAGAAGTTCCCCGCGCTTGTGCTCAAGGGCGGGTACCTGGACGGCAAGCTCTTGTCGGCGGCCGAGGCGCAGGCGCTCGCGACGCTGGAGTCGCGCGAGGTCCTGCTCTCGAGGGTTGCGGGGATGATGAAAGCCGAGATGAGCCAGGCCGCCTCGATGTTCCAGGCCCTCCAGGGTCGGTTCCTCGGGGTTCTTGAGGCCTACAAGGACAAGCTGCCGGACGAGGCCGGGGAGACGGCGCCCGAGGTGGCCGAACCCGCGGCAGAGCCGGAGGCCGAGGCAACGCCGGAAGCAGAGGCCGCGGACGCCCAACCGGCCACGGATTCGGAACTCGCTGCCGAAGAGCCCGAGGCCGAGGCGGAGACGGCTGCGCACCCCGAGGCTGCCGAGGAGCCGGAGAACGGGCCAGTGACAGCGAAGGAAGCGGACGGAGAGGAGTAGGGCATGGCGAAGACGAAGATGAGCGCCGACGATCTGCTCGAGCAGTTCAAGGACATGACGCTGTTGGAGCTCTCGGACTTCGTGAAGAAGTTCGAGGAGACCTTCGACGTTCAGGCGGCCGTGGCCGCGCCGGTCATGATGGCCGCACCGGGGGCGCCCGGCGCGGCCGCCGGCGAAGAGGCCGAGGAGAAGACCGAGTTCGACCTGGTCCTGTTGGGCGCGGGCGACAAGAAGATCCAGGTCATCAAGGAGGTCCGTGCGCTGACGAGCCTCGGCCTGAAGGAGGCCAAGGATCTGGTGGATTCGGCGCCGAAGCCGGTTCTCGAGAAGGTCAACAAGGAGACGGCGGACAAGGCCAAGGAGCAGCTCGCGGGCGCCGGAGCACGTGTGGAGATCCAGTAGGACGAACGGCGTCCCGGGTGGGATGGGCCGGACTCACCAAGCTTACGTTGCGGGGTCGTTCGACATGTGCGTAGATTGCCCTAGCGAGCAACCTGGTGGCGATGGCTAGGGGGTAGGCATGAACGACGACGGACACACGTTCGGACAGCGACTCAGGGCGACGAGGGTCAAGGCGGGGTACTCGCAGTCGGATCTCGAGGAGATCTCGGGCATCCCGAAGGCCCGGCTGTCACGCTACGAGAACGGCCATGTGGCCCCGTCCATCCAGACGCTCGAGCGTCTGGCGCGGGCCCTCAACGTCTCCGAGGCGTCGCTGCTCGGCGACGACCGGGCGCTGATGGAGGAGTTCTTCCATGTCCTCACGGCCCGAGGGGTACGGATCGGCACGAGCGAGCAAGCGGTCGCGCTCGGCAGCGCCGTCGCCGACATCGCGCGCGCCCTCGGGATGGTCGAGAAGGGCGCGGCCGGGCCCGACGACGACGGGGAGGGCCTGTCGCCGGTCGGCGCCGTGGCGCCCGGCGCATGGCGAGCCGACACGGACTAGACCGGTCGCGCATCGCGCGCTTCCGTTCGCTCCCACCCTCTGATCGAACCCTGTTCCTGATCGCCCTGCTGGCGATCGCCTCGGTTCGCGTGGGCCTGTGGTTGACGTCGTTCCGGCGTTTGCATCGTTCCCTCGCGCGCATCGCGCGTCCGACCGGATCACCCGATCCGACCCCGGGCGAGGCCGATCGGATCGGATGGGCGGTTGGCTCGGCGGCTCGGTTCGTCCCGGGCGCGACCTGCCTGCCGCAGGCGCTGGCCGCCGAGGCGATCCTTCGTCGCCGGGGACACTCCGCGGATCTGCGGCTCGGCGTGACCCGCGGCCCGAACGGCGTCGAGGCGCACGCCTGGGTGGAGTCCTACGGCAGGGTTATCGTGGGTGACGGCGACCTGGATCGGTTCGAGCCGCTCGAAGCTTCAGACCCTGCTCGCCCCGGCTAGGGCCAGACGTTGTCGGGGGTTCGGGCGGCAGCGCGCCGGCCCTTGCCGTTCGAGCCTTCGTCGCTCGTGCCGGAGTCTTCGTGCCGGTAGTGGTAGTGGTAGGCGTACCGGCCCGCATGCGAGTAGTAGCGTGCCTTCGAAGGGTCGAAGCGGTTCAGGACCGAGCCGATCACGTTTCCCCCCACCTGTTCGAGCTGGTCGACCGCGTGTGACGCCGCCCCGCCGATCGTCGCGTCCGCGTCCACGACCACCACGACGCCGTCGACCCGCGGAGCGACGATCATCGCGTCGCTGACGACCAGCGCCGGCGGAGTGTCGATGACGACGTAGTCGGCGCTCGAACGCAATTGCCCTAGTAGCGACTCCATCTCGTCCGAGCTGAGGAGCTCGGCCGGGTTCGGAGGCACGGGCCCGCTGGTCACGATGCGCAGCGAGTCGAGACCCGCCACTCGCCGGGCGACGTCAGCGAGCTGCGCGTCACCGGCGAGGACCGAGGAGAGTCCCTCCCCGTTGCCCAGGCCGAAGAACCGGTGCAGCCGAGGCTTGCGCAGATCGGCCGAGAGGGCCATGACCCGCTTGCCTGTGAGCGCGAGCGTGGTGGCGAGGTTGGCGACCGTCGTGGTCTTGCCCTCGCCCGCATGCGGGCTGGTCACCGAGATGACCCGCATGCTTCCGTCGCGCGAGATGAACTGCAGGTTCGTGCGCAGCGAGCGGTAGGCCTCGGCGGCCGGGCTCCCGGACGCCGACGTCGTGACGAGCCTCGTCTCCGCTCGCTTCCGCCAGCCAGGGACCTCCGGCACGACGGCCAGGACCGGCGCTCCCACGGCGGCCTCGAGCTGGGCCCGGCCGTGGATCCGGTCATCCATCCGCTCGCGCAGGAACGCGAACCCCACCCCGAGCACCAGGCCGGCGACGAAGCCCAGGGCACCGTCCTGGCGGTGGTTCGGGCTCGATGGCGACGTTGGGACCTCGGCCGGCTGGATCAGCGTGCCGGGCGTGATGTCGGGCGAGACCAGGGACGCGACCTGGGTGTTCAGGCCCGCGATCTGACTCGAGAGCTGGTCGACCTCGTTGGCCGCGACGGTCTCGTCGGAGGACCCGGCAGGAGCGGCTTCCAGGGCGGTCTGGGCGTCCTCGAGGTCGCTCCGCAGCTCGTCGATCTGGGTCTGGATCGCCGCTCGAGCCTGCGCGTACGCGGCGACCGCGACGCGGGTTCGGTACGTGAGGTAGGCGTTCGCGAACGCCTGTGCGCCGTCGCGCGCCGTCTCGGGATCGAGCGAGAGGTTGAACTGATCCTCCCAGCGAAACTCGAACCGCGCCCGCGAGAGCGCGTCGTCCCAGTCGCGCGCGCCCGGATGGCCCTTGGCGAGGTCGGCCGCGTGAGCGGCGATCTTGTAGGCGATCACGCCGTCCTTCACGTCCTTCTTGTTGGGCAGGCCCAGGTGCTCCTTGGGCGTCACGTAGCAGAGCATCGCGGTGCCGTACCAGCCGATCATCGCGGCGCCGATCGCCGAGGTGATGTGATCGTAGCCCGGCGCCACGTCGGTCGTCAGCGGCCCGAGGGTGTAAAAGGGCGCCTCGTGGCAGACCTGGAGCTGGCGGTCCATGTTCTCCTTGATCAGGTGCATCGGCACGTGGCCGGGGCCCTC
>Ga0209859_1000201_pt1 | contig 14219 bp, 11 predicted proteins | sample GWRWS3_50_60_FD_187241 | JGI IMG/M metagenome (GOLD analysis project Ga0209859, IMG submission 187241) | Riverbed sediment microbial communities from areas with vegetation nearby in Columbia River, Washington, USA - GW-RW S3_50_60 (SPAdes)... | ecosystem: Environmental > Aquatic > Freshwater >... | reverse complement strand
CCGAGACCGCCTTCCCGCCGCGACCGGCCGCTGCTATCGTCCTCGATCATCTTGAGAGTAGCGTGATCTGGCAAATTAGGCCCCAGTGGCTGCGTGCTGAGGGTGGCGACCCGGGAGCCTCCCGGGCGTGTGCGGTGCACATCAATGCGGACCAAACCATTGAGCAGCCCGTACCCCGACAGGCCGAGGACTGCCAGGTTGGCGAGGAAGACGTCGTTGTACGCCGCCAGAGCTTCGCCGGCCCTGGTGTGACGCGTTTGGGGTCGCTAGGCCCGAGCGCTGTGACGTTTGGCCCTGGTTGGGAGGCCGGCCACCGGCGGAGGGTGGGTTAGAGCGGGTTGCGCAGCCGATCGCGCATCCGACCAGCCCTGAGGAGGCGACGATGGTGGAGATGAAAGCGGCCGCGTCGGAGTTTCTTGGCAAGAAGCGGATCGCGGTGACCGGGGTGTCCCGGACGCCGCAAGGTCACGGGAGCAACATCGTCTATCAGCGGCTGCGCGATCGTGGCTACCAGGTGTTCGCGATCAACCCGAACGCCGACGAAGTCGAAGGCGACAGGTGCTACCACGATCTAAAGTCGGTGCCCGGTGGTGTCGAGGCGGTTGTCATCGGCACCAGACCGGAGATCGCCGAGGCCGCCATGCGCGAAAGCGCCGACCTCGGCATCGAATACGTGTGGATGCATCGCTCTTTCGGCGCTAGCAGTGTCTCCCAAGCGGCGACCGAGTACGGACGACGACACGGGATCACAGTCATCGACGGAGGCTGCCCGCTGATGTTCGATCCCGCCGCCGATGGCGGCCACAAGGCGATGCGCTTCGTGTTCACCTGTCTGGGCAAGGTCCCAAAGCGGGTGTGAGACCGGCGCAACCGTATGCAGCCACGTTCCGCATCGCGATCGACTGGCATTGGTCCCGCCACGTACCGCGGGGTGACGGTGGCCAGAAGATTTGGGGGTCACATGGAGCGGTTGACGGCTCAAGACCTGAGCATGCTGTGGCCAGACGACGTCGGCTGGCCGCAGGACATCGGTGCCCTGGTCATCCTCGATGGCAGGTCGCTGCTCGGCCCGGACGGGCAAGTCCGCATTCACGCCGTCCGAAGCGCGATCGAGGCACGACTGCACCTGATTCCTCACTTCCGTCAGCGTCTCTATGTGCCGCATGTGGGACTTGGCTGGCCGCTGTGGGTCGATGCGCCGGCGTTCGACATCGCCGCACACGTCAACGTCCTGCCCGTACCAGCCCCCGGTGATGACGCGCAACTGCTGCACATCATCGAGCAACTGCGCAGCCGACGGCTGGACCGGTCCCGACCCTTGTGGCAGATGTGGTTCCTCCCCGGGATCTCGGACGGACGAGTCGGCCTCTACGTGAGGGTTCACCACGCCATCGCGGACGGCGTCGCCGGCGTGGCCGCACTCGGCGCCTTCCTCGACGCCGACCCGAGGCCGCCGGTCACCCCGGCGCCGCATTGGACGCCCGCGCCGCCACCATCGACCCGAGCGCTGCTCCAGGACAACCTGCAGCGTCGCCGGACGGAACTAGCTCGCGCGTTGTCGACCCTCGCTCACCCGGCCACCGCCACGCGCCGCCTACGAGCTGCGTGGCCGGCTGTGCACGAGACGTTGGCGGCTGGACGGGCACCGCGAACCAGCCTCAACCGTCCGATCGGTCCGGGCCGCACATTCGTCGTAGTGCGAAGCCAGCTGGATCTGGTCAGGCAGGTCGCCCGAGCGCACGACGCCAAGATCAACGACGTGCTGTTGGCGGCCATCGCCGGCGGTCTGCGTGACCTGCTCCACGGCCGCGGAGATCGCGTCGACGTGGTGCTGCGCGCCTACGTCCCGGTCTCTCTTCATCGGGAGCAACCCGGGCAGGCACGGGGGAACCTGGACGGGATGATGGCCGTCCCGCTCCCGATCGGGGTTCCCGACCCGCTTCTGAGGCTCTGGCTGATCGCTGCGGAGACCGCCGAGCGAAGGAAGCGCTCACGGCCGGCCGGTGGGACATTGCTTCGCAGCGGGCTGGTTCAGCGGGCGTTCCTGCGCCTGATGGCACACCAACGCTGGGCGAACGCGTACGTCGCAAACGTGCCCGGCCCTGCCGTGCCGCTCTACTTCGCCGGGGCGCCAGTCGTTGAGGTGTTCCCAGTGGTCCCGCTTATCGGAAACATCACTCTCGGCGTCGGCGCTCTGTCCTATGCGGACCAGTTCAACATCACCACAGTCGCCGATCTAGATGAATGCCCCGACGTCGAAGTGTTCGTCCAGGGCATCCGAGATGCGCTCGGTTCACTCGCCGGATCCCAGCTCCGATCGACATCGGGAGCGTGACAACTATGATGAGCGCCTAAACCAGCGACCGACGCTTGATCGTAACGGCGGGACCCTCGCGGGACGGGGTTGCTGGACAGGATGGGCTAGCCTCTTGGCCACGCGCTCGAGGGTCCTGACCCCGACCGACTAGAGGTCAGCGGCGGTGTTCATGCTGTCACGGTCGCAGGCCGGCCCGGCCTCGGGCAATCAGGCCTGGCACCGACGGGACCTTTGGCCCTTCGCGTTGCTCTGACGCGCCGACACTATGTGCTGGTGCCCTCCGGTTTTGGCTGCGACGCGGGTGGTGTGCTGTGAGCCTGATCGGTAGGCGGCCGTGTAGGAGGACGGATGTCGGTGGACAGCAGGATGGGCGACGTTGCCGGGTCCGCGGGTGATGCTCTGCTCTCACTCGGCGGGCTGCTGCGCCGGGCCCAGGTGTCGGCCGACAAGCGGGCACTGTTCCAGATCGGTGGCCGCGACGCGGACACCTTCTATCGGGATCGCTGGTCCTACGACAAGGTGGTGCGCTCGACGCACGGGGTGAACTGCACAGGCTCCTGCTCGTGGAAGGTGTATGTCAAGGACGGGATCATCACCTGGGAGTCGCAGCAGACCGACTATCCCTCGGTAGGTCCGGACCGCCCGGAGTACGAGCCGCGCGGCTGCCCCCGGGGTGCGGCCTTCTCCTGGTACACCTACTCGCCGACCCGCGTCCGCTACCCGTACGCCCGCGGTGTGCTGGTGGAGATGTACCGGGAGGCGAAGGCCCGCCTCGTCGACCCGGTCGCGGCGTGGGCGGAGATTCAGGCCGACCCGGAACGCCGCCGGCGCTACCAGCGAGGACGTGGCAAGGGCGGGCTGGTGCGCGTCTCGTGGGACGAAGCCCTCGAGATAGTCGCCGCGGCGCACGTGCATGCCATCAAGGAGTACGGGCCGGACCGGGTCGCCGGCTTCTCCCCGATCCCGGCGATGTCGATGGTCTCGCACGCCGTCGGCGCGCGGTTCATCAGCCTGATCGGCGGATCGATGCTGTCGTTCTACGACTGGTACGCCGACCTGCCGGTCGCCTCGCCGCAGGTGTTCGGGGACCAGACCGACGTGCCGGAGTCCGCCGACTGGTGGGACGCCGCGTACCTGATCATGTGGGGCTCCAACGTCCCGGTGACCCGTACCCCGGACGCGCACTGGATGGCCGAGGCTCGCTACCGCGGGCAGAAGGTCATCGTCGTAGCCCCGGATTACGCCGACAATGTGAAGTTCGCCGACGAGTGGCTGCCGGCCCAGCCGGGCACCGACGGGGCCCTGGCGATGGCGATGGGCCACGTCGTTCTCAAAGAGTTCTTCGTCGACCACACGACGCCGCACTTCGTCGAATACGTGCGCCGATACACCGACCTGCCGTTCCTGGTCACGGTTGAGCCGGTCGGCGACGGTACGTACCGGCCGGGCAAGTTCCTCACCGCCGCCGACCTTGGCTCCGCGGAGGAGAACGCCACCGCAAAACCGGTGGTGTGGGACGACGCGGCCGGCGCTCCCGCCGTGCCGAACGGGTCGGTGGGCTTCCGATGGGGCGAGGCCGGCGCGGGCCGGTGGAATCTCGACCTGGCGGGCATCGAGCCGGCCCTGGGTTACCCGACCGACGAGGAGAGCGCGGAGGTGGCGCTGCCCCGTTTCGACACCGCGACAGCGGGTGTGCTGCGCCGGGGCGTTCCGGTACGGCGGGTGCACGGGCATCTGACCACGACCGTGTACGACCTGATGCTCGCCCAGTACGGCGTGGCCAGACCGGGACTACCGGGGCAGTGGCCGGCGGACTACGACGACCACGACGTGCCGTACACCCCGGCCTGGCAGGAGCCGATCACCGGAGTGCCGGCTCAGGCGTGTGCGCGGATCGCGCGGGAGTTCGCCGACAGCGCGAACCGCTCCGGCGGTCGGTCAATGATTCTCATGGGGGCAGGCACGAACCACTGGTTTCACTCCGACACCACGTATCGGGCGATGCTCGCCCTCACGACCCTGACCGGCTGCCAGGGCGTCAACGGCGGCGGGTGGGCGCACTACGTCGGGCAGGAGAAGTGCCGCCCGGTCACCGGCTGGGCGCAGCTGGCCTCCGGGCTGGACTGGTCGCGACCGCCGCGGCAGATGATCGGCACGGCGTACTGGTACCTGCACACCGACCAGTGGCGCTACGACACCTACGACGCGGGGGTCCTAGCGAGCCCCACCGGCACCGGGCGGTTCGACGGCCGGCACACCGCCGACCTGCTGGCCCAGTCCGCCCGGCTGGGCTGGATGCCGAGCATGCCGACCTTCAACCGCAACCCACTCGACGTGGCCGACGAGGCGCTCGCGGCCTCACCCGACGAGCCGGCGGCGCACGTGGCCGCGGTGATCAGGTCCGGCGAACTCGGCTTCGCCGGCGAGGATCCCGACGCCCCGCAGAACTGGCCCCGGGTGCTCACCGTGTGGCGGGCCAACCTGCTCGGGTCCAGCGCGAAAGGCAACGAGTACTTTCTGCGCCACCTACTTGGCACGGATGCTTCGCTGCGCGCGACCGAGGCCGGCCCCGAGCACCGGCCCCGGGACGTACGTTGGCGCGACGACGCGCCGGAGGGCAAGCTGGATCTGCTGCTGTCGCTGGACTTCCGGATGACGTCGACGACCCTGTTCTCGGACATCGTGCTGCCGGCTGCCACCTGGTACGAGAAGCACGACCTGTCCAGCACCGACATGCACCCGTTCGTGCACGCCTTCAACCCGGCGATCGCCCCGCCATGGCAGACCCGCACCGACTTCGACGCCTTCCACGGCATCGCGAAGGCGTTCTCGGCGTTGGCCGCGACACATCTGGGGACCAGACACGACGTCGTCGCCGTGCCGCTGCAGCACGACACGCCCGACGAACTGGCCACCCCCGGCGGCGTGGTCCGGGACTGGCGGACCGGCGACGACGCCGCCACAACGCCGAAGTTCGTCGTCGTCGAGCGGGACTACGGCGCGATCGCGGCGAAGATGGCCGCGCTCGGCCCGCTGCTCGACCGGCTCGGGACCACGACAAAGGGCGTCACCGTCGAGGTCGGGCCCGAAGTGGAGTATCTGAAGCGTAACAATGGGACCGTCCACGGTGGACCCGCTGACGGCCACCCGCGCCTCGACCGCGACGTGCATGCCTGCGAGGCCATCCTCTCGCTGTCCGGCACCACAAACGGTCGGCTCGCCGTAGTGGGCTTCGAGGCGCTGGAAAGGCGCACTGGCACCGGGCTGAGAGACCTGGCCGCCGAGGCGGAGGGCAAGCGGATCACGTTCGCCGACACGCAGGCGCGTCCGGTACCCGTGCTCACGAGCCCGGAGTGGTCCGGCAGCGAAACCGGCGGGCGGCGCTACTCCCCGTTCACCATCAACGTCGAACGGCTCAAGCCGTGGCACACGCTGACTGGCCGGCAACATTTCTTCCTCGACCACGACTGGCTACACGAGCTCGGCGAGGCGCTGCCGATCTTCCGGCCGCCGCTGGACATGCATCAACTCTTCGGCGAGCCGCGGCTCGGGTCCAACGGTGAGCTGGAGATCACCGTACGGTACCTGACCCCACACTCGAAGTGGTCCATCCACTCCGAATACCAGGACAACCTGCTGATGCTCACGCTGTCACGGGGCGGCCCGACGATCTGGATGAGCGAGACCGACGCCGCCCGCATCGGCGTGCGGGACAACGACTGGATTGAGGCGGTCAACCGTAACGGGGTCGTCGTCGCCCGGGCCGTGGTCACCCACAAGATGCCCGAGGGAACGGTGTACATGTACCACGCTCAGGAGCGGGTCGTGGACGTGCCGAAGGCGGAGGCGTCGGGTCGGCGCGGCGGCATCCACAACTCGCTCACCCGGCTGCTCGTCAAACCGACCCACCTCGTCGGTGGGTACGCCCAGCTGTCGTTCGCGTTCAACTACCTGGGTCCTACCGGAAACCAGCGCGACGAGGTGACCGTGATCCGCCGCCGCAGCCAAGACGTCGAGTACTGAGAGGTCGAGTTCCCATGCGCGTGATGGCTCAGATGTCGATGGTGATGAACCTTGACAAGTGCATCGGGTGTCACACCTGCTCGGTCACCTGCAAGCAGGCCTGGACGAACCGCTCGGGCGTGGAGTACGTGTGGTTCAACAACGTCGAGTCCCGCCCGGGCCAGGGTTACCCGCGCACCTACCAGGACCAGAACCGTTGGGAAGGTGGCTGGGTGCGCACCAGGCGTGGCCGGCTCAAGCTGCGTGCGGGCGGGCGGATGAAGAAACTGCTGACCATTTTCGCCAACCCGAAGCTGCCGTCCATTCAGGACTATTACGAACCCTGGACCTATGAGTACGAGCACCTGCTGTCCGCGCCCGCCGGTGAGCACACCCCGGTGGCCCGGCCGAAGTCACTCATCACCGGTCACGACACGAAGATCTCGTGGAGCGCCAACTGGGACGACTCCCTCGCGGGTGGCAACGAGATCGCCGCGGGCGACCCTATCCTGGCCCAGGTCTCCGACCGGGTGCGCGAGGAGTACGAGAAGTCGTTCCTGTTCTTCCTGCCCCGCATCTGCGAGCACTGCCTCAACCCGTCCTGCGCCGCCTCCTGCCCATCCGGCGCCATCTACAAGCGCGCCGAGGACGGCATCGTGCTGGTCGACCAGGATCGCTGCCGCGGCTGGCGGATGTGCATCACCGGCTGCCCCTACAAGAAGGTGTACTTCAACCACCGCACCGGCAAGGCGGAGAAATGCACGTTCTGCTTCCCCCGGGTCGAGATCGGCATCCCGACGGTGTGTTCGGAGACCTGCGTCGGGCGGCTGCGCTACATCGGATTGATGCTCTACGACGCCGACGCGGTCGGCAAGGCCGCGGCCGTCGAGTCCAAGACGGACCTCTACACGTCGCAGCTATCGGTCTTCCTCGACCCGAACGACCCGGCAGTCGCCGCGGCCGCCCGCGCCAGCGGCATCCCGGAGGACTGGATCGACGCGGCCCGGCGATCGCCGATCTGGGATCTCATCATGCGTCACCGGGTAGCGCTGCCGCTGCACCCGGAGTACCGCACGATGCCGATGGTCTGGTACATCCCGCCGCTGTCCCCGGTCGTGGACGTGCTGCGCGACACCGGCCACGACGGCGAGGACCCGGGCAACCTGTTCGGCGCGGTCGACGCGCTGCGGATCCCGGTGGAGTACCTGGCCGGCCTGTTCACCGCCGGCGACCCGGCCCCGGTCACCGAGGTACTGCGCAAGCTCGCCGCGATGCGCTCCTATCAGCGCCGGATCAACCTGGGCGAGGAGCGCGACGAGTCGATCGCCGAAGCGGTGGGCATGACCGGGCGGCAGATCGAGGACATGTACCGCCTACTGGCCATCGCCAAGTACGACGAGCGCTACGTGATTCCGGCCGCGCACGCCGAGACCGCCGCCGGGCTGGAGGAGCTGGCCACCGGATGCAGCCTGGACTACGAGGGCGGGCCGGGCATGGGCGGGTCCGGCCCGTTCGGCGAGACCTCCGGCCGCTACGCCCCGATCGCGGTGGAGAACTTCCAGGCCCTCTCCACCCGGCAGCGCGCCGACGACATCAACCAGCCCGGCCCGGAGGCCAAGCGGGTCAACCTGCTCAACTGGGACGGCAAGGGCAGGCCCGCCGGACTGTTCCCGCCCAGGGAATCTCCGAACGGCCCCGATCCGAACGGCCCTGAGGAGAAGCCGTGAACACCACCCAGCGGTCGGTCGCCGCCCGTGCCGCCTCGCTGCTGCTGCGCTACCCCGACACCGAGGTGCTCGCGACGCTGCCTACCCTGCGTGCCGCGCTCGACGAACTGCCCGCCACCGTCGCGGCGCCGCTGCGGCCGGTGGCCGAGCACCGAGGCGGCACCGACCCGACAACGCTGGCGAGCGAGTACGTGCAGCTGTTCGACTTCCGTCGCCGGTGCTGCCTGCACCTCACCTACTACACCTGCGGCGACACCCGCAAGCGGGGCGAGGCGCTGGTGAGGTTCGCGGCCGTGTACCGGGCCGCCGGGCTTGAGGTCACGGGCGGTGAGCTGCCCGACTACCTGCCCGCCGTTCTGGACTTAGCCACAGTGGACGCCGCCGGGTGGCGGCTGCTGCGCGACCACCGCGTCGGCCTCGACCTGCTCGCACAGGCATTGGCGGCAGAGCGGTCGGTCTACCAGCACGCCGTCGAGGCCATCCGCGTGCTCCTGCCACCACCGGGCCCGTCGGAGTTGGCTGCCGCCGCAGGACTGGCCCGCAACGGCCCACCCCAGGAAGAGGTCGGCCTAGAGCCATACCCCAGCCCGAGCCTTGGAGGTCGCCGGTGAACACACTGCTCTGGGTGATCATCCCATATCTGTCCATTATGGTCTTCGTAGGCGGCCTGATCTGGCGGCGCCGCTACGACAAGTTCGGCTGGACCACCCGCTCTTCGCAGCTCTACGAGAGCACGATCTTGCGCTGGGGCAGCCCGTTGTTCCACTTCGGCGTTCTGCTCGTGCTCATCGGGCACGTCGGCGGCCTGCTGGTTCCGAAGTCGTGGACCGAGGCGGTCGGCATTACGGAACACGCCTATCATCTGACCGCTGTGTTCCTCGGCACGATCGCCGGGCTGTGCACCCTGATCGGCATGGCTATCCTGATCGCCCGCCGCCGGCTGGTCGGTCCGGTCTTCACGTCTACCACCCGAAACGACAAGGCGATGTACGCGGTCCTCGGCGCCGTCATCGTGCTCGGCCTGTGGGCCACGGTGCGCGCCAACGTGGTCGGCGACGGGTACGACTACCGCGAAACGGTCTCACCCTGGTTCCGGTCGCTGTTCATCCTCCAGCCCGATCCGTCCATCATGGCCGGTGTGCCGAGCAGCTTCCAGATTCACGTGTTGGCCGCGTTCGTACTGTTAGCATTCTGGCCGTTCACCCGGCTTGTGCACGCCTTCAGCGCACCGGTCGGCTATCTGACCCGTCCATACGTCGTCTACCGCAGCCGTGACGCGAGGTCGCAGCGCGGCCTTCGGGCGGCTCGCCGTGGCTGGGAGAGGTAAGCGCCATGACGGTGAACGGCAGCAAGACAGGCGCGCAGGCCGCCAAGATGCCGCTTTGGGTGGAAGCCGGCCGGGCAGGTGCCGGGGGCAACCTGGCGCTGGCGACCATCGGCTTCATGGTCAACTTCTGGGCGTGGGCACTGCTAGGACCGCTTGGGCCGGGCCTAAAGGAGAGCCTCGGACTCAGCTTCGGCGCCCAATCACTCCTCGTCGCGGTGCCGATCGTGGTCGGGTCCCTGGGACGCATCCCCGTTGGAGCCCTCACCGACCGGCTCGGTGCTAGGGTCATGTTCCCCATCGTCACGCTCGCCACGGTCGTACCCGTTCTCGTCCTGGCCTACGCCCAGTCCTCTTACGCCGCCCTGATAGTGGCCGGCTTCTTCCTCGGCATCGGCGGCACCACGTTCGCCATCGGCGTACCGCTGGTCTCGGGGTGGTATCCACCGGCCCGGCGTGGCTTCGCGCTCGGCGTCTTCGGCATCGGCATGGGCGGTACGGCGATCGCGAACTTCACCACCGTTCGGCTGGCCGACGCGTACGGTGACCGTGCCCCGTTCTTCCTGGTCGCCGCGATCCTCCTCGCGTACGCCGCCGTCGCGTACGCTCTGATCCGCGACGCGCCGGGACGCCGCTCCGGCGGTTCCCCCTGGCAGCGCACCGCGGCCGCGGCCCGGCTGACCATCACCTGGCAGCTGTGCTTCCTCTACGCGGTCGGCTTCGGCGGCTTCGTCGCGTTCAGCGTGTACCTGCCCGCCTACCTTCGCACCGCGTACGCCCTACCCATCGGCGACGCCGCGCTGCGCACCGCCGGCTTCGTCGTCCTCGCCGTCGCGGCCCGCCCCCTCGGCGGATGGCTCTCCGACCGGTTCCACCCGGTGCCCGTACTCGTCGCCTGCTTCGGCGGCGTCGCGGTGCTCGCCGTCATCCAGGCGTTCCAGCCACCCCTGATCCCCCTGGGCACCATCGCGTTCCTCGGCATGGCCGGGTTTCTCGGCGCCGCCGCTGGTGCCGTCTTCGCCCTCGTCGGCAAGCTCGCCCCACCGGACAAGGTCGGCGCCGTCACTGGACTCGTCGGCGCCGCCGGTGGCCTCGGCGGATTCGTGCCCCCACTCATCATGGGCTGGGTGTACGGCCTCGAAGGCTCCTACGCGATCGGCCTCATGTTGCTCTCCGATGTAGCGCTCGCGGCCGCCGTCTACACCACAGTCAAGATGGCCGGCCTCGCCCGCACCACCTGACCTGATTGGAGGACGACGTACGGCCCCTGCGCTGACGCCGGACGATGCCGAAGCCGATCCGGCCCGGACCCGAGATGACGGCCGCGGTCTCACCTTCGAGACACTGGGCGTCCGGACGGTGGGTCTGCGTCTGGTGGGATCTGACGGATCCGACCGACATTGACGTGGCGGAACGAGAGTTCGGTGGGCGGCGCTACGTGGTCGCTCGTGGAGGAGTATCACCTTGCGTCGGAGTTGGTTGCCGGTAACTAGAACGGCACCTTCGCGCCGGGCCCGGCGTCGCCGTGCCGCAGCGGGTGGTGGCAGGCTTGCAGAGTGGTGTTCGTCTTCGATGACATGGAGCTGGATCCAGCCCGGTACGAGCTGCGGCGGGCTGGCGTACCCGCGCATGTGGAGCCACAGGTATTTGACCTCCTTGCATATCTGGCAACCCACCACGACCGAGTGGTCTCCAAAGAGGAGCTGATGGACCACGTCTGGGGCAACAGATTCGTCAGCGAAACCGCGGTCACCAGCAGGATCAAGCAGGCCAGACGGGCGATCGGGGACGACGGCACGACCCAGCGGATCATTCGAACCGTTCATGGCCGGGGATATCGGTTCATGTTGACTCCGACGACCTATGATCGCGAGGAGCTCGGCGTAGCGGGTGGTTCCGGATCGGACTCGCCGATCCGGTACGCGATCGCGGACGGGCTGAATGTCGCTTACCAGGTCACCGGCGCCGGCGGGACCGACATCGTCCTTGTATCCGGCTTCGTGTCCCACCTCGAGCTGGACTGGCAACACCCCGCACACGCTCAATTCCTCAACGGACTCGGCTCTTTCGGCCGGCTTATCCGATTCGACAAGCGCGGCACGGGAATGTCGGACCGCCCGGCCGACCTACCCGATCTGGAGACTCGCATGCACGATGTGCTGGCCGTGATGGCAGCGGCGGAGTCCACGCGAGCTGTCCTGTTCGGATACTCCGAGGGCGGGCCGATGGCGACTCTGTTCGCGGCGGCGCACCCGGACCGAGTCGAAGCGTTGATCCTGTACGGCACGTATGCCAGGCGGTTACGCAGTCCAGGCTATCCGTGGGGCCACACGGCGGCCGAGCGTGAGCGGTACGCGGAGCGGCTCGCGAGCGAATGGAGTTGGGAGGCCGACCTCCGGTCGATGTGCCCGTCCGCCGACGACGAGATGGCGAAATGGTGGGGACGGCGCGCTCGTGCCTCGGCGACGCCGTCGACGGTTCGGTCGCTGATAGCAATGAACTCGTTGATCGACGTCCAGGATGTCCTGTCGTCAGTTCGGGTGCCGACGCTGGTGTTGCACCGCAGCGACGATCACGACAGCCAGGTGGAAGAAGGTCGATACCTGGCCGAGCACATTCCGGGCGCTCGCTTCGTCGAACTCTCAGGGGTTGACCACTTTGTTGCGCTGAATCCACGACAGATACTTGATCAGGTTGGCGCATTCCTCGGTGACCACGAACCGGCGCAGCCTCCGGCGACGGCCCTGGCGGCGGTCCTCGTCGTGGCTCGCCGCGACGCGGAGCGTGCCGTACGCGAGCTTGTCCGCGGCGGCGCCCGGCCCGGGCACACCCGTGACGGCCAGCGGGCCGTCGCGTTCGACGGACCCGCGACGGCGATCCGTGCCGCACTCCGGTGCCTCGACAGGTCTCCGACCATCGAGGTCAGCATGGGCCTGCACATCGCCGAGATCGATCGCACCGGCGTACGCATTGACGGCATCGGCGTCTCCAATGCGGTGGACCTCGCGACGCGCGCGCCGGCCGGCGAGATCTGGTTGTCGGCGGCGGTAAGGGACCTGGTCGCTGGCTCCGGGTTCGCGCTCGTACCGTGCAAGGAACCGGAAACACGTGGTGCCCGGCGGCCGCAGGCTTTTCGAGTACTCCGCGAACCTCCCCGATGAGGGTCGACAATAGTCGGATCAAGCGCGCCGCGAAGACGGCAAGCGACGGTGCGACCTGGCAGCGTCAACAGATCGGCATGTTCGCCGCAGGGCGGTCGGGCCACTAGCGGGCGCCGACGTGGACGAAGCCGCCCGAGTAGGGGCAATGGAAGGTGCGCGTGGAGGCCGTGGCGTCGTCGGTACCGAGCTGGGCGGTCCTGCGTTGACCGCGGATGGACGTGCGGGCAGGGCGCCCTCATACGTATCCCTGCTGCCCGCCGAGCCGGGCGTCTACCGGTTCCGTGACGTCCGCGACCGGGCCCTCTACATCGGACGCACAGCGGATCTCCGCCGGCGGGTTCCTTCCTACTGGGGTAGTCTCCGCGACCGACGGCATCTGCGCCGGATGGTTCCGAACATCGCCCGAGTGGAGGCGCTGGTCTGCGCTTCGGAGCACGAGGCGGCCTGGCTCGAGCGCAACCTCATGGAGCACCGCAAGCCCAGGTGGAACCGATCGCGCGGCGGGCAGGAACTACCCGTCTACTTACGGCTGACCGAGCGGTCAGCGTCGGCTGCGCTGTCGATTGTGCACGAAGGAATGGCTGATGCCGACGGCCGGATTTTCGGCCCCTACCTGGGCGGCCGCAAGGTCCGCTTGGCCGTCTCCGCCCTACACCGGGTGCTGCCCCTCGCCTACGCCGGCGACCGACTTACCGGCTCCGAACGGGACATGGCCCGGGCGTTAGGAGTCTCGCAATCCGGCCGGGCTGAACTCGTTGGTGCCGTGACCGCCGTGCTTGACCGCGATCCGAATGCGGTGGCCGCAGTCCGCGACCGGCTCGTCTCTCGCCGCGACGACGCGGCCGCCGCCCTGCTGTTCGAACTCGCGGCACGGATCCAGGCTGAGATTGATGCCGTGGAGTGGGTGGTCGCGGCCCAGCGGGCCACCTTGCCGGAACCGGCTCGCGCCGATGTTTATGGCTGGGCGGATGGCATTCTGGTCGGCATCCAGGTGCGGGAGGGTCGGCTACGCGAGTGGACTCAGCGATACTGCGACGAATCGACTGCGACGGCACTCGTCGCCGCGACGCCAGCGCCGTGGCAGGACTTCGCTCAGTGCAACGCAGAGCTCGCGGCCCGACTGACGCGAGCGCAGGCGGCGCAGGCGGCCGCCAATGCTGGCTCGACCGTCGAAGGCCCCGTCCTGGTACCGACAACCAGCGAAACCCTGCCGTCCGTGTAAGCCCCCGCGGGCCACAACTCTGGGCGCGGATACTCCCGACGCCCTCATCTGGCTCCCCTCTTTTCGCCGATGTCGCCTAGCGGCCGGGCCGCCACGGATGGGCCGATCCCGTTGAGCTGTTGCAGTTTGCTGCCGGTGGCCGCGATCAGGTCGGTCAGGACCGCGTTGGCCTGTTTGATCTTCTTGTCGATCACCGCGAGTTCGGTGATCAGCTCCGAGGCGAGCTGACGGCGGGTCCGGCCGACCACATCACGCGGACGCACGGCGGCGAGTCCACCACCATGTGACAACATCCGTCGGTGGTAAGCGGTTAGAGGTGGCTGGCCGCGGAAACTCTGGATCGCACACGTAGCCCGGCTGTGCGGTCGAGCAATTGTCAAGACCTGTGGATGAGAGATCTTGATTAGGCCGCCTCGGTGAGGTGGCGGGTGTTGCGCTCGACGAGCTTGCCGTGCTTGAACTTGGC
>Ga0209859_1000200_pt1 | contig 14227 bp, 17 predicted proteins | sample GWRWS3_50_60_FD_187241 | JGI IMG/M metagenome (GOLD analysis project Ga0209859, IMG submission 187241) | Riverbed sediment microbial communities from areas with vegetation nearby in Columbia River, Washington, USA - GW-RW S3_50_60 (SPAdes)... | ecosystem: Environmental > Aquatic > Freshwater >... | reverse complement strand
CCAGCTTCTCCGCCGCGGCGTAGATCTTGTCATTGACGTCCGTGACGTTCTCGACGAGCGTGACGTCGTATCCCTGCTCCTCGAGCCAGCGCTTCAGCCAGAGAAAGACCACGTACGGCCGAGCGTTCCCGACGTGGATGCGCTGGTAGACCGTCGGCCCGCAGACGTACATGCGGATCGGGCCCGGCGGCGGAGGCAGCTCTTCCTTGCGGCGCGCGAGCGAGTTGTAGAGGAGCACCCGGGCGTTATACAGGTGCGAGAATCCCCGCATGCCCTGGACGCGAGACCCGGACGGCGTCGAGGCCCGCGCGCTTGCCGAGGCGGCCGACCTGCAGGGACGCCGAGTCCTCGAGGTCGGGTGCGGCGACGGCCGGCTGACGTGGACCTACGCCTCCCGTGCCGCCTCCGTTCTCGGCGTCGATCCCAGCGAGGAGTCGGTCGCCGCCGCGCGGGCGGCGCTCCCGCCGGAGCTCGCCGGCCGCGTGCGCTTCGTCGCCGCCGACATCCAGGAGCTCGAGCTCCCACCCGCCGGCTTCGACGTGGCGCTCCTCTCCTGGTCGTTGTGATGACTGCCCCCTGAGGGCGTCGTGGACGCCCTGAGGAGACTCCACGAAGGACTCGCCGCCTCGGGAATCCTGCTCGACCTCCACCCGACCGCCCCCGGCGCGTACGCGGTCGCGGGCGGCCGGACGCTCGGGGCCTTCGACGACAGCGACTTCCTCGCTCTCGTTCGCTCCACCGAGCAGGGCCTCGAGGAGGCGGTCGCGCTCGGCCTCTTCGAGCCCGAGCGGGAGCTGAAGTTGGTCGTCGTCGATCGCTTCGAGTCCGCGGACGAGCTGCTCGACCGCGCCTATGGCAGAAGGCTTGCCCGCGTCCCCCGGCAGCTCGCCTCCGAGATTCGAGCGGCGGTGAAGGCGCCGTTCGAGATCCGCCACCCGGTCGTCCTCAGGAGGCTGCGAGCCCTCCGGGCCGCCTGAGCTGCCCCTTCGTCGGCTCTACGCGTCCTGGAACTGCGCCTCTTCGGTGGAGCCTCGGAGCGCGAGTGTCGAGCTCTCGCCGCCGGAGACTGCCTCCGCGACGAGGTCGAAGTACCCGGCGCCGACTTCGCGCTGATGGCGCGTGGCCGTGTAGCCGACCCCCTCGAGCTCGAACTCGCGCTGCTGGAGCTCGACATACGCCGTCATGCCCTCGGCGGCGAAGCCGCGCGCGAGCTCGAACATGGACTCGTTGAGGGCGTGGAAGCCCGCCAGCGTGATGAACTGGAACCGGTAGCCCATCTCCGCGAGCTCGGTCTGGAAGCGGGCGATCTGCTCGTCGTCGAGATGCCGCTTCCAGTTGAAGGAGGGCGAGCAGTTGTACGCGAGGAGCTTCCCGGGAAAGCTCCCGCGGATGGCGTCGGCGAACTCCCGCGCCTCGCCGAGATCCGGCGTCGACGTCTCGCACCAGATGAGGTCGGCGTAGGGCGCGTAGGCGAGCCCACGGGCGATGGCCGAGTCGATGCCGCCCTCGACACGGAAGTAGCCCTCGGGCGTGCGCTCGCCGGAGAGGAACTCGTGGTCGCGCTCGTCCACGTCGCTCGTCAGGAGCGTGGCGCTCAGCGCGTCCGTTCGCGCCACGAGGAACGTGGGGACGTAGCAGACGTCCGCCGCCAGGCGAGCGGCGGCGAGCGTGCGGATGAACTGACTCGTGGGGACGAGCACCTTCCCGCCGAGGTGGCCGCACTTCTTCTCGGACGCGAGCTGGTCCTCGAAGTGGACGCCGGCGGCGCCCGCCTCGATCATCGTCCGCATGAGCTCGAAGGCGCTCAGGGGGCCGCCGAAGCCGGCCTCGGCGTCGGCGACGATGGGCGCGAGCCAGTGCCGGCCGGTGCCGTTCCCCTCCGCGTGCTCGATCTGGTCGGCCCGCAGGAGGGCCTGGTTCAGGCGGCTCACGAGCGCCGGCGCGCTGTTCGAGGGGTAGAGGCTCTGATCCGGATAGGTTTGGCCGGCGAGGTTCGCGTCCGCCGCGACCTGCCACCCGGAGAGGTAGATCGCCTGGAGGCCGGCCTTCACCATCTGCACGGCCTGGCCGCCGGTCATGGCGCCGAGCGCCGCCACGTACGGCTCGTCGTTCAGGAGCTGCCAGAGCCGCTCCGCGCCATGGCGGGCCAGCGTGTGCTCCACCCGCACAGACCCGCGGAGGCGCTCGACGTCCTCCTCGGTGTAGGGCCTCTCGATGCCTTCCCAGCGATCCATGCCGCATCTCCTCCTAGTCGATTAGGTCGTAAGCGGGAATCGTGAGGAACTCCGCTAGCTCCTCCGAGAGCGCGACGTTGTCGAAGAGCATCCGCGCGTCGTCCCAGTGGCCCTCGCCGGCCTCGGCGAGCTCCGCCTCCTCGAACGCGACAACGCGCTCGCGCTCGATCCGGCCGTGACGGAGCCACTGCCAGATCTGCGAGCGGGAGATCTCCGCCGTCGCCGCGTCCTCCATCAGGTTGTAGATCGCGACGGCCCCCGTTCCCCGGAGCCAGGACTCCAGGTACCGGAGGCCGACGCTGACGTTTCCGCGCACGCCCTCGTCGGTGATCTCGCCCCCGGGAACGTGCACGTCGAGCAGGTCGACCGCCGCAACGCCGACTTCCTCGCGCAGGCGCTCGACCTGGTTCGGCTGCCGGCCGAGCACCTTGTCGAATTCCTCGGTTGCCACCGGAACGAGATCGGGATGGGCGACCCAGGTGCCGTCGAAGCCGTCGCCGGCCTCTCGCGTCTTGTCGTCCCGGACCTTGGTCAGTGCGACCTCGTTCACCTGGGGGTCGCGCCGGCTCGGGACGAACGCGGCCATGCCGCCCATCGCGTGGGCGCCGCGGCGGTGGCACGTCTTGACGAGGAGCTCCGTGTAGGCGCGCATGAACGGGACGGTCATCGTCACCTGCGCGCGGTCGGGGAGCACGAACTCCTGTCTCTCCCGGAACTTCTTGATGATGCTGAAGATGTAGTCCCAGCGGCCGGCGTTCAGCCCGGCCGCGTGGTCGCGCAGCTCGTAGAGGATCTCCTCCATCTCGAACGCCGCCAGGATCGTCTCGATGAGGACGGTCGCCTTGATCGAGCCGGACGGAAGGTCGAGCTCTTCCTCCGCGAAGTCGAAGACGTCGTTCCAGAGCCGCGCCTCGCGGTGGCTCTCGAGCTTGGGCAGGTAGAGGTACGGCCCGCTGCCCTTGCCGAGGAGGCGGCGGCCGTTGTGGAAAAGGTAGAGCCCGAAGTCGAAGAGGCCGCCGGCGACCTGCTCCCCGTCCACGAGCACGTGCCGCTCGGACAGGTGCCAGCCGCGGGGGCGGACGAGGAGAACGGCGGGGTCGTCGCCGAGGCGATACGCCTTCTCCCCGGTGTCGAGCTCGATCGTCCGCTCGATCGCGTCGGTCAGGTTCGCCTGGCCCTCGAGGCAGTTCCGCCACGTCGGCGAGTTCGCGTCTTCGAAGTCGGCCATGAAGCAGCGCGCGCCCGAGTTGAGCGCGTTGATGACCATCTTGCGGTCGACCGGTCCCGTGATCTCGACGCGCCGGTCCTGGAGGTCGGCCGGAACGGGCGCGACCCGCCAGTCGCTCTCGCGCACTTCGCGCGTCTCGGGCAGGAAGTCCGGCAGCTCGCCGGCGTCGATGCGAGCCTGGCGCTCGGCGCGGCGCGCGAGAAGCATGCGGCGAGTGCCGTCGAAGCGGCGGTGGAGCTCGGCGACGAACGCGAGCGCGTCTGGGGTGAGGATCTCCTCGTCGCGCGCCTCCACGGCCGCGCGAAGCTCGACCCCTGCAGCGACCTCCGCTCCCCGCACGATCCCGCCTAGTCGCGGTCGTGGTCGCGGTCGCACCACTCCGGGCACGTGCACTCGACCAGCTCGGCCGAGCTCACGACGATCACGGTCCCCTCTGTGCGCGCAGCGTCACGAGCCGCGCTCTCGTATCCCGTGGTGTCGACCGTGGCAGCCCTCATAACCCGTGAATCCATCGTACTTGCGCTTCAGGTATTCACCAAATCGTTTGTTTCGATGCTAGATATAAACTGCTTCTATGATCCTGTTGTCGCAGATCGAGGCCTTCGTCGAGGTCGCCCGGACGAGGACGGTCAGTCGGGCTGCAGATGCGCTCTTCGTCACCCAACCGGCCCTCACCGCTCGGCTCCAGCGCCTCGAGGAGGGGCTCGACACGAAGCTCTTCGACCGGACGCCGCGCGGGATGAAGCTCACGGAGGCCGGCGAGGCCTTCCTCCCGCACGCCGTCAGGGCGCTCGAGAGCCTGGCCGACGGCCGGCGTATCGTCAACGCCTTCGAGCGCGGCGGCGCCGGGCGCCTCGCCATCGGCGCGGCCCCGGCGATCTCCACCTACGTTCTCCCCGGGATCCTCAAGCGCTTCTCCATCAGCCACCCGCGCGTCAGCGTGAGCGTGAAGACCGGCCACTCCGAGGAGGTGCTCGAGCTCGTCCTCCGTGAGCAGGTGGACGTGGGACTCGTCCGCGAGCTGCGCCACCCGGACATCGCGAGCACGCCGCTCTACGAGGACCGGCTCATCCTCGTCGCCGATCCCGGCCACCGACTCGCGTCTCGCGCCAGCATCCGCCTGGAGGAGATCTCTGACGAGCAGCTCGTCCTCTTCGACCGCACGTCGAGCTACACGGAGCTGACGAACGCCCTCTTCCGCGGAGCGGGCGTCCGGCCCGGGGGCGTGATGGAGCTCGACAACATCGACGCCGCGAAGAAGATGGTGCAGGAGGGGTTCGGCGTCGCCCTCCTCCCGCACACGGCCGTTGCCGCGGAGCTGGAGGCAGGAATCCTCAGCGCGATCGCGGTCGAGGACGCCGAGCCGGTCCGCCGCCGGATCGTCGCGGTCCGGCGACGCGACCGCGGCGCGCCCGGCGGCGCCGTCGAGTCGTTCCTCGCCACGCTCCGGGAGATGCAGCCGGAGCTCAGCCGCTGATCATCTACGTACCGCCGCGTCGGCCCGCCGTAGGGCCTCGTCGCGCGGCAGGGCGACGAGGACGGTCCAGAGCTCGGGCCCGCGCTCGGCGCCGGTGAGCGCGAGGCGGAGGGCGCGCAGGTCGCCGCCCACCGCCTTGAGCTCGCGGAGGATCTCCTTCGCCTCGTCCTTCTCGACGTCGTCTGCAGCCCGCTCGCGGAGCTCCCGGAAGCGTTGCAGGGTCTCGGGGGATCCGCTCGGCCGTGGCTTTGGTGGCGTGACGATCCCCTCGGCGAGCGCCCTCGCCTCGACGAGGTCGTGCGCGCCGCGGAGGGCGGGCCCGAGCCGTTCGTCGGCGCCCGCGCGCGCGGCGAGCTCCTCGTCGGAGAGAGCGCCGAGCGCTTCGACGGCCAGCCGGCGGAGGCGCGTTTCGTCGAAGCGGACATCGCCGCGCGGGAGGTCGAGCTCCTCGAGGTAGGCGCGCACGGCCTCGGGCGGTATACCCAGCTCCCGTAGCCCGGCGAGCGAGGCGGCCTGCTCGCGCTTCGAGAGCTTGCGCCCGTCGTTCCCGACGAGGAGCCCGTGGTGGAGGTACTCCGGCGGCTCGGCGCCGAGCGCGCGAGCGATCGCCTCGTGGAGCGGCGTGCTCGGGAGGAGATCCTTGCCCCGGATCACGTGCGTGATCCCGAGGTCGAGATCATCCACGACCGACGCAAGGTGGTAGGTCGGGCGCCCGTCGGCTCGGAGGAGGGTGGTTCGCTGGAAGCGGAGAGCGCCCTCTTCGTCGGGCGTCCCGATCGCGCGCCCCGCCTCCCGGTGGCGCTCGGCCCGCTCGCTCTGACGCACCGGCCCCTCGTCCCAGGAGATCCCGAGCCAGGCGAGCTCCCGGAGGATCTCCCCCTCGGAGCCGGCGACCTCCCGCGCGGTGTCGGTGTCGTCGATGCGCAGGACGAGGACGCCGCCGCGCTCGTCGGCGAAGCGCCGGTTGGCGACGGCGGTCAGGGCCCCGCCGAGGTGGAGCGACCCCGTCGGGCTCGGCGCGAAGCGCACCCGCACCACGGACAACCTCTCAGGTCTTCGCGTTCTTGATCAGGTCCCAGCCGGCCCGGACGGGCGGCTGGGCCTTGCCCGTCTTGTCGAAGGGCGTGTACTCCGTCTCGATCTTTGCGAAGCTGAGCGCGATCTGGTCCAGCGGCAGCTCCTCGTCGGACCCGTCGACCTCGTACGAGGCGACGATCACCTCCGAGAGCGTGATCTTCAGGAACTCGAGCTTGGCCCCGCGGGCGGTTCGGCGGCACGTGAGCACGGCGGAGGACAAGTGCTGCCCGGTCGCGCAGGCGAGCCAGAGCTGCGGCGAGGCCTTGCTCGTCCGCGCGACGGCGAGGAGATCCTCGAAGACGGCCTTGCCGGCCCCTCCTCCCGAGCCGGGCACGGGGCTGTCCGCCTGACTCACGCCCCAGCTGAAGGCGAGCACGTCGATCTCGCCCTTGTGCTTGGCGTCGACGCTCTCGCCGGCGATGCCGTCGATCTTGAGGAAGTAATCGACCGCCATTCGAAGCGGCACTGTACCGAGCCGCCGGCCGAGGCGCGAGCGTCCGAGTAGGCTCCTGCGGGATGAGCGTCACGGCCCTGCCGGATTCCCGCTCGGCCTTGCGCTACGTCGCGCCGCACGTCCACCGAACGCCGCTCCTTACGTCGAGGATCCTGAGCGAGGAGACCGGCTTCGACGTGCGCCTGAAGGCGGAGGTCTTCCAGCGCACGGGCTCGTACAAGATTCGCGGCCCGCTCGTGAAGCTCGCCCGCCTCTCTGAGGAGGAGCGTGACCGCGGAGTCGTCTGCTCCTCGGCCGGGAACCACGCGCAAGGGGTGGCGCTCGCGGCGGCCATGCTCGGCGTGCGCGCGGTCGTCTGCATGGCCGAGAACGCGACGCCGGCGAAGATTGCCGCGACGCGCGCCTACGGCGCGGAGGTCGTCCTCCACGGGTCGATCTGGGACGAGGCCGACGAGAAGGCGCGGGAGCTCGTCGAGTCCGAGGGGCTGGCGTACGTGCACCCGTTCGACGACCTCGACCTCATCTCCGGCCAGGGAACGGTCGGCCTCGAGATCCACGAGGACTGGCCGGAGGCCGAAGTCGTCGTCGTCCCCATCGGGGGGGGCGGGCTGATCTCGGGGATCGCCACCGCGCTCAAGCAGGCGAGCCCGGATGTGCGGGTCGTCGGGGTCGAGTCCTCCGGCGGGCCGGCAATGAAGCTGAGCGTGGAGGCCGGCGAGCTCGTGACCCTCGACCGGGTCGACACGATCGTCGACGGCCTGCGGGTGAAGCGCGTCGGCGAGCGGACCTTCGAGCTCGTGCGGCGCTTCGTGGACGACATCGTCACGGTGCCGGATGAGACGATCTTCGAGAACGTCGTCTGGATCATGACCCACTGCAAGCTCGTGGCCGAGGGCGCGGCGGCCGCGACGGTCGCCGCCGTCCGGAAAGGGCTCGTGGAGGCGCCGCCTGGGACGAAGGTCGTCTGCGTCCTCTCCGGCGGCAACCTCGATCTCGCCCAGCTCCGCGAACTCCGCTGGAACTGACGCGGTCATCCCCGACGAGCTCGGGGTCGCTTCGCTAGCGGCCACGGTCGTGCGGCGGACGGTGGGCGAGCCTGACGGCGACATAGACCGCAACCGCGAGCAGCACCACTCACAGGACTATCAGCAAGCTCATCCAGAACCAGCCCCAGCCGCCCACCCCGATCCGGGCGGGAGCATCGCGCTCGCCCTCTAGGGTCTGCGCAATGGACGCGGCTCTCCTCGCCTGGTTCCGGGAGAACGGACGCGACCTCCCCTGGCGCCACACCCGCGACCCGTACGCGATCCTCGTCTCGGAGGTGATGCTCCAGCAGACGCAGGTGGAGCGGGTCGTGCCGCGGTACCTCGCCTGGCTCGAGCGCTGGCCCACGGCCGAGGCGCTCGCGGCGGCTCCGCTCGCCGACGTGATCCGCGAGTGGCAGGGGCTCGGCTACAACCGGCGCGCGGTCAACCTGCACCGGGCGGCGCAGCACGTCGCGCGGAAGGGTTGGCCCGAGGATCTCACCGAGCTCCCCGGGATCGGCCGCTACACGGCCGACGCGGTCGCGGCGTTCGCCTTCGGCGCGCCCGTGGTCCCGGAGGACACGAACGTGCGCCGGGTGCGGGAGCGGACGGGCCGCCGCTTCGGCCCCCAATGCGGACAGGCGCTCATGGACCTCGGCGCGACGGTCTGTCTTGCGCGGGTGCCGCGCTGCAACGTCTGTCCTCTCGCGCCGGGCTGCCCGTCGCGCGGCCGCCGCTACCCGCCGTCGCGGCGGCAGGGCCGCTTCGAAGGCTCGTTCCGGCAGCGCCGCGCCCGCGTCCTGCGAGCGGTCGCGCAGTCGCCGCAGCCGGCCGAGCACCTCGACGGCGACGCGGTTCTTGCGCTCGAGCGCGACGGCCTCGTGCGCGTGGGCGACGGCCTCGTCGCGCTCCCGGACTGACTGATTAAGCGCGAGTTAATGGCCTCGTAACGGCGGCGAAAGCTTCGCTTCCTAGCCTCGTTCCGCAACCGAGAGAGAGGAGCTCAGGATGAGACGTCTTCTTCTGCTTGCGCTCGCGCTGGGTCTCGCCGTCGGCCTCACGGCCGCGACGGCGACTGCGGACTCCTCGAGCGACGAGAGAACGTGGCGGGTAACCGTCAAGAACCTCACGCCGGAGGGATCGCAGCCGCTCTCGCCGCCGCTCTTCGTCGTCCACTCGCAGCGGGCCGACGTCTGGAGCGTAGGCGACATCGCGAATCACGGGGTGGCCGCAATCGCAGAGGACGCGAACAACAGCCCCCTCGAGTCTGCGGTTGTGCAGCTTCCCGGCGTGCGCAACGCCTTCACCGGTGCCGGCGGGCCCATTCCGTCCGGCCAGTCCAAGACGTACTACGTGCAGGGGCAGGCCGGCCGGGACCGCCTGACGCTGCTTACCATGCTCGTGAACACGAACGACGCCTTCACGGGGCTCGACTCGCGGCAGCTCGTCGGCCAGGGCGCCGTCCTCTACAAGATGGCGTACGACGCCGGCAGCGAGCGCAACAACGAGCTCAAGGGCTACATCCCGGGGCCGTGCTGCGGCAACCCCTTCGTGCGCGATCCAGAAGGTGAGCTCATCCGGATGCACCCAGGCATCACGGGCGTCGGCGAGCTCGACCCGGCCGTGTACGGCTGGACGGGCCCGGTCGCCAAGATCACGATCGAGCGCGTCGACTAGCACGTCGTGCTCACGACTCCCCTCACCCGGCAGAACGGATCGGGGGCGGCCACCGCCGCCCCCGAAGCCACCCCGACGAGGTTGAATAGGGGAATGACAACCGTGCTCGTGGTCGACGACGAGCCGATCGTGCGCGAGGTCGTGGTCAGCTACCTCCAGCGAGAGGGCTTCCGAACGCTCGAGGCGGCCGACGGGGAAAGGGCACGTGAGCTGCTCGAGCACGACGCGCCCAACCTCGTCGTCCTCGACGTGATGCTTCCCGAGATGGACGGGCTCGAGCTTTGCCGCTGGATCCGTGCGCGCTCCGACGTGCCGGTGATCATGCTCACGGCCCGCGGCGAGGAGGCCGACCGGATCGTCGGACTCGAGCTCGGTGCGGACGACTACGTGACGAAGCCGTTCTCGCCCCGCGAGCTGGCCGCCCGCGTTCGCACCGTCCTGCGCCGGAGCGAGCCGAGCGTGTCCAAGGCCGAACGCCTCACGTTCGATGAACTCGAGATCGACACCCGCACGCGTGAGGTGACCAAGGGCGGCGAGCTGCTGAGGCTGACGGCGAAGGAGTTCGACCTGCTCTGGTTCCTGGCCAACCACCCGCGCCAGGTGTTCTCCCGCGACCAGCTCATGGACCGGGTCTGGGGCTACGAGGCGGCGCTCGACACGGGCACGGTCACGGTGCACGTGCGCCGTCTCCGCGAGAAGATCGAGGACGATCCCTCGCGGCCGCGCCTACTCCAGACCGTCTGGGGCGTGGGCTACCGGTTCGTGCCGTGATCGCCTTCGCCCTCGTCGTCGCGGCCGCCACGCTCGCCGCCGGGCTGGTCGCGGCGGTCCTCCTCCGCCGGCTGCCGACGCTTCGGCTCCAGCTCACAGGGCTGGGGCTCGTGGCCGTGCTGCTCCCCCTGGCCGCCGTGCTGCTCTCGGGCGTGGCGATGTTCGACTCGGAGCACGACCTCACGATCCTGGCCGTCGCCACCGCCTCCGCCACCGCAGCGCTCGCCGCCTCGTTCCTCCTCGGCGGCTCGATCCTGCGGTCGATCGAGCGCGTGCGGGGCGCGTCCTCGGCGCTCGCCCGCGGCGACCTCGCGGCGCGGGCGCCCGAGGGCGGGCCGGCGGAGTTGGCCGAGCTGGCCGCGTCCTTCAACGAGATGGCGGAGAACCTCGAGGGCCTCTTCGACGCGCGCCGCCAGCTCGTCGCTTGGGCGAGCCACGACCTGCGGACGCCGCTCGCCTCCATGCAGGCGATGCTCGAGGCGCTCGAGGACGGGCTCGCCGAGCCGGAGCAGTACCTGCCGGCCATGCGCGAGCAGGTGCGGACGCTCGGGCTCCTCGTGGACGATCTCTTCGAGCTGGCGCGGATCGACGCCGGTGTCCTCACGCTCGAGCTGCACGAGCTGCCGATCGGACCGCTCGTCGACTCGTGCCTGCGCGGGCTCGAGGCGGAGGCCACGGCGCGCCACGTCACGCTCCGGGCCGAGATCGACGGCTCGGACGCGAAGGTGCGCGCGGCTCCGGACAAGGTCGAGCGCGTGCTCTACAACCTGCTCACGAACGCTCTCCGGCACACGCCCTTCGACGGCTCGGTCGGCGTCGTCGTGGAGCCGCTCGAGGAGGAGGTGCGCGTGACGGTCGAGGACACGGGCGAGGGCCTCTCGGCGGAGGCGGTTCGGCGCATGTTCGACCGCTTCTGGCGCGGCGACCGCGCCCGCTCCCGCGACCGGGGCGGCGCCGGGCTCGGGCTCGCCATCGCGCGGGGCCTCGTCGAGGCGCAGGGGGGCAGGATCTGGGCCGAGACTCGCCCGGGCGGCGGCGCCAGGGTCTCCTTCACGCTCCCGCGAGCGGCTTAGCCGCTCGACCACCTCTTCTGGAGCTCGACGACTTCCTCGTCGGGCACACCGACGGAGAAGTGGGCGTGCACGATCTTCCAACGACCGTCCTCCTGCCGCATGACCGCCGTGAGACGGACGCGGAACGAGGAGCCGTCAGGGAAGGAGAACTTGGGCTCGTCGACGACCCAGCCCGCCGGGCCTTCCGCGTAACCGCGCGGGTCGGCGGCCTCGAGCTTCAGCCCCTCCGCCTCGAAGCCGAACCTCATGCCTTCGCGGCTCTCGACCCACTCGCCGGGCGCGGTACCGATCACCAGCTTCGCCTCTCGGGACACGAGCTCGTCGAAGCTCGCGACGTCTCCCGCCGAGAGCCGATCGCAAAAGCGAAGCAGCGCCTCCCTCACTTCTGCCGACTCCTCCACCGCTCCTCCCCTCTCGTCGCGGGCCACCCGACAACGGCGGCGACACTAGCCCGACCGGCGCAGCAGCGCAACGGCCTGGGCGGCGAGGCCCTCGCCCCGGCCGGTGAAGCCGAGGCCGTCCGTCGTCGTCGCCCGCACGGAGACCCGCCCCGCCTCGACGCCCATCGCGGCGGCGAGCCGCCCCTCCATCTCGGCGCGCACGGCGGCGATGCGCGGCCGCTCTCCGACGAGCACGCAGTCCGCGTTGACGAGCTCGAAGCCGGCCTCGCGGACCGCTCCGAGCGCCCGCTCCAGGAAGAGGAGCGACGAAGCGCCCTCCCACTCGGGGTCCCCGGAGGGGAAGAGGCTCCCGATGTCGCCGAGCCCCGCCGCGCCCAGCACTGCGTCGACGAGCGCGTGCGCGACGACGTCGCCGTCCGAGTGTCCCGCGAGCCCAGGCTCCCCGGGAAACTCGACGCCGCCGAGGACGAGGCTCACATCCTCGGAGAAGGCGTGCGCGTCGACGCCGATCCCGACGCGAAAGTCAGTCATCCCAGAGGCTCCTGGCGGCCGACGTTCGAGGGACCACGCAGGTGCATGTGGTGGTCGACGATCATCGTTCGGCCCGGAGCAGGGTCTCGACGAAGAGGAGATCGGCCGGCGTTGTCACCTTGAGGAGCCGGCGGTCGCCTTCGACGAGCCGGACGCGGCCGCCGGCCGCCTCGACGAGACCGGCGCAGTCGGTCGCGTCGCCGCCGCCCGCCAGCGCGCACCGCAGCGCGTCCGCGAGAAAGGCCTGCGGCGTCTGCACCGCGTAGAGCCCGGTGCGGTCGACCGTCTCGGCGACGGCCTCTCCCTCGGCGCGCTTGACCGTGTCCGCGAGGGGGAGGGCCGGCACGGCGCCCTCCCAGCCGTCCGAGAGACCCGTCACGACCCGCTCCACGACCTCGTCCGGAAGGAGCGGGCGCGCGGCGTCGTGGACGAGCACGACGGCCGCCTCCCCTGGCACCTCCGCGAGCCCCGCGCGCACGGAGTCTGCGCGCGTCGCGGCGCCCGCGACGGCCGCCTGCACCTTCCCCGCACCGATCTCCTCGGCGAGCAGGATGCACGGCTCCTCCCACTCTTCGGGCGCGACGACCACGATCGCCTCGACCCACTCCGAGGCGTCCAGGCGCTCGAGGCTCTCGGCCAGGAGGGGCCGGTCGCCGAGGTTGGCGAAGGCCTTCGGCCGGTCGCCTCCGAAGCGCTCTCCCCGCCCGGCGGCCACGAGCACGGCCCAGATCCCGTCGCTGCCGCCGCCGGAGCTCATGGGCCAACCTCTGGCCCATGAGCGTGGGGAGGGGGTGTGGGGGAACCGGGAGGTTCCTCCACTGCGTCAAAGAAGGAGGTTCGCGGGGGAAACACGGTTTCCCCCACGGGAGCGAGCGGAAGGAGAGCGACGCTCACCGGAAGAGGGCCAGCTCGCCGTCCCGCTCGACGAAGACCTCGGGGCTGAGCGGGTCCTTGGACGTCTGGAAGTCGCGGTCCACCTTCCTCCGGAAGAGCTCCTCGGTCTTCCCGCGGCTCACCAGCTCTTCTGGGAGGGCGACGAAGACGTTCTCCATGGGCACTGCGTAGACGGCGGGGCCGCCGTACTCTCGCACGATCTGGCGCCTGAGCTCGGGAACGATCATCCGCGTCGCGTCGTAGCCGTCGCTGGACGACCAGCCGCAGAGCTTCTGGTTGCCGGATGGCTCGCAAAGAAGCGGCTCCTCCTCGTTCGTCTGGCGAAGGAGGTTCAAGAGGGCGAGCTCGTGGAGCTCCTCGACCGTCGTTCCCCAGCGTTCGACGTCCTCCGGCTCCACGAGCGTGAAGTCGCCCTCGCGGTCGACGGCGTAGACGGCGGCCAGGCCACCGGGGAATGCAGTCTCGGCGGGCTCGAAGTCGTATGTCCGAAGCTCGAAGGGCGACTTCAAGAGCGGCATGAGGTCGTCGCGGACGTCCTCGAGAGAGAGGTCGGCGACCCCCTCGTCGAGCCGTCGTTCGGCCTCCTCGACGACCCCCGCGACGATCTCGCTCTCGCGGTCGGGATCCTCCTCGTAGTGCGCGTAGTCGTCCTCGAGGTCGACGTCGACCCGGTTCGGGCCCCGGAACGCGCTGACGTTCAGGTCGAAGCTGGGCTCGGCCTCGATCCCGGCCTTCTTGAGCTCGGCGACGACCACCTCCTCGAAGGAGGAGGGGGCGAGGCCGGCGTCGTCCGAGTCGTCTCCGCCGCCGCAGCCGGCGACGAGCGCGGCGAGGACGCACGCGATGAGCACCACACGCAGGAGCACCCGGGAAGGATGCCTGCGCGCCCGGCGCCCGGGTCGCAGTGACAGATGCTCGGCCGGCGGCTAGCCGGGGACCTTCGCGGCCACCGAGTCGAGCTCGTCGTCGAGCCAGACGGCGGCCTCGTCCTCGTCCATGGTCTTCGCGTACATGAGCTCGGAGGCGAGAATCTTCTTCGCCTTCACGAACATCTGCTTCTCGCCGGTCGAGAGCCCCTTCTCCTGGTCGCGCAGGGAGAGGTTCCGGACGACCTCCGCGAGCTCGAAGATGTCCCCCGTCTTCATCTTGTCGCGGTTGTACTTGAAGCGGCGATTCCAGTTCTTGGGCATCTTCGTGCCGCTTCCGTGGAGGACCGTGACGACGCGCTCGACCATCTCCTCGTCGATCACCTTGCGCAAGCCCACACGGTCGGCGTTCTCGGTCGGGACGTTCACGGTCATGTCGTTGTGGAGGATCTTGATCGTGAGGTACTCGCGTTCCTGGCCCAGAATCGTCCTCGTCTCCTTCTTCACCACGGTCCCCGC
>Ga0209859_1000199_pt1 | contig 14233 bp, 24 predicted proteins | sample GWRWS3_50_60_FD_187241 | JGI IMG/M metagenome (GOLD analysis project Ga0209859, IMG submission 187241) | Riverbed sediment microbial communities from areas with vegetation nearby in Columbia River, Washington, USA - GW-RW S3_50_60 (SPAdes)... | ecosystem: Environmental > Aquatic > Freshwater >... | reverse complement strand
GGATGCTGTAGTGCGCCATCAGGACACGACAGACGCGATCGAAGTTCGCGACCTGCGAGCTAGAGAACGGTCGCATGCAATCGCCACCGTCTTCGAACTCTAGCGAGATGCAGTAACCGTTTCCCTCCCCTTGCGCGTCGGCTTGCCAGTCGGTGTCTCGCCACTGCCATAGCCGCCCGTCGAGCGCGAATCCGAAGTGAGCTTCTAGACCTGTTGACTTAAACCGTGCCTCAGCGCCCTCAATGAATCCGGCCATCGTATGTATGACGATGATCCTTGGGATGATATGCGGATCATTCGGGCCGGGTGGGATGTTGTGGTCGGCAGCGAACGGAATCCTCATCGTTTCCATGCCCCGAAGAGTCCGCTGGGTTCCTTGGGTGGTTCCTCCCGCTTCTCTCTTGTCGTGGCATGCTTTGTCTTCGGCGGAGCGATGGCATCATCCTTGTCGTCGTCGGTCTCTTCCCGACTGGCACGGCGCTCGACCTGGTGTGCTTTCCAACGGTGCGAGCCGAGCTTGTCCTCTCGCACGGAGAGATCGCATTCCGGGCAGTCAACAAGCGATGGCTCCCGGTCGCGTTCGATGATCTTCTCGACCGTCTTCGCTTCCTGCTTCGGCTCTTCCTTTGACTCTTCCTTCGGCTCTTCCTTCGTCTCTTCCTTCTGCTCTTCGGCCATTAGACAGTCTCCCTCTGTCTGACGATCGCATCCCAACGATGCGCATTCGCTTCCGTTGTCCATTGCTTCGCGAGTTCCCGGCCGGCTACTCCCATCCGATGTCGCAAGCCATGATCCCGATACAGCAGCTCTAGATGCTCTTCCCAGTCCGCTTCGTCGTGCGCGAAGAGCCCATTCACCATCGGCTGTAGCCATCTTTCGTAGGCAGGGGACCGACTGGCGATGATCGGGATACCAAGGGCGGAATGCTCCTGGACACGTATCGCGCTCTTCGTCTCATTAAACGGCGAAGCATCTAACGGCGCCACGCAAACATCCATGTCGAGAGAGCGATAGTATGTTGGAACATCCTTGATCCACGGCGTATATTGAACCCGTCCATCCATCCCGGGCATCACGTCAGCATACGGACTCTTTGCTGGTCCCCATACATGAAAGCGTGTCTCGCGATGACGAAGGAGGAACCGGAATAACGGACCGTAGAGAAGCTCAAGATCGTCAACGTGGTGCGGAGCGCCCTCCCATCCGACAACGAACGGACGGCCGGGCTCGCGTGCCGGTAGGATCGTCGTAAGCCATTTCGGCACGGTGTTTGGAACGACGATCACGTTTCGGTTGAGCTGGCGGAGATATGTCGCGAATGACTCTGAGGGTGTCGTTACCACGTCGGCAGCGATGATGTTCTGCTCGACCTGGAAAAGACGCTCTTCGTTCCAATACGTGTATTGCTCCGTCTTCGTGTTCCAGTTCCAAAGGTCGTCGTCAAGGTCGTAGATGAGGGTATGGCGTCCTAGCTCGCGAAGCTTGTGCCATGCCTTACTGTTCCACTTGTCATGTAATCCTCGGACGAGCAGCGCATCGTAGTCGCTTGCGCTCGTGCCGTTGAACAATGCGGGACCGATGGTCGTCTCATGCCCGAGTAGTCGCAGGCCGCGCAAGGGTTCCTTGATTCGATACCATTCCGTACCGCCCTTGCCGACAGTCCAACCATGTATTTTCATCGGTGTCATCTTGGCTTCCGATGGAATCCGCCGTCTCGGTTTGCAATGGCGTTCAATGGTTCACCTGAACCCACACAACCGCAAACGCCAATGATGCCGCCGCGAGTATCATCCAAACGAAGATGCGTAGTTTCACGTTGCCCTCACTTTGCGTACCATGAGTATTCGATCTTCGGATGCTTCTCGTCCTTTTCGGTATCGAGCCGGGCATGTTCGTTGACGAGCTTGCTATATGCATCAGGCCACGGACGACGAAACTCCGGATGATGATTACGAAGATGCTCAAGTAGCACCGTCTTCGCCTGTTCGACTGGCGTTCTCATCCCTCACCATCCGCCGTCACTGACATCCAGAAGGTTGAGTTCGCAGCGCCATTGTTGTTGACGAACAGCGCCATCGCTCGTCGCGGGAGCGATATCCGCTCAACGACGTTATTGATTCCTGCCGGGATGTTCGACGTGTAGTATCGAGCGCCGATTCCGATGTCCGGTGAATAGAGCACCACGTCATGCGATCCGCCTCCCGCACCCGTTTGGATGATGACGGTTCCTGAACCGGACGCGATCCGACAGTTTCGCTCCAGGTTCACCGCTGGCGTGATCGTCACTGCATCACAGATGAGGATGGTTCGATCAACACCGAGCCCGGTTGCGTCAGCGTCCCCATTCTCTTGCAAGCGCGGATTCTCAACGGGACGTGATGAGCCGTACAACACGAGCGTTACCGTTGACGTTCCACCGTTTGCTGGTTCACAGTGGTACCGCATGAATGGGCCATGATGCCCGTCAACGATATGCGTCCGTCCGCAATCCGTTGACAGGAACGAATTGATCTCGAAGACCTGATTGTGGAGGACGTTGCTAAATGCCGCGTCGTCGGCCCATTCAAGGTCGAGGTACATCGTGTTTGCTGGCGGACCTGCGTTTGCGGCTTCCCATTGTACCGACATTTGGAACGACTGATATCGCCGAACGTCAATAACGCCGCTCGTAAAGCCGACGCCAAGGGTCGCCGTGCGGTTAAGCTCAACCGCGAGAAGTTTCGGGTTGTCGGTAAGGATTGACTCTGTGGAACCAAACAGGGAAGCGGGGACGGTGGTAAGTGGGATGTCATCTTTGCGCGTATACCACGTCCCGTAAATTTGTGCGGCGAGTGGGGAGTCCGATCCTAGATTCGATTGTGGCGTAACGATGATCTTTGGGTACGGTTGTGTCGGGACGACGTAGGCGTCAGCAGTGAACGCGGCACACCATTGCTTGTCGAGCGCGGTCGCCGCTTCACAGATGTATGGGGATTGGTTGTACAACACGAAGTAGACTTCGCCACCGGGAGGGAGATTCCCGGCTTCCGCGGGGAAGTCATAGACGATCGGCGTGTCGAGTACCGGCGTCTGGACGGTCGTGTTGTACCCGGCCATGTCGCGTCAGTCTGTCCAGTATTCTTCGATGATGGACAGCAACGCACCAGCCGTATCGGCAATCGCCCATATCTCGTTGTTGTGTCGCAGCTCAAGCACGCTTGTTGCCGCTGCGCCCTGCCGATAGCCAAGCCCCGACGCGGCTTGTTGCTGGGATGGTCCAATCCATGCGGCTTGTGTTGCGACCGTGATGATCGCTCGCGAGCGGCGAGGGTCCGCTTGCGCGATCTTTGTTGCCTGTGTGGCTGACAGCTCAAAATGGTGCGCCGACCAGCTCGCGGCGGGAAGCGGCTGAACACGGACCGGCCCTTGCACTTGGACCGGAACGGAGACAGCATCCGGAACCTCGGACGCCTCAACCTCATGGACGGTCGGCTCGGTTTCACTCACGGTCACAACACTCCTTTTGTGGCCGTGAGTTTCGCTCCCTTCACGGCCGTTTTCGCGAGGGGTTCGGTGACGGGTCGAGCAAGGATGCTCAACGCGACGACAAGCAGGATGCCACCAAGCGTGATCTCCGCGATGCGTCCCCAGTTTCGCCCAACACTGAGGAACTTGATTGCATCAGTGACGGCCTGCCAGGGTGCTTGTATGCCTGCGCTCGTGTCGGGGAGGTGCGTTCCGGCTTGTGCGGGAGCGGCGAGGATGCCGCCCTTCGGCTCGATCCGTTGCGCCGCGACCTCGGCTTGCGGCATGTACAGCGCATAGATTCCTAGACGGTATTGCGTCCAGTTCATCCATCCACGGCCCGACGACTGAATCTGCTTTGCGGCCCGCATGTTTGCTCCCGGGTCGAGCATCTGCGCCTTTGTGTACTGTGGGTGCGATGGTAGGTGAATCTGCATGAGACCGATGCTCTTCCCACCGTCACCGATCGCGTCGGGATTCCCCTGTGACTCCGCGTACGCAACCGCGATGGCGATCGTCAAGTCCTTGCCAGTGAAGCCGGCCGCTTTCGCGTGCCGACCAACATCCGTCATGGACAACCGCGCCATCAGCGGTACCGCTCCCACAAGTCAATACCCGCGAGTCGTGTCGCCAATGACAACACGATCGCGAGCGTCACAAACTGAACGGCCAGCATCGGCTAGCCGACAACCTCATCGATGTACAGAACGTTGTCGCCAGCGGGAGGCTGATCGGAAACCTGCCCAGGAACCGAGAGACGAAGATCGCCGAGGGTCTTCCCGGTCAGTGGCGTCACCTGATCGGCATGCTTGTACATATAGCTCAGCGCGATCACAGCGAGCCCGCCGATGATGAAAATGCCAGGGTCGCGAGCGATCAGCGACAGCCCCGACACGAGACCTGCTGAAAGCCACGTCGCGGTTCGTTCGGACGAGCCGATGTCGCGGTTCTGTGGATCGATGGTCTTGACATCGGCGACGGGCGGCAGCGTCACCTGGAACGTCGCGTACACGACGCCAGCGGTCGCGAGCCCCCCGAGGATGCTCATTTCCGGCTTGAGAGCCATTCCCTTTCCTTTCTCAGTAGCGCGACCTGAACTCCAACATCGCGCTTCGATCACTACTCGGCCGTCCCGCCGCGTGCGCGGTGACACGGTAGATGTATCGGTAGTTCTTCCGGAGCGGTGGGGTTGTCCGAGTGTTCGTCCGGACGATCGCAGGGAGTTTCGGCGGAGGGTCTTCCCGTAGCACGAGATACCATTGTGCTCCGGGAACGCGGTTCCATCCGAACGTGACACCTTTCGGAGATTGCCGGATAACATGCAAACCGGTTGGCGTGGCGAGCTTCGCCCCGGTCGTCGGGGACGGTGTCGGACTCACAGCCTCTAACCTGATTGAATGCTCGCCAACGGGAGGCTTCCCCTGCAACGCAAGCGCCGTGTTGATGTATGACGCTTCGATGACGGTCACGGTCTGGTTCGCGAGAAACTTTCCGAGCGCGGTTGACACTGCGATCGAATCGTAGCCGAGTTCCACCATCTTCGCGATTGCAGCTTCCGACCACTCGGCATTCGTCGTAATGAACGTCAAGCCGGTATCGCTGGTACCGCCACCCGTCGAAACTGTCGTGAGGTCGGCGGGTGCAAGTTCTGGCTGGAATGGCTCTAGCTCGGGGGTCGGCGTAGTACTTCCACCGGATGCGCCACGCTGCCACCAGGCGTACACAACGATCCCAGCGACGAGTGCACCGCCAGCGTAGACGTAGGTTCGCTTTGTTGGTCCGAGCCCGGGAAGGCTGATCGTCTCCGCTGCCATCAGAAACCGCCGATGATCGACGTTTCATCTCCCGTACCGGGACCACCATCGTCTGCGATGACTTCTCCGATCTCGGGAGGAACGCGACGGACCATGTTTCGCTTCTCGACCTTCTCGATCATCCGCGCGAATGACTGCCACAACGGAACGTCGCGGAGGTAGTGATGCCGTGGCGGAACGTAGACGGTGTTAGGACGCAGTGGGTGGACACCGTGATCGGTTCGGATGACGCGGGATAGCTTCGTACGGAGCCGGCCGCGTTCGGCGAACTCCCATGTTCCTTCCCGGAAACCCCGGCCGCCGTACATCTCCAAGGAAGGGTTGTTCATCGGGTGGGAATTGATCCCACGTCGGAGGTTCTCGTCAGTCGGCTGCATCTTCTCGGGAGCGAACGACGGGACGGATTGGTAGCCGTACGTCTCACTGGGGCCACGGATCGGCTTCTCGACCCATCGCTGTGCCCTTGCCGATCCTAGGTCGCTGTTGTGGTCCCCGACGTTCAGGTGATCGTGGGATGGCGTCTGATCAAGCACGAGTCCTTCGCGTGTGCTGATCTGATGGTCGGCAACGTCGTCCGGCCCAGCGGTGTCATCGATGTACTGGTCGAAGCCGGGCGGGAGCGAGGTTGGCGGACTTGTCCATTCGATCGTCTGTCCGTCGACCTGCCCTCGCGTCATGTGTTCCTCGTCGGCAAGGTGGACGGCCCGGGGAACGTCGTAGTATTGCGTTCGGATGAACGCTCCGGAGTACCGTCCTTCTGCCACTAGATCACCTTCTTGAGAACGCCAGTCGCGAGCCCGAAGACGTACACGCCAACGACAACACCAAGCGCGATGAAAAATCCGCGCTTGAAATCCTGGTTCATGTCGCCCTCCCTACTTCTTTCCGGTGATCGCGGTACGGAGCCCGCCCTGAACGAACCCTGTTGCGGCGCGGATCGCGGGAACGGTCTGCCGTCCGGGCAGTAGCACGGCGGTTGCCATCCCGATCGCGACCAATCCCATCAGGAACTTCTCTAGCGGTTGCATCATTCCTCCCTACTTCTGGTTCCACCAGTCGAGCGCGGATTCCACCGGGGACTTCTTGGCGCCGACTGGGGCGATCAGTGTCGTGATGAGTGCGATCCATGCTATGCCGACCGCGAGTGGTTCGCTGACACGTTCGATCAGCGCGAGGGAGACTGCGGCGATACCTACCCCGATCGGGACTCGCCAATCGACCGGTTCCGTATTGAACACGACACGGTTGACGATAGTGACGGTCCCGGCTGCAAGGATCGGCCCGGTGCTTCTCGCCATCAGACCCCCACCTCATTCCGGTATGCCGTTTCCGCGCGAGCAGCGATCCGCGCGGCAAGGACAGCGATGTTGAACGCCGAACGGTCGATCGCGCGAAGCGCCGCGAGCCGTAGCCATTGCTGCTCGTGTGCCGGGAGCGTGAGATAGCCGAGTGACAGGTACGTGACCGCTTCTACGATCGTCTGAACGGCGCTCTTCCTCATCGTGCTCTCCCCGTTGACACCCTGGCCGGAGCGTAGCGGAGAAACATCGTGAAGCGTCCTTCTGGTATGTTCGTTCGTCGGACCGGAGCACGCGAACTGAACGCTTCTACGAGTTCGGTGTTGCTGATCGCGATGGCGACGTGTCCCGTTTTCCAGAGGATGTCGCCTGCGCCAACGTCTGCCCGGTTAATCTTTGTGAACTTCGGTGATGCGGCGATGCCGTAGCTCGTGAGGTAGCGGTACTCTGACGCTCCGGCCTGCTGGTAGCTGTAGAACACGAGTCCGGAACAGTCGAAGACTTCCGGTCCCTTCCCGCCGCGAACGTACCGCTTGCCGACCTGTTGTGCGGCGATGGTGGCGGCTTGACGACCGAACTCGGTTCCGCCAGTGGCGCCGCTGACGCTTCCGGTTCCGAACTGTTCGGTTGAGCTAGCAGAAGGGCGGACGAAGGGAGCCGGACCGCTCGCGCGTCCCTTCACGAGTTCCCGTAGCGCGACAATGGGGGACTTGTCGGCCACGCCGGCGTAGATCAGGATGCCGCCAGCGGCGGCAAGCCCTAATGCTTGACCGGGAACTCCCTTCGTCCGTGCCATGCTCTGCTACTTCCGGACGAACTTGACGAGGTAGGGGACGACGAAGAACCCGATCGCCACGCCGACGAGCAGGGTCGAATACGGTTTCAGCATGAAAGTTCCCTTCTCTACTTCTTCCCAGACGGCTTGAACGTCTTGCCTGTCGCGTCGTCGGAGCCATCGGTGTCATCGGTGTCGTTCTGTTCGCTGAGCCATTCGGACACAAGCTGCGCATCTTCCGGCTGCGCCGCACCGTGATACACGACACTCCTTGCGAGCGCAGCGACAACGCTCTCGATCTTGCTCGTCATTCCCGTTCCTCCCTTACTTGCTCGCGAGCCCCTTGGCGTTTCCGCCAGCAGGGGCGATCTTGTTGGCAAGGACGGTGAGGCGGTACGGCGCCGTCCCGAGCGCCGCGCCGATGGTGCCGCTGATCTTGAACGTCGTGCCCGCGTTCGCGGGGAGATACCCGTAGCGAGACTCCGCGCCCGGCTTCAACCCGAAGTCCCTCGTGTAGAACTCGGGATACACGCCGAGATCGCGGGAGTTCGCAGCTTCCGTCGAGAGCGCGCCACGGTTGACGCCGTACCCGAAGTCCTCCGCGACCATATGTTGCCACACGCGCCGCAGACGGTTGATCGGCGTGCTTGTCTCGTACTTCAAGAGGAACGGGTCTGGGAAGGATAGGTCTCCGGAGTGGCGTGGCGTGGCCGAGCTGGTTGCCGATGACGCCGCGGTTGCGCTTGCCGCGCTGTTGTCGCGAAGCACGAAGATCAGGCTCCGGATCATCGCATCGAGACCTTGGAGGTTCTGGTTCAGGGCGCCGGCCGCGAGTCCCTGATAGTCTTGCTTGTCCCACACCTGCGTGGTGCTGTTGGCGGGTGGCGTCGGCTGGACGGGGTTCCCTTGGATGTCCACCGGTTGCGGGTCCATCCATCCGAACTGCTGGATGCGAGTCCGAACCGACAGCGTGTGCGTCCCGACGGTGTTGAACACGGACCCAGCCGCGTATGCGGCGAGCCGGAGCTTCAATGCGTAGGTAGCGGAACTTGACTTGTTGGGCACAGCCCCGAGAGCGTCACGGTGGACGATCTCGACGGGGAGACGAAGCACGAACGAGAACGCGAGCGCCGAGCCCGACGTGAGCGTGAAGGAATCGGCGACGGCGCGAGGGTCTTCGGCGTGTGCGTACCCGCCGTACTTGTTCACCATCGCGAGGTCCCATCCGGTCATGGGACCGAAGATCGGCTTGGAGTTCGTGTCGTCCAGCTCGACCGTGTCGTAGATGGCGAATGGCGCGTCTTCGGAGAAGTTCACAACGCCGGTTGCGGTTGCGACGATGTTGGACTCGGAGAGGATGTAGAGTCCGGAGAGGAAGCCGTCCGCGTCAACGACGTAGTTCGGGAGCGACTGGGTACCGGCCGTGAGGTTCGTCGTGTTGTCGTAGGTGGAGTCATCGACACGACGAGTGCCGACGATGAACGGACGGCGGACCACCTGTTGCTTCTGCTTCGCGCCCTCACGCTCCGGGGCTTGCACGCTCATTTGCTATTTCCCTTCTGCGGCGCGAATGCGGCACAGTCGCGGACCGCTACGGTTGATGTACAGCCATTCGTGGTCATCTAGGTCCATCACGACATCGGATACATCCATCGCATCGATGCCGCCGATATCGCGGAAGCGTTCCCGGTCCGCTTTGTCTGGCGTGTAGCCGAGGAAGAGATGCTGTGCTTGCGAGTAGGCATACAGCGGGACGTTCCTCGGACGTTGGGAACCTCCCCATTGTCCGCATCCCATACTCGCGCCGCGTGACCACAGCGTATTCATCTCGGAATCAAGATCGAGTTCGTTCGCGACCCCGTACATTTCGTCAACGTCGACGATGCGATCCCCGACCTTGTACGCCGCTAGCATTGCCTTTCGGAAGACCCTCCTGAGCTGTGCGTCATCGACCGTGGGATCGAACCTGTGTCGCGGTTTCACCATCCATCCGGGAGGATTGGAGAACTTCCGTTTCCACGCGACGGGCGGCCAATCCTCTGTTCGTTGAAACTTCAGTCGCTTCTGCCACTCGTCTACCACGGCATCGCGGGGTTTCATCACGAGAACGATGGCGGGGAGCTTCGGTGTAGCGGTTCGTTGGAGAAGCTGAAACTTCAGGGTCGTCTTCCCGGTCTGTGTCGGTGCCAGGAAGGTGACGTGCTCACCGGGAGCGTAGTTCCATCGTTCGGAGAGAAACTCTTCCCGGTCGAATTCAGGAAGACGTAGTTGAAGGTCCATCGCCGTTCCCGCCCACCATCGCCATCAGCGCGTCCGGATGCATCGCACCCATCGAAGCGGGATCGAGTGTCCCCGCCCGGACTCCCTTGTTGTGGTTCGCTGCGATCTGCATTGCGAGCGGCACGACGGTTTCGATGAGTGCGCCGTATGGCCCCATCGCCGTGACACGATCGAACACGCGAGCGAACTTCTCGTCTTCGGCTGCCACGTCGGCCATGCCCTTCGCGATGCCAGGCGAATGCACAGCGATGGCGGCAACGTCTTCCGGGAGAACCGGCGCGATCTTGAACCGGCCGAGTAGTCCCGCACCGAACGCGAGCAGTTGCATGATGCCGAGTCCGGCTTGCTCCCGCTTGTGTTGGAGGAGCTGATCCGCCTTGGACTGTTTCGGCGGATCGGTGATCGGTTCCGGACGGTACGTAGGTTCGCGTCGTTCATCGGCTGCGGGACGTGCTTGCTTCTCGCGTGGCTTGAACTCCGTCGTCGCGCCTGCCATCAGCGTAGCATCTCCGTTCGTAGTGGCATGATGACCTCGGTGTCTTTGTCCGGGTCTGCCATGCGGAAGCCGTTGTCATAGAGCTGACGGTTGAAACGGAGGAACGCTTCCGCTGCGCCTATCGAGAGTCCGTCGGGTGGTATTTTCAGGTAGCAGCATTGGAACTCGTGAAGCTGATGCCGGACCGCGATATGCCGAGACGGATACAGGATGTTATCTGATCCGCCGTCTGACATTCGGAGTGCTACCCACGAATTGATCGCAGCTTCTCTATCCGCGAGCAGGTGGAGCTGTACCACGTCGGAAGCCCGTTTGGCATGATCGACGTGGTTCGCATACTCACAGGTGCCACAACGCGGACCACCACCAACCGGGACCGCTCGCGGCATGGCTCGTGCGAGTTCGGTTCGGCAGTTACACGCGCAACGGCAGATCATCTCGTGACCACCAGGAGCCAAACACCAAGCGCGATCACGGCGAGCAGTCCGACGACGAGCCGGATTCCATCATGCATGTCGTTTGCCAGCTCACGACGCATGGCTCCCGGTCGTTGCATCTGCAACCATCCTTGCACGAAATGGGCAGGTCCGGTACTCTGTCATCAGGGAAGAGGGCAAAGCACCGGACCGGCGCTCCATGTCCATTGTACCAGCTCAAGCCGAGTTTGTACCAACACAAACGGGAGGGAGGGAGCATGCACGGTCAAGGTCAGCTCGTGCAAGTCAAGACACGCATGAGCCCGGAGCTGGCACAGCGCGTTGATGCGTTCGCGAAAGCGTACGGCTTCACACGAGCGAGCGCCGTTGTCGCGCTGGTCGCCCTTGGCTTCACGGAATTCGATGCCTTGCTAGAAAGGGCAAGGCAACAATTGGACGATCCTACCTACGTCCCCGTCATGGAAAGGACAGAGTAATGGCAGACGTGAAGCATCGCGGGAAGAAGCTCCAACCATCGGGCATCGCTGCGCTGATGAGCGAGGCGCCCGGATGGCGTCCCGAGAAGGGCGACGAGATCGAAGGGACCGTGCTCGGCGTCAAGATGACGACGAGTACCTTCGGTACCTATCCGATCGTGTTCGTGATCGGCAGCGACGACGAGCCGGTCGCGCTGCACTGTTTCCACACCGTGCTTCAGAATGAGATGGTGACGCAGCGCCCGGAGCGCGGAGATGCCATCTACGTGAAGTACCTCGGCCCGAAGGACGACTACGACGGCCCGAAGGGGTACAGCGCGCCTGAGCTGTACGCTGTCCTGGTGACGAAGCCGGGAGCCGACGCTCGCAGCGTGTGGGATACCGTTCCCGCGCAACGGCCGTCCAACGAGCCGACCGGCCCGAACCAGTTCACCGACGAGCCACCCTTCTCCTAGGCGAATGGGAGCGCACACCGTACGCGCGGTGTGCGTTCCCGTACGTCCAGAAGAGGGAGCGTGACAGATGGCTCGACGCATACGTGATTATGCGGCCGAGTATCAAGCACGACAGCGAAAGGCACGGGCAGAGGGATATCGTTCGTACGGGGCGAAACGGTATGCGAAGGAACGCGAACGGGATCGGGAACGACAACGGCGGCCGACCGTTGAAGTCACGGCAGGACCGTCACGAGGCACACGAGAAGCGCGAGCAGTTGATGCCATCATCCGCGCGAGCGGCGGGGAGGTTGGAAATCGACAGCGTGATCGGATCGAGCAAGGTGTTGCGGGAATGTCGGACCGTGAGCTACGGCGAGCGGCATCGGCAACACCGTCAGAGATACGCGAGATGGCGAAGCGTGACGCGAGGGACTTCCCGCCGGTTGGTATTGACGATGACGGAGAGCCAATCTACCGGAATCCATACTGGTATCACTAGATAGGAGAGTGTATGCGACTGCGATTCTGGCAGCGGCCGAAGTACACCTATGTCCATGACTGTCCGCATCTTCCCGGCTTAGAACTCCGCGTGAAAACGCCACACGGAGACCTTCTGCGATCAGACTGTGAGGCTCTTCGGAGCATCGCAATAATGAGTGCATTCACAGAAATCCACCAAGCGGATGACGGCGGATCGAATTGGGTAACCCTCACGAAGATCGATACCGCTGATGGCGGGTATGTTGACCTCCAAGTGCGTCCGCTGATCGGAGTGTATCCGTATGGACGGCGCGAGCCCCGTAACACATTGCCTGATCTGCCATCGTGACGTAGCGGAAAGGGAGCAGGATGGGCCATACTATCCGTCCCGAGGGGACATGGTTTGGTACTGCCCATACTGTTTCCAAGTTATCCGGAGAGAACGTCACGCATAGACACGTCCGCCGTACCCTTCGCCGTGCTGCACACGAAGTCAAGTTCGTCGGTATCGACGGGGAGGGAGTTACCCGGGCAGACGGGACACACGATTACGTGTTGCTCTCCGTGGGTGATCGGTCGTTGTATCACACAGACGGTTCGCGTCTTGAATGGCGAGAGATCTTCTCATTCCTGTACGACTGTTTTGAAGCGAACCCGGATGCTGCCTACGTTGGGTTCTATCTCGGCTATGACTTCACGCAATGGCTCCGGGAGATACCGGAAGAGCGAGCGCGGATACTACTCACGAAGGAAGGCATTGCACGGCGGAAACGAACTGCAAGCGGGATGAATCCGATTCCATTCCCGCTGTACCTGGACGACTGGGAACTTGACATGCTGGGCGAGCGTCGTCTAAAGCTCCGTCCCCATATCGACGGGAAGAACCGGCTCCCTTGGCTATACATCTGTGACGCCGGCCCGTTCTTTCAGACCTCATTCCTTGCCGCAATCGACCCGAAACAATGGCACGAGCCGATCGTGACAGAAGACGAGTTCGCCACGCTGGCACGAGGAAAAGAAGCCCGAGCCGTCGCTTCGTTCAACGCTGACATGATCGAATACAACGTGTTAGAAAATGCCGTCATGGCACGGCTGATGCATCGGCTCAATCTCGGGCTGTTGCAAATGGGAGTCCGGCTCCGTCGTCATCAGTGGTTCGGGCCAGGGCAGAGTGCGGCGGCATGGCTCGATACGATCAACGCGCCGACCGGGCAGGATATCAAGGTTGCTGTCCCGGAGGGAGTATTGGACGCCGCGAGGAAATCCTACTTCGGCGGATGGTTTGAGGATTTCGCTCACGGTCATATCCCCGGCATAACATACGATTATGACATTAATTCGGCGTACCCGTTCATCATCTCACAGCTTCCCTGTTTGCAGCACGGCAGATGGACACACAGAACAGGGAACCCTGGACCTAGTAAGCCGGGAACACTCCGGCTTGTCTACGCACTCGTGAAGGGAGCCAACGAACAATGCGGAGCGATGTTGCACCGAACCCCTACCGGTCGGGTCTGTCGGCCGCAGAAGACCCGAGGGTGGTACTGGCAACACGAGATTGACGCCGCACGTCAAGCCGGCATTCTCCACTACTGTCGCATCACCGAATGGTGGCAGTATGATCCGTGTGCTTGCCCACCGCCACTCGCGAAGATCGCTGAGCTGTACTCGCTTCGTCTCCAGGTAGGAAAGAAAACCCCAGCGGGACGTGCATACCGCATCGTCTATAACTCCGCATACGGGAAGCATGCCCAGTCGATCGGGAAACCGAAATATGCAAACCCGGTTTATGCTTCGCTGATTACGGCCGGGTGCCGGACGATGATCCTCGACGCCATCGCGACACACCCGGACGGAATACGTCAACTTGTCAAGGTCGCGACCGATGGCGTCTGCTTTCAGACGCCGCATCCTTCGTTGAACCTGGACACTGAGCTGTTGGGAGCGTGGAGTGGCTCGACCTTCCAGAACTTGACGACGGCCCGGCCGGGTATCTATTGGGATGACGAGACACGTCGGCGCGTCCGAATGGGAGAATCTCCGAGGCTGAAATCGCGTGGAATCAACGCGCGTGACCTCGCCAACGTCATCGCTGAGATCGATCGCCAGTTTGACGAGTTCGATGGCGACGAGCAGAAATGGCCGATCGCGAGCATCCCGGTTCTTTTCGACATGGTTTCGATGCGGCAGGCGTTGTCACGAGGGAAGTGGCAGCTTGCCGGCATTGTATCGAAGG
>Ga0209859_1000198_pt1 | contig 14240 bp, 9 predicted proteins | sample GWRWS3_50_60_FD_187241 | JGI IMG/M metagenome (GOLD analysis project Ga0209859, IMG submission 187241) | Riverbed sediment microbial communities from areas with vegetation nearby in Columbia River, Washington, USA - GW-RW S3_50_60 (SPAdes)... | ecosystem: Environmental > Aquatic > Freshwater >... | reverse complement strand
GGCGTCGGGATTGTTATCGATCTGCTGTTGGGCGCGGCCAAGGTCGACCGCCAACCGGACGAGGCGCTGCTGTGGTCCGTCATGGATGTCGCGCTCGAGGCGGCGCAAGGCGGTCGCTTCGGCGGACACGGCCGCCGCGGTCTGCGCCTGTGCGGTCGCACGTTCCTCTGCGAGACCGGCCACCTGGTCGCGCAGGCCGGCCACCCCCGTCAGCGTGGCCCGGGCGAGCCAGGCCTCGAGCAGGGCGGCTGCCCGGACGACGAACGGGAGCGTGGCCGCGAATAGGACGCCGAGCGCGAGGTAGAACGTGATACGGACCTCGGCAGTGTCCTGGAAGCCGAGCAGTTCCGCCAGCTCGTAATTGTCGGGTTTGTGCGGCAGAGCCCAATCCCACAGCCCGTACGTGAGGCCGCCCAGTGCCCCCGACCACCACACGACCACCACACAGAACGTGGCAGTCGAGATCGGGAACCGGACGATGCCGTGCAGGACATCGAGCCACGACTGGATGTCGGAGAGCGGGGTGAGGAGTCGGCGCCATCCGACGGCGTCCGTGGCGACCGTCTTGTACCGGACTCTGGTGCGGGGCCGGCGTACCACCCCGGGGATGCGCACGCGCTCGAGCTCGGCGAACCCGCGGGCGACGAATACCGTGGCGACCAGCACCGGGATGCCGAGTAGCGTGATCAACAGCCCGGCTCCCAGCGCCAGGCCGGTGATGATGAGGACAAACGTCGCGATGCCGAGCGGAAAGCCCAGCAACACATAGGCGGTGTCGACGCCGAGTTGGCGCAGCAGGTTCGGCGCCGGCACGGCCCGGTCGTGGTCGTCGGCGGTGGCGGTCGGTGCGGTAGTGGTCGTCATGTCCTTCACGCTAGGTGGGTGGGCGGGTTCGCCCCCATCCTGCCGCCCGGCGTCTTCGCGGTATAGCTAGCACTACCGCGGCAGCTCTAACCGAGTAAGCCGCGAGGCCAGGCGCGTCGGATAGATGAAGATCGCAGCTGACGTGCCGGATGTGCGGGAAATCGCTTGGCCCGACACCCTAACTGCGATCTTGTGTGCCTGCTGGGGTGTCAAGAACGATCGTGCTGCCCGATTAATCGCAAATACGTCATAATCGTGGGTGGCGCCCGAACCAGCTCGGGTCTGCGGCACGTTGGCTGCCCAAAGCCGAGAAAGAAGGGGAACCCTTGTTGCGGGGTACGTCTCCGGCTGCTCAGGCCGCCCGAGGGTCGGTCAAGATCGCGATTTGTGCACGGCTTCACAAGCGCCTACGCTGATGTCGCGGCAAGCCCCGATAGCACGGGTGCGTCACCACGATGATCGCCAAGCGCGCGTGATTGTGAGCCGCGTCATATCAGCCCATCGGCACGGAGCACCATGAGTCAGCAACGCAGCGGAGAAGGCTCCGCGAGCTTGCGAGCGGAACCAGGGAACGTCGCGTCCGGTCGGAACACGACCGTGCCGGACTTTCCCGATCTGCCGGAAGCCACTGTCGCTCGCCTGCCCGAATACCTACGTGCGCTGCACCACCTCGCCGAGGGCGGTCACGAGACCGTCTCCAGCGAGGCTCTGGCCTCGGCGGCCGGGGTGAACTCCGCCAAACTACGCAAGGATCTGTCCCACCTGGGCTCGTATGGCACTCGCGGCGTGGGTTACGACGTCGAGGTGCTCGTCGGGCAGATCGAGTCGGTGCTCGGCCTCACCCAGCGGCGGGCGGTAGCCCTCGTGGGCGTGGGCAACCTCGGTCATGCGCTTGCCGGCTATGGCGGCTTCGCCACCCGCGGGTTCCGGATCGCCGCGCTCCTCGATGCGGATTCCGCCCGCGTCGGCGAGCGGATCAACGGCCTGGTCGTGAGCCATATCGATGATCTCGATGTGGTGATGGCGGAGTACCACATCAGCATCGCGGTGATCGCAACTCCCGCGCATGCCGCCCAGACTGTCGCCGACCGGCTGGTGGCGGCCGGCGTCACCAGCATCCTCAACTTCGCGCCGTGCGTGCTCGCCGTCCCGGACGGCGTTGACGTGCGCAAGGTCGACCTCGCCATCGAGCTGCAGATCCTCTCCTTCCACGAGCACCGGAAGGCGTCCGCCGCGGGTGGGGCCGCAATCGTCAGCGGAGGCAATGGCACCCGGCCAAGCGCTAGCCGGCCGAGCACTACCGTGCCAGACGTGGGCCCGAGCGCCAACGGCGTCGGCCCGAGCGCGCGCGGACGAGCCGAGGAGGCGGTGCCGCGGTGAATCTGTTCGTTGTCGGCGTTTCGCACCACACCGCGTCGGTGGAGCTGCTGGAGCGCCTGTCGGTGTCCGCCGACGAGACGCCGCCCGTGCTGGCGGCGCTCGTCGCGGAGCCACACGTGAACGAGGCCGTCGTCCTGTCGACCTGCAACCGGGTCGAGGTGTACGCAGCCGTCAACGGGTTTCACGGCGGCCTCGCGGAGATCGGCGCGGTGCTGGCGGCTCGGGCCGGTCTCGAGGTGACGGTGCTCGCGTCGCACCTCTACGTGCACTACGACACCGAGGCGGTACGGCATGCCATGAGGGTGGCGGCCGGGCTCGACTCTATGGTCGTCGGCGAGGCCCAGATCCTGGGGCAGCTGCGTGATGCGTACGGTGTCGCAGCCGAGAGCGACACCGCCGGGCGGCTCCTGCACGAGCTCATGCAGCAGGCGTTGCGGGTGGGCAAGCGGGTCCACGCCGAGACCGGCATCGATCGGGCTGGCCAGAGCATCGTCACGGCCGCGCTGGCATTCGCCCACGGCGGGGTGGCCCACCGGGGCGCGCTCGTGATCGGTGCCGGAGCTATGGGTGGGCTGGCGCTCGCGACGCTGGCCCGGGCCGGCGTAGCGCCCCTCCTCCTGACCAACCGCCACGCAGACCGGGCGAAGCGCCTCGCCGAGCTGCACGGCGCCGTCGCGGTTGACTTTGCTGACCTGTCCACCACCCTATCCACTGTGGATTTAGTGGTGTGCGCGACGGCGTCGCCCGGGCCGGTACTCGCCGCCGGCACCGTTTCCGCGGCGCTCGACCAACGCGCCGGCCGTGCGCCCCTGCTGGTGCTCGACCTCGCCGTACCTCGTGATGTCGCACCCGAGGTGGCCGGGCTCCCCGGCGTGACGCTGGTCGATCTGGCGCAGGTCGGCGCCGCGGAACTGGCTGAGCCATCGAGTGCCGATCGGGATGGCGCCGAGGCGATCGTCGCGGGCGAGGCGGACGCCTTCGTGACCTGGCTGCGGGGCGCCGAGGTAGCGCCGACCGTGGCCGCCCTGCGGGCCCGGGCCGACGAGGTCGTCGAATCCGAGCTGAGTCGCCTCAGCCAGCGCCGACCCGACCTGACCGAGGAACAGCGCGCCGACGTAGCGCGCGCGGTGCATCGGGTCGTCCAGCGGCTGCTTCACTCGCCGACCGTGCGAGTGCGCCAGCTCGCCACGGCGCCGGGCGGGGACCAGTACGCTGCGGCGCTGCGCGAACTCTTTGATCTTGCCGTGCCGCCGGCCGATGAGAACCTCGGTCGCGCAGTCGACGTGGAGCGGGGGGAGGTCGACCCGCGATGAGCCTGAGACTTGGTACGCGCGGGAGCGCGCTCGCCCGGGCGCAGTCGCACACGGTAGCGGCGGCCGTCACCGCCGCCACTGGCGAGACGGTCGAACTTGTGGAGATCGTAACGGACGGGGACCGTTCGTCCGCACCCGTCCAGCAACTCGGCGTCGGTGTCTTCGTATCCGCGCTGCGTGAGGCCCTGCACGCCAAGGAGATCGACTTCGCTGTCCACTCGTACAAGGACCTTCCGACCTCTCCTGCCGACGGCCTGACGATAGCCGCGGTGCCCGTACGAGACGATCCGCGCGATGCCCTGGTGGCTCGCGGCGGATCGCACCTCGCGGAGCTTGGGCCGGGCACGCGGGTCGGCACCGGTGCGCCGAGGCGGGTCGCTCAGTTGCACGCGCTGGGGCGGGGGCTTGACTGTGTCCCCATCCGCGGCAATGTGGACACCCGACTGCGCATGGTCGCAGACGGCCAACTGGATGCCGTGGTGCTTGCGACCGCGGGTTTGCGACGTCTCGGCCGTGCGGCCGAGATCACGGAGGTGCTCGACCCGATGCTCATGCTGCCCGCGCCCGCCCAGGGTGCATTGGCGGTAGAGTGCCGGACCGGCGCGGCCAACCTCGTCGAGCTGCTCGGCTGCCTCGACGACGTGCACACCAGGGCCGCGATCGCCGCGGAGCGGTCCCTGCTCGCCGCATTGGAGGCCGGTTGCAGCGCACCGGTCGCCGCCCTCGCCGACGTCTCTGAGACGGACGACGGCGCCTGGGACATCTATCTGCGCGGTGCCGTATTCAGCCTCGACGGCGGCTTCGCCCTGAGGCTCTCGGCGACTGGAACGCTCACCGACGCCTCTGGGGTGGGTTCTCGGCTCGCCGCCGAACTCCTCGCCGAGGGCGCCGATCACGTACTGGGAGAGCATGCATGACCCGCACTCGTAAGACCGTAGGCCGGATCAGCTTCGTCGGCGCAGGACCCGGCGACCCCGGCCTGCTGACGCGCCGCGCCTTCGAGGCGCTGCGCGCCGCCGACCACGTGGTCTACGACCGAGACGTGCCCGGCGCCCTCCTTGAGTGGATCAAGGGCGAGGTCGCAGGCGCCTCGGCAGATCCGACGCCGCCCGCCGAACCGGCGACTGACGCGCAATTCAGTCCGGCCGAGGGCGTGCCCGGTGACGTGGCCAAGGTTCTGCTCTCGGCGGCCCGCTCCGGCTTGCGCGCTGTCCACCTCGTTTCCGGCGACCCATTCGAGCATGACGCGGTCGTGAAGGAGGTGCAGGCGGTCGCGCGGACCGCGGTGCCCTTCGAGGTCGTGCCAGGCGTGAGCGGACCGGCCGCCGTGGCGAGCTATGCGGGCGTTGCCATGACCGGGATCCGGACGACGGTGGACATCGATGACGTGCACACCATGGACTTCGAGGTTCTCGCGGCGGCGGCGCCGCACGGGCTGGCGATGACGGTAGATGCGGGGGATCTCGCCGCAGTGCGAGACGGCCTGCTCGCGGCCGGCGTCGATGGCTCGATTCCCATTGCCGTGACGGGGGACGGCACGGGCGACACGCAGTACACGACGTCCTCCACCGTGGACAGCTTCGTTGCGGCCGCGCTCGGCTTTACCGGTCGGGTTGTGTTGAGCCTGGGGCACGGGCTCTCGCATCGCGAGCGGCTCGGTTGGTGGGAGAATCGGCCGCTGTACGGGTGGAAGGTTCTGGTGCCGCGCACCAAGGAGCAGGCGGGCGCGATGAGCGAACGGCTGCGGGCGTACGGCGCAATGCCCTGCGAGGTGCCCACGATCGCCGTCGAGCCTCCCCGGACCCCGGCGCAGATGGAGCGGGCGATCAAGGGTCTGGTGGACGGCCGGTACGCGTGGACGATTTTTACCTCGGTCAACGCGGTTCGTGCGGTCTGGGAGAAGTTCGCCGAGCACGGCCTTGACGCGCGTCACTTCGGTGGTGTCAAGATCGCTTGCATCGGTGAGGCGACCGCGGAGGCGGTACGATCGTTCGGCATCCAGCCCGAACTGGTGCCAACCGGCGAACAGACCGGCGAGGGTCTACTGGCCGAGTTCTCCCCCCACGACGAGATCCTCGATCCGGTTGGGCGGGTGCTGCTCCCGCGGGCCGACATCGCCACCGAGACCCTGGCCGCGGGCCTTACCGAGCGGGGCTGGGAGGTCGACGACGTGACCGCCTACCGCACTGTTCGCGCGGCTCCGCCACCGGCGGACATCCGGGACTCGATCAAGTCGGGCGGCTTTGACGCGGTTCTATTCACGTCGTCGTCGACGGTGCGTAACCTGGTTGGCATAGCCGGCAAGCCACACACCCGTACGGTCGTCGCGGTCATCGGTCCCAAGACGGCGGACACGGCCGCCGAGTTCGGGTTGCGCGTGGACGTGCAGCCGGCGCACGCGTCGGTGCCTGATCTCGTGGAGGCGCTCGCCGCTTATGCGGTTGAGTTGCGCGAGAAACTCGCGGCCATGCCGACGAAGCAGCGGCGCGGCTCGAAGGTTCAGGGCCCCACCGCCCTGAGGTTCCGGTAAAAATGTGGTTCCGTTAGGAGATTCGCAGTGTCCTATCCGGACGTGAGAACTCGGCGGCTGCGGCGGACAGCGGCCTTTCGGCGCCTGGTGGAGGAGACCAGGGTCGCTCCGGCCGAACTCGTGCTGCCGATGTTCGTGCGGGAAGGGCTCACCGACCCGCGGCCGGTGGCCTCCCTGCCGGGCGTGGTCCAACACACGCGAGAGTCGCTGCGAAAGGCCGCGGCCGAGGCGGTTTCGGCTGGCGTGGGCGGCGTAATGCTCTTCGGCGTGCCGTCGCGGCGCGATGAGACCGGCTCGGCCAGCACGGACCCGGACGGCGTGCTCAACGTCGCGATCCGCGACGTCGTGTCCGAAGTGGGCGATGCGACTGTGGTCATGAGTGACCTGTGCCTGGACGAGTTCACGTCTCACGGCCATTGTGGAGTGCTCACCGCCGACGGCAGCGTCGACAACGATGCGACGCTCGCTCGCTATGCCGAGGTGGCGTTGGCACAGGCCGCCGCCGGCGTCCATGTGGTCGGCCCATCCGGGATGATGGATGGTCAGGTCGGCGTGGTGCGGCGAGCTCTGGACGCGGCCGGCCGCGCCGATGTGGCGATTCTCGCGTACGCGGCGAAGTACGCCTCCTCTTTCTACGGCCCGTTCCGCGAAGCGGTCGAGTCGTCCCTCGTGGGTGATCGCAAGGCATATCAGCAGGATCCGCCGAATGTGCGGGAAGCGCTTCGCGAAGTCGCGCTCGACGTGGCCGAGGGGGCGGACATCGTGATGGTCAAGCCAGCACTGCCGTACCTGGACGTCCTCAGGGCCGTGCGATCCGCCGTGGATATACCCGTGGCCGCGTACCAGGTCAGTGGCGAGTACGCGATGGTGGAGGCGGCTGCGGCGAACGGCTGGATCGATCGCGAGCGGGCCATGGTGGAGACGCTGACCGCGATCCGCCGGGCCGGCGCCCAGATCATCCTGACGTACTGGGCGGTCGAGGCGGCTCGCCTGTTTGGCAACCGTTAGCCCGCATGGCGGTCAGCCTGCGTGGAGGCGGGCGGCCAGGTCCCGCGCGTCCACCTCGTACTCTCGCCACTCGCGATCCGGCCTGAAGCCGAGTTCCTTGTTGACCTGTTGCAGCTGTTCTCTCTCAGCGGCGTGCCAGGTCTGCACATCGCGCAGCTGGGACTCGGCCGTGCGAAGCTCAAGCAGCATGCGCGCCTTGATCGCGCGGGCCAGGCCGTAGCCGTTGTGCTCCGGCACGATCGTGGTGTCGTACTGATCGGCCCTGGTCGGATGCTGGGCGGGCACAACCAGCTCCGTGAGACCGGCGACCGTCGCAGTGCGCTCATGCACGGCCACCACGATGTAGGGCTTGAGACCCCGAGCCTGCAGACAACGTAGGCTCGAGCGCAGCCGCTCCGCGTCGTACGAACTTGGACGCAGATCGAGATCGCTCTCCGGATCGTGGCGCCGCACCTGTTTGGCCTCCGCGTAGGCGGCGAGCAGATCATCCGGTAGGTCCCCGGGGTAGTACTCGATCCGGTAGCCGTGCACGACTCCGGCTGCCATCTCCGCCACGTGCGGCCACTCCACTGTGGAGAGGTCCAGGATGCTGCGCGTCTCTGTGTACACGTGGCTGAACCCTTGCGCCGGGTAGAACTCCGCTGCTGCCGTGCCACCGCCGACCTCAATCCCTAGCGCCGTGAAACCCTCCACGACGGCGCGGTCGGCCATCGCCGCCAGCAGGGCCTTACCGACCCCGCGGCGGCGGGCTGGTGGTGCGACGTACAGCTCGAGTACCCCGAGCCCGCTCATCATGAGCATTCGCCCATAACCGCGGACCTCGCCCGGGGAGGCGTCGTCCTCGGCGAGCCAGGTGAGGCGGCGCTCTCCTGGCATCGTCACCGTGAGGTAGTCGCGGAGGCGGTCGATCCCCCATGGCGGGTCATCTGGTAGATCGGCTGACAGGGCGTCGTTGTAGGCGCGCAGCCACGACTCGAGTTCGGCCTGTGGCGCGGTCCGGGGATCCCACTCGCGTAGCCTCACGTCACCAGCTTGCCGGCTGTCGACCGTGTCGACAACGGTGGACGGGTGGTAGGAACGGTTAGTGCCGAATCGCTCGGATGAGCTTGTCGCGATGCTGTCCGGCAGTCACCCAATGTCTCGAGTGCGCTGGCCGTAACTATTGGCCGCCTCGAAGACCGAGCGCGCGTAAGCATCGCCCGGGTGGAGGCGGCCGATCGCCGCGTTCCAGCCCGCCTTCCGCCCCAGGTCCTCGGTGCCCGAGCACAGCAGGCGGGCGAGGGCCAGGCTCGCGTCGTCGATGTCGTAGGGATCGAGGATGCCGTCCGCGTCGGCGTCGATTGCGTGCCCCCGCCATGTGCTAGGCGTCAGCCGCATCGGTCCCATCGCGCGGTCGTATGTCGCGTCGCCGTCGAAGGCACCCGCGTCCGTGTCCTGGACCAGTGCTCGCCCGCCCTTACCGTCCAGGATGGGACCGACGATGACCGGCGCGGAGCGACCGCTCGGTTCCAGGACCGCTCCCCCGGCCTGCCCGTGCCGCGACTCCACCTCTCCGATGCCCGCCAAGGTGGTCCAGCCGAGGCGGCACTGCGGATCGGCCTCCTGCATGAGCAGTTGTGTGTACCCGTACGCCTGGACGGCCACCACGGGCACCCCCACCACCCCGCCGACCCGGGCGGCCCAGTCCGCCAGTGCGTCGGCCGGGCGGACGGGTGGGGTCGGCAGGGGCGGCAACGTCAGTGTCGGCGATGGCCCCGCCGCCGGACCGGTGGCACCGGGCAGCGCCGCTGGAGCGGGAGGGACCGCGCCGGGGTCGGGGCCGCCCGCCGGCACGACATACCGGCCCACGAGGGCCGCCGCAGTCAGCAGCGCCACGAAGACGACCACGGGCAACAACAGCCCTGGCCCCCGCCTGTGCGCGGCCGGCGATTCATCCCCGGCCCGCGGCTGCGCCTCGTCTAAGGTGGCCGTGGGCGCTTCGAGTTCTGTCGTCTGGCGCGTATCGTCGCCGTCCCCCAGGCCCATGCGTCGAGTATCGCCGATGGCCAGCCGCTGGTGGGGCGCGGATAGTGGCCTGTCGGCGACGGTATCTGTTGAACAGCCCGCGAACGAGCCCCGTGTCCCGTCGTTACCGAAGCAGTTCGACCTTGGGCCCTGCGTTCGACCTTGGGCCAGCCCAAGGAGGCCGTTTCGCCGATGGCTGGAGGTTGACCTAGTGCGGCAGGATAATGCCCGTGTTCCGTTGGATTTTGAGCGGAAACAGCAGAGCACGCTCGTTGGACTTCCAGCGGAACAAGCGAGAACTTCCAAGGGGGGCGGAGGTTCAACAGTGTCGGCCATGCTCGACCTGCCAAGTGGACTGGTGACGTTCCTCTTCACGGACATAGAGGGATCGACCCGGTTGGCGCAGCTGCTCGGTGCCGACTACCGGCCCGTGCTGGCCGAGCACCGGCAGATACTCCGTCGCGCCCTCAGCGCGGGGGATGGTGTGGCGCTTTTCACTGAGGGCGATTCGGTCTTCGCGGCCTTTCCAGACGCGAACGCGGCAATTCGGGCGTGCGCGGAGGCGCAGAAGACCCTCACCAGCCACGAGTGGCCCAACCCGGCGGCGCGCCCCAAGGTCAGGATGGGCCTTCACTCGGGCTTCGCCGAGCCGGCCGGCGGCGAGTACGCCACGCCGGAGGTGCACCGCGCGGCCCGGGTCGCCTCTGCTGCCCACGGTGGTCAGGTGCTCTGCTCCGCCTCAACCGCCCGGCTCGCCGTGGACCTGCCGGCCGACGCATCGCTGCTCGACCTCGGGCTCTACCAGCTGCGCGGGTTTGACGGACGCGAGCGGCTGTTCCAGCTCGTGGCGGATGGGCTGGAGCGCGACTTCCCGCGGCCGCGCACGCTCGCGGCTGTGGCCCACAACCTTCCGGCGCCGGCCGCGAGCTTCGTCGGACGCTCCGGCGAGCGCGTCCACCTCGGCGCGCTGCTCGCCGCCCATCGCCTCGTCACGGTCGTCGGGCCCGGCGGAGCCGGCAAATCCCGCTTGGCCCTCGCGATCGCCGGCGACGCGGTCGCGTCGTTCGATGACGGTGTTTGGTTCGTTGACCTCGCTGCGGTGACCGACCCCTACCTCGTCGCGGTCGCCGTGGCCGAAGCGCTGGGCGTACGACCAGAGCCCGGTCGCCCGATCCTTGAGACCATCGCGGAGTACGCCGCGTCCCGGAGCCTCCTCCTGTTCCTCGACACCTGCGACGCACACTTGAGCGCGGTCAACCCGGTGGTGGGCCGGCTGCTGGCTGCGGGTACGGGTGTACGGGTCCTCGCCACCAGCCGCGAGCCGCTCGGGGCTGCGGGCGAACTGGTCTGGCGGATCCCGCCGATGAGCGTGGCCACGCCGAATGGGGGCGGCCCGCCCGACGCCGTGGCGTTGCTGCTCGACCGGGCGGAGGCGGCCAGAGGCGGCCGGCCCGCCGGCGACGAGGAGATGACCGATCTGTTGCGCGTGGCGGAGCGCCTGGACGGGCTGCCGCTCGCTCTGGAGCTGGCCGCCGCTCGCCTGCGCCTCTTCTCGGCGGCGCAGCTCGCAGACCGGCTCGACGACTTGCTTGGCACCCTCGACGCCGGCGGCCCCCACACTGGCGAATTCGCCATCGTGGGCGTCGGCCGGCACCGTCACAGCACGCTGCGCGCGACCGTGGCCTGGTCGTACCGCACATTGCCGCCCGAGGCAGCGTCGTTGCTGCGTCAGCTGTCTGTCTTCGCTGGTTCGGTCGACCTCGCCACCGTGGAGTGGGTGGCGGGCGCCGCCGCGCTTGACCGGCTGGCCGTTCTGGTCGACAAGTCACTCGTCGTCGCCGAGCCGGGACCGACGAAGGCCGATCTCAGTTACCGGATCCTGGAGCCGATTCGGGCGTTCGCCGCGCGGGCGCTCCTCGCCGCCGGCGAGGAGTCGGCCGCGCGGGACCGGCATCTAGCCTGGGCACTGCACGCCGTCGAGCTCGTCCAGACCGATGCCGAGGGCAAACCCGTGACGCTCTCGACCTACCCGCTCGACCAACTCGCCGCGGAGGTGCGCGCCTGCCTGCACTGGTGTGTGACGGCGGGAAGGGTCCGCGACGGTCTGCGCCTGGCCGTGCAGCTTGACGACTGGTGGCGGGAGCGCGGTCTGGCCCGGGAGGGTCGGTTGTGGCTGTTCCGGCTGTTCGAGAAACTCCCTTCGACAGGCGAGGAGGTGCCGGCGAACGAGCTGGCCGTGGCCTACCACGTCTACGCCCGACACGCCGGTGCCGATGGTGAGTTCGGCGAGCAGTTGCGCCTGCTCGTGCAGGCCGAGGAGGCGGCGTGGCGCAGCGGCCACGCGTCCATGATCGCCCGAGTGAGCGCGTGCCGGGGTGAGGCCCTTGTCGCACTCGGGCGCGAGGACGAGGCCGAGCGGGCCTGCCGCGACGTTATCGACTGGGCCCATTCGCGCCATGTCGACGCCGAGGCCCTGCCAGCCGTCTTCTGCCTAGCCCAGCTGCTGTGGAGGCGTGGCTCGCTGGCCGAGGCCGCGACCGAGCTGGGCGCCGCACGGGCGGCCGCGTCGACGCATCCCACCGAGCGCGGCCGGCGCAGCATCGACATGCTGCTTGGCCTCGTCGCCTTGTCACGCGGGGACCTCATCGCCGCGCACGACCACATCGTCGTGGCCCTGCGGTTCCGGATGACCAATGGCTACCACTGGGCGGCCTGCGAGGCGCTGACCGCGATGGCGGTGCGATGCGCGCTCGGCGGCGAGATGACGCAGGCGGCGACCCTCTTCGGGGCCTCCCAAGCGGCCCGGGCGCGGCTGCGTTCACACCAGGGCGCCATCGGTCCGATGGGGCGGCGGCACGAGTCGGCGGTGCGCCACATCATGGGCGACGCGGCTTTCGATAACGCATACGGGGAAGGGGCCGCGATGACCCTTGCCGAGGCCACCGCGTACGCCCTCGCCGTGGAGCACCCGGACCTCACGCACGCGCTCGTCCGACTCTCGGTAGACACTGACCCGACCGCCGACCTCTCGCTGCCGACCTTCTGACCCCCGGCCCTCACCCTCTTCGTCGATCTAGGGACTAGCGACGTCAACGGAGATCAACTCGCGTCGGTAAGCCCTAGATCGACGAGAGACGGGCGGGCGGCCGAGGTTAGATGATCGTCCAGGTGTCGCCGCTGCTGAGGAGGGAGGCGAACTCCCGCTCAGGGTCGGTGACCTTCGCCGCCGCCTCCTGCACCTGCGTCCGTACCAAGGCGTCGTAACTCGGCCGGGACACCTTGCGGAACACGCCAACCGGTGTATGGGACAGATCCAGCGCCGGCAACCGGGAGAGCGCAAACGCGTACGCCGGTTCGGTCACAGTCTCATCGTGCACCACGATCTCCGTCGGAGAGACAGAAGCGGTTTCGCGCACCTCGAGCCCGAAGCCGCCGGGTGGGTGGACGACGCAGAACTCTCCGTCCGTGCCAAACGTGATCGGGCTGCCGTGCTCCAGTCGGATCAGCGCGGCATCGCGGGTGTCCGGCTCCTTGAGCAGATCGAACGCGCCGTCGTTGAAGATGTTGCAGTTCTGGTAGATCTCTACGAACGCCGAACCCTGGTGGTTGGCCGCAGACCGGAGTACGCCCTGCAGGTGCTTGCGGTCCGAGTCGATCGTACGGGCGACGAAGCTGGCCTCGGCGCCGAGCGCCAGCGAGATCGGGTTGAACGGCGAGTCCGCCGATCCGGCCGGGGTGGACTTGGTGACCTTGCCAAGCTCCGACGTCGGCGAGTATTGCCCCTTCGTCAGGCCGTAGATCCGGTTGTTGAACAGCAGAATCTTGAGATTGACGTTGCGGCGCAGCGCGTGGATGAGGTGGTTACCGCCTATCGAGAGAGCGTCACCGTCGCCGGTCACTACCCATACCTGCAGATCAGGCCGCGATACGGACAGGCCGGTCGCGATCGCCGGCGCTCGCCCGTGGATCGAGTGCAGCCCGTATGTGTTCATGTAGTACGGGAACCGCGACGAGCACCCGATGCCGGAGACGAAGACGATCCGCTCCCTCGGAATGCCCAATTCAGGCATGAAGCTCTGCACGGCCGCGAGGATGGCGTAGTCCCCGCAGCCGGGGCACCAGCGCACCTCCTGGTCGGACTTGAAGTCCTTCGCGGTCAGCGTCAGGGCTACGCCCTGGCGTCCGGAGTCAGCGCCGGACGAAGTCCGGTTCCGCGCAGTTCGGGGGCGTTCGGGGGGCGAAGCCCCCTGAATCTCAGACATTCTTGACCACGTCTTCCAACATCGACTCGAGTTCGGCGGCCGTAAACGGCAGGCCGCGCACCTGGTTGTAGGGGATCGCGTCGACGAGGTAGCGGCCCCGGATGACATGGGCGAGCTGGCCGAGATTCATCTCCGGGATCACGACGCGGCCGTAACGCTTGAGCACCGACTCCAGGTTCTTCGGCATCGGGTTCAGGTGACGCAGGTGAGCCTGGGCTACCGGCAGGCCGCGCTGCCGCAACGCACGGCAGGCGGCGCCGATCGGGCCGTACGTCGAACCCCAGCCCAGCACGAGCACCGAGGCCGCGCCGTCGGGGTCGTCGACCTCTATGTCCGGTACCTCGATGGCTTCGATGCGGGCCGCCCGGGTCCGCACCATGAAGTCGTGGTTAGCCGGGTCATAGGAGATGTCCCCGGTCCGGTCGGCCTTCTCAAGCCCGCCGATGCGGTGCTCCAGACCCGGTGTGCCCGGCACAGCCCACGGACGGGCCAGGGTGTGCGGGTCGCGCAGGTAGGGCAGGAAGGTCCCGTCCTCACCATTCGGTGTCGCCGCGAACTCGACCCGGAGATCCGGCAGATCGGACACATCGGGGAGCAGCCATGGTTCGGAGCCGTTGGCGATGTAGCCGTCTGACAGCAGCAGCACCGGCGTGCGGTAGGTCAGCGCGATCCGGGCCGCCTCGATCGCCGCGTAGAAGCAGTCGGAAGGGGAGCAGGGAGCAATGACGGCGGCCGGGGCCTCTCCGTGCCGGCCGAAGAGCGCCATGTTCAGGTCGGCCTGTTCGGTCTTGGTGGGCATGCCGGTGGAGGGTCCGGCCCGTTGAACGTCGACGATGAGGAGCGGCAGCTCCAGCGCGATGGCGAGCGAGATGGTCTCGC